>Ga0194119_10002143_pt1 | contig 34273 bp, 25 predicted proteins | sample TA2MahC100mmetaG_FD_148620 | JGI IMG/M metagenome (GOLD analysis project Ga0194119, IMG submission 148620) | Freshwater microbial communities from Lake Tanganyika, Tanzania - TA2015018 Mahale Deep Cast 100m | ecosystem: Environmental > Aquatic > Freshwater > Lake | place: Tanzania: Lake...
GTCAGTTAAACCGATTTTATATTCTATTGAATCAATAGTGGAATTGTTGTCAAAATCAGTTTTATACTTAATTCGGTTCGAATCTGCTAAAGTTATTTTGTTTGATGGAACTCGATATCCAATTTTGTAAAGGTCATAATCGAAAATAATTGAATTGACAGCGGCGTTTGTTTGTACTAAACTATTTTCAATCGCTTGTACTGAAGCCGAGTTCATGTTTAGGCTGGAGGCTATTATCAGAAGCATAATGATTCCGGCAACAATAAATGAGCCGATTGTATCTAAAATTGAGTTCATTTGATTAATATGAAATTACTGTTTTAAGTTTTAAAGTATCCGGCAAATAAGTGTTAAAAATGGCAACGTCTATTCTTTTTGTGAAAGATTTTAAATTAAATTTAACGTCTGGCAACATGTTTTGGATGTAATTAACGTCAATTGACATGTAAAAATTTCCGAGTCTTTCTAGAGCGATTACCTTTGAATAGTTCTTGAAATCGTCAATATCATCATATTGATAAACATTTATCTCGCCTGAGTCTGGTCCTAATAAGTTGCTTGCAGTTAAAGAATCGGTTGAATTTAATCCTTTTGTAACTGTTTGTTCATCAAAAGATCTTGTAGAAATTTCATCAAGCATGCCTTGAGCCAGAGAAGCAGAAGTTAATACTGCTTCATTATTTAACATGGTTGATTGTTGTTCGCCAGCGGAAGTATTGAATGTTAAATTGAGTACTGAAAGTAATAGTAATCCGCAAATTGTAAGCAGCATTTGATTTGGCATAATATGCTTATTGAATTATGATAACTAAATAAGCAAAAATGGTGCCTGATTAGAATGAGGATGTTTTTTTTGTAGAGGTTATTCGTACCAGGAAACTACTTCAAAATTTTTGGTCTGCGGGAATGAAGGGGGAACATTGAGTAAAAATCTATTATCATAACGATGATTGAATCTTAACCCTCTAACTGGGGTGCTGCCGGAATATGTCGCGGTAACACCGGTTGTGCTGGCAATTAATCCTCCTAATATATGCCAATCACCCAAAAAGTTTTGTGTAATCAAACCGTCTTCGGGACGGATATTTCCGTTCATAGCAAACATTGAAGCTTGCGTGATAATACTTTTTCTTCTTGTATTCGCGTTATCTTGTATTCTAATATTTTCTGTAGCAATAATTCCAAGCATGTCGTCAGAATATCCATTAATTGGATTAGCAGCGTATTGTAATTGATCCTCTTGATATACATTTCCATAACCATTTCTTCCATTTTTATTTGCAACAATTGTTAATGCGCCATTAACTGTTCCTTTTGTATATATATTTCCTTTATCTGCGTATAGCACACCATTTGGAGCAAGAGTAGTAAGTGCAGTTGTCTGTGCTGCAGTCCAAGAAGAGCTTCCTTCATTTTGGGTTTGATATGTAACTGTTCCATTTGCATTAAAATACAATCTTACATTCACACCTCGAGTCTGGTTTGCTGTATTTCTAAAAATAACATCAGCATTTGAACGCATGTTTGTTGTGTCAAAGTTTAATGGAATATCAACACCTGATTGATATCCACCTAAAAATTGTGGATTGGGCGGACTTCCTAATGCACGCAATCCGTTTCTTGTTGTTACTTTTCCGAGGAATACTGGCGTTCCCCAAGTATCTAATCTTCCATTAGTATGAAATGGTCCATGAAATGTATCGCCGGTTGCCGGCAGTGCACTTATTGATGAATAATAATTTCCAAACTTTGCAAAACTGCTTGGCTGAAGAACAACAATAACAGTTTTGGTTACATTCATAAACGTTCCTTCCGAAACAATTGTTGCTAATGTTGCATCATATGCAGTTCCCCCACAAGCACCCAATACATCTCCATGAGCTAAATGTGCAGCTACTGCTCCATTAGGTAAACTCAAAGTGGTTCCTCGGTGACAGACAAGAGTTTTTCCAGCTTGTGATATTGTACCAGTAGATGATGTGTTATTACTTACAGTTACTGTAAGCGTTCCGCCAGAAAAACTTACGTTAGAATAGCCGCCGCTATAAGAACGGTCCCAAAATATTTGATTGGCAGCCATATTTGCACCGCTAACAGCAATATTATATGCTTGTGTGTCTTTATAGTATTTTGTAAAGTTATCAAGCGATCTGTTAGTTAAACTAGTAAAATTGTTACCCACAACTAACATAATCATACTGAAACCCAATACTAAAAATAATGCAGCTTTGCCGCCCATTGTATTTTCCTATCTGTTACGTAAATTTCTTGCAGCTAATCTTATTTGCCGCCAATAAATAGTTGAGAATTCATTGTTGTAAGCAATTGTACTTTCAATATTAATATTTATTTCCATTGTATATATTTGACCGGGATTTGTAATTGGAAAGCTAAGTTCTGCTCCAAGCGCATTGAAATATTTTAATCTAAATCGAGTTACACCAAGATTCGAACCGCCGGGTGTTTGGCTATTAATTACACGATAAAGCATTCTATCCCTTGGATTAGGTGTAGCTGTTAACGCGCTAGTCGGACCAAGATAATATCGCAATGTATCTACAATCCCATCATCATTATGATCAGTTAGAAATCTAATTGAACTAGTATCTGCTGATATTATTGAAACAGATGGATCTGGTATTTGTGTCCAATCTTTACAGTAGCCAATTTTTTTAAAATCATGTTCAAGTAGTTGAACAACCTCAACTAAGTTTTGCTGTACTATTAATTCTCCGCCATAATTATAAGTGTTCTTGACTGTAGTGTCTTGCACGCTGAATAAAATCATCAATAAAATTCCACCAATTAACGACGAACCCAATATGTCAAGTAATGTACTAAAGCCCATAAATCACCTAAAGTACCAATAGCTAACTACTGAAGAAAGTCTAATTGTATCTTGCATAGAAGGACTTGTAACTCTAACGTCAATTCTTTTATGCCAAGTTCTCGAACTTGAAATTTGCTGGGGATTATTTTGATTAACGTAATTAACTTGGCATCTAACATTAAATACTGCAGACAAAAAAGTAGTGTCATTAGCAGTTGACATCCAACATCAAATACTGCGGACAAAAAAGTAGTGTCATTTGCAGTTGTCATTGTATAGTTGTTAAAATCATCAATATCATCAAAGTTTGGGTAGACTTCACCGGTTTCTGCACGAAGAATAAGTGATAAATCAGTTACCGAACTAACTGGATTGACGACAGTTGCTTCATCGAAAGCTTTACTAGTTGCATTTTCAATAATTGATGTTCCTAATGAAACAGCAAGGACATCATACTTTGTCTCATACAATGCTGTGCTTGTACTTAAAAAAGTAGCATTGATACGCAGCAAAATAGTAGATAAGAGCATCATTGCTGCGATTGTTATCATCATTTGCCCAGTACCCATAAATATCCTTTGCTGTTATTATAAAATAGCCATTTTCTCAAATTAATACTACTCAAAAAACATGCTAACATAATATGACATGACCCTTTATTTATTTGATGAAAACGAAGGTTTTTCAGCTTTAAAAATTCAAACATGTAATAATATGTTACAGTCATCTCAAAAAAATATAAAGAGTATTAAGTAATAAAAAGACATTGCATTATTTTATGATTAGAAAAAATTATTAAAGTATCTTTAAATATTGCTTGAGCAGTTGGTTAATATTTTAGGAGAGATTAATATGATTAAAAAAGCAATTGCTGTAATATTTTTTCTTGCTCCATGTCTACTAGCACAGTCTAAAATTGCAGTTTTAGACTATAGTATATCCATTCAAAGTTCAACTGAGCAAAAATTGTTATTGGATTTTTTGAAGAGAGAAAAAGAATTTATTCCCGAAGTGATTAGTACAAAAGAAATTTTGGATAGAAAATTTTCGGTTCAAAACTATCATCTTCTTTGGATACATCGCCCGGATTCATCAGAATTTACCGAAAAAGAAAAAGACCCGAAATTAATTTTAAAATTGATCAAGTATGTAACAGATGGCGGAACTCTTTTTCTAACACTCGATGCAATGAAATATTTGAATCTCTTGAATCTTGAGATTTCAAAACCAACCGTTAAATATGTTAATGCAATTGATAGGGGTTATGGAAGAAAATTAGGATTACATGCTTTTCGGGATCATCCAATTTTTGATGGGATGCATGGCGGAGTTTACTTGTTTAACCCTACAACTGATTTGCGAACGCGGCAAATTGGTTTTTTTGAAGAATCAATTCCTTTAAATGGCAAAGTCGTTGCTCGTTGCAGTTGATTGGTCATATATAACCTTAAAAGAAGAATCAAAATTAGTTGTTGAATATGAAGTAGGAAAAGGAAAAGTATTGGCCGTTGGAGCTTATACTTATTTCTCGATTCCAAATAACAGCAATATGCATTTAGAATTGTTTGTTAAAAATTGTTTGAAATATTTACTTGGCAATTTAAAACACAAAAAAAAATATTACTGGAGCTATAAACCAAACAGCGTTAATGAATTTTCAACTGCGAAAGAATCGACCGGAGTGAACAATTCCAACTTAACATTCACTCAATCAAAATCTTGGAATAGAATTAATAATGGATTGCAATTAACAAATCAATTTGCGACAGATAATTTTTGGAATATTTCAAGCAAGCGAATTTTAGTTATGGGGAGAGAAAAAGGTGGAATTGATGAGATTTGGGCGCACCCATTTATGGCGCTTAAGGATTTCGAAGTTGGTATTCAATTTTCATACAAAGACTCTATAATTTGGCTTAATGAACAGCGACCACAAATCGAAGTTCAACCAGAATCATTCTCCAGAATCTACAAATTCAGAAGAGCTTATTTAACAGAAGTAATTACATCTTCACACTACAACCCTACTGCAATTATACATTATGAATATCGAGGCGTCTATCCGGCGAAATTAATTATTAAGTATAAAAGTAATTTGAGAATTATGTGGCCCTACTCCGAAAGAGTAATTAGCTCAATTAACTATACTTGGGATGATGTTTTAAATTCATTTGTTATTAAAGATGATAATGATGAACATTATATTTTTACTGGGTCAAACAGAAAACCATATCAACAAATTATCGGACAGATTGAAAATTTTGAGAAGAAAGATTCGCTTTTTATTTCTAATTCAACAAATGATTTTAACGTTGAAGCTTTAGTACAATATAAACTGAACATGAATGACAATCTGGATTTTATCATAACATCGAGTAATGAAGGATATGCTGCATCGAGAAAATATTTTATTAATGCGAAGGCAAATCCTGAAGCAATTTATTCAGAAGCAATTGATTATTCAAATAAGTTTTTTTCAAACAACTTATCGTTAAAAACTCCGGATATTACTTTTAATGAAGGATTTAATTGGGCATTAATTGGTACGGATAAGTTTTTTGTTAATACACCCGGAATCGGTGAAGCACTTGTAGCTGGATATTCAACTACCGCCAAAGGATGGAACGGCGGACATAAAATAAATGGAAGACCGGGTTATGCATGGTATTTTGGCAGAGATGCTGTATGGAGTGCAATTGCACTTTTAGGTTATGGCGATTTCGAAAAAGTAAAGTCGCAGTTAGAATTTTTTAATAGCTACCAAGATTTGAACGGGAAAATATTTCATGAGCTGACTACAAGCGGCGCAGTTCACTACGATGCATCTGATGCAACGCCGCTTTATATTATTTTAGCCGGCAGATACCTTTTACACAGCGGGGATATTGATTTTATAAAACAGACGTGGCACAATATTAAAATGGCGATTGAATATTGTTTTTCAACCGATACAGATAAAGATCATTTAATAGAAAATACTAATGTTGGACACGGATGGGTTGAAGGCGGAGGTCTTTATACTGCACATACAGAAGCGTATCTTGCTGCTTGCTGGGCAGAAGCCTTAAGAATGTCAAGCATAATGGCAAGGGAAATTGGACTTGCTGAGGAAGGAGAAAAGTATTACGAAGAATATGAAAAAGTTAGAATGATTCTTAATAGTGAATTTTGGAATAGTGATAGTAATTTTTTGAATTTTTCAAAACTGAAAGATGGAAGATTCAATTCAGAAAAAACAGTTCTAGCTGCTGTGCCGGTTTATTTTGATTTGATGGATATTTCTAAAGCAAAAAATATTATTGATAATTTTTCCGAAAATTATTTTTCATCCGATTGGGGAGTTAGAATCTTGAGGGAAGATTCACCAATTTATAATCCAAGAGGTTATCATACTGGTTCAGTTTGGCCTTTATTTACTGGGTGGAGTGCTTTGGCGGAATTCAAATATGGCAATTACTTACAAGGCTTTTCACATACGATGAACAATTTGCTTGTATATAAAAACTGGCAGCTCGGTTCTGTTGAAGAAGTTTTACATGGAGCAGAGTATCGCCCTTCTGGAGTTTGTTCGCATCAATGTTGGAGCCAAACAATGGTACTGCAGCCGGTAATTGAAGGGATGCTTGGGTTGGAAGTTAACGCTCTTCAAAATAGAATTAAACTTGAACCAAGATTGCCAGCTGATTGGGATTCATTAAGAGCGGAGCGGATAAGAATTGCAAATAAGACTGTAGATTTTTTGATGAAGCGAACAAATGGCAAGTTGAAATATATTTTTAAAACAGAATCTATTTCGCCAATTAATTTAGATTTCAAACCAATTTTGCCATATAATACAGTTATCAAAAGTATTGCAGTTAATGGAAAAGATGCTGAAATAAAAAACAGCTTTTATTTTACTATTGATAGAATAAACTCATTTGAAATAGAGATTAACTATAACGGAGGAATTTCTGTTCTTCCTTACTACGCTAAGCCTAAACCAAACGATTATTCGGAAGGTTTTAGGATTTTGAGTGATAAAATTAAAGGAAATGAATATGTTATTACTGTACAAGGAAAAGCCGGATCGGAAAATGAAATTAAAATCTGGGACGCTGGCAAAATTGAAAAAATAAAAATCGAGTTTGAAAAAAGCTTAGAAAAATATTTAACTAAGGAAATAAAAATTAAAATATGATTTTTAATTTATTCTGTGTAAATCAGTCTAATCATCCGCCTTGGACGGATAATCTGCGTTCTATTAATCTATTGTTCTTTCTATCATTTATAATACTACTAACATTCGGTAACATCTATTCCCAAAATTTTTTATCAAATCTCAACGCGACAAAGATTGATCCAATATATACAACCTACGCTTCAGCCAAAGAAAGAACAAATTATAAACTTGATCAAGCATATTTGTTGAGTTGGTTTGATCCGGAGAAGGAAATTGGATTTGAGTCAAAAGATGGCGGAAATATTTTTTTTGCTTTCAAGCTTGATGGGGAAATTCGAATTCAGTTAAAAGATTTTTACAGTGAGCCGGTAATTACATCCTCCTATTCCGACATTGTTAAATTTTATTACTGCCCTTATAAACATATTCGTATTGAAGCAGCATTTTTAGTATATGATTCACAATTTACTGTTTTAAGTCTTAAGGCAGTTAATCAAAGCAATAACGATATTGATTTAGAAATATATCCACTTTTTGAACAGAGCCAAATGTTTGATTTAGAATTTAACATATTGAAAAATTGTTTCACCTTCAAACATAATAAAATACGTGATAGCTGGATGAAGGAACATTCCATCCCCTATTTGGAAAATCTTAAAAGTATTTTTATGATTTCAGAAAAGCCTAAAAGTTTTGGCTCTTATCAATTCTTGAGAGATAAAACCACAGACACATTAAATGTTCTGCAAAAATCTTTTTCTTTACCAAAACTGAAAAATTCAATTAGCGAAAATTCATCAACTGTTTCTTTTCATAAAATTATCCATTTGAAACCTGGCGAGCAAAAAGAGATACGTGTTGTTCGAGGATTGGAAGATGCAAGTATTTCAGATGATCATTTATTGGCAAAGTGTGATCAGTTAATGAATGAAAAAATTGAGAAATATATCTTTGATAATGAAAAAATTTATTCGGGTATTCCAACTCTAAACTTTTCTGATAAACAAAAAGAAATGCTTTATTGGAATGCCTTTTCTCTCATTCGCCAATGTATGATGAAGCCTGAAGGCGAAGCAAAATTTAATTATTATATTTTTTCACGAGAACCTAAATGGGGATGGGGATATGGTGGACAAGTTTTTCATGAAAGTTTATCAATGCTTGCCTATGCTTATATGGATCCAGAAGGAGCAATGAACTCGCAGCGAGTTTATTTTCAAAGACAACGAGAAGATGGCTACATTAATTACCGCACTGGACCATATCTAAATGAAGAAATAATTTATAATGGAGAATACACAAGTTCTGCTCCGTGGTTTAATTATATCAATTATGAAATATTTAAAATTACTAGCGATAAAAATTTTTTAAAAGAAGCTTACAACTCTGGAAAAAGATTTTACAATTGGTATGTCACACATCGGGATTCTAATAACAATGGTTTGTGCAGTTGGGGAGGTCATGCAGAACTTGAAAGTGTGCGTGATGCTCGTGTTGCGGTTTGGGATAAAGTAGGATGGGCATCAAATTTTGAAGGACCGGACGCCAACTCAATGATCGTTATGGAAGAAAAATCTCTAAGTGCAATGGCACTTCGTCTTGGATTAATTGAGGAGAGCAAGGAATGGGAAATGAAAAGTCAGAAACGTTCAGCATTAATAAATGAATACTTGTGGGATGAGGAAACTGAATTCTATTATAATGTTAATAAAAGCAACCAATCTTTTTCTTTTAAAACCTACAATGACTTGAAGATAAAAGAGATTATAGGATTTCTTCCACTATGGGCTGGTGTTGCAAAGAAAGAGCATGCTGAAGGTTTGCTTAAATCATTATTAAACAAAGATGAGTTTTGGAGAAGGTTTGGCATTCCCACTCTTTCAGCAAAAAATGATTATTACAACCCAATCGGTTATTGGAACGGACCTATTTGGATTCAGTGGCAGTATTTAATCTTTCGAGGATTGATAGACTACGGTTATAAGGATTTAGCAAAACAATTAGCAGAAAAAGTTATGGATAATGTAATCAATCAACTAAAAGTTGATCATTCCTTCTGGGAGTTTTACAGCGCAGATGATTATCAAGCCGGTTGGAACAAAGCATATATTTGGTCGGGATTAATATCACGATTTTTAATTGACTTAGATTCCTTATGAGCAATTTAATTTTTATGTTGTAATTGTTAAAAGCAGATAAAATTATTATTTGGAAACAAATCAAAATAAAAAGATGAAAAAGGTCTTTCAATTAATTCTTTACTATGCTTGCTTGAATACTTCTATTGTAGTTTGTCAAAGTAATGAAATAATTCAATTGTGGTCTGGCAACCCGCCAAATATGAAATCAAACAAGAACTTGGAATATGCAGAAATTGGGTCGGACAAAGTAACTAGAATTTACAACGTAAGTTACCCAACATTAGAATATATAAAACCAACCAAACCAAATGGAACAGCTGTAATAATTTGTCCCGGCGGCGGCTATATGCGGCTAGCATATTCAATTGAAGGGAATAATGTAGCAGATTGGTTCGCACATCGTGGAATAGCAGCATTCGTTTTAAAGTATAGACTCCCAAATGATTCAACGATGATTAAGAAAGAAATAGTACCATTGTCAGACGCACAGCAAGCAATTTATTATTTGAAAAATAATTTTGTCAAATATGGAATAGATACAAATAAAATTGGGATTATGGGGTTTTCTGCTGGAGGTCATCTTGCTGCTTCTGCCTCAGTACACTTTAAAGATTCTTATATTAACAGCAACGACAAAAAATTTAGCCTTCGCCCGTCATTTAGCATATTAATCTATCCGGTAATAACAATGCAAAATGAATTTACTCATCAAGGCTCAAAAAAAGCATTGTTAAATCCCAATACATGTGATTCTTTAATAAATTATTTTTCAATCGAATTAAATGCAACAAATGAAACCCCGCCAACGTTTTTGGTTCATGTCTCGGATGATAAATCAGTTTTGGTTGATAATAGTTTAAAATACTACACGGCATTAAAGAATAAAAATATAAATGCAGTACTGCACGTTTTTCAAAGCGGCGGACATGGATTTGCGATGCAGAATAAATTTGTTGATGATCAATGGTTATTCCTTCTTGAGAATTGGTTGATTGAAAACAAATTGCGTTAGTAATAAATGTAATAGGATTAAAATAATATTTTGATTTTGAACTCATAATTAAATTGTCATTTAACAGTTGATTAAGATGATAATACATTCGAAGTTGTGCTAAGGAAATAATAATGAAAATTATTATTATAATTCTTTTAGCTTTGAATATTGTAACAGCGCAAGAACTCAAAGTAAACGATCAGTATTTAAGATTTAGTGCAAGTCAAAATGATCCGTTATATACAACATACACCGCTTCTATGGAGCGTTCTCGGCTATATGGCGACAAAGGTTATAAGTTAGATTATTATTCTAATAACTTGCCAATTAACTATTCTGGAGACCAAGCTGGAAAGATTTATTGTCTTTGGAAAATAGATCAAGTTGTTATTGTGAATACCGGAGAGTTTTTTGAAAAGCCAGTAATAAAGTCATCATTTCCTAATATGGTAATTATGGAATATTCTCCTTTACGTGGAATTAAAGTCCAAGAGACATTTTTCGTTTACAGCTCATCTATTGCTTTAGTGAATTTACAGATCAAAAACATTGATGATATTAAACATAGTATTGAACTCTATCCAATTCTTGAACTTGGAAACGATTCGCTATTAATAAAAAGTTATGACTACCACTACAATGCATATTTAACAAATCACTATGAATCAAAATACAGACTAATCAGCTCACTTTATAAAAACGCACCTTATCCCACAGAGACAAGAGATTTTTTTACAGCAAATTTTATCCCGTATTCGTTTGGCGGATATTGTGGAAGCACTGAAAAATTTTATATTACAGTTAAAACTGACTATTACTCAAAGAACAGAAGTGATTCGCTAAATCAGAAAAAAGAAGGATATGTAAATTTAGTTTCGCTTCACGGAAAATTTTCATTAAAACCCGGTGAAGATATCAATGTGAGGTTTTTCCGGGGCTGGCAAGATGTAAATGAAAATATTGATGAACTAGTAAAAGAAATTGAAAAATTGAAAATAGAACCGCTTCAAAAATATGTTGATGACAATGTAAAAATGTTTTCAAGAATACCGAGAATTGATTTTCCTACTGATGAAGAAAAACTTGTTTATCTAAGTTCGTTTAATTTGGCGAGGGGATGTTTTTATCCTCCTTCAGAAAAAACAAATTATAATTTTTATGTTTTTTCTCGTCAGCCTTTATGGGGCTGGGGACATGGTCATCAAGTTCTTCATGAATCATTAAGTATGTTAGCTTATGCTTACCTTGACCCCCAATCTGCTCAAGGTTCACAATATGTTTATATGGAACAACAGCGCGAAGATGGGTTGATTGCATACCGTCACGGTCCGCGTGGTTTGCAAGATTATCCCCACTTTAGTAAAGTACTCGGAAAAGAGATGTCTACTACTTCGGCTCCTTTTTTCAATTGGATTAATTGGGAAATCTATAAAGTGAGTAATGATAAAAAATTTTTGAAAGACTCATATCTAAGCGGAACAAAATATATAAACTGGTTACTAGAAAATCGCGACCTTGATAAAGATGGTACATTTGAATGGGGACCTTATGGAATTATTGAAAATGTCCGTGATTGGTATAATGCTGTTTTTCAAGTGAGTGCCGAAAGATATCTTGATGTTGATAAAGAAGACATTTCAGACGAGCTAGAATGCTTGGATTTAACTTTAATGGTTATAAAAGAAATGAGATCGCTTTCTGAAATTGCAAACGAACTTGGATTATTTGAAAAATCGGGCAAGTGGAAGGAAAAAGCGAATTATATTTCGAAATTGGTTAATGAAAGAATGTGGGATGAAGAAAAGCAATTCTATTTTTCTGTGAACAAAGATGATCATAGTTTTAAATTTCTTACAAGAGATTTACGCCGAGAGGAAATAATTGGCTTCCTTGCTTTGTGGGCTGAAGCTGCTCCGAAGGAGAGGGCTGACAAACTCATTAAGAAATTACTCGATCCGAATAAATTTTGGCGAAAGTATGGCGTTCCAACACTTGCTGCAGATGACGAGTGGTATTCGCCTTATGTTGACTATTGTTGTAAATGGAATGGTCCGGTTTGGCTTTTATGGAATTACATGGTTTTTGATGGATTGAAAAAATATGGTTATAATGAAATTGCAAATCAGCTTGCTGATAAAATGTTGTTAGCAGTTTCAACACAATTAAAAAAGAATCATAATTTTTGGGAATCTTATAGTCCAGATAATGAAGTTCTGAACGCTCCAACTAATTACATCTGGAATTCGATAATGGCGAGGGTATTAATTGAAAAATATAAATAATGAATAGTACACTAATTTAACTGATGAAACAGATTAGAACAGATCAGTTTTTATCAATTGAATCTGTTTGATCTGTGTGCTATTGGTGTGATAATAAAGAGGTTATTAAATCATGAAACTATTTAACTTGGTTATAGTTGTTTTAATTTTAATATCACTTCCAATTTCCCCTCAAACTAAAAAATTTCCACTCAATCAAAATGATATCATACTCACACGCACTGCACAACCACTTCAATATATGGATAAGGTTGGAAGGCAAGCAGCATTAATGGGATTTGAAAATGGTTCGTTCGAAATGTGGATTTGGCCGTGGAAAGTTTTACGAAATTTCGATCTTCAATTTTTTATTGGAACTACTACTCAACCAATTCAGTCAAGGGATATTGTCCGTGAGATTTCTGTTACTCCCGAAGCAACAATAATTACATTTGTATATGAATCATTTACTGTTAAAGAAATTATTTTTATTCCTTACAATAAACCTGGCGCAATTATTCTTCTCGATGTTTTCACAACAACTCCACTTACAATTGTCCCAGGTTTTGTGCCAGTTATGCAGCCTCAATGGCCGGCTGGAATTGGCGGACAGTATAGCTATTGGGACAATAATTTAAAAGCTTATATCGTTTCGGAATCTCAAAAGCGTGGTATATTTGTTTGCGGTTCTCCTTTGGCAGAGCAAATGGCAGCACCTCCAGCGCATATGTTTGCAGATAATCCAATCCAATTTAAGTTTACTGTAGAACCTAACAAAGCAAATGAAAATTATTATCCAATAGTAATTGCCGGAATGCATAAGCAGCCACGCGATACTGTTTTTGCACTTTACAAAGACCTTGTTTCAAATATTGAAAAATATTACTACTTGATAACGGATCATTATAAAAAGTTGAGGAGTGAGACAACTCAAATTATTACACCAAACAAAAAATTAAATCTTGCTTTCGAGTTCGGAAAAGTTGCGCTGAGTAATTTGATGGTAGAAAATCCAACGCTTGGAAAAGGATTAGTTGCCGGTTATGGTTTGAGCGGAGGTGGCGGTCGACCAGGATTTGCCTGGTATTTTGGCGGAGATGCGTTTATTAATTCTCTTGCCATCAATAGTTATGGCGATTATCAAAGCGCTAAAGACGCTCTAAAGTTTACACAGAAATGGCAGAGGCAAGATAATTTTCCTATTAGAAAAAAATTGAAAGATGAACAGAACACCGAAATTGGAAAAATGGCTCACGAACTTTCCCAGAGCGATGGACTAATTGACTGGTGGAATGATTATCATTATGGTTATAATCATGCCGACACAACCCCCTGGTATCTTGTTGCTATGGGTAATTATTTTAGAAAAACTGGTAACATTGATTTTATAAAGAATAGTTGGAAATCCATTGTACAAGCCTACAAATGGTGTTTAAATAAAGATAGTAATGGTGATGGATTAATGGATTTAAAAGGAGCCGGACTCGGAGTACTTGAGTTTGGCGCACTCGTTAAAATTAATAATGATTTGTATACCCAGGGATTATGGACTCAAGGGATTAAAGAAGTCAATTTGATGGCGGAGTATGTTGGCGATAAAAAAATTGAAAAAACTTCAGCAGAACTTTTACCAAAAGCATATGCTTCTCTAGAAAAACTTTTTTGGATTGAAGAGCTTGGATATTATAGTTTCGGTTCAAGTGAAGATGGAAAGCAAGTTAAAGACAAAAATATTTTTCCAACATCAATAATGATTTTTGGTTTACTTGATAAAACACGTTCAGAAAGTTCAATTAAAAAATTTAATGAAAGCGATATGATAACTGATTGGGGAGTTCGAAATTTATCTAGTAAGTCTTCATTATATGAACCGACAAATTACAATTATGGAACGGTCTGGGGATTCAATTCTTTATTTGCGAATGCTTCGCAGTATAAATATCACAACAATTTAGCCGCCTACTCATTGTTAAAGAATACTTATCAACATGCTTTCGATTACGGAATTGGTATTTTCCCCGAAGTTTTTTCAGGAGACATAAATACAAAATTGGGAGAAGCTTATCACAATCAAGGATTTTGCACAAGCGGATATATCTTTCCAATAATGACCGGGCTTATCGGTTTAGAAATTGATGCCTTAAACAATAAAATTACGTTTGCGCCTAAACCTCCATTAGAATGGGAATTTTTTGATGTTAATAATGTTAAAATTGGAAAAACAACTCTGCATTTAAAGAACAAAATGAAGAATGGAGAATGGAACTTAACAGTTTCAAAGGAGGATAACGAAAAAATCAATCTCAATTTCAACCCTGACTTCATGCTCGGAACACAAATAAAGAATGTGACTGTTGACGGAATTCCTATTAATTTTGAAGTTGTAAATCATGAACAAGCAGTTCAATTAATTTCTGAGTTCTTTATTACTAGCAAGCATGAGGTAATTGTAACTTACAAACCGTCGGTGGAAATTTATCTATTGCCAGAAATAACACCGGTAGGCGCAACAAATGAAGGATTAAAAATTATCTCAATGAAATTTGTTGATAAGGAATTATTTATCAGCGTAGAAATAAAACAGAATAAAATATATAAACTGGGGGTTATCAACGAAGACCTGATTAAAAGTATTTCGGGAGCCAAAGAAGAGGACGGCAAATTGCTATTCTCAATCTCAGGAGACAAAGCAGATTTTATTAAACACGAAATAATTATTTCAGTTAAAGAGTAAAAGAATTTTTAAATAACAAATGATAGGTATCATTATTTAGGAGCTTAAATGATTTTTGATATCATTAAAAACTTAGTCAACTATAAAATTTTTGCTAATTTATTAATGATTGGAGTAGTATTAATTTCATGCACAAAAGAAGTTCCTGAGAAGACTCCGCAAAAAGCAGTTGAACTAAAAACCGCACGCAGCTTCGATTATAAATTGGAAATCGCGAAGAAAATGATACGTCTGAAAAATTTTCTTACCGAAAACAAATTAGATGGTATTTTAATCACACAAGTACGAAATGTTTATTGGGCAACTGCCGGATTAGCAAACAATCAAATTGTTTTAAATAAAGATGTTGGAACCGCATCGCTACTTTTTTTGAAAAACGGAAAAAAGTTTTTGATATGTAACGGCGCCGAAGCAAGCAGAATGATGGATGAGTCTCTTAAAGAACTTGGTTATGAATTAATTGAATATCCTTGGTATGAATCCAATTCAACAAAGGACGTACGCGGAGAAATAATAAAACAATTTGGGAGAATCGGAAGCGATATTAATTATCCAAACACAATTAATGTCTCTGTCAAATTCAAAACTCTACGATATTCATTAAACGAATATGAAGTACTCAGATACAAATATGTTGCGGAACAATCCACCGAAGCAGTTGCGGAAGTTTGCATGAACATTAAACCCGGGATGAGCGAATTCGAAATCGAAACCATGACCGCCAATGCATTGCGCAATAGACAAATTTTACCGACAGTATTATTGACTGCGGTTGATGAAAGAATTTATAAATATAGGCATGCTCTTCCGGGCGGTGCAAAATTAAAAAAATATGTTATGATAAATATCTGTGCTGAAAAATGGGGAATGCCTATTGCCGTTACACGCTTTGTTCACTTTGGTCAACTCCCAGAAATACTAAAAGCAAGACTTGAAAAAACAGCAATTGTTAACGCACATTATCAAGAATTTACTCGTCCCGGAGTTTCAGCATTCGAGATTTTTGAAAAGATGAAAAATTGGTATAAATCAGTTAGCTTTGTTAATGAATGGATGCTTCATCATCAAGGAGGCGCTATTGGTTATGATGACAGAGAGTGGATAATTTATCCAGGGAACAAAGAAGTTGTTCAAAACAATCAAGCTTTTGCATGGAACCCAACTATCACCGGTGCAAAAGTTGAAGAGACAATGATTGTAAATGAAAATGGATTTGAGGTTATAACCAAATCACCAAACTGGCCCATGATAATTGTAAATCTAAATGGGAAAAAATATCCTCAGCCAAATATTCTTATTCGCGATGAAAATACTTTACAAATAAAGCAACAAAGTAATTACGAAATAATAGGAGAATAGATTGACAGTTTTCAACTGTCACCTCAAATCATTTATGATCAATACATACGAGGAAAAGGGTCTCCGTTTTATTGAAATGGAGAACGATTTACTTAAAGTAATATTTCTTCCGCAGATTGGCGGAAAGATGATTAAGCTAATCAACAAAAAAACTGGAACTAATTTTTTACTTGAACCGCAGAATGATACTAAATCTTACAAGCCGGCTTTTCATGGAGCTTTTTTTGAAAATTATGATACGAGTGGATTCGATGAATGTTTCCCTACAATTGAAGCATGCAAAATAAAAACAAAATCAGGTTATGAAATTTCTTTGCCCGACCATGGACAGCTATGGTCAAAAAAATGGAGCTACGAAATTTCTAATGACGGAACATTTATTAGAACCACAAAAGGAATCAATTGGGATTATTCTTTTTCTAAACAAGTTAAATTGGAAGAGAATAAATTTATCATTGACTATACAGTTGAAAACTTTGAAGAGGAACCATTTCCTTACATTTGGGCAGCACATCCATTACTGCACGTTGAACCTGATGATATAATTTATCTTACTGATGAAATTCAAAATGTTTTAGCATATTGGATTAATGATGAAACAATTGCCAATCAAGGCGAAGAGCTCGAGTGGCCATATCTAAATGGATCAGACGATTTTTCAATTATTCCTAAATTAGATTTTGGGAAAGCATTAAAGGTATTTTCAAAAAAGTTAAACGATCCTGGCTGGTGCGCATTACATAAACCTAAAAATAGAGAGTCGATGTTAATTAGTTTTGATACAGAAAAAATTCCCTTTTTAGGAATTTGGCTCTGTTATGGAGGATGGCCGGTTAATTCAAAAAAGAAACATTTAACAATTGCTCTTGAACCCACAAATGCATGCTGTGATTCTTTAGAAAAAGCAATGAAACAAAATGCGTGCGGCATTATTCAACCAAATGCAAAAGAGAAATGGAGAATTGAGTTCACTATTGTAAATGAGTAACTTAATCAAGTTGTATGCAATATTAATAAGAAGCATCTGAAAATTTTAACAATGTCATTTCGAAGGAGCCTGACAATTGCTGGACGACTGAGAAATCTCATTAGAATAAAAGATTTCTCTCTTCGATCGAAATGACAAAAAATCTTTTTTAAGTGTCTCAATTAGTTAATAATTTTTTGATTTGGGGAAATCATGCAGACAATTGGACTTCAAATTATTGACTGGATAATAATTCTAATCTATTTTGGGTTTGTTCTTGGAATCGGATTCTACTTACGCAAATTTACAACTAGCGAAGAAGATTTCTTTTTAGCCGGAAGAAAAAATTCTTCTTGGGTTGCCGGGTTAGCCTTTCTTTCTGCCAATCTTGGTGCGCTCGAACTTCTTGGAATGACTGGCAATACTTTTAAATATGGAATGTACGTTGCTCATTTCTATTGGATTGGTGCAATACCAGCAATGGTTTTTCTCGGAATATATATGATGCCGTTTTATTACAGTAGCAAAATAAAATCTATTCCGGGTTATCTTAAACTCCGCTTTGATGAAAAAACGCGAGTCCTTAACGGTATTGCATTTGCAATTATGACTCTTCTTGTCTCTGGAATTAATTGTTATGCCATGGCTCTTGTGCTCCATACTTTTCTTGGTTGGAATTGGGATATTAGTATGTGGGCTTCTGCATTAACTGTTATGGCTTACGTCACACTTAGCGGATTAATGTCTGCAATTTTTACTGAGATAATTCAATTCTTTTTAATTTGGTTCGGATTATTCTTGGTTTCGATAATGGGGATAATCGAAATAGGCAGTCTTGACCAAATTTTAACTCGTTTGCCTGATTCGATGAATACATTGTGGTCAACATCATCTGACCCAACTCAAAATGGTATGTTAATTCACTGGGCTGGAATTGTATTAGGGCTTGGATTTGTTTTATCGTTTGGTTATTGGACTACAGATTTTCTTGTTGTTCAACGAGCTTTCTCAGCGAAAAATTTACGTGCCGCTCGAATGACGCCTATACTTGCATCGTTTTTCAAAATGGCTTTACCTTTTATTGTTATCCTTGCTGGGTTAATTGCTATTGCGCTTTCAAGTGATCCTAACAGCGGATTTAAACTTTTAGAAGATGGTGGAAAAATAAATTACGATTCTGCGCTTCCGCTTTTAATCGCAAGGTATTATCCAACTGGATTAATTGGATTAGGCGTCACAGCTTTGTTAGCTGGTTTTATGGCTGGTCAAGCTGGAAATATCAGCGCATTTAATACAGTGTGGACATATGATATATATAAGTCGGTATTAAATAAAAACGCCTCAGATAATCATTTGCTGTGGATGGGCAGAGCATCAACAATTGTTGGGGTTATCATATCATTAGGAACAGCATATTGGGCAAAAAGTTTTCCGAGTATTATGGATTACATGCAAGCAATTTTTAGCTGGGTGAATGCACCTCTGTTTGCAACAATGCTTTTAGGAATGTTTATATGGTGGATCACCCCTAATGGTGCATTTTGGGGTTTAGTAGTTGGAATGCTTTCATCGTTTGGGATGTGGCTTGCTGTCAAATTTAATTGGATTAACGAAAGTATTATTACAATGTCTACTGTTCAAAGTGATATGGCTGCAAATTTCTGGCGCGCTTGGTGGGCTTGGTTAATTTGTTTTATCCTAACTATAGCAATTAGTTTCTTTACTTTAAAAAAGCCGAAAGAAGAATTAGTTGGACTTGTTAAAGGATTAGCTGATGAAAAATATGATAGTCATTTAATTTTTATAAAACGTCCAGAATTTTTTGCGATTATAGCGACAATTGTGTTAATAGTACTTAACATTTTATTTTGGTAGTAATTCTTTTTGTTATTCAGAAAAATATTTTATTATTCTGATAATTGACTGGAGTATAAGAAATGAAATCGATTTGGTATTTTGTTGCCTTGATACTATTAGTTATTGGCGGTTTAATTTTTTTGACTGGAATTTATCATTTGTTTTCTCCGCCAGAAATAGAAACAGTATTATTTGAAATACATCCTAATATCTGGTGGGGATTTTTGATGATAATTTTTGGCAGCATAATGTATTTTAAAACAAGGAATCGAATAGCTTAATAGATTTAAGTTATAGCTAAATGGAAAAGCAAATTAATTTTATATGTAATGATAACGCGATATCGGGAAAGATGAATCCGGCTATTACAGTATTGGATTATTTGCGTACTGTAAAAAAATTAACTGGAACAAAAGAAGGATGCAGAGAAGGTGACTGCGGAGCGTGTACTGTATTGCTTGGAAGTTTAGTCGGCAACAAGGTAAAGTATAAATCAGTTAACTCATGCTTGCTGCCACTGAATTCTGTAAATGGGAAGCACTTAGTCTCAATTGAAGGGCTGAATATTGAAAAGCTCAGTTTTATTCAAGAGCAACTAGTTGACGAAGGAGGAACTCAGTGCGGTTTTTGCACTCCGGGTTTTGTTGTCTCGTTAGTAAATTATTTTTTAAACCATAATAACTACAACTTGCACGAAGCAGTCACATCGCTTGATGGAAATATTTGTCGATGCACTGGATATGCTGGAATTAAACGCGCCATTGAAAATACAATTTCGTTTTTAGGTAACAACAGCGCAAAGGACAATATCGAATTTTTAATTAATAAAAATATTTTACCGAAATATTTTTTAGAAATTCGCAAGCTGCTTAAAAGATTAAATGCGCAACTTGAAACCAAGTCAAAGAAAAGCAAAACCTCAAAATTTCTTGTCTCCGGAGGAACCGATATTTATGTTCAGCAAAGAGATACAATTCATTCATCAAATATTGAATTTGTTGCAGAAAACAGATCGGAAAAAACAATTTGGAAATCTGGCGATAAAATATATTTGTCTGGCAATTTAACGGTTGAAGAATTTAGAGAATCAAAATTAATACACCAGTACTTGCCTTCTCTTAAGAATCACTTATTATTATTTGGTTCTTTGCCAATTCGCAATCGTGCTACAATAGCCGGCAATATTGTAAATGCTAGTCCAATTGCTGATATCACTAATATATTGTTAGTGCTGAATTCAGATGTTCATTTACATTATGAAAAGAAGAAAAGAACAATTCCGTTAATAAAATTTTACAAAGGGTATAAACAATTAAACAAAACAAGAAACGAATTAATAACTGCTGTTTCATTTAGCATTCCAAAATCAAAATCGTTATTTAATTTTGAAAAAATTTCAAGAAGAACATTTCTTGATATAGCAAGTGTTAATTCTTCAATTTCAATAAAAACAAGTGCGAATGTAATTGAAGACGTTCATATTTCTGCCGGAGGAGTTTCGCCAGTTCCATTGTATTTAAGATCGACCAGAAAATTTTTATTAAACAAAAAAATCAGTTTAGAAAATATTAAGCATGCAGTAAAAATAGCATTGGCAGAAATTTCTCCGATTAGTGATGCAAGAGGAAGTTCTGAATATAAAAGTTTGTTGCTACGGCAACTGGTTTATTCTCACTTCATAAAGCTTTTTCCTCAGAATTTTAAGCACGAGGAATTTTTATGAGAAGCTATGACTCTGTTCAACACGCAAAGGGCGAATCCAAATTTGTAGATGACATTCCAATTCCAGAAGGAACTCTATTTGCTTCAGTTTATTATTCTCCAATTGCTCACGGAAAAATCAAAAAGTTAAATTTTTCACAAGCACTAAAAGCTGAAGGTGTAATTTCTATTATTAGCGCATCTGATATCCCAGGAGAAAATCAAATAGGCGGTATTATTTTAGATGAAGAATTATTTGCAAAGGAGGGTGTGCATTATGTTGGTCAGCCGATTGCATTAGTTGTAGCAGAAAATAAATTTACTGCAATTAATGCAGTAAAAGAGATTGAAGCACAATTTGAGAAATTGCCCACTATATTTGATCCTAGAGAAGCATTCGAAAAGGGTGAATTAATCATTCCACCTAAAATATTTTCACTCGGTAATGTTAATGCTGAATGGCACAATTGTGATTATATTATTGAAGGATCTGTAATCTCCGGCTCTCAGGAGCATTTATATTTGGAGACTCAAGGATCATTAGCGTTCCCAGTTGAAGGTGGCGGTATAAAAATAATTTCTTCTACACAAGGACCAACTGCTGTCCAAAAAATTGCATCCCGTGTTTTGAATTTGCCAATGAACAAAATTGAAGTTGATGTTTCAAGACTTGGCGGAGGATTTGGAGGGAAAGAAGATCAAGCAACAGCATGGGCGGTAATGGCTGCTCTAGCCGCTGTTAAATTAAATAGGCCAGTTAAAATAATTTTACAGAGGCAAGATGATATGAGAATGACGGGCAAACGTCATCCGTATTCTTCAGATTATAAAATTGGTCTAAACAAAGAAGGAAAAATTTTAGCTTATGAAGTTAATTATTATCAAAATGCCGGAGCCTCTGCAGATTTATCAACAGCTATTTTAGAGAGAACACTTTTTCATTCTACTAACAGCTATTTCATTCCAAATGTAAAAGCGACTGCATATTGTTGTAGAACTAATCTTCCCCCATTCACTGCATTCCGAGGTTTCGGCGGTCCTCAAGCAATGTTTGTTATTGAATCAGCAATCCACAAAGCTGCTGAAGTTATGAATGTTGAACCAACCTACATTCAAACGAAAAATTTATTGAAAGACGGAGATGAATTTCCTTTTGGTCAGATTAATAAAAACAGCAGAGCAGAAAAATGTTTTGATGAAGCAGTTAAGAGGTTTGAATTTGAGAAGAAAGAAAAAGAAGTCAAAAAATTTAACGAAGCAAATATTCTCGTTAAAAAGGGAATAGCAGCAATGCCGGTTTGTTTTGGCATATCATTTACTTCAACTTTTTTAAATCAAGCCAGCTCACTAGTTCATGTTTACACTGATGGAAGTGTAAGAATTTCTACTGCGGCTGTGGAAATGGGGCAAGGCGTAAACGTAAAAATTGTATCAATAGCAACAAGAACATTATCCATAAACCCAGACAGAATTAAAATTGATACTACAAATACTTCTCGCATTGCCAACACTTCTCCAACCGCTGCAAGTAAAGGGGCAGATCTTAATGGTTTTGCGACTAGGGATGCATGCAACTTGATTTTGGAAAGGTTAAAAAAACTTGCCGCTCAAATTCTCAACGCAAAAGACATCTCACAAATTGAGCTGATGGATGAGATTGTCTATTTAAATAAAGTCAAAACAGATTTAGATTGGATTAAACTAATAAATACTGCATATATGAAAAGAATTAGTTTATCTGCACACGCTCATCATGCTACGCCAAATATTTATTTTGATAGAGAAAATATGAAAGGGGATGCTTTTGCATATCATGTATTTGGCACAGCTATCGTAGAAGCTACGGTTGATTGTTTGGTTGGCACATATTCCGTTGATTCTGTAAAAGTTGTACACGACTTTGGAAAAAGTCTGCATCCCGTTACCGATAAAGGGCAAGCCGAAGGAGGAATTGTTCAAGGAATTGGCTGGATGACTCTTGAAGAAATTATTTATGATAATGAAGGAAAGTTACTTACGGATGCTTTGTCAACATATAAAGTGCCGGACATACAATTCGCACCCGCAATAATTGATGTACATTTTTTAGAAGATGTACCGAATCCATATGGACCATTTCAATCGAAGGCAATTGGCGAGCCCCCGTTCATGTATGGTATTGGCGCCTTTTTTGCAATTTGCAATGCAATGAAAGCTTTTCGTCCATATAAATCTATCCAGTATAACTCACCTTTAACACATGAAAAAGTTTTGCTCTGGCTTCATTCTGAAAAATAATCTATAATCCTAAAAATTGATTATTGTCGTTTATTAATTTTCATTTAGGTAAATTTGTTTTAGATAACGCAATCACTTGTGAGGAAGGAATGAACAAATGGACTTGGGAAGTACAGAACAGTGAATTCTTAGAAAAAACTATAGGACGTTGCCGAGAAAAAAAAATAATCCTTCCAACCTTTGAACAATTAAAAAATCCCGAAACAATTCCAAGTAATATTCGAAACAAATTAAAAAATATTGGTCTGCATGATACTAATCCTCTAAACCTTTTTCGAATTAATTGGTGTAACGATTCATCAACTGGCGATATTGGACAAATAAATTACTTAGAAATTCCAAAAGAGATAACCGGAGTAAATGCAAGAATTATTGGAGTCGTAGGAAGATATTTCCCAACTGGCGCGCACAAAGTTGGCGCAACATATGGATGTTTAATTCCTTATTTAATTACCGGCAGATTTAATCCCGAATATCATAAAGCAGTCTGGCCCTCAACCGGAAATTATTGCCGCGGCGGAGCATTTAATTCTGTTCTTCTTTCCGTTCATTCGGTTGCAATTTTGCCTGAAGAAATGAGCAAAGAAAGATTTGAATGGCTAAAAAATCTTGGCGCAGAAATTTATGCAACTCACGGTTGCGAAAGTAATGTTAAAGAGATATATGATAAATGTCATGAGCTTGAAGCAGAAAGCGATGAGTATTTAATATTAAATCAATTTGATCAATTTGGAAATTCAATCTGGCATTATGAAATAACTGGGTATACAATCGAAAAACTTTTTGCACAAATAAAAAGTAACGAGAGCCGGTTAAGCGGCTATATCAGTGCAACCGGATCTGCCGGAACAATTGGTGCCGGTGATTATTTACGAAAAAAATTTCCACATTTAAAAATTGTTGCTTCCGAAGCATTGCAGTGCCCAACATTGTTTATGAATGGGTTTGGCGGGCACAGAATTGAAGGAATTGGCGATAAACATATTCCATGGATTCATAATGTAAAAAACACAGATTGTGTTGCGGCTATTGATGATGAACAAACATTAAGACTTTTAAGATTATTTAATGAACCTTCTGGAAAAGATTGGTTAGTAAAACATGGCGTTGATGAAAATTCTGTAAGTAAGTTAAACGAACTTGGGATTTCTTCAATATGCAATTTGCTTTCCGCTATTAAACTTGCTAAATATTATGAGATGAACGATAACGATGTAATCTTTACAATCTTTACAGACTCAGTTGATATGTATGGTTCTAGACTTAAAGAAATGAATGCCAAGTTCGGAAGTTATTCTCTAATTAAGGCTGAAGTTGACTGGACTTCAATTCTGAAACAACAAAGTATTGATTATTTTAAAGAATTAAATTACAATGATAAGAAAGCAATCCATAATCTAAAATACTTCACTTGGGTTGAACAGCAAGGGAAAGATGTTGAAGAACTTAATGCGCAGTGGTATGATGAAAACTATTGGGATGAAAAATTTTCAGTTGTTCCAACGTGGGATAAACTGATCGAAGAATTTAATCAAAGAGCTGGAGTGAAATAGCTCTCCCAAATTTATTAATGTGGTAGATCAAAGCGGCACTTAATTATTCACCTTTATTTGTAATGGTATGAATGAAAGTCAAAATATAATTAAGAACATTTTAATCTCTGCTGGCGAAAATAAACTAAAGCTATGCGATATTGTTTATGATTCTAAAATTATTGAAGTGAATCTGAAAACGGAAACTTTATTTGACTGGGTTGATTTGGCAAACATCCATATTCGTAATGCTGTTTTAAAAAACTATCTTGTAGAAGGGGAAGAAAAAAATTTCATGTTAGCAATTCCTGGCGCAATTGATTCTCATGTACACTTTAACACTCCTGGATTTGAGTTTAGAGATGATTTTGAACATGGCTCAAAATCTGCAGCTCGGGGTGGTGTTACAACTGTCATTGATATGCCGTGTACATCAATTCCACCCGTTACATCATTGGAGAATTTGAATGCTAAGTTAAATGCATTGAAAGGAAGAAGTTTAGTTGATTATGCTTTTTGGGGAGGAATATCAGGAAGAAATTTTAATGAAACAAAATTAGAAAAAAATATTTTCGAACTGGCTGAAACCGGTGTCGCTGGATTTAAAGTGTATTTTATTTCGGGAATGGAATCATTTACAGATTTAACCGAAAAGCAAATGGAAATAGCTGCAAGGTTAATTGAACGGACTGGTAAGCCAATGGCTGTTCATGCTGAAGATAAAAAGCTTATTTCAGTGCGCGAATTAAAATTCAAAAATGCGAATCGCAATGATTGGAAAGCTTATTGTGAAAGCAGAGATGCAAGAAGTGAAGCTATTGCCATTGATAAATTAATTTCAATTGCAAGAATGGTTAACTGCAAAATTCATGTTGTTCATCTTAGCTCATATTTAGGATTGGAACAGATTAAAAAAGCGCAATCGGAAAAACTATTTTTTACGACGGAAACGTGTCCTCAATATCTTCATTTCACTCAAAAGGATTTTGAAAACCAAGCCATAAAAAATTTTCTTAAAACTGCTCCACCCGTAAAATGTGAAAAAGATATGGATGCTCTTTGGGAGGGGTTGAAGAACAATTCAATTCTTTTTGTTGTTACTGATCATGCTGGCTGCGATCCAAACTTAGAGAAATCATCACAAAACTTTTGGGAAGTTTATGGCGGAATTCCCGGGGTTGAGCACAGAGTTCCGTTTCTTTTTAGCGAAGGATTTCTTAAAAATAAATTAACTTTAGAAAACACAATAAACCTTTTATCTACCAATATCGCCGATTATTTTAAAATAAGTAACAAAGGGAAACTGCTTCCGAAATATGATGCAGATTTTTGCTTTATTGACTTATGGAATTCTCAAGTAATTAATTCAAGTCAAATGCAATGTAAGGGGAAATACACTCCATTCGAAGGCATTACTTTTAATACAATTGTTTTGCAGACATTTCTACGCGGCAAAAAAATATACGATATTCATGAACAATTATTTGATGATTATAATTACGGTGCTTTTTTAGAATTGAATTGATATGAATAGAAATTCACTTAAAATATCAAATGGTTGGATTTGCCAATTAATTGGGAACAAAGTTTCTCCAATATTTGGCGATATTAAAGTTGAGCACGGGAAAATCACAAAAATTTTTCGTCGGAATTTTTCTGATTATGTAGAAAAAAGGATTGAGTCTGGAAATTCAGATTACGATGCTTGCGGTAAATTAATTACAGTACCGCTTATAAATTTCCATGATCATTTTTATTCTAGATTGGCAAAAGGTCTTCCAATAAGTAAACCTCTAGATAATTTTCAAAATGTATTGAAAAATTTATGGTGGGACTTAGACAAAAAACTTACATTTGAAATGATTGAAGCTTCTTCGAAAGTGGCAGTTGTTGAAGCTATCAAGAATGGTGTTACTTATATTTTTGATCATCATTCCTCACCCGAAGCAATAGATGGAAGTTTAGGTACAATAGCAGAAGTGTTATTGGATGCTAATATGCGAGGAGCACTTTGTTTTGAAACCACAGACCGTAATGGCGCAATCCTATCAAAAAAAGGATTGGAAGAAAACATCGCTTATCGCAATAAATTTTCCGGCAGTAATTTAAAATCATTACTTGGACTTCATGCATCATTTACTTTATCGGATGATACTCTAATGGAAGCTTCAGAATTAGCTAAAGAATATGAACTCGGAATTCATATTCATCTTTGCGAAGATTTAAGTGATAGAAAATTGAGCAAACAGTACGCTGATCATTTCCCGGTTAAAAGATTAATAAAAAACAATTTATTAAATGTAAAAAGCATTCTTGGGCATGGTGTGTTTTTAACCGAAAAAGAATATTTACAAATATCTGATTCCGGCGCTGCAATAGTATATAATCCTGATTCTAATTTGAACAATGCTGTTGGCTTGCCTAAATACACTAAAGTACCGGTTAGCATTCCAATTTTAATTGGTACTGATGGAATGCATGCAAACATAGCCAAATCGATGAAGCAATATTTCTTATTGATGAGAAATCAAAAACAAAGTTTCGATACATCATTCAAGCTTTTTATTAAATCCTATTTTGATCAAATCACTTTTGTAAAAAGATACTTTGAAGATTTTCCAAATTTAGAAGAAAATGAAAGAGCAGATTTTATTATTTGGGATTACACGCCACCTACACCATTAAGTGAAACTAACTTTTGGTCTCATTTTATTTATGGTGCGATTGAAAGAAACGTAATTTCGGTAATTCAAGATGGTGCGTTTTTAATGAAGGATTTTAAATTGACCACTATTGATGAAAATGAGTTGAATAAAGAAATTTTCAAGCAAGGTAAAAAGCTATACTCGTTATATAAGTGAGGACAGAAATAGAGAATAAAAAATTTAATATTGTTGGAAAACCGGTTATAAGACAAGATGCTTATTCTAAAGTTACTGGCAAAGCAAAATTTGCGGATGACTATAAATTTGAAGGTCAGTTATTTGGAGTAATGGTAAGGACAAAGGCTTCTCATGCCGTTATAAAATCCATTGATTATTCTCAAATAAGAAATGAAGATGGTATAAAAGCAATAATAACTTCTGATGATATTCCGGGAAATAAGAAGGTTGGACAAATAAAAATTGATCAGCCAGTTTTTTGCTCTGAAAAAATTATCACATCCGGAGATGTTGTGGCAATGCTTGTTGGCGAAGATCAAACTGAATTAAAGAAATTAAGTCATAAAATAAAAATTGAATTAGAGAAATTGCCGGTACTTGAAGATCCTCAAAAAGCTTTAGAACAAAATGCTGTGTTAATTCATCCGGAAAGCAAAACAAATCTTATTACACACCACCCATTAATAAAGGGGAATGTAACAAAAGGTTTTAATAATTCTGATTATCTAATTGAACAAAACTATACAACTCAATTTGTAGAGCATGCATATATAGAGCCCGAATGCGTTACAGCATTGCCGGGCGAAGGAATGATTAAAGTAAAAATTATTGGAAGTATTCAAAACCCATTCACTACAAGAAAAGTAGTTGCATCTGTTTTAAATTGTTCATTGTCGGAAGTGGAAATCATTCAAGCAGAACTTGGCGGATCATTCGGCGGTAAAGATGATATTATGAACGTGCTTTCTGCTCGTGCTGCAGTTGCTGCTTTAAAATTGAATAAACCAGTTAAAATAAAATATGAACGAGAAGAATCAATTCTAGAATCATACAAGCGCCATCCGTATATAATGAATTACAAAGTTGGATTCAGTAAAGCCGGTAAATTAAAAGCAATGAAAATTGATTTACTCGCTGATGGAGGAGCATATGCATCAATGAGTCCATTTGTTACATGGAGATCGGTTGTTCAAGCAACTGGACCTTATGAAATTGAGAATGTTCAAACTGATGTTAAAGTAGTTTATACCAACAATCCTTACACTGGCGCAATGCGAGGTTTTGGTTCACCACAACCAATCTTTGCCATCGAATCAATTATGGATGAAATTGCAATAACAGTAGGTAAAACACCGTTTGAAATAAGAAAGATCAACGGCTACAGACAAAATTCAGTAACTGCTAGCGGACAAAAATTAGCGGGACATGAAGTTACTCTTCCCAGAGTATTAAAAAAAGCCGCTGATGTTTCTTCCTTTAATTCAAAATGGAAAAGTAATTACGCCAGTTCACAGAAACTTAAACAGAATAACTTTGCAGATAAATCTGAATCGTTAATTCTTACAAAAAACGAATTTATCAATCCAAAAAACTTATTGCGAAAAGGGATTGGACTTGCAACAAGTTTCCGCGGTTGTTCACTTGGAGCCGAAGGGATCGATAATACCGCTGCATATGTTTCAATCCAGCCTGATGGAACAGTTTATATATTATCTGGACTTGCAGAAAACGGACAAGGGCTACGCGCAACTTTTTCAATTATTGCAGCTGAGATTTTTGGAATTCCAATTGAAAAAATAATTTATTTAGAGCAGAATACTTCAAGAATACCGGATAGCGGACCGACAGTTGCTTCTCGCGCAACATTAATGGGCGGAGGAGCAATTAAAAATACTTGTACAGAATTAAGGAACAGATTAATTAATGTATTGTCATCATATTGGAAAGTAAGTAGAAAAAATATTTATGTTTTTAAAAATGGATTAGTTTTCCCTGAACAAAAAAAATCCAGAAAAATAAAATTTCATGATTTGATAAAGTTAGCTTTTGAACACAAGGTTAATCTATCACATGTTGGATGGTACGCGGGTCCCAAAGTTCATTGGGAAGAAAAGACGGGACATGGCTCAGCGTATTTTACTTATGTATATGGATGTCAAGTTGCAGAGGTTACTGTTAATGTTGGAACGGGGGAAGTTTTTGTTAATAATATTTGGGCGGTTCATGATTCTGGAAAAGTAATTAATATTTTAGGAGCAGTGGGACAAGTTTATGGCGGAACAACTCAAGGTGCTGGCTACGGTTTATGGGAAAATATTTCAACCCATAAAGGGAAAATAAGAGAATTAAATTTTGATCAATTTCTAATCCCGACAAGTAAAGACATTGATAAAATACATCCTTACTTTATAGAAGGAAAGGAAAGTTATGGTCCTTGGGGCGCAAAATCTCTCGGTGAACCAACACTCGAATTAACTGCCGCTGCAATTGCAAATGCTATTACAAATGCAACTGGTCAAAGATTTTTCAATCTGCCTTTAAATATTGAAGAAGTTCTTCTAAGAAAAAAATTGTATCCGGAAAGTTTGAAACGGGGAAGTGCTTCATGATTCCCGTTAAAGAAATATTGCTTCCTAAATCTGTTGATGAAATCTGCAGACTTCTTCAGAATAATAACGGCACATCAAAAATTATTGCTGGAGGAACAGATATTGTCCCCGGTTTTCATATTGAATCACCGCGGTTCACAAATATTGAAAGATTGATAGACATTAATAATATAGAAGAATTAAAATTCATATCAATCAATAACGATGTAATATCAATCGGTTCTGCAGTTACCTTTTCCGAAATAATTTCTAATCAAATTCTGAATGAAAAATTACCTTTATTAGTTAAGGCATCAAAAACGATTGGAAGTGCTCAGATAAGAAATCGCGCTACTCTTGGCGGAAATTTTATCAATAATGCACCTTGCGCTGATAGTGTTGCGCCACTATTAGTTTATGATGCAGAAATAAAAATAAAATCTTTTACTTCAGAAAAAATTATGAAGCTTCAGGATTTTCTTGTCAAACCTTACGGAACAAGATTAAAACATAATGAGATAGTTACGCAAGTAATGATTCCAATTTCATCCGGGAAACTTAAAGGAGATTTTTATAAACTTGGAAGAAGAAGAGCCGTTTCAATCAGCAGAATTTCTTTAGCAGTTCTTCTTGATTTAAGTGATGGTATTATTAATGAATTAAGAATTGCAAGCGGTGCAGTTACACCGATAGGTACAAGATTTTATGATGTGGAGCAGTTTGCAAAAGGGAAAGTTATGAATGATGAATCAATGAAGGAGATTGCTATTAAACTTGGAGAAAGGATTCTTGATGTATCAGGTGTGCGATGGTCAAGTGAATATAAAATTCCAGTTGTTCAACAAATGTGTTATCAATTACTAAAAAAAGTAAAATGCTGATAATCCAACGACCGAGTATGAGTGAGCAGATTTTAGCAGATAATTTATTAACGGGAAAACTGATTTTTTTTGTTATTTCGACTAAAGGGAGAAATCTTTGATTCAAAGAAAATCTCTCAGTCGTCCGCCTATTGACAGACTTTTTCAAAATGACATTTTTGAATTATTAGTAAGTCTCAAATAAAAATGATATGATAGAACTAAAATTCATATTGAATAAAAAAGAAGTTTGTGTTTCAACAAAACCTTCGGTTAGGTTGATTGATTTGCTTCGTGATAAATTCAACCTGACTGGAACAAAGGAGGGATGTTCGATTGGTGAGTGCGGAGCTTGCACAGTAATAATGAATGGCAAAGCGGTTAACTCTTGTTTGGTGCTTGCCGGTCAATGTAATAGTGCCGAGATTATCACGATTGAAGGAATTGAAAAAGATGGAAAGATTCATCCGCTACAAGAGAATTTTTTGAAGAGCGGAGCTGTTCAATGTGGATTCTGTACACCGGGAATGATCGTGTCCGCTTATGCATTGCTGCTTGAAAATTCTAATCCGACCGAAGAAGAAATAAAAGATGCAATTGCCGGGAATCTGTGTCGTTGTACCGGCTACAAACAAATAATTGATGCGGTTGAAAAATCTGCAAAGGAAGTAAATGGATAAAAATGGCTAAACAACTTGATAAAAAAGAATACAAGAAATTCTTTATTGAAATAAAAGAAAGAATTCATCAAGCTCAATATGATGCTCTTCGAGTGGTTAATAAAGAATTAATTCAGCTCTATTTGGATATTGGAAGGAAAATTGTTGAAAGACAAAATGCACTTAGTTGGGGTAAATCTGTAGTTGAAACTCTTTCCTCCGATCTTCAGAAGGAATTTCCAGGTATAAGAGGGTTTTCGGGGAGAAATCTTTGGTATATGCGAAATTTTTATGCTCTCTATTCTGAAAGACCAAAACTGCAACCATTGGTTGCAGAAATTAGCTGGGCGAAAAATTTAGTGATTTTAGATAAATGTAAAGATAATTCAGAAATAGAATTTTTTCTTAAACTGACTAAAAAATACGGGTGGACAAAGAATGTTCTCATTCACCAGATTGAAAATAAATCGTATCAAAAATATTTACTCAACCAAACAAATTTTGATAAAGCTTTACCGGTTGAATTAAAACATCAAGCTAAGCTGGCAGTTAAAGATGAATATACTTTCGATTTCCTTGAATTGAGCGAGGAACATAATGAGCATCAGTTAGAGACAGCGCTTATAAATAATATCAGAAAATTTTTAATTGAGATGGGTGGAAACTTTGCATTTATCGGTAACCAATTTAAAATTACAGTTGGTAAGAGTGAGTATTTTATTGATCTCTTACTTTTTCATCGTAAACTGAAATGCTTGTTTGCCGTTGAACTTAAAGTCGGGGAGTTTAAACCGGAGTATGCCGGCAAGATGCAATTTTACCTATCTGTATTAAATGATAAAGTAAAATTAGAAGATGAAAACCCATCTATTGGTTTGATACTCTGTAAAGATAAAGACCGTTTAATAGTTGAATATGCTCTTCGTGATAGTAAACAACCGATTGGAGTTGCTTCTTATAAAATTACAAACAAACTGCCGAAGGAGTTAAAGAAATATCTTCCTTCGCCTAAAGAAATTACCAACATTGTTGAAGAGATGAACTTATTGTGAAAAAGAATGGGATATATGAAAAATTATTCAAAACAAATATCTATTACTCCTCTACTTATTTTCTTCGTTCCACTCGTTTTGAGTGGACAGATTGATACCACAAAGGTAGTAAACGGTTGAAAATTGTCGGACACAGTGGAAGCGTCACACGCGCATTCTCGCGTATTGTAAAAGACACAGCAATTGAAGGAAGATACTCTCAGGAGTTTTTTATTGAAACACAAAAGGCGAAAGATGGTTCGTGGGTTGAGTGGGAAAAAACATTCTCCACACAAAAAATCGATAGTACGGGATTTTTAGGTCTTATTGCGTTTATGAATAGAACCCGCGATACATTCCCAAATAATACCGGTGCATTTCTCTACTTTTTTTTAGGCAAAAATCAGAAATATTATCCATTTCCGAAACCACTCGGAATCCCCGGTTTTATTTATTCTGTGTGGTATGGAGTAGAAATTATAGGCACAAGTTGGACTGGAAAAATTGAATTTCAAAAGATTAAATTCAGAATGTACACTATAGAAACAACCCTTGTGTCTGTTTTTCTTGATAAATTGAATTTAATTGGTTCACGCGAAACATTACCAATCCTTCTTGACCGTATGGGTGATGATATTACTGATGTCGTTGAAAATGAGTACACGCTTCCCAACTCCTTCAAACTTTTCCAGAACTATCCGAATCCGTTTAATCCGGAAACAAAAATTCGTTTCGAGTTATCAAGTACAAAGTTCGTAAGGTTGCAAGTATTTGATGCACTTGGACGAGAGATTGCGGTATTAGTAAACGAAGAAAAATTTCCTGGAAGTTATGAGGTGAAATTCAATGCCTCGCATTTGTCTTCAGGGATTTATTATTATGTTCTTCGTGCCGGCAGTTTTACGGAAAGCAAGAAAATGACGTTAATAAAATAATTTTTAGATATGGGATATATATTCCGTCTCTTTTATTATTTTATGAATAGGATATTCTGTAAAAAAGATTGAAGGATTGTGCTGGATGAAAAGCAAATCAAAACGAAAAAAAATTTTTGATGTAATCAATGTTAATATTCCCGATGAAGTTATTTGGGAAGAATATTGGAAAGACAAAAGTCCGGTCGAAAAACTTGAAGCTGCTGAAAAATTAAGAGATTTGTTCTATTCGAAGAAGAAAGGTAAAAATGCTTCACAGAGACTTCAAAGAATTTTTAGAATTGCTGAACGAACATAAAGTTAAATATCTTGTGGTTGGCGGATATGCACTTAATCTTTATGTATCAAAACCCCGCAGCACCGGCGATATTGATATTTGGGTAAAAAGAAGTCTTCCGAACTCAAAAAAAATTAAAGTGGTTGTTGAAATATTTTGTAATGAAACAAATATTAATTCTTCTGTATTTCTTGATAAAAATTTAAGAGTGCCAATTGGTGAGCCACCATTTTGCATTGATATTTTAATGGATATTAAAGGCTTGGATTTTGATTTAGCTTATAAGAATAAAAAAGTTGTTGAATGGAAAGGGCTGAAAATACCATTTTTATCAAAGGAAGATTTAATCAAAACTAAAAGAGCTGTAGGCAGACTACAAGATAAAGCAGATTTAATAGCATTGGGATTAAAAAAAATATCCTAAAAGCATCACAGCGTTAAATCT
>Ga0194119_10002148_pt1 | contig 34227 bp, 32 predicted proteins | sample TA2MahC100mmetaG_FD_148620 | JGI IMG/M metagenome (GOLD analysis project Ga0194119, IMG submission 148620) | Freshwater microbial communities from Lake Tanganyika, Tanzania - TA2015018 Mahale Deep Cast 100m | ecosystem: Environmental > Aquatic > Freshwater > Lake | place: Tanzania: Lake...
GCTCCTGAGATAAAAGGATGATTTGGATGGAAACATTTTTAACCTTTTTCTGATTTGTTTATTGATCGTATTTACTTTAACACAATTTCCTTTGTCCTTATTTATGGCCGCATTCTCGGACAACCTGTGAAGGTCTGACCCTGTCCCTTCTGTTCGATACGAACCTGCGATTCCCATCGCGAAGACGTTTTAACGCTTCTCGTGCCGGGATTATCTTTTTCTTGGAAATATAATCAAGAAAACTTTCTACGATTGTTATCTTTACTCGTGTAGCCGTCTGGTTTTGTGCCGTCAGATATTTTGGAACCTCTTGAATAACTCTTTTGCTGCTGCTTCTGGTCCCTTCGACTCCCACCCTGGAATGCCCAATCGGGTGCGAAGTTGTCCCACCCAAATCCCTTTGGCAAAAAACGCCTCAAAATAGCGATGCGCAATCTTTTCGTGTAATTCTTTATATTGAGGGGGACCAAAAATATTGGCAAAATAGGAATGGACAAGACCTGTTGATGTGGTGGTACCTTTACTCATTACGGTACCTTCCCGGAATATCCGCAAGGCGTCCTCTGAAGTTGTCAATTGTTCTAGAATTGGACGGTCTTCATCGATCATCTCATAATTATTGGCGTAGAGGATCATATTAACAGGATGCCCTTTCATGATAGTTGCATAGGTCGTCACTGGTAAAACAGCCCGCGCGTTGACCTGGCTCGGGCACATAATAATTGTTCGGTCAAGTTGTCCAAACGCATAGCCTGGTTGTAAATCATCTAAACGGACAAATGCACCAATTTCAGTGCCATACCCGATGATTTCTCCAGATGCTCCAATTTTGAGAGACCCCATATCGTCGGCAATAATTTTCATTTCGGTCAGATATTCATCCCCTAAAATTCTAAAGGCTTCCAGTGTTTCCGACTTTCCTGCCCCAGTATCTCCAATAATGAGAAGTGTCGCTTCCTTTTGATTTTTTAACACGATCTTGACTAATGCTCCATGAAATGGCCATGCTTCGCGTTTCATCATGATAATATTATGTAAGGTTAATACCATCTTCTTTAAATAGCCAAAATACCCGAACTCATCACGGTTCGGTACCGCTGCGACAAGCATATTATGCCGTTGATCGTCATAAAACATGGTCGGAAAATCTGCAAGATGATCTAAGACATTACCTGGAACGCCAAACGCATATACCCCATCTGGTGTTCTGATCAAGTCCTCATCATCGGCTAATTCAAACAGATTACATAAGGAAAAGCCTAACTCAAAAAATTTTTCATGAAAATAGATATAGATGAGCAATTCTCCGACTTTGGCCGGATAGCATACCCATTCCTCCTTATGAAGCTGAATGAAGTCTAATGGATTGACATCTATTTTGACGAATTTACCTGTGCGTTTATTCATCGGGGGGTTCAGAATTAACGGGGGATACAATAAAATTTGCCGAATGAGCGGAATATTATGCAGTTTTTCATACCCATCAGGGAGACATACCGGTAATTTGCCCGACGTAATAGCCGCGATCTCTGCCCCGGCACGGACCTGCCGGTACACAACTGGATGTTTCCCTGTGATATTTTCCTGGATATTTCGATACGTCTGACGGACTAAATGGGTTAGTTTTTCGATAGTTTCACTAAAAGCTTGATATGGCCTCGTTTCCATTTCATAGACAGTTGATGCATATATGATAAATCGATCAACATTTCTCCACGCATCATACAAATATTCCACAAAATCTTTTAATAGTTCTCGATCCCTGAAAAACACTTCCGATCCTTCTAAAACATTTGGCACTAAGGCTACGTTAAATTTTGTTAAGTGTAGAAGGACCTGAATCAAGAGATCAATATCATTGTCACTTATGCTCGTTCCATGACGAAAAATATCTAATAATGGGGAATGTTTTTGAGATAATTCTTCAAGAATTTTGCGTAAAAAGGTTTTAAAAAGATGATTTGTCAGTATTTCTTCTGACGTCTCACAGATTTTATGGTTAGCTCGAATAATGACTTTTCTTGCTAAAAATTTAAACACATATCGTTCCATAACCATGCTTTTTATTACTCGTATTTTAAGCTAATAAATTCTTCTGTGATTCTTCTACCCTCTTATCATGTTACTTTCTATCAATCATGAAATTAGTCTCTATATTTACATACATTAAATTCGGTACATATTACGCCTTTTAGAGAACACAATCAACTCATTTTTGTACCTTAGCAAACCTTAGTGTTACATCACCAGAAAATAAAAAAGGCTACTAAGAGATTTGATTCCCTTAGTAGCCTTTCAGTGACCTTTTTCTTATAGAAACTTATATTTTTTCGATCTTAGCTCCGCAGACCTTGTATTCAGCCGTCTGGGTAATGTTGTCGTAGGCATCCTTTGTCAGCTTATTCACGGCTGATTCCGCAAAGTGCATGGGTATCCAGATAATGCCTTTTTTTACCTTGTCGGAAACCTCGGCGCGGGCAGTGATGCTGCCACGACGGGAGGAAATCTTCACTGTTTCACCGTCAAAGATACCCAGTTCTTTTGCATCCGCCTCATGTACCTCAACAAAGCAGTCGTTTGTCTTATGAATAATACCGACAGACCTTCTGGTCATCGTTCCCGCATTGTAATGGTACAGGGTGCGTCCTGTGGTAAGCAGTAACGGGTATTCCTTATCAGGACTCTCAGCGGGCGCACGATAGGGCAATACGAAAAATTTTCCCAGTCCCCGTGGAAATTTGCCTTCATGCAAGAATTTTGTTCCGGGGTGCTTTGTGTCCGGGCATGGCCATTGAATGCCGTTGCTTTCAATCCTTGCATAATTGATCCCAGCGAATATGGGCGCCAGGCTGGCAATCTCATCATAAACTTCTTTTGGCGACGGGTAATCCATTTTATAACCCATACGGGTGGACAACTCACTGGTAATCTGCCAATCGGGTTTTGAATTTCCAACAGGGTTAATTGCCTTGCGCACACGTTGTACGCGGCGCTCCGTATTGGTAAATGTCCCGTCTTTTTCAGCAAAACTAGCCGCCGGCAGGACTACGTCTGCACACTTTGCAGTTTCTGACATAAAGATGTCCTGCACAACAAGAAATTCAAGGTTTTTGATCCCTTTTATCGTGTAATCCTGATTGGGCTCGCTAAGGACCGGGTCTTCCCCGATTACGTACAACGCCTTAAATTGATTCTTGCTCATGCGCTCGAACATAGTTGGCGCAGTGGCTCCTGGAGTTCTCGACAATTTAACGCCCCACGCCTTTTCAAACTTTTCCATAACCGCATTGTCGGTGACATCCTGATAGCCTGGCATCTTGTTCGGTATGCAGACATCGGTAGCGCCCTGCACGTTATTTTGCCCGCGGATGGGGTTGACGCCCGTGCTAGGTTTTCCGATGTGCCCGGTCAGCAAGGCGAGGTTGGCAATGGTGCGCACGTTATCAGTACCGCAGGTATGCTCGGTAATGCCTAAGGTGTAATATATGGCGGACTTTTCTGATGTGGCGTACAGCCTTGCCGCCTGCCGGATATCTTCTGCCGGAATTCCAGTAAATTCAGATGCCTTTTCAGGGGTAATGTCCTTTACAAATTCTCGTAATTCTTCATAACCCTCAGTGCGTGTCTTTATGAATTCCTTGTTTTCAAGGCCCTCGGCAATTATGACGTGCGCCATTGCATTTAACAACCAGTTGTCTGCTCCCGGTTTTACGGGGAGATACAACTTTGCGTGCTGGGCAAACCATATTTTTCTCGGGTCTGCCACGATGAATGTGCATCCCTTCCGCAAAGCCTTCTTCATTTCCAATCCCACAATAGGATGCGCCTCTGTTGGATTCCCCCCAATCAGAAAGATGAGTTTGCAATCCTTGATTTCGCTGATGGAGTTGGTCATTGCGCCACTACCGAATGACATCGCCAGACCGGCGACGGATGGCGCGTGTCAGGTCCGGGCACACTGGTCTACGTTGTTAGTGCCAATCGTAGCCCGCGCAAATTTCATTGCCAGATAATTTTCTTCATTAGTGCATCGGGAAGAGCTCATTACTCCTATATAGTCCGGGCCGTATTTGGCTTTTATTTCGCTCAACTTGGCGGCGACAAGACCCAGCGCCTCGTCCCACGTTGCCTCTTCGAATTTTCCGTTTTTCTTAATAAGCGGTTGCTTTAACCGGTCGGGGTGATGGATAAAGTCAAATCCAAACCGCCCCTTTACGCACAGGTTGCCATCGTTCGGGATAGACCCCGTCTTTGAGGTCACCTTGACAACGCGGTTTCCCTTTACGTTCAGATACATCGTACAACCGACGCCGCAATAGGCGCAGGTAGTTTTGACTTCCTTGAATTCCCATTCGCGCCCCATTCCTACGGCCTGTTTCTCTACCAATGAACCCACGGGACAGGTGGAAACACACTGGCCGCACAAGACGCACGTTGTATCGCGCCGAGGCTTTCCAAACGGCGTTCCCGTCTCTGTTTCAAATCCACGGTTTTTGAAATCAATTGCATAATCCTGCTGCACTTCGGCGCAAATACGAACACAGCGTCCGCACAGGATGCATTTGCTTGTATCGTGTTGAATGACAGGATTTTCATCCTCTATGATACCGCCGTCAGGCTTTTCAAAAAATCGACTTTCCCTCACGCCATACTGATAAGCATAGTCCTGCAGTTTGCAAGAACCGCATCTCTCACAGGTCATACAATCTCTGGGATGGTCTGAAAGGATGAGTTCTAAAACCATCTTTCTGGTTTTTAATACTTTTTCAGAATCAGTGCGGATCACCATACCATCGGCAGCCTCTGTATTACAGGACGTAATAAGCGTATTTGACTTGCCCCGTTCTACCTCTACCATGCAAACACGGCACGCTGCAAAGGGATCAAGGCGTGGGTCGTGACAAAGAGTAGGAATGCGAATACCGATGGAGTTGGCAGCCTGTAAAATTGTCTTGCCTTTATCCACCTCTATGGTCTTACCGTCAATATTTACTTTAATTTTTGGAACCATTACCATACTATTATTCTCCTAGCTTAGAAAACCCGGAATCAAACGAAAATAATGTTCAAATTTTAGATTTACGATTTTTTCAATCGTTCGATTAAGTGCTCACGACGAAGTCAAAAACCGTAAGTTCAAAATATTAAGCCCATGCCCTTCAACTTACCATAATTCCTGCATAACCTACGACCTGACCATAATCACCGGTAATATCACCGCTGGTCTCGTAACGCACCAATTCTGCCTTTTTAGCCCCGCGTTCTTTAGAACATACCAGCATGGTAACCGTTGGGTAAATGCCGCACATCGTAATGCGCATATCGTGAACCCTGCTATACAGACTATCCTCGTTAAGGGCCAGGACTTCATCGATGGCAATCCTGTCTTTCCTGTTAGCCGAGGCCTGTGGCTCGTGGTGCGTCATGTCAGAAGAAGCCACCACCAGTGCATCCGGGCATAATTTTTGTAACACCTGAGATAAACTTTTACCTATATTTTTCAGGTCCACGATGTTCCGGGAAGAAATAACCATCACAACGATCTTAATATCGGGATTAAAGTATTGGATAAACGGTATCTGCACCTCTGCGGCGTGCTCGTACAAATGCGCTTCCTGGTCTTTCTCAACAAGATCGCAGACGTGCACCAGTTCATCCACTATCTTTTCATCCACCTCGACATCTCCTAATGGTGTACGCCACAATCCACCAGGCCAGATGGAATATGGCACACCATAACCTGTATGATTGGGTGCTAATATCACTACCGTATCGGGTATTTTAATCCTTGAATAAAGATTTCCTGCAACACGCCCTGAATACATATAACCAGCATGTGGGGAAACAACACCCAGAGCGGCTTGCTTTTTACAATCCTTGATAACAAAGCCATCGATATCACTCTTTAGCTGGGCTGCATCTCCGCTGTAAAAACTGCCCGCCACAGCAGGACGTCTTAACATAAAACTTCTCCACTATATTATTGGGCGGATTTAAACACAGCTATAATTTAACATAGCATTATGAAACAGTCAAACTTCTTTTAAATTGATTTTTTATTTGAAAGATACGTATATAATGGTTTAGAATTTTGAGATTAAATTAATTTTTGACAGGATTAACAGGATAATCAGGATGAAAATCGTAGGGACACAGAGCACCGTGTCCCTACCTACTGAAATTCATTGTAATTTAAGGAGTTAGATTTTGGCTAAGGCATTGGCTTTATTATCGGGTGGTTTAGACAGTACCCTGGCTATCCGTGTCATTCAACAACAGGGAATTGAGGTAATTGCCCTTAATTTTGTGACTGTTTTTTGTCGCTGCACGTCTCATGGGAGTTGCAAACTCGAGGCTGTAAAGGTTTCTGAAAAGTTTGGAATACCCATTAAGGTCATCAACACAACGGAACGATTTCTGGAACTCGTCAAAAAACCAAAGTTTGGATACGGGAAGAACATGAATCCCTGCATCGATTGCCGGATCAATATCTTTCGCATCGCGGGGGAATACATGCGTGAGATTGGCGCCGATTTTATTATTACCGGCGAGGTGTTAGGACAAAGACCCATGTCCCAACGAAAAGAAGCGATGAAGATTATCGATAAGGAGGCGAACCTTACCGGACTTGTTTTGAGACCTTTGTGCGCCAAGCATATGGAACCTACTATCCCTGAGAAGCTGGGAATTGTAGATCGGAAACGACTGCTTCAGATTCGGGGACGCTCCAGAAAAAATCAGATACAGCTTGCCGATGTGTTCCAAATCAAAGACTATCCTTGCTCTGCCGGAGGGTGTTTGCTTACCGATCCTGAGTTTGCGCATCGTATGCGGGATCTGGTCAATACCTGTGATGCAAATGTCAACGATGTCAATTTATTAAAGGTTGGAAGGCATTTCAGGCTCGACCCACAAACGAAGGTTATTGTCGGCAGAAATGAGGAGGATAACACCAGGCTTGATTCACTATCAAAGGAAGGAGATATTCTGCTGACCTTGGTTGACATGCCTGGACCACTTACCCTTGTCCGGGGGGAAATCACCGAAGAAAAGATTCAGACTGCAGCGCAAATTACCGCCAGGTACGGAAAATCTCAAGTTCTGCCTTCAGTAAAAGTCTCTGTGAAACAGGTGGGAAATAATGCCGCTGAGAGGATTATAGAAATTACACCAATGAGCCAGGAAGAAGCAGACAAACTCATACTAAAAAAATCTCAAATTAGTAACGTCTCTGGTGAAACATCTAAGGTAACAGAACTTGATATTGGGTAAAGTGACGTGTGTCGAATGACGGGTGACGAGTAAAGAGTCACCCGCTACCTGTCACACGCCACTCGCCTTTCTTTACTGCTTTGATTGGGCTATGCTGTGTTAGGAATTACAAATTGAGGAATAGTTTCAGATGAATTTCAATATAAAATTCAAAAATCCCTTTAAACGCCTTGCAAATACAATCGGGGAAGATTCCGGCACAAAAAAAAGGACCTTTATAAAAACCGATAAGCAGATTTATACTCTCCTCGGAATTGCCTTTGCCGTTTCGGCTGTTGCTCTCATATGCTACTGGCTACTAAAAGAGAGACCTTACTACGTCGGGCTGCTTGCTGAAAACGATGAATTAATAAAAACCCTGAAATTCACGCGGGATAAGTTGAAAAAAATTCATGAAAATACCGTAGCCGGTTACGAAGAAAGATTAAAAAACGAATACATACCAAAATCCATTTATGACGATAAGACCAATGACTACGAGCAAAAACTAGCCTCATACAAAGACAAATACATTCCCAAGGAAGAACATGAAAAACAGGTGGTAGAATTAGAACAGCGCCTTAAAGAAGAATCTTTATCCGAAGAGGGTTCATCCAAAAAAGAATTTGAACAAAAAATCACGGCGCTGGAACAAAAGGTCTCTATTCTGGAAGACAAAAATCTCGATCTAAAAGAAACGCTCGAAAAATCTGCAGAATTCATTAAAGGAGAAAAAGATGCACTGGAAACAATGCTTCTGCTTGAGAGAAAAAAGGCATTAATTCCTTCTCTGGTCATGCCTGAAACTAAAAATAATGCACTGACAGCCGATACATTAAAAAAATTAGTGGACATAAAAGAGAAGTTAAAAAAGATTGACGAAATGAATATTCCTTTAAAATCCGAAACGTATTTTGGGATGGGGCTCGTTTCCTATTACAACAAACAACTCGACGAGGCAATTGAACAATGGGAAAATGCAGTATCCTTGAACAAGAACAATCTCAAGGCATACATTTGTCTTGGGATTGTTTATAACGAAGAAAATATGTCTGACAATGCAATGAAAATCTTGAAACGCGCCCTCGATATCAATCCTAAATATGCCACCATACATCTTACGCTAGCCCGTATCTACGAGCAAAAGGGGGTATTGGATGACGCTATTTATGAATACTCGAAAGCGCTTGAAATCAATCCTGAAACCGTGGATATTCATAACAAACTTGGAATTCTTTACGAAAAAAAGGGGTTGAAAGAAGAGGCAAAAAAATCCTTTGCTCAGTATGAAAAATTAAAGGGGGGGAAATAAACAACCCTGAACTGCAAATAAAATATAATTGAAATCACTCTAAAAGGACAAGCCCGTATATATTAACCTCATCAAGTTTATTCTTAAGCGTTTCTATTTTTAAATTGTGATTTCTCGCCGTCTGATAGACATCAATACCGCACGCCTCCATTGACGGCCTTGCCTCTGCTGTACGCACACAGGCTGCGGCAGTTTCGCAATTTTCGCACAATTTACAAGGTCCTGCGCCAAGGCCGAAGGCTTTGTAAAATCCGAGAGAAAAGGCGTGCTTTTCGATTTCAGCAGTAATATAACGCATCTGCCAACTCAAGTGACCATGGAGAAGCAATGCTTTATTATATTCCCCGAGAATTTTTTTCATTTCTTCATGAGTCGGCGCATGTGGCGGGCAGGTTAGTTTCTTCCCATACTCATCACACCCGTATTTGCACTTCAGTTGAACCCACCGTGCAACTACAATGGTATTCGTATTGATAACGAAAGCTTTTTCACAGCCAAGCTCCATCGACTTCTTAACCAATACGTCACACAAACCGTTGGAATCGGGGTGTGATGTAATATCCGTCTGAATGTCTGGTACAGCCGAATCCTGTATATGCATAAATAAGTCTCCATAGCACAGCAAAGCCGCAACCAAAGCACCCCTTTATCCCTTCTCTCCCTGCAGAATGAAAACCTCTGGGCGGGACTATTAGCTTTGCCATGCCGTGTTTATCTGTGTCCAAAACGGAGTGAATCGCACAGACGTTTTGCTTCTGAAAGTTTAATATGCCCTGTGTACAGTGCCTTTCCGATAATCATGCCCGCAATGGGTAAACAATTGAGCGTCTCAATGTCTTTCAGGGATGATATTCCCCCCGATGCAATAACCGGGGTTTTTACAGCCGACAAGAGTTCTTTTAAACTAAAAGTGTTCGGTCCTTGCAGCATGCCATCCCTTGAGATATCCGTAAAGATTATTGCGCATGGTGACGCCTTCTCGATTTCCCTGGCAAAGTCAACGGACGTCCATTCGCACAGGGAAGTCCAACCTTGTACGGCCACCTTGCCATTTTTTGCGTCAATTCCAACTGCAATACGGCCTGGAAATGTCTTGCAGAGTTCATCTACCCACGATGGTGAATCTATGGCCTTTGTTCCTACAATTACCCGATCTGCACCCAGATCGAGCATTGTTTTGATAGACTGGGTTGTCCTTAGTCCCCCGCCAAATTCAACGGGGATTTTTATCTGCTTAACGATTTGTTCGACAATGGTAAGATTTTTTGGAACGCCTTCAAAAGCCCCGTCCAGATCAACTATATGCAGATAGTCAGCGCCCTGGTCTTCCCAGGATTTAGCCACCTCTACAGGGTCTTCGGAAAAAACCGTCTCGGCGTCCTTTTGACCTTGAGTCAACCGCACGCACTTACCACCCTTTAAATCAATAGCTGGAATGATTAACATAATGATCTGCTCGGAATAAAAAATATTATGATGAGGTAATACCTACCGATTAACCCACCAACCTCCTTTTCAAAAATCGTTTTGTTGGATTCAATTCAACCTTACGTGGCCGTTGCAACTTCTAAATTTACCTTTGTAAGTCTTGATAGTTGGGGAGCTATAGACCCGATTCGAACATACACAACTATTTGCCCTTTTTCATGCTGCTTTTTAGCCATTTCAATATTTATCTTACTGAGTTCAGGATCGGTTTCTGGCAAAAAGACAATTTGCGCATTCAGTGGGATTTTTTCAGCTATATCGGGATGCTCTAATATATACCGGTCAAATTCCGTACTCAGGATCAGATTTTTCACAAATACTTCTTCTTCAGTCATTCGCTTTTATCTCCTTTAAAAAGCTTTTTCTATATTTCTGCCAGTTATCCCTTAAGTCCTTCTCAGCAAAAGTCAGCGCTAAATTGAAGTCGTTAAAGGGTAATACCACTTTTCTAACCTTGCCATCGTATGATAATTCGTCCTTATGTGCAAATCCATGAGTGGTATCATACCTTACCACCGGATACCATTTATCATGGATTATAATTTCATACTGCACAATAAACTCAACCACTCAATTGTTTATTCGACTATGTCTTGTTCTTCGTCTTCCGTCATTACCTAATGGCGTAACATACTCTACAATCTTCAAGACATTTCCTATAAAAATTTTCTGGCATCTTCCGTCCTAACAGTAGAAGTAATTAAAGGTGTTTTTCGAATTGACATTGTTCGGCAATAATAAATCCCCCTATAACCTATAACAGATACAGCAAATCAGCGTTTATCTGTGCCCGATGGCAATTATATTACAAATTACCAAAGTTTTTGAGTATAGTTAAGCCGTGTTGCTGGCTTTTTTCGGGGTGAAATTGCGTTGCAAAGATGTTCTTATGCCAAACCATAGAGGTAAAACGCACACCGTAGTCCGTTTCCGTAGCAATGACGCTGTTATCCTCCGGACAGACGTAATAAGAATGCACAAAATACATATATGCATCACAGGGGATATTTTCCAGGAGGGGATTATCTTCTTTCCGAAAACTTATCTGATTCCAGCCCATGTGTGGAATCTTCAATTTTTCTTTTGTCCCATTTTCGGAAAATTTAAAACGAATAACTTTGCCGGGAATAATGCCTAAACCTTCGTGTTCCCCATCTTCATAACCTTTGGAAAATAACAACTGCAACCCAAGACATATTCCCAGGAACGGTTTGCCAGATTGGAAGTAATCTACAATCGGCCTTAAAAGTTCCCTCTGCCTTAAGCCATCCATAGCATCTTGAAAAGCTCCCACTCCCGGAAGCACTAATTTGTCTGCGTTTTTAACTTCCGCAGGGTCGTCGGTAACCTTGACATCAAAACCAAACCGTTCAAAACCCTTCTCCACACTCCGGAGATTTCCCATCCCGTAATCTACAATTACAATCATGTCAAACTCTAGCCGCCGCCTCTTGGCACTATTACAAACTCCACACGCCGGTTTTTGGCCTTTCCCGTTTTTGATTTATTGTCCGCTAAAGGCTGGTATTGTCCGAATCCAGCAATATAAACCCTGGTGGGAGAAACGCCGCATTCTTCAACCATGTAATGGAGAACGGCAGCAGCCCTTGCAGCAGATAATTCCCAGTTTGATTTGTATTTGTCTTTTTGTCTCAGAACAGGGTCGTTGTCCGTATGGCCTTCAATTCTGACTATTTCACCCGCTGCGGATGTCTTCAGTATGCCGGCGATTTTCTTGAGTGTCGCCTTGGATTGAGTACGTAACGTGGTTTGTCCGGAATCAAACAATACAGCGCCGGGCAGCAATACAGAAACAGTGCCGTTCTTTATCCTTACGGTGGCCCCTGTGCCTTTTAATTTTGCTTCAAGGTCCCTTCTTGTATTCTCAAGCCGATTTACCTCGCTTTCATACCTGCTCGCCTTTGATGCCAAGTCTGCATTCTCCTGCTGCAGGCCGGATATGGTTTCATTCAACTGCTGATTTTCCTGCCGCAGCTTTTTCATCTGACCACAACCTGCACCAGCGATCAGTATTCCTACTATCCCAACAAGACAAAGACCACGCACCACACCATGTTCTTCTAACATATGTCCTTTCCTCCTTTCACGGTAAAGAAATTTTAACCACACAGGAATTCGGTATTTTTACGCTCGGTAGTATCATGAATGGAATCCGGAAAATAATACGACAAAAAGTTGAACATATACATTGACAAGTCCTATAAAATAATCTTGCATGAGGATACACACCAGCGTAGCCAGCGATAAAAATGGCCCGTACGGGATTAACTGGCTTTTCTTAAATAATAATACAGGAATGGCCATCAAAAGCCCAAAAAACGGGGCGACAAAGAAGATCGACACGGCTAATTTCCAGCCCGTAATTCCGCCAATCATGCCCATGAGTTTCACATCCCCAAAACCCATGGCATCCTTCTTAAGTACCCATTTCCCCAAAATACTACAGAGGAATATCAGACCTCCTCCGGCAAGCATCCCGATCATTGATGCAATCAACGTATCTAACCGGCAGATACCCGTCAATGAAAAGTTTCTCAGGGTATTCTGGGCATCATGCAAACCCGGACATATCACGCTTAAAACAAGAGCAACCGGAATACCAATAAACGTGACCTCATTGGGGATGACCAACAACTCAAGGTCTACAAAGGTCGATATAATCAGGGCGCTACAAAGAGCTAAGTAACAAATAAAAATGCAGGCTGATTCGTGTCTGTATTGGATAAATACGTAACATAGGTGTACAAACACATACCCTGTCAGCAACTCTACGAGCGGATAACGTATCGGGATTTTAGCCTTGCAAGTCCGGCAGCATCCCCTCAGAACCACATAGCTTAATACAGGGACATTATCATACCACCGGATGGGTGTATTACAATTCGGGCAAAATGAACGAGGCGATACCAGAGATTTTTTCTTGGGGATTCGATAGATACAGACGTTTAAGAAACTGCCTGTTATCAACCCCACGACAAAAAATAAAAACAGCAAACTTGGATCAGCCGCATCCAAGAAATTTTTCCGGATATCAACCCCTCCCTTACAAAATGGTAATTGTTTCAAACATATTCATGAAAATATCTTAAGGAATCCTATCAAATCAAGTTGGCAATTGCAAGATTAAAAGCGGTAACCAATCTTTATTGTACGAATTGCGTAGCTATCTGAGGTAATTGCAATACTGCCGGGGCAAAAAACCTTGTATCCACACTATTTCCTGAAGAAACTAAAATTTATAGTATATGACTTGAATAAGTCAGATTTTGTGTTAAACTACGTCTGTATTTTTTATGGCCAAAGGATTGTATCTCGAATGGTAGAAATGGATAATGTAATCTCCGTGATTTTAGGGGGAGGGCGTGGGACAAGGCTCTATCCCCTGACAAAAGAAAGATCGAAACCTGCGGTCCCGCTGGCTGGCAAATACAGGATTATAGACATTCCCATCAGTAATTGCCTGAACTCAAACCTTAACAAGATTTACGTACTCACACAATTCAATTCCGCATCTCTTCATCGGCATATAACACGGGCATATAAATTCGACAACTTTTCCAGGGGTTTTATTGAAATCCTTGCGGCAACCCAGACCATTGATAGTATGAACTGGTATCAGGGCACTGCTGACGCCGTTCGTCAAAATCTTCGTTTTTTCAATCAGCCTAATATTGATTTTGTCTTGATCCTCTCCGGTGACCAGCTTTACAGGATGAACTATCAAGAGGTCATAAAAATGCATATCGCAAGCGGTGCGGAAGTAACCGTCTCGGCAATTCCCGTGGAAAGAAAAGACGCTCATCATTTAGGCATCCTGAAGGTAGACGAACAGGGACGTATTATCGATTTCTTCGAAAAACCAAAGGACGAAAAGGTTATTGATTCTCTTTCCCTCGCTGCATCTGCTTTCGACAGGCGCGGTATAAGCGCTAAGGGTCGCACCCTTCTTGCCTCAATGGGTATTTATATATTTAATCTTGAAGTGTTGAATGATATTTTAAAGGAAACAAATAAATCTGATTTTGGTAAAGATATTATTCCGGAAATAATAAAAAAACGCCGTGTATTTGCCTATTTCTTTGATGGTTACTGGGAGGATATAGGAACAATAAAGTCATTTTATGAAGCCAATCTGAATTTAGCTTCAGTTACCCCCAATTTTGATTTATTTGACGAGAAAGCGCCAATCTATACCAACCCGCTTTCCTTACCTGGTTCCGTCATTAATAATTGCAAGATTAGCCAATCAATTGTTGCGGATGGATGCATTATCAACGATGCAGAAATACAGAATTCTGTCATTGGGATCAGAAGCATCATTGGTAAAAATACGGTAATTCAAAACTCTATCATCATGGGTGCGGATTACTACGAATCGGAATCTAACATACGTATGAACAGGTTTAAAAAAGTACCGAATATCGGAATTGGCAATAATTCCCGCATCACTGGGGCTATTATCGACAAGAACGTCCATATCGGTGAAAATGTGAAAATAGAAAATGTCAATAAAGTAGAACACATCATTGCTGATAATTACATGATCCATGATTCTATCGTCATCATACCAAAAGGCAGTGTTATTCCATCAAATACTGTTATCTAGTCCTATGGTAAAAAAACATATATCCCTCCTTGGTTTTCCTTTGTAAACGGGAGATTTCTGATGTCATTTGGAAGCAAAGGATTCCTTAAAATTTCATAATAATTTGAATACCCCTGAAATCGTATATGTCGGAAACGCATAATTTATTTCGTTCGGTAAGAGTTATCAGCGTCTGTACCTTCTTAAGCAGAATACTCGGTCTTGTACGGGATATGATATGTGCCAGTATCTTTGGTACAGGCATGGTTTGGGATGCCTTTGCCGTTGCCTTCAAGATTCCCAACCTGTTTCGACGCCTCTTTGGCGAAGGCGCTCTCAGCGCTGCCTTCATTCCCATCTTCACAGAATACATTGAAAAACGCGGCAAGGCGGAAGCCATGGCATTTGTCAATGTCATTGCCACAGTCCTCATCATCATTTTAGGTGGAATCGTATTATTGGGTGAAGGCTCATTCTTCGCTATTCCACGCATGTTCCATGTACAGGAAAAGTGGCAGCTTGTTTTCAAACTATCCATTATTATGTTTCCCTATGTGTTCTTCATCTGTCTGGTGGCTTTTATGGGGGCGGTACTGAACACCCTTCACCATTTTTTCATGCCTGCCTTCGCGCCTGTCGTTATGAATATATGCTGGATTTTAGGGGCTGTTTTAGCCCCTTACACGGGAAAAACACTTGAAAAGATGATTTACGCAGTTGCCATTTCTACCTTTTTATCCGGCCTCGTTCAGTTGATCATTCATTTTCCGGTCTTACGGAGAAAAGAATTATACTACCGGCCTGTTTCCCGATTTTCAGATCCCGGCTTGAAATTGGTGTTGACCCGCATGGGTCCCGTTGTCTTTGGGCTGGCTGTCGTACAGATCAACGTTCTCGTTGACAGCATCATTGCCGTTGGATTCTCCGTTCCTCAGGGCGGACCGGGCTATTTCCATTTTGCAGGAATGGCCATCCACTATCCAATGAAAGCCGGCGCCGCCTCTGTGCTGTATTACAGCGATCGATTGATACAATTCCCTTTAGGTGTCTTTGGTATTGCCATGGCTACGGCGGTGTTTCCACTCTTTTCCACCCATGCGGTACGTGAGGACTGGAACAATTTTTCAACCACCTTCAACAGGGCATTAAAATTTATGCTCTTAATCGGTATTCCCGCATCCCTGGCCATAATCATGCTTCGGGAACCCATTATCGACCTCATTTACCGCAGGAGGCAGTTTGACGCAGAATCTGCATACAGGACATCGCGTGTTATTCTCTTTTACGCCATTGGGATTTGGGCATACTGCGGCCTCCATGTGCTGATTCGTGCGTTTTATTCAGTCAAAGACACAATCACTCCGGTAAGAATCGGTGCAATATGCGTGGGCCTGGATTTTGTCTTGAATCTTTCCCTCATCTGGATATTGCGGGAAGGCGGCTTGGCGCTTTCGACGGCCATCAGCGCCATTGTCCAGATTATTATCTTAACCGTCATCTTACAAAAAAGACTCCGCATCAAGATAGGAAGAGAGGTTGTCGTCTCGACCCTGAAAACCGTGACAGCCTCGGTAGCAATGGTACTGGTGTGCTGGTTTGTCTTAAAAATGTTTCCTGCCTCGGATGGAAGCGGCAGTCTTTATTTTAAAGCACTTCGTTTATTCGCCCCGATGACCGCCGCATTTGCAGCATTCGCCGGCACATCTATCTTACTCAAATCAGAAGAATTTGGCAACCTCGTCAGACTCTCCTTAAGAAAATCATAGTTTTAAAGTATGGGCAAATGAGAAATTTAAACAAAGGGCGAGGGAACTTTCCGTCCCTTGCCTGTCCTGAGCGAAGTCGAAGGAATGGGATGGATAAAGGGAGGGGGATATAATATTACCCCCTAAAAACTTCATTTTCTCTGGTGGTTAAAAAATATCCTTCGATTTAATATTATATCTTTTCAGCATGCGCTGGAGATACTGACGCTCTATTTCGCTCTCTTTGGCAGCATTTGTCACATTACCACTGTTTTTATTCAACACATTCGTTATGTATTTTACATTGAATGCGTCAAGCGCCTTCCTGCGCGCATCTTTATAGGGCTGGGAAAGCAGTTCATCTCCAATATCCCCGGATAATCCCTCTTTTTTTACCAACGGCAGAATAACGTTCAATGATATTATGTCTTCAGTGGTAAGGGTAATTGCCCTTTCTATGACATTTTCAAGTTCACGGACATTGCCAGGCCAGTTGTAGTTGTAAAATTCCTTTTCTACTTCCGGCGAAATTCCTTTTCCTGTACCCCCTGCAACAAGTCCTGGTTTGTTGCGGCAATGATACGCACGTCTACCTTCTTGGTAACGGTGTCGCCCAGTGAAATAAACTCTCCTTCCTGTAAAACCCTTAGAATCTTTGCCTGCACTGATTTTGGGATATCGCCAATCTCATCCATAAACAGGGTGCCGCCATCCGCCTCTTCAAAAAGGCCTCTTTTGTCTTTGATAGCGCCGGTAAATGCGCCCTTCACGTGCCCGAATAATTCGCTTTCCAGGAGGTTTTCGGATAACGTAGCGCAATTGATTACAACAAACTTCCGGTCTTTCCGATTCCCCGTAAAATGGATCGCCCTGGCCACAAGCTCTTTTCCCGTCCCACTCTCGCCCGTAATCAGCACGGTAGCAGTGCTGAAGGCAACCCTTGAAACCATGTCCAGCACCTTCTGAATTTCCCTGGAACTACCCACAATCTTTTTTAATCCATAGACCTTCTCCAGTTCAGAGTGCAGGTACTTGTTTTCTTCGATAATTTTTTGCTGCGCAACGAGGCGGTCGATATTGAGGATGATCTCGTCTAGGTTGAATGGTTTCGTAATATAATTAAATGCCCCCCGCCGCATCGCCTCTACGGCCGTTTCTATGCCGCCATAGGCAGTCATTATCAGGACAGAAGAGTTATACATCCCCTTGACCCTTTGCAGTAATTCCAAACCGTCAATGCCGCCGGGCAACTTCATATCTACGATGACAATGGGATATTCCTGCTTTTTGAGTTCTTCCAAAGCCTCCTCGCCGGACGCCGCGGTTTTGACAATAAAACCACGCTCCGTCAGGGCGTTGTTGAGCACCTTTCTGTATCCAATTTCATCATCTACGACTAAAATTTTTGTGCCGTCTGTCTTCATATTGGTAAAAATCCCCACGAAACACCCAAAAGGACGCAAAAATGTGAATACTGTTTCGAAACGTTAAATTACAATTTCACCACGCGCATCCCTTGTTCTTTTTTTACCTCCAGAGGCAATAATATCCTGAATGTAGTGCCCTTGCCGATCTCACTTTCCACCTCGATGCTGCCGTCGTGCATCTTCACAATTCCATAACTAATGCTTAAGCCCAAACCCGTGCCTTTCCCGTCTTTCCGTGTGGTAAAAAACGGATCGAATATTTTCGCCAGATCATTCTTGCTAATGCCCACACCTGTATCGGTAATAAATATTTCCACGCATCCTTTATCCGTGTGGAAACGCGACCCTACTGTCAACTCACCCTTTCGATACACTCCAACATGTTCGCCGTTCCCCAATACATCTTTCATAGCGAATACGGCATTATTGGCAATGTTGATGATAACCTGTTCCATTTGACGCGCATCCATCATAACATCTGGAATATCCGGGTCGAGGACACGAACCACCTCTATCTTCTCTTTCCTGTATTGTTTCTCCACAATACTGAGCACATTGTCTATCAAATTATTCACGCTGGACATGCGCATTTCAGGTTTTTTTTGTCTTGAGAAATCGAGCAACCCGCTAATCAAATCTTTGCATCGTATAGACTCTTTCACTGAACCTTCCAGATATTCGTATAAAAAAGAACGGGTCTTGCTAATGACATTCGATATTTGCGCCAATTCCTTGCAATACTTGTCCAGATCATTAGCCACATGCAAAAGCTCCTTTTTCAGCGCATCTTTTTCCAATTTGCCAGTTGTTTCACAATCCAGGGATGAAATAACTTCGTTCAATAGCTTCGTGTTTTCAGAAATAGGGATGGACGTTATGAGTTTTAAGGAGTTCGTAACCCTCTCAAAAAGCTTCATGCTTTCAGTGCTATACAAATAAATCACCCCGATCGGGTTATTGATCTCATGGGCAATGCCCGCCACCAGTTGACCGATAGACGCCAGCCTGTCAGCCTGTACAAGCTTCTGTTCCAGCTTCCTTAGTTCTGTAACATCGTTGGCAGTTCCCAGAACACTCAGCAATTGTCCCTCTTTGTTTTTCACGAGAGACGTGATCAGTAACACATTTCGGATATTCTTTTGTTTGTCCAACACCTCGACCTCAAATATTCTTCTAAAACCATTGTAAATAATCTGATCGACATTTTCCTGCCGCTTATCAAACAAGATCGAAATGAGAGGCTGTCCGATCAATTCCCTTTCATCATAGCCCCACTCTTTAATTTTTGGGTTGATAAACGTAAAGTTCCCTTGAACATCCAATGTAAATATCAATTCGTTCGCATATTTTAAGATACTCTCCAGATATTCTTTTCTCTCTTCAAGGTCGGCCTTTAATTTCAGGAGTTTTTCGCGGGCGTCTTTGATATCATTTGTCATATAGTTAAACGAATCCGTCAGTTCACCTAATTCGTCTTTCAAACGGCTTTCGACACGGATATTTAAATCACCTGCCGCGACTCTCTTCATTCCCTTAACAAGAAGAATGATGGGGTTAATAATCCCTCTCGAAACAAATAATGAAACAAATACAACACCAACGATACATATTCCCACCACCGTAATTGCACGATATTTGAACCTGGAAATTGGAGAATACGCCTCCGATTCATCCGTTTCCACCAGTAAAACCCACCCCATCTTCTTTAAATATCGTGTGGCGCCAATAACTTTCCTTCCCATATAATTTTTATACACACCCACAACCTCTTTCCCGGAGTTAAGAGCGGTGGTTACAGGTTCGGTATTAACTAACTGGCTTAAAATAGCGTTCTCTTCAAACCTTGACCCCGTAATCATAAGATGATTTTCATTTACGATATACGCTTCGCTCGTCTTGCCCCTTCGCAGAAACGTGCCCACATCTTCTTCTGCACCAATCTTTTTCCCGGTAGTAATCTCATTTAGTTTATTCGCATTATACCGGATCACCAGTACACCTAAAAACTTTCCACCGCGTTTTCTTAACACAGGTGCAGCAAAGGCTATTGAATACTCTCCTGTATTTTCATCTACATACACATCCTTGACGTAAGGACCTCCTTTGCCATAGGCGAAATAATCTGCGCCAAATTCTATCCTGCCGATATTCTTTTCATTGCTTCAGGAGTTCGTTTTTGATGGTCTCGCGTGCATACTGATACGTAAGGATGGCAACCACCATGATAGGTAGAATAGAGAGGGACAAAAACCAGCACAACAGTTTTCTCCCAATACCGCTAAAAAGATTAACGCCTTTTATCATAAAATTATGCTTGAGTATTCAATTAAATATGTTATGGTTATGGCAATATTCGCACGCCATGAGGTTTTTCTTTTGTTTATTTTTCATAGACAATTCATAGCTCAGCATTGCCGCAGCCGAAAATATAAAATAAGTGTCGAGTGACCAGTTACATTATACCCGTCACTCGTCACGTGTCACTTGTCACTATCTCTAAAACTTTCCAAAGTATGTCCTCATGGAACTTGCCCTCGTGAAAACGGGGATGGGGATAAAAGCTTTCACATGGAAAACCCTCATGGGCTAAAGGCTCACAAAAGAGAGTATACATCATGGGATTCATTTTTCAAAGGTTTCTCTGTTATTTTTCAGGATTAAATATCAATTTTTTGGGATGTACGGTATTTACTTAATAAGGAAATCATACCTATGGATTTTTCATTTACCGAAGAACAAGAACTTTTCAGAAAGTCTGTGAGGGAGTTCTGCGAAAAAAAGATTGCGCCGAAAGCTAATGAAATTGATGAGAAAGGAGAGATACCCCGAGAAGTTCTGGATGACATGGCAGCTTTTGGACTCCTCGGCATAACTATTTCGCAGGAATATGGAGGGTCAGGAGCAGACTTCATTACGGCTGCAATAGCGACTGAAGAAATAGCCCGTGCCGATATCAGCATGGCTATCGCTGTTTATTATCTGGTAGAAGCCGGATGGGGATTCTTGATAAACAGATACGGGAGCAAAAAAGCACAAGAAGAACTCCTGCCAGACGTTACAAAAGGGAAGACCTTTCTGGGAATAGCTTCAACTGAGGCGGCTGGAGGTTCGGATGTGGCCGCTCTATCTACGACGATGACAAAAGAGGGAGAAAGGTTGGTGGTAAACGGCTCAAAAACCTTTATAAGCGGTGTCAGAGAAGCCGCAAAATACGGAGGAGGTTATGTAACAGTTGTAAAGACAAGCCCGGAACTTGCACACAAAGGTCTCTCACTTTGTTATCTTCCGGTAAAAGATGTTCCGGGAATAACTACCAACGTCTTTAAACAGATGGGGAGAGACGGAATATCTACCGGCGCCATAATCATAAAAAATGTGGCGATACCGGCACATTATCTTATAGGTGATTGGAATAATGGCTTTTACTATGCTATGGAGGGTTTTAACTGCGCACGGCCGCTGGTAGCTGCAGCGTGTATTGGCGCTGCCGGGAAAGCCTTAGAGTCTGGAATTGAGTATATAAAAGAGAGACGTGCTTTCGGTTCTCCTCTGGCAAAATTTGAGGGAATGCAGTTTCAAGTGGCAGATGCTTACGCGAAACTTGAATCCGCCAGACTGCTTGTCTATAAGGCTGCCTGGATGCTTGACCAGATGTACACGAAAAACAGGTTCAGTCACAAAGAAATAAATAAAGCCGTTGCTGTAGCCAAACTTGTTGCGCCGACAGTAGCCTTCGATATCATCAAGGATGTATTGATATGGCATGGCGCTTACGGTTATACAAAAGAGGCGGGATTGGAAAAGGGGTTACGGGGTGTGGCCTCATATATAATGGGGGCAGAAGGCGCACAAAATATCATGAAACTAATCATTAGCAGGGAACTTTTAGGGAAAGAATTTGCTCCTTATTAAAAGCAAATGACAAAAATTGGAAACGAGGTTTGGAGCATTTAAATTTGTAATTTTGAAATTGTTTCGGATTTCGGATTTCGTGCTTCACACTTTGAAACATATTCCCTTACCATAAGAAACCGATAGCGGAAAACTGATTATGGATATTATTGTGTGCATAAAGCAGATATTTGATCTGGGTCAGATAATGGTTGATACAGCCACCAAACACCCCATTACAGAAGGAGTCGCTAGAAAGATCAGTGACTTCGATAAAAATGCGCTTGAAGAGGCGCTCAGGATTAAAGAGAAACACGGAGGAACCGTTTTAGCTTTAATCGGGGGTGCAAAAGAGGCAGCGAAGGAAGCCCTGTCTATGGGCGCCGATGAGGCCGTTATTTACAGTGCAGATAGTGATTCTCTGGGAACTGCAACTATCCTGGCTGAGATTATTCACAAGATAAAGTATGACCTTATTCTGTGCGGAGAAGCATCCATTGATGAATTTTCCTTTCAGATAGGACCAAGGCTGGCAGAGACACTTGGAATCCCCGTGTTAACCTACGTAAGGGAAATGGAGCTAAAAGATAATGAAGTTGTTGTTGAAAGAAATCTCGAAAACAGATACGAAGTGGCTAAAGCACGACTGCCTGCATTAGTAACTGTTGCCAAAGAAATCAATGAGCCAAGGATTCCCACATTATTACAAATTCTGGACGCTTCAAAGAAAACGATAACCGAAGTAAGTCCTGCAAAACCAGCGGCTGGGGTTGAAACCTTGAGCATTCTAGCTATTGAAATGAAACGAAAAGAGGTAATCCTGAAGGATACCGAAAACCTTGCCAGGGTTATCATATCTGAAAAATCATAATTACTTAATGTTAAATTAAGGGATAGAGATTTTTCTATACTGAGATAAAGCCCGAAGGGCTGACAGATTATAGCCCAGGGCGAGCAACCCTGGGTATACAATTCGATATTATTTTCAGCCCTGAAAGGGCGGCACATTTTGCCTTAATTCAATAACATTTTTTTTTACGAAACAGGGATAATGATTTTTACATTTTCAGAAGACTACGAAACGGCCATTGAAATCCTTGCAAAAGGAAGGGAAATTGCGGATTCTTTGCGATTAGAACTCGCCGCGATTTCAATAATCAAACACGATGATATAGCGAACACCTATATTTTTTGCGGAGCTGACAAAGTTTATTCTATCGATTCGGAATTGCATGCAGATATCGTCGTGGATTGCCTGTTTTCACTTATAAACCAGCACAAACCAGAAATCCTCCTGATAGGAGGAACCAGGCTGGGTAAGGAAATCGCCCCGAGGATTGCCCAAAAATTTGGAGCAGGCTGCGTTACGGACTGCGTAGATTTTTCTTTAGAACATGAAAAGCTTATGGTAAAGCGCTTTGTCCTGGGGGGCAGATTTATCGCTGCCCAGAGGTTTTTACGTAACCCCCAAATAATTACCGTGCCGCCGAGAAGATTTGGAAAAAAGTTAGATACGGCGAGAACGGGTGAAATAATTAAAACCTCCGCGAAGCTGGCAGAACCAAGAGTGCAGGTGCTGGAAATAAAAGACAAAAGTTCGCAAATGCTGAGAATAGAAGAAGCTGATATCATCGTTTCTGCTGGCAGAGGAGTTAAGAAAAAAGAAGACCTCGTGCTTATTGAATCACTTGCAAAAGCGCTTGGCGGCGTTGTGGGCTGTTCAAGGTCAGTTGCTGCAGACCTGAAATGGCTGCCTGATGAACACTGGGTGGGACTATCAGGACATAAGGTCAAGCCCAAACTTTACATAGCCATTGGCATTTCAGGCCAGGTGCAGCATATTGCAGGCATAAGGGATGCCAAGACCATTATTGCAATAAACAGCGACCCAAACGCACCCATCTTTAAGGCATGTGATTATGGGATTGTAGGGGATTTATATGAGATCGTACCAAAGTTAATAGAAATCTTGCAATAGTTCACCGCAGGCGCAAATGAGGTGAAGAAAAACAAAATGAAAAATCCTCAAAATTTTGTATACTAAAGTTGATAACAAAAGTAAGTGGTCACTCCTGCAAAAGAAGGAATCTAGTTTTTAAAACGATTATTACAGAATAAAACGGAGGTGGAGATGAAGAAAGATATTACTTTTAACGATGTCCTCGAAATAGTTGATTCATTACCCGATAATCAAAGGGAAACACTGATTGAAATTGTCAAGCACCGATTAATAGAAGAGCGAAGAGACAAACTTGCTCAGAGTATAAAGGAAGCAAAGGAGGAATATGCAAAGGGTGAAGTCAGGAAAGGGTCTATAGACAATCTTATGCGTGAGATTTCAAAATGGAAACAGATGGGTTGTTGAGAGGATAGACCAATAAGGAAGAGTTAAGCCTGTCCTGAGTTTTCGAAGGGCAAGGCGAACCCATCTTTATTTTTTGATTGGGAATAAATTTTTAATGAATCTGCTCCGCTTAACCTGTCTTCCCGTTTCAGGGTTGTATTCGATTATGAGATAGGTAATCAATTTAGCATAACGTATTCAGCAGTGAGCCGCAGGACAAATGTTACAAAAAACAAGAATGGAAGAGAATTTAAAACTTCAAAAACATTCGATATGCTAACTCACAAATTAAGATACGATACGGATTCCTTACATTGATTCTATTTTGGGGTCACATGGCAGAAGAAATTGAGATGTAAAATATATATGAGAATTGTTACGAAAGATTTCGTGATGGTAATTGCATGAATCGATTATTTGTGAAAAGATATGGTAATAAAAAGCGCAATTTATTCATATTGATAATGAATATCTATAACAATGAGAAACCATATTATGAGATAATGCCTTTAAGAGACTCAAATATTAAAAGAGCCATAATATTTTGTGGTAAAATTTCAAAAAAAATTAATTGTCCACAAAATATGCTAGGGTCAACTAGCCTGTATTTAGAAACATATGAAGTAATAAACGAAAATAATTACTTTACGAATGTGCAAAGATTGTTAAATTTAATATGGCTTTCTACAGACCTTCCAATAGATTATCAAACAGAAGAAATGGAAGGATATGATGATTTTGAAAAAATATACAATGATTACAAATGCGAAATGTTTTGCGATCCAAATATTATTCAAGGATATCCTATTACTCGAAATCCAATTTTTAGAGTAACTAACTATTGCTATTTGATTAATAAACTTAGTGATAAGGACTTCGAAAAATTTGACAATGCTCTTAATACTTATATTTGGGCACAAGAGATCACAAGACTTCCAAACTATCATTTAAAATATACTCTGTATATGACACTGTACCTATCTTCCATAAATCAGTTGGCTGATGATCCACAACCAATTTGCGGTTCATTGGGAGACTCGGTACCATATTTATAATTTGCGAAAAATGCTGTAAAAAGACAGGTTTAACACATGTAACTAGCCATAACGAAGAAATAGAAAAGCTTATTAAAGACTTAACAACAGGGAATAATGACAAAATTATTAAGAAAATTAAAAAAAGCTACCATAAATTACGTTCAAAATATTTACATACTGGGTTGTTAAGTGGCGGCGAAAAAGAAGGTGGGTTCCTCTTTAGCAAATTTTCTGAGTTTGGTATACTATCTGAAGAACAGAAAGTATTAGTAGAAGATATGATTAATATAAAGTGGTTAAATAGAAAGCTATTAGAATTGTTTCTACAGAAAAAACAACTTACTTAATCTGCTATACTCATTCAAGCAAATACATTTACTTAGCACATGTGCGACTGACACATATAAAAAGGAGAAAATAAGAGGAGAAGCAATTTCCTATCACCCATATTTATAATACACCCCATATCCCCCTCTTGGATAGCTGAAATCCACTGCGCCTTTGGGACAGGCGAATTTGCAGCTTCCGCATTCAAGGCATCCCTCATAATTATGCACGATTTCTCCTTTTTCAAGGGTAAACCTCTTTGATGGACAGAATCTGAGGCATGGTTTATCCACACACTGCCTGCAGATGCTGGTCTCTACTTTTATATGCTTTTCCTTGTCAACCTCAAAGCTTATAAGCCCAAGTTGATCTTCAATACTGATATTCATAGTAGTATAAAGAATTACCACGGATACACACAGACAATACCTATTAAAAACCGCGTTTATCTGAGTTAATCTGTGGCTAATTAAATTTTTGATGGAAATGCTATGCTTAATCCATTCTATCGGCTATATTTCATCCACTCCTTTAATTGGTAGTTGTCGAATACGTATGCGGGTTTGTTCGAAAACAACGACACTTCCTTGCTCTAATGCTTTTTGAATGGAATGAAGATTCGAGAGTAAAAGTTTTAATTGTTTGTCAGGATGACGTTCTGTACTTCGGCGAAATAATATTATTGATGGTTTGTGACTTTCCCATAACGCCAGTAATGTTCCAAAGTCAGTATCTGCTGAAATGAGTACGCGATTTTCTTCGGCAGCCCTACGAAGGATAGTAACGTCATCGGCAGATTGTAATCCATATTCACGGACATGTATAGTATCATGTCCAGCATTGCGGAGCCCGTCGGCAAGCAATGGTGAAAGGGCGTTATCCACCAGAAAATTCATTTTGTTGTTACCAAAGGAATTTCCCGCTCTCTCACTGCTTCAGAGGCGTACCGCAAAGATTCCTTGATATCCTCATGTTCCAGGTCGGGAAAGGCTTTTAATATTTCTTTTTCCGGCATACCGTCAGCAACCATACCAACAATTGTTGCAACAGGTATACGAAGCCCTCGAATACAAGGAACACCACCCATCTTGTTTGGACTAACAGTTATGCGAGTAAACTTCATTTATTTACCTCCACTACAAATTATAACAAAATATCTTACCGATTCTCCATCTCAGACACAAGTTCAGTAAATATACATTTTTTCTCTATTTTTATCCATATTTATAATACACCCCATATCCCCCTCTTGGATAGCTAAAATCCACCGCGCCTTTGGGACAGGCGAACTTGCAGCTACCGCACTCAAGGCATCCCTCATAATTGTGTATGATTTCTCCTTTTTCAAGAGTAAACCTCTTTGATGGACAGAATTTGAGGCAGGGTTTATCTACACACTGCCTGCATATGCTGATCTCCACTTTTATATGCTTTTCCTTATCAACCTCAAAGCTTATAAGCCCAAGTTGATCTTCAATACTAATATTCATGATACAACACAATCATAAACAAAATAACAGGAAATAAATTAAGATTTTAGATTTACGATTTCAGATTTACAATTTTTCAATCATTCGATTGAGCGCTCACGACGAAGTCTAAAATCGCAATTCGTAAATCGTAAATTTTGTAAAATTATGTGTTGCAATACTATAAAGCCCTTAAACCTTTTATTAAATCCCAAACCATCTGAACCCGTTTGCCCTTCGTCTCTTCTAATAGCTCATCAAATAACCTTTTCTTTGGCCCTTTTACCAGAGCTAATCTGTGGAAAAGCCTGCACACAAGCTCAGGGTAAAGCGAGTAAAGTCTTGTATTCTGTAGGAATCCAGGTGATCTTCTAAAGGTATGCATATCCTTAAGCACAAAATCCTGTTTCAATAAATATTCATAGTGAGAAAGGCTTTTCTTTGAAAAATCATTTTTTCCCATTGCAATTTTTACGGCTTCCGCAGCGGCCATTCCGGAGGCAATGGCCATATCCATGCCTCTTAGGGTAATACCGCTATTTACCAACAAACCCGCGGCGTCTCCCACGACAAGCAGTCCATCGGTATAAAGCCCTGTACGCGAGGACTCGGGGATTACGTGGACTGAGTATTCCACTAATTTGCCGCCCGCGATCAGTTTTGCTATTGCAGGATTCGAGTTGAACTCCCTCATGAGCTCGTAGGCTTCGACTTTACTTTCAATGAGCTGATTTATATAGACTACGATACCGAGAGAAAGGCTTGTCCTGTTAGTATAGACAAATGCCCCTCCAGGAATTTGCCTCGTGCACTGTCCTATAAAAAGCTGGGCTGTGCCCTCTCCGCTGACAAGATTGAATCTCTCCTCAATCGTTTTTTCTGGCAGTTCTATGATTTCCTTCATGCCGATGGCGAATCCTTTTGCCAGGAATTTCTTAAGGCCTGCCTTTTCTGCCATAAGGGAGACGGCGCCGTCTGCCGCAATTACGATGTTTGCTTCAAGCTTATCCGTGCCTGCAACTATGCCTGTAATCTTTTTATCTTTCCATAAAAGATCGTCAACCCTGATATTGGATATCAAAGTAGCGCCTGCTTCAACTGCTTTACTCGCAAACCACTGGTCAAACCTTGCCCTGAGTATCGTGAAGCTGTTCGGTGGTTCGAGGAGTTCCTTATCCTGGAAGTCAAGGGTAACAGAAGATTTGTCGGATAGCAAAGTCAGTTTTTCATGAGTAACACATCGCTCAACGGGTGCTTCTTTCCAAAAGTCAGGGACGAGTCTGTTCAGGGCATACGCATACAGCCTTCCACCCATCACGTTTTTCGCCCCCGGATACTTGCCCCTTTCAACCATCAGGACGTTGAACCCCGTCTTTGCAAGCGAATAGGCTGCCGCGCAGCCAGCGGGTCCTGCGCCAACGATGATAACATCAAACTTTTCAGACATTTTTATTGAATTCTTTAACCACAGATGGACACAGCGCGGCAAAGTCACAACCAAAAATAGAACACAGATTACAAAATTACATGCTCTTAAACTTGGGCCTTCTTTTTTCCAGAAAGGCATTTATCCCTTCCAGACGGTCTTGTGTAGTAAAGCACTGGGCAAAGAACGCTATTTCTTTCTCAAGCCCTTCTTTTATCTCCTGATTTTCATTAATCAAGGCTTTAACCATCTTAACGGCAATAGGGCCTTTTTGCGCTATAGTTATCGCCATTTCTTCTGCCTTTGTCATCAGTTCTTCATCTTTCACCACCCTGTTGACAAGCCCGATGGATGCTGCCTCTTTTGCATTGATAATATCACCTGTAAAAATCATTTCCTTTGCCTTTCCTACGCCAACAAGTCTGCCGAGCCTTTGCGTTCCTCCGAAGCCGGGGATAAGACCGAGATTCACTTCAGGCTGGCCAAACTTGGCGCTTTCGCCTGCTATTCTAATATCACAGGCAAGGGCTAATTCGCATCCACCGCCGAGGGCAAAGCCAGATATAGCGGCAATTACCGGTTTCCCTATGCACTCCAATTGATCAAATACTTTATGTCCCCACCTGCAAAAGGCTTCTATTTCCTCTGGTTTTATTGCAATCATTTCCTTTATATCAGCGCCAGCGCAGAAGTCTTTATTTCCAGTTATAATGATACTCCTTGTTTGTGAGTCATTTTCAAACTCAGCAAGAGCATCTCCCAGTTCTTGAATCATCTTCCTGTTCAGGGCGTTTCTTGCCTCCGGCCTGTTTAAGGTAATGATCCCGATTTCTTTTTTCTTTTCAACCTTTATATGCTCATTTCCTGTAGTCATAAAATCCCTCTCCGCTTTTTCTCCCCAACTTACCGCCTGCTACCATTTTTCGCAGCAGTGGACATGGCCTGTATTTCTCACCTAACTCGGTATGGAGAATCTCAAGTATTGCAAGACATGTATCCAAACCTATAAAATCCGCAAGTTCGAGTGGTCCCATGGGGTGGTTTGCCCCGAGCTTCATAATGGTATCAATACTTTCTCTGGAAGCGACTCCTTCCTGCAAGCAGTGGACTGCGTCATTTATCATAGGCATAAGTATGCGGTTTGAGACAAAGCCTGGAAAATCGTTCACAACAACGGGTATCTTTCCCATTATTTCAGCGACGGCAGTTATTATGTTCACTGTTTCATCGGACGTATGCATACCTTTGACTACTTCTACAAGTTTCATTGCATAAGCAGGGTTCATGAAGTGCATGCCTGCGAACCGCTCAGGTCTTTTGGTAACTTTTGCAAGCCTTGTTATGGAGATGGAAGAGGTATTTGAGGTGAAAATAGTTTCATCATTGCATATTATATCCAATTCTTTAAAAATCTGTTTTTTTATGTCCTCTTTTTCAATCACTGCCTCGATTATCAGGCCAGAATCTTTGCAGTCTTTCAGGCTTGTAGTGGTTTTTATATTTGAGAGAATCCTATCTTTCTCAAGAATTTCAAGCTTTCCTTCACCCACACGTTTCAGCAATCGTTCTTTTATTTTTGCAAATCCTGCCCTTACGTATTCTTCCTTCATATCTTCCAGAACCACCTCATAGCCGCTTTGAGCCGCCACCTGGGCTATGCCGCCTCCCATAGTTCCTGCGCCTATTACACATATCTTTTGTATATTCATGTTTTTCCTAAAAATGTTTATGGTTTATTGATTTAATGAATACTAAATTAGACACAGACAACCCCCTTTAATCCCCCTTAACAAAGGGGGACTGAGGGGGTTGTTTATTATTCAAATTTGTTTTAATGATAAATGGGCTATTAAAAGTCTTAAAATTTCAGAAGTTCCCTCGGCAATCGTGAGCAATCTCGCATCTCGCCAGTGTCTGTGCACATCGTATTCATCTGTATACCCATACCCTCCATAAATCTGTATGGCATTATCGCATATTCTCAAAGCCATTTCTGTGGCAAAAAGCTTGGCCTGAGAAACTTCAGAGGTAAAGTCTTTCCCTTTGTCTCTTAAATGGGCTGAATAATAGGTAAGAAGCCTCGCGGCATTTATCTCAGTTACCATATCGGCTAATTTTTCCTGAATAAGCTGAAAATTTGAAATGCTTTGTCCAAAGGCCGTTCTTTCCTTGCTGTATAAAAGGGATTTTTCATACGCTGCCTGTGCTATCCCTATTGCTATCGCTGCAATTGTCGCCCTTCCGGCATTGAGAATCTGTTTTGCATAATCAAGCCCCTCCCCATCTTCGCCAAGAAGATTTTGTCTCGCCACCTTGCAGTTCTCAAGGCGTATCTCTGATAATCTATGGCCTCTGAATCCAAGTTTTTGAATGACCCTGGTCACAGTAAACCCCGGCATCCCACATGGTATAAGAAAAGAAGAAATGCCTTTATCTGTTCTGGCGAACACTAAAATAATATCAGCCTCTCCCGGAATTGTTATGAGCGTTTTGGTTCCATTTAAGACATAAATATTATTTGAGAGTTCGGCCTTTGTCTGGATTGATTTTGCATCCGAGCCGCAGCAAGGCTCTGTGAGCGCAAAGGATGCCAAGCTTCTGCCCTCGACCGGCCCTTTTTCTTTGAGTAACTCATTTTTCTGCCGATCATTTCCAAATAGCCTTATACCTTCACAGATCATTCCCTGGATAGATACCTGCAATGCAGTATTTGCACAGGCTTTTGCCAGCATTTCTATAGCTGCAATATATACAGGATAAGGAAGCTCTAACCCATTGTAATCTTTAGGAAAAGGAATAGCCATAATTCCCTGATTCACTATTTTTTCTAAATTCTGTCTTGGAAACATCTCCTCCTGATCCACTCGTTTTGCAGTGGGCAGGATTTCTTTTTCAGCAAAATTTCCAATCGACTCTAAAATCAGATTGTATTCAACTGCATCAGGAAAGAGCATTTCTATGATATCTTTTTGCATTTTTGTATAATACATTTATCTTACCATTCGACAATCATTGCCACTGTATTCCAGGACACGGAGCACCGTGCCCCTACAATTATTCCCATCTTTCGATTATCATTGCCACTGCATTCCCTCCTCCCATACAGAGAGTAGCAAGTCCTCTTTTCAGTCCTCTTTCTTTCAAGGCATGCACCAGTGTTACCAGTATCCTTGCGCCGCTGCACCCTATTGGGTGTCCCAGCGCTATAGCCCCGCCATTTACGTTGAGTTTTTGGGGATCGATCTCCAACTCCCTGGAGACTACTATAGAAGCAGAGGCATAAGGTTCGTTATACTCAATGAGATCCATATCGTTTATCGTAAAGCCTGTCTTCCCTAAAAGTTTTTTGACCGCAGGAATTGGGGCTTCCATAATATCTTCAGGTTTCGTTCCTCCGGTTGCATAATCTATTATTCTGGCTAGGGGTTTTATCCCAAGTTCTCCGGCTTTCCGCGCCGAAGTTACTACCAGCGCCGCAGCGCCGTCGCTGAGCTGGGAACTGTTCCCTGCGGTAAGAATTCCGCCTTTTTGGAAAACCGGCGGGAGTTTTGCCAGTTTTTCTAGGGATGTATCTTCTCTTATACCTTCGTCCTTCTCAACAGAAATGCCTTGTACTTCGACAGGGATTATTTCTTCTTTAAATTTCCCGCTTTTTGCTGCATACAAAGCCTTTTGATGGCTCATCAGACCGAACTCGTCTGCCTCCCCTCTGGTTATGCCGAATTTCTGCGCTACCCTTTCTCCCGTAATCCCCATGTGGTAGCAGTTATAGACATCCCATAAACCGTCATATACCATTGCATCGGTAATTGAGGTATCTCCAAACTTCACGCCCCACCGCAGTCCTCTGATCAAGTGAGGTGCAGCGCTCATATTTTCCATTCCGCCTGCAACAATTATATCTGCATCACCCGCCTTTATAGCCTGAGCTGCGAGCATAACAGCCTTGAGGCCGGAGCCACATACCTTATTCACGGTAAACGAACCTATTTCAACAGGAAGTCCGGCATAGATCGCAGCCTGTCTGGCAGGGTTTTGGCCAAGACCCGCGGAGATCGCATTCCCCATGATGACCTCTTCTACGTGCTGAGTCTGAATACCCGCCCTCTTCACAGCTTCCTTTATCACTATGGCTCCTAGCTGTTGAGCAGGCGCTTCCTTGAATACGTGTCCAAACTTACCCACAGCCGTCCTTACACCGCTCATGAGAACAACTTCTTCTTCAAGCATACGTTATCACCTCTCATCTTTTATTCTGCATATCTTCTATCTCTCCCTTAATTTCTTCTGCGTCGGGGGCATTAGGGTTGAGTTTTAAGTAAGTCAGGTAATCCTTCAGTGCATTTTCATTCCTTCCCAGCTTTTTAAAGGTATTCCCGCGATGAAGGTAAGCAAGAGGATTGTAAGGGAAGAGTTCGATGGATGTGTTAAAGTCCTCAAGGGCTTCGTCAGTCCTTTCCAACAGGTTTTTGATTTGACCCCGTTCGTAATATACACCGGCAAGACGAGGACTCAACTCTATCATCTTGTTGTAATCCGCTAAACACTTTTGCATATCGCCTTTTCCGCGGTACGCTTTGGCGCGGATATAATAAGCAAAAGCATTGTTTGGTGAAAATTCTATGAAGGTCGTTGCGTCTTTTATTGCGTCGTCAAAACGTTGTGCATCGGCATGAAGAATACCCCTTTTCATATAGATTTCCGTATTAACAGGGTCGAGTTCCAGGGCCCTGTTGAAGTCTTCCAAGGCTTTTTCAGGTTCACCTGATTCGGCATACGTTAAACCCCGACTGGCGTAAGCAGCTGCAAATTTGGGGTCTAACGAAATGGCCTTACTTAAGTCTTCGATAGTCAAGTCTGTCCTTCCGACCATTTTAAAGGCAATACCACGGTTATAATAGGACAGTATTGAACCAGGATCTAACGACAATGCCTTACTGTAATCCATAATGGCCTTATCGATAACCTCTATTGTAGCGTAAAGAGAACCACGATTGTAGTAAGCAGGCGCATAGTCGGGATTCAGCCCGATGGCCTTGTTATAATCACTTATTGCCCGTTCAGTATCCTTCATCTTCTCATAAATAACGCCGCGGTTGCAATAGGCTACGGCGTCGTTCCCATGCAACTCAATAGCGTAGTTTACGTCTTTTAATGCGGCATCCATGTTGCCTTTTTCTTTTTGTATTATTGAACGGTTCAGATAAATATCGGCAACAACTTCGCTAACGGTAAGATTTTTGAGGTAATACCCGTTTTTGACGCTTGCCTGTGAAATACGCTTCCCGTGCATATTAATATAATAACTATCAGGGGTAAACATACCCTCGTAACCCGTTTCGATATTTCTCCGAAAGTCTCCGTCATCGTAACGCACGAATATGTGTTCCGGCACGCTTACCCCGTATAGAGGCAAATGCAAGCCTTCTGCTACACAGAGATAGAGAATAGATAAACCCACGCAGTTGCCGACTTTCGAATCCAAAACCTTATTTAAGGATATATATTCAAGATTGCCCGTTTGAACGTACTTAAACTGGAGTTCGTTAAAAAGCACCCTGTTCATGGTCTTGATAATCTGCTCAGGCTCTGTTTCGTCACGGAGGGTCGTCTTGATATTTTCAACGATGTTTTCAATCTTTTCGAGATAGTATTCTATATCAATTTCCGGATAGGATTCCTTTGCGATTTTAAGGGCAGTTCTTGCCAGATTTCTATTCTCGTTAATTTCCCAGACCTGGTTTGGCCTTAAACTTTCTGCCAATAGATTGAACGAGGCGGGCATCAGACCAATGAAAAAACATTTGAAACCACAGATGGCACAAATAAAAGAGACGAATAATCTGCGTAATCCGTGAAATCGTTCGACTGAGCGCTCACGACGAAGTCTGTGGTTGATTTCGA
>Ga0194119_10002154_pt1 | contig 34138 bp, 30 predicted proteins | sample TA2MahC100mmetaG_FD_148620 | JGI IMG/M metagenome (GOLD analysis project Ga0194119, IMG submission 148620) | Freshwater microbial communities from Lake Tanganyika, Tanzania - TA2015018 Mahale Deep Cast 100m | ecosystem: Environmental > Aquatic > Freshwater > Lake | place: Tanzania: Lake...
GGGCGCGACACAACCCACGCACGAGATCCGCGACTTCTGCGAACTGCGCCGGCTGCTGCAGGATGAGTACGGCGTGCGCTGAACGCGCCCCTCCGCCGACATATCATCCACAGCCGCTCCTCCACCGGCCGCGATGGCCGGCGGGCGTCAGCCCCGCCCGCTCCGCCGGTCAGCGCAGCTGCTCCCAGTAGTCCGCGGGCATGTCGTGGGCGATCTTCAACGCGCCGTTGGCGCCGCCGTAGATCGGCTCCTCGATGCGCAGCACCTTGCCGCCGCCGAGGCGCTCCTTCATCGCCTTCTCGATCGCGGTGTCCAGGCCGCGGATCATCGAGCCGCCGCCGGCCAGTAGCACGCGGTTCTTCAGCCGAGCCTGGAACTCCGGATCGAAGGTGGCGATCAGCTTGGTGATGCCCTTGCAGATCGGGTCGATCAGGATCGAGCAGGCGGCCCGGATCTGGTCGGTGAGGTCGAACTGGGTCGGCTTGCCGTCGACCGGCAACTCGACGAGGCACTTCTCCGGCGCGTCACCGACGAAACTCCAGCGCTCCTTGAGGTCCTTCACCATCTGGATGGTGAACTGCGCGCCTGGGCAGCTCTGCTCGATGCGCTTGGCCAGGACGGCGTCGACGGCGTCGCCGGCGACGTCGAACATGATCTGGTCGGCCTCTTCCGGCATCGTGCCATGCATGCGGCAGAGGTCCGTCGTGCCGGCGCCGATGTCGACGACCAGCACGTCCTCGAGCATCTCCATGCCGTAGGCGACCGAGAACGGCTCGCTGCACAGCATGACGGCATCGACGTGGGCCTTGGCCGCCTCGACGATGGCCTCGCGGTTCTTCACCGAGGCCTCGGCCGGCGCGCCGATGACGCAGTAGACCAGCTCGTCGGCGCGCGGCTTCGCCAGCCGGATCGCCTCGCCGATCAGGTCCTGCGCGGCCTTCAGGTTGGCCTTCGCCTCCTGGTCCTTGGCCTCGCCGGTGTACTTGAGCACGCCCTTCTCGAGCGGCTTGTACATGCGCAGCGACAGGCGCTTCTCCAACGCCTCCTTGCCGAACAGCACGTCCTTCTTCAGCAACTTCTGGCTGACGACGTCCTTCGGGTAGCCGACGACGGAGCAGACCGTCTCGCGCACGCCGTTGCTGGCCGAAACGGACGTCCGCGACGTGCCGAGGTCCATGCCGATGTAGAGCACGCCGTGCGTCTTGGCGTCCTTGTCCTTGTTCTCGCTCATCATGGTCTTGCTGGTAGTGCGTCCGGTCTCATGCCGTGCCGCGTTTCTGTAGCCGGAGGTTGGCCTCGAGGATCGCGGCCATCATGCCCTTCTTGGTCTCTGCTCGCTCGTCGCCGGGCGCCAAGCCCTGGACCTCGCGATAGATCGACGAAATGCCGCTGTCGAGGCTGTGCTGCGCGGACAGCTGTTGCAGCTTGTGCTCGGTCAACGACAGGCTCCCGGTCAGTTTTTCGATGCGCCGCTGCATGGCCGCGACGTCGCGGTCGATGAGCGCCTGACGCGCAGCCTCGGCGTCGCGCCGCTCGTCGGACACGACGTCCATGACGAGTTCGGTCAGGCGCCTCTGCACGTCGTCGGCCGACGTTGGACCGCCGTTCGCGAGCGCCTGAACGATGGCGGCGACCTTGCCGGCGATAGCGCCGTCCTCGCCGTGCCACCGTCCGGCGGCGGCCGGATCCAGGCGCTCGAGCTTGAGCTTCAGGGCGCTCTGCTGCTGCGCCAGGTCACGGCGCAGCGCGTCGAGCTCCTCCTCAGCGCGTTCGCGCATGCGCTCGACCTCGCTCTTCTCGCGCAGCAGGCCCTCGTTGCTGCGCAGCAGGCGCAGGAACTCGGCCTTCGTCGCATCGGCGACCACTTCGCGGTCGGCGCCGACGAGCCGCGACTTGAGGCTGCGGTGCACTGCAGCCTCGATCAGCGCGGCGATGCGGTCGAGGCCGAGCACGTTGACCTGCGTGACGCCTTGCTTCTTCAGGCGGTCGACGGACGTGCGGAACGCCAATTGCTTGATGGCGTCGCGCATCGAGTCCTTCAAGCCGCCCATGCGTCAGTCCTCGTCGCTCTGCGGCGAATCGAAGGCGAGGCGGTTGTCGCTGTCTGGATCGGCGCCGCGCAGGTCGGTGACGAACGTGCCCATGACGTTGCCGCCCATGTCCTGCAGCAGGCGCACGGCCTGACGCGACTGCTTCTTCAGCGACTTCTCCAACCGCACGACCAGCAGCGTGCCGTCGGCGCGGCTGGCCAGCACCCCGGCGTCGGTCGACGGCAGCGCCGGCGGCGTGTCGACGACGATGTACTGGAAGTGCTCCTTCAGCCGGCGAAACAACTCATCGAGACGCGCCGAGCCCAGGATCTCGGCGGGGTTCTCAACACGCGTGCCTGGGCCAAACAGCATCAGGCTGCGGTGGCCGGCGGTGCGCAGGGCGCGCTCGACCGTCGTGCGGCCGAGCAAGACGTCGCTGAGCCCGATGTCCGGGTTGAGGTTGAGGTAGCGCTCGCAGCTCGGTCGGCGCAGATCGGCGTCGACCAGCACGACCTGCTGGCGCTCGAGCTCGGCGAGCGCCATCGCGAGGTTGATCGCAGCCACGGTCTTGCCTTCGCCGCGCACCGCCGACGTGACCACCAGCGTCTTCGGCTCGCCGTCGGGGTTCATTGCCACCAGCCGGTTGCGCAGCGCGCGCACCTGCTCGGCGCGATAGCCGGCGGGATCGTGGAACAGCACGACGTACGGGTTGACCGCCTGTTCGACGACGACGATGACGTCATCGAGACCGCCCGCCGGGGCATTGGGCAAGTCTTTGGCTTCGGTGTCTTTGCGGCGGAACATTGGAATGGTCTCGGTACGGATTTCGGCTGACAGGGTATCAGGACTTGCTCCCGATCCGACGCCGGACGGCACGAAGTCCGGCGGGCCGATGGCACCGCGCCGTTCGCGCGGCACATCAGCTATAGCATGAGCGTCGGCGAGCGACTACGCGCGGCGGCTCAGCGGCGCAGCCACCCGCGGCAGCCCGCGCTTCGGTCACGCCGTCGCGGCGCCGAACGGCGGCGACCCGATCCGGCGCCACCGGGCCGGCCAATTCGCCGACCACCGCCGCGAGCGCGCGCGACGATGCGGCTGGGCGTCGGCGCGCCATCACGCTGACGGCTGTGACTCCCGCGCCGCCAGCAGCGGCGCCAGCACGGCGGTGTCAGTCGCCGCCGCCGCTACGCTGCCCAGCAGCGCCCTGGCCGCCGCCGGCCGGCGGCACCGTGTCGCGCGGCGCGTTGTCGCCGCCGCGCCCGCCGCGCCCCTCGCCGGGGCGCTGGTTCTGCGGCAGGTCTTCCTTCTTCATCTTGGCGTCGAAGGTCTTGTCCCCGCGCTGGAAGGTGAACGTCACCGCGTCACCCTCGGTCTCGCGCGCGAACTGGAAGATCTGGCGCAGGCGCTCGAGTTCCTGGCCGCCGATCTTCTTCAGCACGTCGCCCTTCTGCACGCCCATCTTGGCGGCGCGGCCGCCTTCCTTGACCGACTTGAAGGTGAACTCCTCCATCTCGGCCTCGAACCACGCCGAGGCGAACGCCGCCGACTGGTTGCCGCCGCCGCCGCCCGTGGACACCGCCGTGCGGTCGAGCATCGCCGGCAGGTTGGCGGTCGTCAGCGCCGCCATCGCGATCAGCGTTGCAGTGTGGCGCTGGTACTCCTCGATCGCGACCTCGATCGTGTCCCACTGCGTGTGCCACGTGTGCTCGAAGTAGTTGCTGCGGCCCTTGAGGTTCCAGTTGAGGCCAGGCACGCCCGCGGCGATGAACGACGCGTGGTCGCTGCCGCCGCCGCCAGCGACGCGTTGCTGCACGTTGAACTCGAACACCGGCTTGTTCCAGTCGGCGTCGGGAGCCTTGAGCACGCGGTTGGCCTGCGCCAGCAGCGGCGCCAGCTGGTCCGCCATCGCCTGCGACACGCCGATCGATTGCGCCCAGTTGGTGCCGGTGTCGTGGTTGAACACCGCCGAAACCTTGGTCATGTCGGCGCGGTGGCGCTGCACGTAGCCGCGGCTGCCGAGCAGTCCCTGCTCCTCGCCGCCCCACAGGCAGAACTTGATCGTGCGCAGCGGCTTGACCCCGACCTTGGTCAGGATGCGCGCGGCCTCCATCGTCGTCGTCGAGCCGGTGCCGTTGTCGGTGGTGCCCTGCTTCTGGTGCCAGCTGTCGAGGTGCGACGAGACAATCACGACCTCGTCCGGCTTCGCGCTGCCCTTCAGCGTGGCGATGACGTTGTTCAGCTCGATCGGACCCTCGCGGAAGCTGTTCTGGATGTCGAACTCGCACGCGACGTCCTTGCCTTCCTCGACCATCGCCAGCAGTGCGTCGAAGTGGTCGGCCTGCACGGCGATCTCGGGGAACGTCGGCGCCTCGGCGAGCGCCTTCATCGCCGTCTGCTGGTTGCCGAACACGCGCACGCGCGTCGGGAAGTTCTTGTTGGGGTCGCCGGCGCGGTAGACGCAGCCGAGCGCGCCCGCGTCCGCGATCGCCTTGCGCACCGCCGCCGACGGCTTGCCCTTGCTGATCGTCCACTTGCCGGCGGTCGCCTTCACCGCCGCCTCGTCATCGGCCTTCGGCGCGGCGACGACCGCGCCCTGCTGCAGGCCCTTGGTGCCCGCCGTCCACGCGTCGGTGGCGACGTACATGTCCATCGCGACCGGCTTGGTGACCCGGCCGATCCAGGCGCCGCGGTTCCACGCCAGCTTCCACTCGCCCCACTTCTCCAGTTCGACCTCGAGGCCCATCGCCTCGAACTCGGCCTTGGCCCACTCGCAGGCCTTGGTGAAGTTGTCGGAGCCGGTCAACCGGTGGCCGACCTTGCCACACACGTCGCGCAGCAGGCGCATGACCTGGCTGTTGTCGATGCCCTCCTTGGCGATCGCGTCGGCGACGGCGTCGGGCAGCGGGTTGGCGACGGGCGACGTCAGCACCGCGGCCTGGGCCGCGAGCAACGACGTCAAGAACAGGGCGGTGGGAACGAGCTTGAGGTTCATCTGGGTTCCTCGGCGGGAGTCGGCCCATAGATTTAGAGCCCCCCGGACCGCGATGCGAGCCGAACGGCCACCGACTCGTGTCCCGCGACCGTCTCCGCCGACGCGCTCGGCCCCCGCCGCAGGAGCCGCACAGGGCAGAAGAAGACCGGGCCCGCCCGGGGCATCAGAACCGCAAGTGCGCCTCGGTGTGGCTGTCGCAGGGCGTCGACCAGGCGGACAAGCCGGTCAAGATCGCCGCGCTGTTCACGCAGGAGCCGGCGGCGCACGACGGCGGCCATCCGGGGCGCGGCGACGTCCGCGGCGGCCGCTGCGTCAACGGCGCGGGGGCGCGCAGTACGCGCTGCCGGCGGCGGTCACGGCGCTGCGGGCCGAACGCGATCGCCGGCGCGACGCGACCGACGCCGCGCGTTCGGGCTGGGCGGCAACGCCAACGCTGGCGTCAGCCGCTGCGCGCGGCCGCCAGCACGGCGTCGACGTCGAGCAGGTCGCCGGCGGCGCCATCGAGCTGCTGGCACAGCAGCCGGCCGTCGCGCGCGAACACCAGCACGCCGCCCTGCTGCCACGGATCGCCCTGCACGCCGGTCTGCGTGTGGCCGCGACGCAGCGCGCGGAACAGATTGGCGAAGAAGCGCGGCCGCAGCAGGTTCCACAGCGAACGGCGCATGCGCGCGGCGGCGAAGGCCTGCCGGCCCTGGTCGCTCAGCACCGCAGCGCCCAGCCCTTCCTTCCGCGCGAAGTCGGCCGCCATCGCCGGCGTGCCGGTCGAGACGTAGCAGATCGTCGCGTCGGCGGCGGCGAAGTCGTGTTGCCGGACGCGCAACTGCGCGGCCCGTTCGCGGCAGAACAGTCAACCGAAGTGGCGCAGGAACACCACCACCGTCGCGCGCGGGCCGAGCTGCGCGCGCAAGGTCGTCGGCGCGCCGTCGGCGGCGCGGAGCGTGGCGGCGAGGACGGCGTCGGGGTCGGCGAGCATCGGCGCATCATCGCGCCGCCCCCCGCGTTCGCCAGCGGATCGACGCATCGGACCGGACTGCGGCGGTAAGGCCTCGCGGCGACGGTCGCGCGGCCGCGCTCAGCGGCCGTACCGGTACTCCTGGCGCAGGTGGAACCCGCGCTGCAGGTCGAACACGCGTTCGACGAGCTGAAGTTCGACGCGCTTGCCGGCGTGAGCGCCGCGCAGGGTCAACACGGTGCGCGGCTGGTCGATGCGCCGGTTGAAGTCCGCCATGGTCTCGGGCTCGGGATGCAGGACCTGCCGCACCGCGACGCCGCGGCTCGCCGTCCACGCGTCGGCGCCGTCGGCGGCGCGGCGGCGGGACCGTTCGACGGGCTCGTGGTCATCGAAGGCGCATGGTTGCCGGTGAGCGCGCGAGGGACAAGGGCGGTCCCGTGGCGTCACCGCGGGCCTCGCGGCCGCCGCCGCACGCCACCGGCGACGCCGCGCCGACGCACCGGGCTTCCCGCCGCGGCGGGCCCCATGCCGCCATCGCCGACCCGCCCATCGTCGGAGCCGTCAGCGCACGGCGAGTTCGGCGAAGTGCGTCTCGGCGTTGCTGGCGCCGAGCCCGAGCGCGGCGAAGCCGGCGAGTTCGCGCGGCAGCGGCGCTGCGACGCGCGCGTCGCCGGCGCTGGCGACGAGTTCGCGGCGATCCAGGTCGACGGCGACGCGCAGCGCCACCGGCGCCTGCCCGTCCCACAGCAGCGGCGCCTCCCACCGCGCCTTGCCGCCCATCGGCCCGAGCACGACGAGTTTGCGCGCGCCGAACTCGACGCCGACGCGCCAGCGCGCGGCGTCGGCGACGTTGGCGCCGGCCTCGGCGAGCACGACGAAGCCGTTCTGCTGCGGCTTGCCGGGCAGCGAGCGCAGCGTCGTCGTCACGTCGAAGCGCGGACCGAGTTGCTGCGCCCGCAGCGCCCAGCCGCCGGGCGCGTTGGCCCACAGCCGGTGGCCGCCGTCCGCGGCGACGATGCGCGTGACGCCGGCGCTGTGCGGGAAGCGCGCCGGCAGCAGCTCGCCGGTGTCGTCGCCGTACTGCGCGCGCAGCGCGACGAGCTTCGCGGTCAGTTCCTTGCGCATGCCTTCGTACGCCGGATCGTCGGCGACCGAACGCAGCTCATCGGGGTCGTTGACGAGGTCGAACAACTCCCAGCCGTCGACGCCCGGCTCGTAGTAGCGCACGAGCTTGTGGGTCGCGGTGCGCACGCCGTACATCGCCGGCACGCGGTGCGTCGCCTGCGACTCGTAGTAGTGGTAGTAGACCGCGTCGCGCCAGTCCGCCGGCGGCTCGCCAGCGAGCAGCGGCACGAGGCTGCGGCCGTGCACGCCCTGCGGCGCTGGCACGCCGGCGAGTTCGAGGAACGTCGGCGCGAAGTCGATGTTCTGCGTCAGCTGCGCGACCTCGCGACCGGCGGCGATGCGGCCCGGCCAGCGCATCACCAGCGGCATGCGCAGGCACTCCTCGTCCATCCAGCGTTTGTCGTACCAGCCGTGCTCGCCGAGGAAGAAGCCCTGGTCGCTGCTGTAGACGACGAGCGTGTTGGCCTTGACGTCGGGATGCGCGTCGAGCCACGCCAGCAGCGCGCCGACGCTGCGGTCGACGCCCTGCACGCAGCGCAGGTAGTTCTTCAGGTAGCGCTGGTACAGCCAGCGCACGCGTTCGCGGCCCAGCGGATTCTCGCGCCGGAACGCTTCGTCCTCGGCGGCGAAGGCCGCATCCCACGCCGCGCGCTGGGCGTCGTCCATGCGCGCGCGCTGCTGCGCGTACGCGCGGTCGAGGTCGGCGAGCGTCGGCGCTTCGGCGGCCGTCGGTGGCACCATCAGGTCGTAGTGCAGCGTCAGGTGCCGCGCGATCTCCATCTCGGTGTGCGCGCGCGCCGCCAGCCGGCCCTCGTAGGCGTCGAACAGCGTCGCCGGCTCGGGCAGGTCGCGCCCGCGGAAGGCGCCGAGGTCGGCGGGCGCTGGCAGCCAGTTGCGATGTGGGGCCTTGTGCTGGCACATCAGCACGAACGGCTTCTGCGGATCGCGCCGCTCCAGCCAATCGAGCGCCAGCTGCGTCGTGACGTCGGTGGCGTGGCCCGGCATGCGCACGCGGCCATCCTTGGTCAGGAAGTCCGGGTTGTAGTACTGGCCCTGGTCGGGCAGCACGATCCAGTGATCGAAGCCGGTCGGCGTCGATTCGAGATGCCACTTGCCGACGATCGCGGTCTGGTAACCGGCCTGCTGCAGGAGCTTGGGGAACGTCGGCTGGTCGCCGTCGAAGACGTTGCCGTTGCGGCAGAAGCCGTTCTTGTGGCTGTGCAGCCCGGTCAGGATCGTCGCGCGCGACGGCCCGCACAGCGCGTTGCCGCAGAAGTTGGCGCGGAACAGCGCGCCCTCGTCGGCGATGCGGTCGATGTGCGGCGTCTGGTTGAGCCGCGAGCCGTAGGCCGAGATCGCGTGCGCGGCGTGGTCGTCGCTGAAGACGAACAGGATGTTCGGGCGCGCGCCGGCGAGCGGCTGTTGGGCGACGCCCGCGGTGGCCGCGGCGGCGGCGGCCAGCACGGACAGCAGGACGAGGCGACGGGTCCGAGGCATCCGCGCACCATAGCCGAGGCGGCAAAAACGTGACTTCCGCCGTCGCGCCCATCGCTAGGAGTCTGCGTCACGGGACGCGCGCCGATCCAGTGGTGGATTCGCGGCTGGGTCGCGCCCCCGGACGCGAGGACGCGTGTTGGGCGGCGTGGCCTTCCGTGACGCAGACTCCTAGACTCGCGGCCTCCCCGTCGTCCTGCGCACCCAGCGCATCGAGGCCATGACCGTCCCACCCGACCCTGGCGTCAGCCGCCGTTCCTTCCTCAAGGGTTCCGCCGTCGCCGGCGTCGCCACGACCGGCATCGCCGCCGTCGCTCCGGCCGCCCCCGCCGGCCCGACGACGTTCGGTCCCGGCGAGCACGAGATCGCGCTGCAGATCAACGGCAAGGAGCGCCAGGTCAAGGTCGAGACGCGCACGACGCTGCTCGACGCGCTGCGCGACGGCCTCGACCTGACCGGCGCCAAGAAGGTCTGCGACCGCGGCGCCTGCGGCGGCTGCACGGTGCTCGTCGACGGCGCGACGGTGACGTCGTGCATGACGCTGGCGATGGACGCGGTCGGTGCCGAGATCACGACGATCGAGAGCCTTTCGGACGGCGACGCGGTGCACCCGCTGGTGCAGAACTTCGTGCACTGCGACGCGATGCAGTGCGGCTTCTGCACGCCGGGCATGGTGATGAGCTCGCTGAGCTGCCTGCAGCGCCGCGGCAAGCCGACGGTCGCGCAGATGCAGCAGGACCTGAGCGGCAACCTGTGCCGCTGCGGCACCTACGGCCGCGTGATGCAGGCGATCCAGCGCACGGCGCAGGGAGGCGGCAAGTGAACGCCCGCACGCCGCAGGAAGACGTCAAGATCCGCGTCGGCTACAAGGCGCTACCCGGCCAGAAGGGCGACCGGCTCGAAGAGCGCACGGTGAAGCCCGCCGCCGGCGACGCGCCGCCGTGGGACGCGATGACGCAGTTCGCGCTGGTCGGCAGCGACGTCGACCGCGTCGACGGCCTGGCCAAGGCCTCGGGCCGCGCCAAGTACAGCTACGACGTCACGTTCCCCGGCATGCTGCAGGCGATGATCCTGCGCAGCCCGGTGCCGCGCGGCAAGCTGACGGCGCTCGAGCTCGACGAGGCGGCGCGCATGCCCGGCGTGCAGGCCGTCGTGGCGCTGAAGGAGGTCGGCAACAAGGTGCGCTTCGTCGGCGACGCGATCGCCGCCGTCGCCGGCGTCAACCTGCACGCTGTGCGCGACGCCATCGAGCGCATCCGCGCCGAGTACGACCGCGAGGAACACAACGTCGACTACCTGGTCGCCGACGACGCGCCGATGGTCGACGAGAAGGGCGCGATCAGCGAGGACTGGCCGGCCGACGAGGGCATGACGGCGGCGCTGTTGGAAGCGAAGGTCACGCACGACGCCACCTACCGCGTCGAGGTGCAGACGCACAGCTCGCTGGAGACGCACGGCGGCGTGGCGCGCTGGACCGGCAACGACCTCGAGGTCTGGCTGTCGACGCAGGCGACGTTCGGCTGCCGCGGCGAGCTCGCGCGCGCGCTGCAGGGCAAGAAGATCGATGTCGGCTCGGTGACGATTCACTCCGAGTTCGTCGGCGGCGGCTTCGGCAGCAAGTTCGGCGCCGGCATCGAAGGCCTCGCGCTGTGCCTGCTGGCGCACGCCGCCAAGGCGCCGGTCAAGCTGATGCTCGACCGCTTCGAGGAGCACACCACCACCGGCAACCGCCCCGGCGCGCTGATGCAGGCGCGCGGCGGCGTCGACGCCGAGGGCCGCATCGTCGCGTGGGACTGGCGCAGCTTCGGCCACGCCGGCTTCAGCGCCAGCGGCGGCAGCGTCGCGGTGCCGAACTACTACACCGCCGACGCCAAGGTCCGCCGCAACCACAAGGACCTCGCGATCGACGCCGACCCGCCGCGGCCGATGCGCGCGCCCGGCCATCCGCAAGGTTGGTTCGGCGCCGAGCTGTTCCTCGACGAGCTGGCGGCGAAGGCCGGCGTCGACCCGCTGACGTTCCGGCTGAACAACGACCGCGAGCAGATCCGCCAAGACCAGTGGCGCTTCGCCGCCGAGCGCTTCGGCTGGGCCGCGGCGCGCGCGCGCGCCAACGAACCGGGCGCGCGCCTGCTGCGCGGCGTCGGGCTGAGCTCGGCGCGCTGGGGCAACCTCGGCAATCCGGGCCGCCCGGCGCACGGCATCACCTGCCGCATCCACCAGGACGGCACCGTCGAGACGCGCAGCGGCGCGCAGGAGCCGGGCGTCGGCACCAAGACGATGCTGTCGGTGATCACCGCCGAGGAACTCGGCGTCGATCTCAAGCTGGTCAAGGCGACCGTCGGCCACACCGGCGACCCGTCGGGCCCGGCGAGCGGCGGCAGCACGGTGACGCCGAGCCTCGCGCCGGCGGCGCGGCACGCAGCGTTCCTCGCCAAGCAGCAGCTGTGCGAACTGGTGGCCAAACACCTCGGCGTGCCGGCGGCCAACGTCACCTGTGCCGGCGGCCTCGTCGGCCTCGGCAAGGAGCAACTGCGCTGGGCCGAGGCCTGCAAGCTGATCGGCCCCAACCCAATCGACGTGCGCGGCCAGCGCTTCGCCAACTACGACAGCAAGCCGTTCCACGGCAGCCAGTGCGGCGTGCAGATGGCCGAGGTCGAGATCGACAGCTGGACCGGCTTCGTGCGCGTCACGCGCATGTTCGGCATCCAGGACTGCGGCCTTGTCATCGCCAGGAAGCTGGCCGAGAGCCAGGTGCTCGGCGCGATGATCCAGGGCGTCAGCTACGCGCTGCACGAGCAGCGCATCATGGACAAGCGCAGCGGCCGCATGCTCAACGGCGACTTCCTGCGCTACAAGATCACCGGCGTGCGCGACCTGCCGGAGCTCGAGTGCCACATGCACTCGATCGCCAACGGCCACGACAGCGTCGGCGCCGCCGGCCTCGGCGAGCCGCCGTCCGTCGCCTCGGCCGCCGCGATCGCCAATGCGGTGTTCCACGCGCTGCGCGCGCCGGTCCGCCACCTCCCCATCACGCCCGACAAGGTCCTCAAGGCCCTGGCCCAGAAGGGATGAGCCGATGAAGCCGTTTTCCTACGTCGTCCCCAAGGACCTCGCCGAAGCCGCGGCTGCCGCCGCCCAGCCCGACACCGTGCTCAAGGGCGCGGGCGTCGACCTCGTCGACCGCATGAAGGAGCGGCTGCAGACGCCGGCGCAGGTCGTCAACCTGCTGCCGCTCCGGCGCGAGCTCGCCGGCGTGGCGCGCACGGCCGACGGCGCGGTGCACATCGGCGCGCTGACCACGCTGACCGAGCTGGAGCAGCACGCCGAGCTGCAAGACCCCGCGCTGCAGGCGCTGCGTCAGTCGGCCGGCATGACGGCGACGCCGCACGTGCGCAACCGCGCGACCGTGGCGGGCAACATCCTGCAGTTCACGCGCTGCTGGTACGTGCGCAGCGAGGCCTTCCACTGCCTGCACGGCGGCCGTGGCCCGACCTGCCTCGCGGTGACCGGCGAGAACCGCTACCACGCCGTGCTCGGCTGGCTCGACTGCGTGCGCGTGCACCCAAGCAACCTGGCGCCGCCGCTGTTGGCGCTCGGCGCCGAGTACACGACGACGCTCGCCGGCAAGGAGCGCCGCCGCGCGCTGGCCGAGCTGTTCCCGGCCGAGCCGCGGGCGCAGAACCCCGAGCACACGCTGCTGCCCGGCGAGATCGTCACGGCGCTCCACGTGCCCAAGCAACCGGCCGGCGCGCGCAGCGCCTACTGCGAGTCGCGCGAGAAGCAGACGTTCGACTGGGCGACGACCGCGTGCGCCGTCCGCGTCGTGCTGCAGGGCGGCAAGATCGCCGCCGCCGACCTCGTGCTCGGCGCCGTCGGCCCCAACCCGCTGCCGCGCCCCAAAGCCGCGGCTGCGCTGGTCGGCGAGGCGCCGAGCGCGGCGCTGTTCCAGAAGGCGGCCGAGCTCGCCTTCGCGGGCGCCAATCCGCTGGCGCACAACGACTACAAGCTCACGGTCGGCAAGGCGATCGTGCGGCAGGCCCTCGACGAAGCGACGCGGTGACGCCATGACCGAGAAGATCAAGACGCACGAAGACCTGCTGCCGAAGGACCTGTGCCCGTCGATGCTGATGAAGCACCTGCTGACGCACGCGCTCGGCGAACGCGTCTACGACGACCGTAAGTGGCCGGGCGACGGTTACTACTGGTGCGCGCGCACGTGCACCTGCGTCGGCCCCGACGACGACATCGTGCACCCGCGCGACTGCCGGCCGGGCCGCAAGTGCTACGAAGGCCCGCTGCCGCAGGCGTGAGCCGCAGCGCCAGCGCCGCTCATTTCGCCGCCGCCGGCTGCAGCAGCTGCGCCAGCCGCAGCCACTGGAACTCGCTGCTGTGCGCGTTGACGCGCGGGTCGAGCCCGTGCCGCGAGCGCGGATAGACCATCAGTTCGACGTCCTGCTTGCCGGCGACCTGCAGCTCCCACAGCAGCTGCATGGTGTTCTGCAGGTGCACATTGTCGTCGAGCTCGCCGTGCAGCAGCACGAGCTTGCCCTTGAGGTCGCGCGCCGCCTTGACCACCGACGTCGCGGCGTAGCCCTTTTGGTTCAGCTGCGGCGTGCGCATGTAGCGCTCGGTGTAGATCGTGTCGTACAGCTGCCAGTCGTAGACGCCAGCGCCAGCGAGCCCGAGCGCGAAGGTGTCGCTGTGCGTCAGCGCGTAGGCGCTGATGAAGCCGCCGTAGCTCCAGCCGCTGATGGCGACGCGCCTGGGATCGCCGCCGAACTCGGCGACGACGTGCGCGACGGCGTCCTGCAGGTCCTTGAGCTCCTGCACGCCGAGCTGCTGGTAGCAGGTCCCGGTGTGGACCTGGCCGCGGCCGCTGGCCGAGCGCACGTTGACCTGCAGCACGATGAAGCCCTGCTGGCCGAGGAATTGGTGGTAGCTGCTGTGCGCCCACGCGTCGCGCACCGTCGGCGCGCCGGGGCCGGAGTACGTCGGCAGGAACACCGGCCAACAGACATCCTTGCGCCAGCCGCTCGGCAGGATCACGCAGGCGTCGAGCTCGTAGCCGTCGCGCGCGCGGATCGTCCGCCGCTGCCGCGGCAAGAGGCCGTGCTTCGCCGCGGCCGGGCCGACTTCGGCCGCGCCTACTTCACGCAGCACCGCGCCGTCCGTGCCCGACAGCACGCGCACGCGCGTCAACTGGTCCATCGCCGACCAGCGGTCGAGCACGAACGCGCCGCCTTCGCCGAGCTCGCTCTGGTGCGTGCCGACGCCGGGCGTCAGGCACACGAGCCCCGTGCCGTCGAAAGCGACACGGTAGAGATGCCGCCCGGTGGCGCCGTCCTTCGTGCCTTCGAACCAAAGCAGCCCGCGCGCCTCGTCGATGCGCTCGATCGCGCGCACCTGCCATTCGCCGCTGGTCACCGCGCCAACCAGTTCGCCGCCCGGCTTGTAGCGGTAGACGTGCCGGTAGCCGGTGCGCTCCGACAGCCACAAGAACGTGCCGTCGGCGAGCCAGCGCGGCGAATCCGGCCGGTTGACCCACGTCGGCGACTCCTCGCGCAGCCACTTCTTCGCGTTCCCGGTCTTCGGGTCGATCGCCAGCAACTCGGCCCACGTCTGGATGCGGTCGCTGACCGTCGCCAGCAGCGTCTTGCCGTCCGGCGTCCAGTCGACGCGCACGACCAGCAGGTCCTTCGGCCACGCCGCGAGGTCGACCGGCACGATGCGTTTGTCCTTGGGGTGCGCGACGAACAGGCTGGCGAACGGATTGGGGTCGCCGGCCTTCGGGTAGTTGCTGACCTCGGGGCGCACGCTGCGCTCGGTCTCGAGGAAGCCGTCCGGCACGTGGTCGACGAGCGTGAACTCGCGCACCGGCGCCTCGTCGAGCGACAGCCAAGCACAGCACGAGCCGTCGCGGTTCCACCAGTGGCCCTGGAAGTCGCCGCGGCCGTACAGCTCTTCCTGGTAGACCCAGTCGAGCAGGCCGTGGAAGCGCTCGGGGCCGCCGTCGCTGGTGACGCGCCAGACGTCCTTGCGCGCGACGTCGACGACGAAGAGGTCGTTGCCGCGCACGAACGATGCCCTGCTACCGTCGGGCGAGAGGTGCGCTTCCTCCTTCTTGCCGGCAGCGGCGCCGTCGCTGGTCAGCCGCACGGCCTTGTCGTCGGCCCCGGCCCCGCCGGCCGCACCCGCGCCGTTGCGCGCGCCGCCCCGGCGGCGGCCGCCGTTGCCGCCGGGCGCGACCTCGTCGAGCCACAGGTCGCCGTCGCGCACCACGACGACCTTGCGCGCGGCCGAGGGCGGCGGCGACGCTTGGTCAGCCGGCTTTTCGGCGAGCGCGCCAGTCGCCGGATCGAACCAGACCGCCTTGCCGTCGACGCGCAGTTCGACCTTGCGGCCGCCGTCGACGAGCTGGGCTGGCGGCGCTGCGCCCTGCCACTGCAGCGGCTTCTTGGTGTCGGCGAAGGTCAGCTTCGCGTCGCCCTGCGCAGTCGCGGCGGCGGCGAGGACGACGAAGGCAGCGAGGACGGACGATGGCGAACGGACGGCGTGGCTCATGAGGCGGTTGGGCATGTGGCGAACCGACGATGCTACGGTCGGCCGACCCGCCGACGAGAGCGCGGCGATCCTCGGTGCGAGCATGCGACACCTCGAACACGCGGCCGCCGGCGCGCTCCGTTGCACACCGCGATGGGGCGTCGATCGCCGGTGCGGGCATGCGATGGACCGACCGCGCGGCGCGGGGCGCCGTCCCGGCCAAGCCGCCGTGGCATCGTTGCGCCGCAGTCGCCGCCGCTCCACGATGCCGCGATGCTCCGCATCGTCGCCGTCCAGGATCCCAGCAAGGCCGCCGCCCCCGGCGGCGGTTTCGACGCCGTCGTCCTCGTCGCCCACACCCCCGCCGGGCTCGGCGGCTACGTCGCCGCACTGAAGGCGCCGCTCACCGCGCTGGCCAAGGCCGACACGCGCATGGCGAGCGCGGTCAACCTGCTGCCGGCTGACGGCCTCGCCGGCCATCGCCTCGTCGTCGCGCCGACCGGCCCGCTGCAGCGCGACCACGACGACGTGCGCCGCTACGCCGAAGCCGCCAAGGCCGGCGTGCGCCGCGCCCGCGACGCCGGCGCTTCCGCAGTGCTGCTGCTGCTGCAGAGCCCGCCGAAGAACCCCGCCTACGCGCACTTCGCCACCGTCGCCGCACTCGGCGCTGCCGGCGGCCTGTGGGAACCGCTCGAAGCGCGCGAAGCGCTCGGAGCGGCCGCCACCGAACCGGTGAAGACGCTCGGCGTCGGCGTGCTCGGCGGCGCGTTCCCGGCCAAGGCGGCGGCGTGGGTCGAGGCGACCGAGGCCGGCCTGCGCCTCGCGCGCGACCTGTGCGGCACCGAGCCCGAGCGCATGGCGCCGCCGCGCTTCGCCGCGTTCGTGCAGGACGCGTTCCGCGGCAGCAAGGTCAAGGTGACGGTCCAGAAAGACGTCAAGAAGCTGCAGCGGGAGTACCCGCTGCTGATGGCGGTCGCGCGCGCGTCGCTCGCCGTGCCGCGCCACCGGCCGTGCGTCGTGCGGCTGGAGTACGCGCCCAAGGGCAAGATCGAGCGCACGCTGCTGCTCGCCGGCAAGGGCCTGACCTACGACACCGGCGGTGCTGACCTGAAGACCGGCGGCTTCATGGCCGGCATGAGCCGCGACAAGGGCGGCGCGGCGGCGGTCGCCGGCCTCGTGCTCACAGCGGCGAAGCTCGGGCTCAAGGGCGTGCGGCTCGTCGCCGAGCTCGGCGTGGTGCGCAACAGCATCGGCAGCGACGCGTTCGTCAGCGACGAGATCATCACGAGCCACGCCGGCTGCCGCGTGCGCATCGGCAACACCGATGCCGAGGGGCGCCTCGTGCTCGCCGACCTGCTGAGCCACCTGCGGCTGGAGGCCGCGCGCGCCGAGCAACCGCACCTGCTGACCGTCGCGACGCTGACCGGCCACGCCGGCCGCGCCGTCGGCCCGTACAACATCGCGCTCGACAACGGCCCGGCGCGCGCCGCCGCCGCCGCCGAGTCGCTGATGCAAGTCGGCGACGCCGTCGGCGACCCGTTCGAGGTCTCGCGCCTGCGCCGCGAGGACTTCGACTTCGTCGCGCCGAAGAGCAAGGCCGACGACACGCTGTCGTGCAACAACCTGCCGAGCAGCGGCACCGCGCGCGGCCATCAGTTCCCGATGGCGTTCCTCTGCCTCGCGTCGGGCCTCGCCAAGCACGGCAGCGACAGCGCCGTGCCAATGCCGTTCACGCACGTCGACATCGGCGGCAGCGGCTGCGAGGGCGGCGACTGGCAGCACGGCCGCCCGAGCGGCCGGCCGCTGGTGGCGATGCTCGCGGCGCTGTGCGGCGCAAGGCCGCCGGCGTGAACCCGGATCGCGCCGCGCCATGAACCTTCGCGCCGTCTCGACCCTTGTCGGCCTCGCCGCCGGCGCCGCCGCGCAGACGCCGCCGCCGCAGGCGACGCATCCGGACTGGCGCGTCCTGCGCCAGGACGAGGACTGGTCGAAGCCGCGCGCCGGCGCGTCCAGTCCGCTCGACGCCATCAAGCACGTGCGCCTGACCGCCGACGGCCGCGCGTGGGTGTCGTTCGGTGGCCGCATCGACGACCGCTTCGAGGCATGGGACGGCTTCGGCTTCGGCGCGCGCGCGCCGGGCGATCGCGACACCTTCAACCTGTTCCGCATGCACCTGCACGCCGACATGCACTTCGGCGAGCATGTGCGCGTCTACGTCGAGCCGCGCACGGCGCAGTCGAGCGACCGCGACCTGCCCGGCGGCCGCCGCGTCACCGACGTCGACACTTTTGGCCTCTACCAGGGATTCCTCGAGCTCAGCGCGCCCAACGGCGGCGCGCCGGTGCGGCTGCGGCTCGGCCGACAATCCCTCCTGTTCGGCGCGCAGCGCGTGGTCAGCCCGGACCCGTGGAACAACGTGCTCAACAGCTGGGACGGCGCGTCGCTGCACGGCACGGTGTTGGGCTTCCGCACGCAGACGTTCGCGACCTGGTTCGTGCCCAACAACCCGACCAGTCTCAACTTCGCCGACCGCGAGCGCGCGTTCTACGGCGTCTACGCCACCAAGGACGCGAGCAAGCACGACCGCGGCATCGACCTCTACCTGCTCGGCGCCCGGCGACCCGACGCGCGCACACAGGGCACGCAGGGCGACGAGCGCCGGCACACGCTCGGCGCGCGCAGCTTCGGCCCGCTCGGCGGCCCCTACGATGGCGAAGTCGAGGCGGCGCTGCAAACTGGCGAGGTCGGCGACGAGCGCGCCAACGGCTGGTTCGCCGCCGCCGCGCTCGGCCGGCGCCTGCCCGACGCTTGCGGCGCGCCGCGCGTGTTCGGCGGCGGCGACGTCGCCAGCGGCGGCGCGCGCCCCGGCGGCCATGTCGGCACGTACTTCCAGAACTACCCGCTCGGCCATCCGTACCTCGGCTACGCCGACGTCGTCGGCCGTCAGAACGTCCTCGCCGCGCACCTCGGCGCGTCGTGGTCGCTGGCCGAAGCGACGACGCTGACGGTCACCGGCCACGCGCTGTGGCTCTACGACGACGCCGATGACCTCTACGCCGCGAACGGCGCCAGCACGGCGCCGAGCATCGACCCGACCGGGCGCGAGATCGGCCAGGAGATCGACGTCCTGCTGACGCATCGCTTCGGGCGCCATCTCGACGTTTACGCCGGCTGGTCGCACGTGTTCACGGGCGACGGCGTGAAGGGCCCGGGCGTGACCGGCAGCGACGTCGACTTCGTCTACGTCGGCACTTCGTTCGTGTTCTGACGTCCCCGATGCCCCGCGCGGCCCGTTCGGGCGCGCGGCGCCGCTCACTTGTCGCGGCGCTTCGTTGGATTCGGCGGCGCGAGGGCTAGCTCGATGGCCTTCTCCAATTCGGCTGGCTTGAATCCGAGCGGGCCGCGCGCGCCGGCGTAGGCGATCTTGCCGTCCGTGCCGACGAGGTAGAGGCGATCCGGGAACGAGGCGTAGGCCTTGCTCACCGCGTCGTCGACCTGATCGAGCAGCGCCGGCATCGCAAAGCCGATCTCCTCGACGAACTTGCTGGCGACCTCACGGCGTTCGGCGTTGGTGATCGGGTCCTCGATCATCGTCTTCGCGCCCGGGGACACGCCGTCGACAGGATGGGCTTCACGGCAATACACGAACAGAAACTCGACGCGATCGCCGAACTTCGAGTGCATGTCCTTCAGCTGACCAGCTGAAGCGACGAACGGGCCTCAAGTACAACTGCCGAAGATCAGCGCCACAGGCCGCGCACCGCGGAACTTCGACAGCTTGACCTTCTGCTCGGCGTCGCTGATCAGCGACAGTTCAAAGTCGGGGGCGACCGCACCCACCTTGGGCGCGGCACCTGCGCTGCGATTGCCGGCGCCGCGGCGGGCACTGTCTTTGGCCTGCCAATCCGCCGCGGTCAGCACGCCGTCCTGGTTGCGGTCGAGGCGCGTGAAGGTCGCCTCGTCGCGCGTGTATTCCTTCTTGCTGATCTCGCCGTTCTTGTCGGCATCGTACTTCTCGGCCAAGAACTGGAAGGCCTGCTCGCTGCCGCCACCACGCCCGTCGCGCGTGGCCGCGCCACCTGGCATGACCGCCAGTTCCTCCTTGCTGACCACGCCGTCTTTGTCCGTGTCGGCAGCGGCGAGGCGCGTCCACATGCCCTCATCGGCAACCTCGTCCTTGCTCAGCTTGCCGTCCTTATTGGCATCGAAGCGCTCGAGCAGGCGCGCGGTGCGGTCGGCTGCGGTGCCGCGCTGGGCCGTGGCCGCAGTGGACAGACTCAGCACGGTGAGACCGATAACCATGAATCGATGCGGCATGCCGTCAGTAACGGCATCGCCAACGCTCGCACACCGAAACGTGGCAAAATACTCGCGCTGCCATCCAGGGCACTCGCGCCGCCCCCCCCAATCGCCTGCGCCCGCCGCGCGGAGTGACCACCCGCGCCGATCCGGGGCGTGGACCCGCGGTCGGCGGCTAGCCCCCCGGACGCGAAGACGCGTGCCGGCCGGCGTGGCCTGCCGTGACGCCGGCTCCTCGACGCGACCCGCGGCCACGCCAAGCACGAAGGCGTTGAGCACGAACAGCACGAACGCTGGAAGGGTCTGCGCGAGCGAGTCGCCGAGCCGAAGGCGCGTGGCGACCGCCAGCAGCATCAAGAGCGTCAGGCCCGCGGCGGCCAGGACGAGCGCTTGGTTGGTGACGTACCCGACCAGCAATCCGGTCGCGCCAAAGCACTCCAAGGCGCCGACAAGGCGGCGGAACCGCGCGAGGCCGTAGCGCTTGAACTCGGCGTCCATGCGCTGGCTCACCAGGCAGGCGATGCCGTAGCCGAAGAAAGCGACTGCTGAGACTACTCGCGCAATCTCAAAGATGATCTGCATCCAGGATGCCAAGAACGCGAGAGTGCGCCATGCACATGGCTCAACCAGCCGTTACCTTGCTCCAATGGCAGATGCAATCGGTCCGCTTCTCCAAGTCATCGTCGGCCTCGGGCTCCTCAACGTTTGGCTGCTGCGCCGCACGAGTGCGACCGCCTATCGCGGCGGCGACGCAAAGAACCTGAAGGACGAGTTCGCAACGTACGGGTTGCCAACGCCGGTGTTCTACATCGTCGGCAGTCTGAAGGTCGTCTGCGCCGGGCTTCTGCTGGCAGGAGTGATGTTCGCTCCCGTTGTGTTGCCGGCGGCTGCGGTGGTGGCGACGCTGATGTTGGGCGCGGTGGTCATGCACCTGAAGGTTCACGATCCGGTGACGAAGTATGTGCCTGCGGCGCTGATGCTCGCCATGAGCGCGGCGATCTGCGCGACTTCCAGTGCGTGACGCTCTGAGCGCCGCGGCGGTCACTCGTCAGCGGACGCGAGCAAGCGGCGCATGTCCTTTACCGTGGTGTCGCATGCGACGATGCCGAACGCGATCGACCCGTCACCGGAATCGTCCACGGTGACCGAATGATCCAGTGGCAGTGTCGGTACGTGCGATCCGTCGGGTGACGAACCTTGCGCAAGAACGAATACCGCCGCAGTTGCTCGCCCTCTGCGCCCGCACCCGCGTTCGGCGCCCATCCGATCTGCGGACCGCCTAGCACCGCGCTCGCGCGTCCTCTACGCTTTGCGTCTCGTCACGCCAATACCGCACGATCCATGCCAAAGGTCATCACCGGTCGCTCCGTTCTGCTCGCGCTGGTCGCCATGCTGGGCGGCAACCTCTGTGCGCAAGCCACTTCTGGCCCGCAGCACCAACCGTACCGACGCTCCCTGTGTCGCCATGGCGACATGCTCTACTTGGTCGCCTTCACCAACACCGGCGAGGTGACGCTCTGGCGCCAACCGGAAGGCGCGGCGGCGTTTTCCCAGGTGACCATCGCAGGCGGGATCAACGACAGCAGTTCGGGCATCACGACCAGCGTGCCGACCAACATGGCCGCGGTGACGGCGACCAACGACGGGGTGTTGCACATCGCGTGGGGTCGCGCCGCGTACCCGTCCTACTATGAGTTCTACTACCGCGCGATCGATCCCATCAGCGGCGTCGCGGTCACCAACATCCTGAACACCACGGCTTTTCTCGGCACGACGAACCTCAATCGCTCGGACTCGATCGAGATCGCCGCAGTCGATGACGCCGGCGCCGGACAACCAGCGGTCTACCTCACGTCGCAGGGGACCTCGAACTGGATCACCCGCCTGTTGCGCCTCGACCGCACAGCGTCCGGCTGGCCGTTGACGCCATCACCGGTCGACCTGGGCATCATGTCGCTCACCCAGTCGTCACAGCGCCCGCGCATCGCCGTCGGCCCTGACGGCACCGTCCACACGGTCTTCTACAACAATGCCGGAAATGGCGACTGGGTCTATCGGCCATGGAACGGGTCGTGGGGCACGCAGGTGATCCTTGGCGATGGCACGGTCCGACAGGACAACACCGGCGACATCTCGGTCGATCCTCAGGGGGTCGTGCACGCGGTCTACAACCACTGGCTGACGACGACGCAGTCGGAAGTCCGCTACCAGACCCTGGCGGGTGGTTCGTGGTCGGCGCCGACGGTGGTGGACACGCCGCCGGCCAACTACAGCCTCGACAGCCTGCTGGCGATCACGACCGACGTGTTCGGCGACGCCTACGTGACCTACTTCAACAGCGCCGGTGACGCCGTCTATCGCAAGAAAGCGGGCGGCGGCTTCAGCGCCGAGACCGTGGTGGTGCCAGCCGGGCTGACCCAGCCGACGTGGCCGGTCGTGCGCGGCGCCTTGTTCCCGGCCGACAATCGCAACCAGTGCGCGATCGACCTGGCGTACCGGCTGATCGTGTCGCAGCCCGCACAGGTGCTGCACGCGCGAGTCGACACTTGCACGTGCGCTTCGCTCGGCATCGCCACGACCGGTTCGTGGGCCCCCGGTGCGACGGGCAACATCGCTCTGAGCGGCGGCGTGCCGAATGACTTCGCGCTCACCGTGCTCGGTCTCGACCAGCTCGCGCAACCGCTGCCGGCCCTCGACTGCCAGTGCCCGGTCTTCATCGCGCCCCAACTGGTCCTGGCGCAACTGGTGGATGGCGCCGGCACGGCAAACGTGGTGGTGCCGATCCCGCCGGTCATGCTGGGCACGACCCTTTGGGCGCAGTGGCTGACGCTGGACGGAGGGCTGGCGAACTGCCGCAGCACGACCTACGCGAGTCGCTACCTGCCCTGACGCCGAAACCATCGCCGGGCCGCAACGGCTCTGCGACCCGTGACGCGTCATGGGCGCCATCGAGCGCGCCGCCAGGGCCGGGACCCGCGGCAGTCGTCCGCTCCGAACGGCACTCCGGCGGCATCCACACCGCCACCACCTGGACCTGCTTCGCCCTCCTCGCAGGCCGCATGCCGCCGACGACATGGTAGCCGTCATCGCTCGGCGCGCCGGAGTCGACCGTCGCAGCACACGCTTGCCGACGCAGCGCCAGCGCCAAGCATGCAGCCGGCGACCGCCCCCCGCCGCAGTCACTCAGCCGCGCAGCGCATCGCGCAGCCGCGGCAGCATGCGCTCGATGTCGGCGAGCGAGCAGGCGCCGACGGAGATACGGCACCAGCCGGTCTCGTCGGGCAGGCCGAAGGCCTGGAACGGCACCACCGCCATGCCGGCCTTCTCGAGCAGGAAGCGGCGCAGTTCCTCGTTGTTGGCGAAGCGCTTGCCGACGCAGTCGAAGCGCACCGACAGGTAGATCGCGCCCTGCGGCTCGATGACGTCGATCGGCAGGCCCTCGGCGGCCATCGCCCGGAAGCCGTGGTACAGCGCGTCGAGCCGGCGCTGGATCTGCGCCGTGTACTCGCGCTGCCACGCGTGGCGCGCGTCGACCGCGTCGAGCCATTGCGCGGTGGCGATCTGCTCGGCGCGCGGCGCCCAGGCGCCGATGTGGCCGAGGTAGTCGCGCATGCGCGCGATGATCGCCGGCGACGCGACCGCCCAGCCGACGCGCATTCCCGTCGCGGCGAACGACTTGCTGATCGCGTCGAGCAGAATCACGTACGGCGCGCACGCCGGCACCAGCTCGATCGGCGTGACGTGCTTCTGTCCGCCGAAGGTCAGCGTCCAGTAGACCTGGTCGAAGAGCAGGAACAGCGCCTTCTGGCCGGCGGTCTTGCGACGCTCGTTCTCGTCGACGACGAGCTGCGCGATGGCGCGCAGTTGCTCCGGTGGCATGACCGTGCCGGTCGGGTTCTGTGGCGAGTTGACGACGAGCAGGCGTGCCTGCTGCACGTGCGGCGCCAGCTCGGCGGCGGTCGGATGGAAGCGCGTCGCCTTGGTCACCGGCACGGTGATCGCGCGCGCAGAGAACAGCTGCACGTAGTAGCTGTTGTTCCACGACGGCACCGGGTAGACGACCGTCTCGCCCTTATCGAGCACGCAGCCGTACGCCGCGAACAGGATCGGCCGCGCGCCGCTGGCGATCAGCACCGACTCGACGGGGTAGCGCAGGCCAAGCTCGCGCTCGTAGTAGCGCTGCACCGCCTGCCGCAGCTCCAGCACGCCGTCCGACGGCGGGTAGTTGGTGTGGCCAGCGCGCAGCGCCGCTTCGGTCGCCGCGATCAGCTGCGGCGGCACCGGGAACTGCTTGGGATCGAAGTCGCCGACCGTCAGATTGCAGACCTCGCGACCAGCGGCCTGCATGGCGCGGATCTCGGCCGCGACCTTGAGGATCGCTGACCCCTTCATGCCGCGCGCCATCGTCGAGTGCGATGCGTCGGCGACGGCGGGGTCGAGGAACAGGGACTTGGTGTCGACGGGATTCAGCACGGTCGGGGGGCGAAGAGGATAGGCCCCGGCCGCCGCGACGGAAGCGCGACTTCGCCGGGAGCCCTGCCAGCGGCGATCCAGGCTGCCGGCCCGGTCGCCGCGCCCGTCATTTGGCGGCTTCGGCGCGCTGCAACCAGGCCGCGAACGCCGGGTCGCCGCCGGCGGCGGCGACGATCTCGGCGCGGCGCGCCTGCCAGATCGCGTCGAGGCCGCCGGCGCGCAGCGCGCGCACGGCCAGCCGCGCGAACGGGCTGTTCGGCGGCGACTGGCGGAAGACATCGGCGACGAAGCGCGCGTGCTCCTTCGGCACCGACGAGCCGAGCTGGTGCAGCACCCCCATCGCCGACAGCAGCAGCCAGAGCGCCGGCTGCCAGCGCGGCTCCTGCAGCGCTGCGTTCTGCAGCCACTGCGTGATGTAGCGCTCGCCGTACAGCCGCTCCTTCGGCATGCCGCCGGCCTGCGTGACGACGAGCGACGCGTGCTGGCCGAGGCCTTCGGCGTAGCGGTGCCAGAAGGCGGCGTCGCCAACCGGCGGTTTGTGGTCCTTCGGGCCGCCGAGCAGCGGCCACAGTTCGGCCATCAGCCGCAGCAGCAGTTCGCCGGTGGTCGCGGCCGTGCCTTCGGCCGAGGCGTGGCCGACGCGCGCATTGGTCGCGCAGTCGTGCACGAACAGGTCGATGCGGCGCGTGTCGCCGTCGACGCGCAGCGTGCCGGTGACCAGCAGCGTGTCCTTGCGCTCGGCCTCGGGCACCTGCTGCACCAGTTGGTCCTCCGGCCACGGCCGGCCCATCAGGGCCCACCCGCCCTGTTCGGCGAGCGGCAGCACGGCGCCGCCGCGGTGCGGCGTCGACAGCCACGTCTGCTCGGCGAGCAGCAGCGCGACGCTGCGCGACAAGCGACCGACCTCGTCCTCCTTGCCGGTCAGCGTCTCGGCTGAGCCCTCGATGCTGAGCGCGAAGAACAACGCCTGCTTGCCGCCCGGCGGCTTCTGCGGCAGCAGCCACGACGGATCCTCGAGGCCGGCGTACCAGACCGGTCGGTCGAGGCGGTACAGGCCAAGGCGCGGGTTCGGCCCCATGGGTTGCGGCGGCGGCAGCTTGGCGAGCCGTTGGCGATCGAACTCGCCGGTGAACGGCTGCAGCTCGGCGCCGACCATGTGGCTGTAGTGCAGGTGCATCTGGTGGAGCAGCGCCGCGCCGGCGACGTGGTCCTGCGTCTGGACGTAGTGGTGCAAGAGCGCGAGGCCGGCGTGCGGGTGGCTGCGGCCGGGCACGAAGCGCGGAGCCACGATCTCGCGCACGAGGTCGTGCTGCTGCGCCTGCACGAGATCGGCGCTCGCCATCACCAGCGCATCGAGCTGGTCGCCGGCGCGCGCGAGCACGTCGCGGTAGATCGCCGTGGCGCCGTCGACGTCGCCCTTCTGCAGCTTGTGGCGCGCCTGCCACAGCGGCCCGCGCCAGCCGCCCGGCAACGCCGCGAGCTTCTGCAGTTCGTCGCCGTAGCCGGCGTCGCCGACGGCGTCGAAGCGCACTTGCAGCCAGCCGTGCACGGCGTCAGCGTGGTTGCAATCGAGCTGCAACGCCTCCCAAAGCAACGCTTCGCCGGCGGCGCGGTCGCCGCGCTGGATCGCCAGCATGCCCAGCCCCACCTTGGCGGCCGGCGACTGCGGGCGCTTCTGCTGTAGTTCGCGCAGTGTCGCGACGGCTGAGTCGAGTTCGCCGGCGTCGCGCTGCACCACGGCGAGCACCGACAGCGCGCGCTCGACGTTCTTGTCGACGACAGTGAGCCGGTTGGCGGCGGCGAGCACGTCGGCCGCGAGACCGTCGCGCAGCGCCTGCATGATGACGGCGACCAGTTGGTCGGGGTTGCTGGCGTGCGCCTTGATCAGGTCGGGCAACACCTTGCCGCGGTACTCGTCGCGCGGGATGCGCATGCGGCGGCCGAAGGCGTCGAGCGCATCGATGAAGTCGGGAACCGGCGCAGCGGCGGGCGCGGGCGGCGGCTGGGAGCCCTTCACGGCCGGAGCGGGCGCGGCCGGCGACGGCGAAATCGCCGATCCTGATGCGGCAGCGGGCGTGGCAGCGGGCGCGGGGGTCTGCGCCCGGCTCAACGGCTTGGCGGCGGGCGCGGCCGGAGCGGCCGTCGCTTCGTCGGCGGGCTTCTTCTTCAGGAAGTCGAACAGTCCCATGGTGTCGCGGCGCCGCAAGGCGCACGCCTCCGAGCGGAAATCAGGGCGGAGCAGCCTAGCGTGATCGAGCGGCACGGGCCACGCCGGCGAAGGGTCCGCGCCGAAGTGGGACGCGCGCGCTGCGGCGCGACGCTACAACGTTGGTATGACCGGACGTTCGGCGCCGTCATCCTGGCTGTTGACCGACGAACCCCACCGCATTGGCAGCGGCTGGGTCAGCGGCGTGCTCGGCGCCGTGCTGGGCCTCACCGGACTCGGCGCCTCGTGCTGCCTGGCGTGGCCCGACGCACTGACGACGCCGGCGCTGCGAACGCACTGGCCGCTGTCGCTGCCAACGTGGACGGCGGCAGCGCTGCTGGCGGCGGCCGCGTTCGGGGCGCTGTCGCTCGCGCTGCGCCGCAAGAAGACGCTCGGCCTCGTCGCGCTCGCCGCGGCGGCGCTCGGCGCAGCGCTGCTGGTCGCGTTGCCGCACCGGCCGCTCGGCGGCGGGCCGAGCGTAGTCGCCGTCGACGCGCTCGTGCTCAACCTGCTGCTCTACCCGCTCGTGTTCTTGCCGCTCGAACGGCTGAGTCCGCTGCGCGACCAGCCGACCTTCCGGCCGGAGTGGCCGACCGACCTCGCGTGGTTCGTCGCCAGCGCGGTTTCCGTGCAGATCACCACCGCGCTCGTGCTCGCGCCCGGGAACGCGCTCGCAAGCGCGCTGCCGGCGGCGCGCGCGACCGTCAGCGCCCTGCCGCTGCCGCTGCAGTTCCTGCTGGCCGTGCTGGTCGCCGACCTCGCGCAGTACTGGATCCACCGCGCTTGCCACCGCTGGCCGTGGCTGTGGCGCTTCCACGCCATCCATCACTCGGCGACGGCGATGGACTGGCTCGCCGGCTCGCGCCTGCACGTCGTCGACGCCTTGCTGACGCGGGCGCTCGTCTACGCCGCGATCGCCGCACTCGGCTTCGACCTCGCGGCCATCGCCGCGTACCTCGCGTTCGTCGCCGCGCAGGCGACATTCGTGCACGCCAACGTGCGCTGGGACCTGCGCTGGCTGGAGCCGTGGCTGGTGACGCCGCGCATCCACCATTGGCACCACGCCGATGAGCTGCCCGATGGCAACTTCGCGGTGCACCTGCCGTGGATCGATCGCCTGTTCGGCACGCTGCGATCGCCACCCGAAGGCTGGCCCGCTCGCTACGGCCTCGCCGGCGGCGCCGTCGGGCCGCGCGGCTTCTGGCGTCAGTTGCTCGCCGCACGCCCGTCGTCAGCGTGATGCCGTTGCTGGCGACGAGTCCGAACGGATTGGCGCCGAAGCCGAACACGAACAGCTGCTGACGGAAGGTCGCGACCCCGCGGCCGACGGCTACGGCCTGCCGGCCAGCGCCCCGCCCGCGGTCCACGCGGCAGCGACCTGCGGCGTGCGCGCGAACACCGCCATCAGGCCGGCGGTGGGCAGCGCCGCCGTGGCCAACGCCGCGGGTCGCAGCGGCCCGAGGTCGGCGAACTCGGCGCGCAGTCGCTGCCACCGGGAGCCGGCAGCAGGCACGCGCTGTGGCATCCCCGCGGCAGCGGCTCCGACCCAGCGGCCAGCCAGCACGACACGCCGGCGTGGACTCCGCGTGGACAACTGCTCACCATGCGCTGCCGTCGTGCTCACCCGCCTTCTCCACATCCTGCACTGCCTCGCCGTGCCAGCGCACGCGACGCTCGTCTTCACGCCGACAGGACCGCTCGTGCGGCGCGGCCGGCCGTCGGCGGCGTGGGTCGCGGATTGCGCCGACGTGGCGCGCGACCTCGACGTCGCCGCTGGCCGCGTCGACGTGCTCGGCCCGCGCCTGCAGCCTTGGCTGCGCTTCTCGCCCGACGTGCCAGAGCGCTGCCGGCAGCGGTTGCGCAACGTGCTCGGCGTGCATCGCGCGTCGGTGTTGCCGCCGCAGCGCGGCTGAGCGCGCCGAAAAAATCCTGCTGCCGGGGCTTGCGTCGCGCGCCGCTGTGCATATTTATGCGCCGCTCCTGCATAATTATGCCAACGCGCCCCGCAGCCCCTGCCGACCGCGACGAACGCCGCCAGCGCATCCTGCGCCTGCTCGGCCGCGCGCGCGTCCGCAGCCAGGCGGAGCTGCAGGAGCTGCTCGCCGACGCCGGCTTCGACGCCAACCAGGCGACGCTGTCACGCGACCTGCGCGACCTTGGCGTCGTCAAGGGCCCCGACGGCTACGAGTTGCCCACCGCGAACTCGGCGCCGGCGCGGCCCGAGGACTCGGTGTGGCTGGCGGCGCGCACGTGGCTGCTCGATGCCACGCCGGCGCAGAATCTCGTCGTGCTGCGCACTCCCGCCGGCGGCGCGCAGCCGCTCGGCCTCGCCATCGACAAGGCCGAGCTGACCGGCGTCGTCGGCACCATCGCCGGCGACGACACGGTGCTGGCGGTCTGCGCCGACGCAGCGCGCGCCAAGGCGCTCGCGCGCGAACTGCTCGCCACCAAGTCGGCGCGCGCCACAGGAATCCAGAAGGCATGACGACCTGCGCGATCGTCGGCGCCTCGGGCTACACCGGGCGCGAACTGCTGGATCTGCTGGCGCGGCACCCCCGCCTGAAGGCGACCGTGGTCATGACCGCGCGCGCCGGCGCGGCGCCGGAGCCGCCCGCGTTCCCCAACGACCCAACCATCGACGCGCTCGACCTCGACCGGCTCGCCGCCGTCGACGGCGTGTTCCTGTGCACGCCACACGGCGCCGCCAGCGAAATCGCCAAGGCGGCGCTGGCGCGCGGCAAGAAGGTCGTCGACCTGTCGGCGGACTTCCGCCTGCGCGACCCGGCGCTGTACGCGCGCGTCTACCACAGCCCGCACCCAGCACCCGAGTTGCTCGCCGAAGCCGTCTACGGCCTGACCGAGCGGCGCCGCGCCGACGTCGCCAAAGCGCGGCTGGTCGCCAACCCCGGCTGCTACCCGACGTCGGTGCTGCTGCCGGTGCTGCCGCTGCGCGCCGCCGGCCTGCTCGACGACGGGGCCCCCATCATCGCCGACAGCAAGAGCGGCACATCCGGCGCCGGCAAGGCGCCGAGCGAGCGCACCCACTTCGGCGCCGTGCACGAGAACTTCTGCGCCTACGGCGTCGGCGTGCACCGCCACGCGCCGGAGATCCAGCAGGAAGCCGGCACGGTGAACCTCGTGTTCACGCCGCACCTGCTGCCGACGTTCCGCGGCATCCTGTCGACGATCTACCTGACGCCCAAGGCCGGCGTCACCGCGGACGACCTGCGCGCTTGCCTGCAGGCGACCTACGGCAACGAGCCGTTCGTGCGCGTCTACCAGAAGGGCCAGCCCGAACTGCGCTGCGTGCAGCGCACCAACCAGTGCCACATCGCGGTGGCGGCGAGCGGCGGGCTCGTCGTCGTCACGTCCGCCATCGACAACCTCGTGAAGGGCGCCTCCGGTCAGGCGCTGCAGAACATGAACCTGATGCTCGGCCTGCCTGAGGGAGACGGCCTGTCGTGAGGATCCTCGTCAAGATCGGCGGCGCGCAGCTCGAAGAGGCGGCGCCGCGGCTCGAACTGTGCAAGTCGCTGGCGCGCGCGCGCGCCGAAGGGCACGAGCTCGTCGTCGTGCACGGCGGCGGCAACCAGATCCGCCAGCTGGTGCGCGCGCTGCAGATCCCCGAGCAGTACCACGAGGGCCTGCGCGTCACCGACGCGAAGACCGCCGAGGTCGTGCTGATGACGCTCGCCGGCAGCGTCAACAAGACGCTGGTGCGCACGCTGCAGGGCTGCGGCGTCGCCGCGGTCGGGCTGAGCGGCGCCGACGACGGCCTGTTCACGGCGAGCAAGCTGGAGAAGCCGGGCGTCGACCTCGGCTACGTCGGCGCCATCGATCACGTGCGGCCCGACCTCGTCACCATGCTGGTCGGCAGCGGCCGCGTGCCGGTGATCGCCACCGTCGCACCGGCGGCCGGCCAGACCGGCGGCGAGCCGTTCTTCAACCTCAACGCCGACCACGCCGCCGGCCCGTTGTGCCGCGCGTTCGGCTGCGACGCCGTGCTGTTCCTCACCGACGTCCCGGGCGTGCTCGACGGCGCCGGCGCACGCATCGCGACGCTGACGCCGGCCGACTGCGCGCGCCTCGTCGCCACCGGCGTCGCCAAGGGCGGCATGATCCCGAAGCTCGACGCCGCGCTGATGGCGCTGCGCGACAACCCGCGCGCGCTGGTCAAGATCGCGCCGGCCAACGTGCCCGACGCCGTGCTCGCGGCGCTGCGCGGCAACGTCGGCACGCAGTTCACCACGGTCGAGCAGAAGCGCGCCCAGGAGGCCTGCGATGGATGAGGGCTTGATGAAGACGTACGGCCGCGCTGAGGAAGTCTTCGTCGACGGCCACGGCGCGCGCCTGATCACCAGCGACGGCCGCGAGTTCCTCGACTTCCTGGCCGGCATCGCCGTCAGCGCGCTCGGCCATGGCCATCGCCGGCTCGCCGACGAGCTGCGCGACCAGGTCGGTCGGGTCGTGCACCTGAGCAATCTCTTCCGGCACCCGTTCACCGAACAGGTGGCGACGCGGCTTTGCAGCCTGACCGGCATGGCGGCGGCGTTCTTCACCAACTCAGGCACCGAAGCGATGGAGTGCGCGCTGAAGCTCGCGCGCAAGGCGATGCATGTGCGCGGCACGCCCGAACGCACCTCGTTCGTCGCGCTCGAGGCCGGCTTCCACGGCCGCTCGCTGGGCGCCTTGTCGCTGACGCACAGCGAGAAGTACCGCAAGCCCTTCCTGCCGCTGCAGCAGACCACCTGGATCGCGCCGGAGGACACGGCCGGCCTGCAGAAGGCGCTAGAGACCGAGCGGCCGTGCGCGCTGGTGCTCGAGCCGATCCAAGGCGAGGGCGGCATCCGGCCGCTGTCGGCCGGCTTCCTGCAGGCGGCACGCGAGCTGTGCACCGCCACCGGCACGCTGCTGGTGCACGACGAGATCCAGAGCGGCTGCGGCCGCACCGGCCGCTTCCTCGCCGGCCAGGACGTCGGCGTCACGCCGGACGTCGTCACGCTGGCCAAGCCCATCGCCGCCGGCCTGCCGATGGGCGCGTGCCTCGCGACGGCCGCGCTCGCCGACACCTTCCAGAAGGGCGAGCACGGCTCGACCTTCGCCGGCGGACCGCTCGTCTGCCGCGCCGCGCTGGTGTTCCTGCGCGAAGTCGAGCACGGCCTGCTCGGCAACGTCGCCGCGCGCGGCGCCGAACTGCGCGCCGGCCTTGAAGCGCTGCAGCGCGAGTTCGCCATGGTGCGCGAGGTGCGCGGCCGCGGCCTGATGCTCGGCCTGCGCGTCCACCACTCCGGCGAGGCGCTGCAGAAGGCCCTCTACCGCAACGGCCTCATCGTCAACTGCACCGCCGGCGACGTCATGCGCATCGTGCCGCCGTTCGTGCTCACCGCCGACGACGTGCAGGACGGCCTGCGCATCCTCCGCCAGACCCTCGCCGTGCTGCCCGGCTGCCAATCGACTACCCCGCCCGCCGCATGACCGCCACGCTCGACCTCACCCCGATCTCGCAGAAGGACCTGCTCTGCACGTCGTCGCTGACGCCGGCGGACATAGGACGCATCTTCGCCACCGCGCGCGCTCTCAAGGCCGGCCGCAACTTGCACACCAAGGTGCTGCAGCACAAGCGCCTCGCGATGATCTTCGAGAAGGACTCGCTGCGCACGCGCTTCACGTTCGACATCGGCATGCAGGACATGGGCGGCAGCGCCGTGTTCATGGACCACCGCGACGCGCGACTGGGCTCGCGCGAGTCGGTCAAGGACATGGCCAAGAACCTCGAGCGCTGGGTGCACGGCATCGTCGCGCGCACCTTCAAGCACAAGGCGCTCGAGGAACTGGCGCAACACGCCGGCATCCCGGTGATCAACGGCCTGTCGGACTTCGTGCATCCCTGCCAGGCGCTGTCCGACTTCTTCACGCTGACCGAGAAGTGGGGCACGGTGAAGGGTCGCACGCTGACCTACGTCGGCGACGGCAACAACACCTGCCACGCGCTGATCCACACCGCCGTCAAGCTCGGCGCCAACGTCCGCGTCTGCTCGCCGGAGGGCTACGAACCCAACTCACGCGTCGTCAACGAGGCGATGCGCACGGCGCTGGAGACCGGCGCGCAGGTGACGATCACCAACGACCCGGACGCCGCCGCCGACGGCGTCGACGCGATCTACACGGATGTCTGGGCGAGCATGGGCCAGGAGGACGAGATCGAGGAGCGCAACGGCATCTTCGCCGCCTACCAGGTGGACGACGACATGATGCGCCGCGCCGACAAGGCCGCGCTGTTCATGCACTGCCTGCCCGCCCACCGCGGCTGGGAGGTCACGCAAGAGGTCATGGATGGCCCGCAAAGCGTCGTCTACGACATCGCGGAAAACCGACTGCATGTGCAGAAGGCCGTGATGGCCCTGCTGATCCGCTGACGCCATGACGTCTGCCCGCCAACACCCGAGGTCGCTGCGTCCGCTGATTCACGCCCGCGCAGCGCGGGCGCAGCAACGCGGTCGTGGCCACCGACTGCATGTGCAGAAGGCCGTGATGGCCCTGCTGATCCGCTGACGCCGTCGCGCGCGCGGCGCGCCCGCTTCCCCCCCGCATTCCCATCCGTTCGAGCGACTCCCATGAGCAAGAAGCCAAGCAAGAGCAAGAAGAAGAAGATCGTCCTCGCCTACTCCGGCGGCCTCGACACCTCGATCATCGTTCCCTGGCTGAAGGAGAACTACGACTGCGAGGTGCATGCCTACTGCGGCGACATCGGCCAGGGCGAAGACGAGCTGCGCGGGCTCGCCGCCAAGGCCAAGGCCAGCGGCGCCGTCAGCTGCCGCGTCGACGACCTGCGTCGCGAGTGGCTCGAGCAGTACGTGTGGCCGTGCGTGCGCGCGATGACGGTCTACGAGGGCCGCTATCTGCTCGGCACCAGCATGGCGCGGCCGATCCTGGCCAAGGGCCAGGTCGAGTACGCGCAGGAGATCGGCGCCGACGCCGTCGCGCACGGCTGCACCGGCAAGGGCAATGACCAGGTCCGCTTCGAGCTCGCCTACCAGGCGCTCGGACCGGAGCTCGAAGTCATCGCGCCGTGGCGCCACTGGGACATCCGCAGCCGCGAGGACGCGCTGGCCTACGCCGACGCGCGCGGCATCCAGGTCACCGCGTCGCGCACCAAGATCTACTCGCGCGACCGCAACCTCTGGCACATCAGCCACGAGGGCGGCGCGCTCGAGTCGCCCGGCAACACGCCGCCGGACGACGTCTGGACGCTGACGGTCGACCCGCGCCAGGCGCCCGACCGCCCGCACGAGCTGAGCCTCGGCTTTCAGGCCGGCGTGCCGGTCAGCGTCGACGGCAAGGCGATGCCGGCCGAGAAGCTGCTGGCGAAGCTCAACGAGCTCGGCAGCGCCCACGGCGTCGGCCGCGTCGACATCTGCGAGAACCGCCTCGTCGGCATGAAGTCGCGCGGCGTCTACGAGACGCCCGGCGGCACGATCGTGATCGAGGCGGCGCGCTCGCTGCGCGCGCTGACGATGGAGCGCGACACGCTGCGCTTGTGCGAGAAGCTGATGCCGGACTACGCCGACCTGGTCTACACCGGCCGCTGGTTCCATCCGACGCGCGTCGCCATGGACGCGCTGTTCGCGCAGGCAACCATGCCCGTCACCGGCGAAGTGCGCGTGCGCCTGTACAAGGGCACGGCGACGGCGCTGTCGGCGACGAGCAAACATAGCCTCTTCTCCGAGGACCTCGCGACGTTCGGCCACTCGGCGAAGTTCGACCACGCCGACAGCTACGGCTTCGTCAAGCTGTACGGACTGCCCAGCGCGGTCGCCGCCAAGGTCCAGGGAGTCGGCAAGTGAGCAAGGACGGCCAGATGTGGGGTGGCCGCTTCCAAGGCAGCCTCGACGCGCTGTTCGCCGACTTCCAGAAGAGCCTGACCGTCGACCACGTGCTCGCGTTCGCTGACCTGCGCGTCAACCGCGCGTGGAGCGCGGCCTTGGCCAAGGCCGGCGTGTTCACGGCGACGGAGCTGGCCAAGGTGC
>Ga0194119_10002157_pt1 | contig 34115 bp, 38 predicted proteins | sample TA2MahC100mmetaG_FD_148620 | JGI IMG/M metagenome (GOLD analysis project Ga0194119, IMG submission 148620) | Freshwater microbial communities from Lake Tanganyika, Tanzania - TA2015018 Mahale Deep Cast 100m | ecosystem: Environmental > Aquatic > Freshwater > Lake | place: Tanzania: Lake...
GTGGGGGTGGGGTATCCTAAACCCCAATCACACTAATTGTACGATCCCTACTTGTGTCCAGCCCCCCAACTTATGGGACATGTTAAGTTTTCCAAAGGGGGGCTACGTTTGCCATTTATAATGGAAATCGTAGGGCCAATATCCATATCTTCATGATGTTTTAACCCACTCGCTTTCACGAAGACCCAAAATAAAAAAGGGTTATCGGTGACGATGCTTGTATCGAAGCAAGAGGCTCGGTAAACGAAGCTCGACGAGTATCGAGTTTCTATGATCGAGCATCCCTGCCTACCGGCGGGCAGGGATACGAGCTTCGACAACGACAAACGTTGGTTCCTTCAAGAATTATTTGGCGTAAGATGCAACCCCTGATGAAACAGGCATCTTAACCTTTACCTTTTGACTCTTGACGTTTATTTTCTAACTAAGCTTTAACCTTGCGAACCTTTTACGGGCCCTGACCGGGGTCTTCTTTTGGCCAACCCATCCTCAATCCTGACTGAGATTTCTCATAAACTCGATTCCCATCCAGGCCGTGAAGCTTCCCAATCCGATATCCGGACCTTTTCGGAAGGAAGGGTAGGAAAACATTTTCACATTTTAATGGTAATCCATCAGTACTTTTGGGAAAACATTTTCCATTTTTGAGAATCTCAATCTTATATGAATAAATGAATAACATAATGATTATAAATGGTTGAAATTCCATGGCGAAAGTGGTATTAAAATTGCTTTATGAAATGTTGAAGAATCTATAGAAATATGAAAAATCAATCCATTTTTAACACCCAGAACGATTTATTAAATTCGATTTTCCCTCAATCCGATAAGGATGATCCTGGCTCACTCGAATTTAAAAACCTGATAATGTCAAATGAACCGCATGGTTCATTCAAATCCTCTCTTCTCATCGAATTGATTCAACGCATTGACCATTCACTGGAATCCATCAAATATTTTACCCGAGTATCCCGAGGAAAATTTAGCGATAAGACCTTCGATGATCATTTCCATCATATTCTCAATGATGAGATCGGGAAAGTCGATCTGCTCCTGAGCTCTGTTCTGAATTACCTCAAGGTCAATTCCACGGAAACAAAAATAAATACGGTACACACTCTCATCGAAAATGTGCTAAAGAAGAACCAAACCCAAATAGAGGAAAAGAAGATTCGAGTGTTTAAAAAATTTAAAGAAGACCTTCCCGAAACCATCACTCCAGATGAGCATTTGAAATATATTTTGGACTCTACCCTTAAGTATGCGATAAGATGGATGCCTCTCAATGGAGGGATTGGCTTTATGACCAGATTGTTTATCAATCAGAAGCAGCCCGGAGAGGTCAGCGCCCCATCCATCGGGGAAGGAAAATATATTGAAATATCGATCCACTTTGATGGTTATAGAAAAACGATAGAGCCGTTTGAGACAATCTTGAAAGACCCCTCTCCAAAAAAGAAAGAAACCCTCGATTTTGAGGTAAGACTCATTGACGAAATGGTCAAAAAAAATCAAGGGGTGATGGAATTTGGAATAGATGGCCAAAAGGGAAGGACATTAATCACTTTAAGATTTCCAGTAGAGAGAAGGAAGGTCGTTTATTATCCATCGATCAATTAAGGGATAAGAGATATGGAACATATATTGGCTTATGAATTCTACCATCACAACCAAGAGGACCAACGTCATTTAATTGGGATTCTCCCCGAAAGCAGAAAAGACCCTCAACGAATCACTCCTGAATCGATCATGAATTGGGTGAAAAAGCTTTTAGGGAATGATTGGAATATGGAAAGAATTGGTTTTATTGAAGTGACCATTGACAAGATGACAGGTGAAATAGTTGAATCCAAATAGAAGGTTAACGATTTAGAAGAGCAGCCTCCCCCTCCGGGAAATATTTCGGCTCTCACCCCTTCAGACTTCCATCCAAAAATTCGTTCTAAATAATTCTTCGGCAAGGGTTAGGGTGAAGACGCCCGTTTCGCAAGGCCCGCCGTGCCGGCCCGCCGTCGCGACAGGAAAACGTTGACGTAGCCTCCATAAAGGATTGCCTTGAAGTAAAATTTGTTTTAAATAGTCTTGACGAAATTGCGTGAAAATCATATTGTTGGATTGAGATGCCCCTGTAGCTCAGGTGGATAGAGCAACGGATTCCTAATCCGTGCGCCGGGTGTTCGAGTCACCCCAGGGGCGCCAATTATTTCAATAACTTCCCCACTTTGTGCCCAAAAAATCCACTTCACATTTCGCATTTTGTGCCTAAATTGTGCCCGTAAAGGCTAAAAAAATTTTCGTTACCCGTTCTGTGCCTCTTTGAATTGAACGACTTCACCCCTCTTATTCTCCCGAACCTCAATCCCTTCGTTTGACTTCTCGTGATAGGTCTGTATCTTTCTGGCAGCCTCTTTCAGGTCGGTGTCATTGACAATGTTGTATCGCTCAAAGACACTCCTGGTCTTGTGACCGGATACCATCATTGCCACTCTTTCAGGAATCCCGGCCCTGACCATGTTCCTAACCGCTGTCCTTCGAAAGTCATGAAATATCTTTGTTGGAACCATGACAACTTTTTCCTTGACCTTCCCCTTCTTAAGCCTTCTCGTGACCGTTTGCCCGCTGTCGTCTCTCTTTGGTTCGCAGAGGCCCGCTTTAATGCAAGCCGTCCCCCAGGCCCTTGTTATTCTCTTGATGGACTTTCCGTTATGATGAAAGACCAAAGAACAACCTAATTTACGGTTTGAATGGAGGCTCTTCATTTCCTTCAGAAGTTCGTTGTCCATGTAGATCGTTCGACCTTCTTCGCCCTTCGTTTCTCCTGGGTTTAGAGTTATTGTCCCTTGCTTCAGGTCAACCTTGTCCCAGGTCAAGGATAAGATTTCCCCTGCTCTCCATGCCGTATGATAGGCAAACATAACCACAGGCTTCAGATAATAGGGTAGGGCGTTCTTTAAGGCCAAATACTCCTCAGCCTCAAAAAAGCCCTTCCGGGTGTTCGACTCCTTCAACATGGGGATATGCGGAACAAGAGCAACCTTGGGGGGAGTGCATTGCGCTCCGAGATGAAACATTCTCTTCAAAACTGCCAGTTCCCGATTGATGGAGGCATTTGAAAGGCCATCCTCCAGCCTCTTTTTAATATGGACTTGAATCTTGTCTGTGGTTATCTCAGGGGCCTTCATTCCTTCAAACGATTCCTTAAGGCAATCAACAGACCATGACACTCTTTTTAAGGAGTCCTTCCCATTTATCGTGTAGTCTGTAATAAGAATCTTTGCAAGGTCATCAAACTTCACCTTGTCAAAATAGACTCCGGGAATCTTACCGTCTGCAATCTCACCCTCTCTTTTTTTAAGAAGCCTCTCTGCCTTCCCCTGTTCGCTGGTCTTGCTTGACTCCCGATAGGGCTTCCCGTTGCGGTAATACTTGATCCAGTAAATTTTTCCTCTCTTGTAAAGATAACCCATACTCTTCACCTCCTCTTTGTAGTTTTAGACTTAATCGTTTTCACCTCCTCTCACTTACAGTTTCCCTTCATCTTGAGTTCCTCAACTTTTTTATCTGTTTGCCAGCCTACAAGAACAATGCCATTGAAGACTAAATTAATAGGTATCTGTGGATATTCCCATACATCCAGCGATTTCTTGCCCTTGAAAACTGATCCACCTGTGGAACCCCAACCAGCGCTTAGAAATTCTTCACTGGATATTGTATAAGTACGGTCAGGCGTTCCCCACACATCCAAAAAGGCGTTTCGATTCAAACCAGTCGTAAGAAGCCCATCACATATTTGTTGTTTATGTCTTGCCATTGCACAGCCAAATAGAACCCATATTATTATGATTGATGGAATGAATAACTTCTTCATCTATCCTCCCCTTTTATGATTTTACCTTCTTCTGCTTGACGATTTTTAGCTCATATCCGAACAGGCTAAGGATTGCCTCTACTCGGCTTAATCCCACATTGGATCCATCCTGAATAGACCTGTAAAGGCTCCCTGAATCTATACCAAGTTCCCGGGCCGTTTGTCTCAACCCTTTATCTTTAACCAACTCTCTTAGTTTCTTTTCAATCTCCATGCTGTCTATATATCATCATTCAATTATTATGTCAAGCTTTTTCTTTGGACTTGATTGGACAGCATTTTACTTGCCTTTCTTGATCCATTTTGATACCTTTTAGAAGAATCACACTTTCAAGCCTTGCTTGATGTTGAGCGTATAAGAGAATAAGGAGAAAACAAAATGGATAAACCTGATGAATCTTCAATAAGATGGGAAATGGTAAAAGGTGTGATCCTCTCACAATTGGCCTTGATCGTAACCCTTCTCAACGCTGGATTAATTGGAAAAGAGAACGTCATTAATGAATTGGACAACTTTATTAACATAGTAGTAAAAAAGCATTCTGATGCTGTTTTCTTTTTAGAACCGGCAAGAACATTGAAAGACGCTATTTCAGTATTGCCAGAGGGAAAAGGTATATCAGACATTGATTTCGATTCCTTGTTTTTTGGCCCTACTGGGAATGCCTAAAAAAATGGGTTCATCCTATTGCTTAAACCACTTTTAAAAATCTCTTTGATATTCTTATTAAACAATTATTCACATTCACCCCAGGAGGGCTTCAATGGCTGCAATCAGGATTCCCCTTATCAGCAAAGATGAGTATCCTCTATTCACAGGTATCGGTGTCCTTAGTCAATTCCCACCGGATTATAGTGCCTTCCTTGAGCTTTTCAACCAAGAAAAGAAGAATTTCACGGACAAAGGTATCGACACCATCGATACGCACATTGACTTCGCCGGGTTCGTAAAGTGGTTTGGTACTGGGAGGTATGCCACTTACAGCGATTTGCTTCAATATGCGGTTGTCGTCGCCCAATCTAAGTGAAATGATCGCTTCCATAAGGGACTCCTATCTTTAAATCTACCTCCTGAACCAAAGAATACTCTTCCTTGCGATTCTCCATTGAACACCGACCTTAAAGGCTCCTGGTATTTCCCCTTTCCATAATCTCCTGTAAATCGTCTTTGGATTAACTCCAAAATGTTCCGCAAGTTCATTGACCGTGTAAAAGTCCTTACTTCCCATAATTTACCCCATTCCTTGCCTTGAATAGCTTCCCAGGATGTCCCAAGACGTGAGTTCTTATGGTTCCCTTCATTGTTTCTTGTGCCTCCCTGGGTGAAGGCAACATCTCCCCCCTTCCTTGACTCAATATACAGAAGGGGAATCTGTAAAACCCCCTATCTGGATAGGAATAGAGAATAAACCTCTTGTGGCGTCTCGTATCGTCACGGGGGAATGTTGTTTCTCATTGTCCCGTATCGTCTTGGTGGGTATCCGCTGCCCTTTTCCGTTTTTGGAGAATCCATCTCATAAAAACCTCTTCATGGTAGAAGGTCTTATTTGCCAGACTTATCCAGGGAAGTCCCTTTCGCCTTAATTCGTAAAGGCTTGACCTTGAGATTCCCAACGCCTCGGCTAAATTCTTTTCTGAAATTAGTTGTTCTATGTTTAACCCCTCGGTCATCTTTTCCTTCCTCCATCTCAGCTTCCCTGCATATCAGCCTGATTTGACAAAAATCAACAAGGTTTTCTCCGCTGCATCTTTCACAGGTTCTTTTATTTTCTTTCCATTGCAGGAATTTCTCCAATGCCTCAGCCTTAGACATCCCTGGGGTAATCCCTAACCGCTCCAGCCAGTAATCCATTGTTTCATTTCATCCTCTCCCGTTACCCACTAAATCGCTTCTCCTCTATCGCTATTCCTTGCCAAAATATCGTTTATCGCTTCAACTTCTGTTCTGACCTCTCTTAAGACCTTCAGCCAGTAATCATGCCTCTGGTCTTGAACCCATATCACAAAGAGAAGGTTTTCTATTTTTTGTTCAGGAGTCATTTACCCATTCCATTTCCCATTGAAATTTATCAGCGCAGGCTTCCTCTATCAACCGAATGGCTATCCTTGTCGTTCGGTCTATCCTCTGAAAGTGACTCCGTGTCATTTCTCCTTTCTGAAAGCTCCATTGAGCATAGTTCAGGGTATCCAGGAGTTCTTCGATCATCTCTTTTCGGAAACATCGCTTATCCCTCTTTGGCTGGATGGGGCCATACTTAGGCTCATGGTCAAGCTCTCTTTGCTTCCTTGCGCTATCAATCCAATTTTGCATGATCCTCACCTATGATTTTGTCCAGGCAATCCTTGCAGCATGGCTTTGTGATATACCCTGCCTGATCGGGGATCTCCACAAGAATAAGTTTCCCTTCAAGATGCCAGCTTTTGCAGAGATAGCACTGATTAAGCCTTGGTATAGATAAAGGTTTCTCTTGACTCATTTTTAGCCTTCCCGATACTTTTTTTGTCTCTTCACTGCCGCCCGGTCTTTTTCCCTTCGCCTCTGACTTCGTGAAAGGTGATATTGATGGCGCTTAATGTCGGACCGGATTCTATCAAATTTTTTTCTGAAAATACGAATAGCCCTCTCAAGATCGCCATCTCTAACCAAAATCTCGTTCATCGGTTCTTCTGCCTGGATGAATAGGCCGGGGAGAGGGTGTTAGGAGGAGAGGCGAACCCTCGATGAAGCAGCCCGGCCTATCCTTATTTTCTCCCATAGACTGAAGGAAAGAAATTTTTCAGACTGGGACCATCGTCATCATCATCTGGCAGAGGGACTTCCCAATAGTTATGTCTCCAGAAGTCTGGAGCATTTGGATCATACCCCGGAGGGACTCCTCCTCTCCAGATGATGACCATTTCATCGCTCTTCTTTTTTTTCTTATCATCGTTCATCGGCTAACTCCCAAGTTGGGGCAGAAATTGTTTTAGGCGTGGAAATAATTTTTTCACCCTCTCACCGCTTCCAAGCTCGAAAAAAACCAGTTTCTTATGTTTCCCGGTTATCCGAGTAAGAACCGGCTCCGCCTGATCGTAAAAAGCGCAAAGATCCTCCAGTTTTTCTAAAAAAACATCTCCTGCAAGCGGGACAAACTCTGCATAAACTTCCTTGATTAATCGATCCCTCTCAGACTCAGCGTGAGTCCTCTCCTGTTCTAATTCCGAAATCCTCCGCCTTTTTTCTTCCGTTTTGACAGCATATGATTTTTCAATCTGACCAAGCTCAGATCTAAGGACTGATGCCTTGTCCCAATCACCATCACCGACCATTCGCTCAATATCCAGATTCATGATTTTTCGCTTCGCACTAAACTGAGCATCCATTCTTGGATTATCCAGACCTTTAATTTCTGCCTGGATTCGCTGAACCTGCTCTTGATAATTTATTTCGGTTTCCTCAATCCGTTTTTTAAACGGAGCAAAAAAACTCTCAAAAAGAACAATCTCTCCCATCTTAGTCCTCCTTGTTAGTATTTTTGATGAATCACTTCTTCTGAATTGGAGTTCTTTCAAGGCTTCCCGCAAAACTTTTCAGCTTTCCGAGAAACGCTTTGACTTCCTCATCGGTCCTGGCAGCCCGGCCCTCTTCAAAAAGAGCATACACCTCCTTCAATGTTTGGCCCTCGATATTGTCTTTATGGGACTCCACAAAGCTCCAGAAATGATCGATGCTCTTCAAAAGATTGCCCTTGCCGGAAGCCTGCTCAATCCGGCCATAGATAAAACCCGGAAGCTCCTTCTCTCGGACATCCTCAAAGCCAACCGGCGTGTTAGGATAAAAAACCTCATCCTTCTCCCTATTCACTTTTACAATCGGGTTGTCCATGTCCGTCTTGTCGTAAACCATTCCGACATCTACCCCTCCATCCGATGAAACATTGATCTCTTTCTTTTCCGGCCCAAGACCCGGCGTGCTATCGTAAATCATACCTCCAATCTCTTCCATTTCTCCCTCCTTCTAAAGATGGAAGGGGCAGGAACGCCCCTCCTGTCAATCGATTGTTTCAATGGTCACTTTAAGCCGCGTGCCTTTCGGAGGGCAGATATCGCGGTGAATGAAGATTTCGCCTTCAACCTCACCCTCAACCCGCCCGATACCTAATTCCCATCGCCAGTACTTATGAACATTGACGACCTCTTTTCTCGCTTCCGCATACTCAGCTTCAATTTCATATTTCATACGTCTCACCTCCTTTCTTTATTCTGAAAAAGTTGAAAAAAATCTCGGGGAAGACCTACCATTCGAACGTAAGGGGGGTATTTGGCATCCGCCCTCCCCCTCGTTTTTTAAAAATCGGACTAATCCCTCCCGTGACGCCAAGTCAAAGGGTTATAATCGTTTTGTTGTTTAGCCATGTCCTCCAAAAACCTCCGCATAGCGAAGTCTCTTGGATTTTCAACCAGGCCGATCCTCTGAGCAGCAAGCCAAAGGTAATTGAGCGCGTGACGATAATGATCCTCTCCAAGCTTTCTATAACGATATTCCCTTGATCCAGTCTCAGGGTCTTCCTGCAAGACCTTCGCGATGTTAGAAACCTGTTTGGAGAATTGGTCAAGTTCTTCGCTTCTCCTTGGAAGAGTAAGGAGGCCGGAAGAGGTCACAAGGTCGTGGGTTGTGTCACAGATTTCCGTCCGGTTGACCTTAAGCATCTTCTTCTCTTCATCCCACACAGGCCCGGAGACAATCCGATCCTGATAGTCACAGAGAAAGACCGGATAAGGCTCGACAGCCTGAAACTCTCTGACCTTTCGGAGTTCTGGCTCCATGTCGATTACAGCGCATTTCACATTGAACCGTTGAGCAATATCATGGACATCATTGAAGCTCGATACTCTGGCCATGTAGCAGACTTGCAGAAGTTTCTCCTTTGGCCTGAATCCCACAACCACGTTGAGGAGACCACCCACGTCAACACCCATGGCGCAAGGTCCATTGTGAACCATTGCCATAGCATCCTGGCCACAACAGGCGTAAACGTCTTGAACCGTGAGCCGGTTGTCTGCTGAGACATAGGCCATTCCAAGCTTTGAGTTATAGACTTCCGCAAGGTTACGGTTAGGAGGGTCACGGAAAGCCTTCAGGATCTTCCCGGGGTCAACGTAGACACTGTTAATCTGAGATATCCACCATCCCACAAGGTCTTTTGATCTCTGAGGATATTGAGCGACCCAGCGGCCATTCTTAGGGAATATTTCATTCTGGCACTTCTTACACGCCCGGATAACCTGTCCTCCAGGTAGTTCCATGAGACAGTTTGGAAATTCCAGTTCCAAACAGGTTTCAGTCTGGCAATGTTCGCAACGGATCATCCAGACTCTTTGATCTGATTCGCTGTAAAGCTTATCTATACCAAAATCGGGAATGGAGGGGGTTGAGAGATAGGCTTCTTCCTTCACCTTGGAATGAGAAAGCCTTTCAAGGGCAAGGTCGATCATTGCAGAATCCATCTCATCAACCTCGTCAAAGACAATTCGGTCAACCGGGATTCCCTTCAAGGAGGAGGAAGTCTTTTTAATGCCTTCGATCTTTCCTGTTGATCTTGCGCCTCGGAGATATAGCATCGACCTACGAATTCTCTTAACGCTTACACTGTCCGTAGTTTTCACAAGGTCGGCTATCTCCGGGTTATCATCCAGAAGAGGGCCAAACCTTCCCTTGGAGAAGTCCGTAACATCATTGACGGTCGGAAAGAGGTAGAGTACCCCTTGAGGATACCGCCCTAAAATCAATCCGTGCATGGATTTAAGGACATTCGCCTCGGTAATACCCATCTGAGCGCCTTTCTTGAAGCATTGACGCTGTGCCTCCTCCTGAAGCATGGGAATTTGATATTCATGGCCTTCAACCTGAAAAAGCCCCGCCCCCAAGGTCAACCGCTTGGCCCAATCAAGAATAAGAAGGTCTTCAGTCCCTTCCTGAAACTGGAAATCAATCGCATTTAGTAATTGATCGAAGAACCCGTCTATCCTTGAGTTTTTCAATGATCCGTTTTCTGACATCGGCATCCACCTCCGCAATCGTTGTCAAAATGGCTTCCTGGAATTGAGCAATCGATTCCATATCGTAAAGTTTTGAAAAAATCTCAAACTGAAGCTGAATCTGTCCCCGAATCTCTTGCATGGCTCGGAGTGCAAGCTCTCTCGGGTCCTTCATCCTGTATTCAGTTATTTCATGTGCCTTCTCTCCGCGCCCTATTTTGACCTTTCTAACTTGGCTCTCAAGGATTTGAAGGGCCTCATCATCTCCTCGTCCCCACCTCATCAAAAGGTCAAGCAACTCGTTCGCATGAGCATTGATCTTTTGAAGTTGATCGACCGCGTTAATCTCTTTAGCCACAACCTCTCCAGCATAGAAAAAGGTTAAATCCGATACCCTTTGCTCAACTTCAGTAGGTTTTCGTAAGGTGATTTTGAGTTTCCGGGCAGCCTTACTAACCCCCCCTTTACTAACCCCCAGTTGCCGGGCCGTCTCAGTTACACCGAGACCGTTTTCAAAGCATTTCTTTAGGGCTTCCGCTGAAATCTTCTTAACAGTCAAATTCTCGCCTCACATAACAATTTTCTTGTTTCGCTCAATGAAATACTCCAAATCAAGCCTGTCAACATATTGCTTCTTTCCTCCGGGGAACGTAACCACGGGCAAGGCTCCCGCCCACACCCGTTCCCTTATCGCCCAAGTAGTTAAGCCCAAATATTGAGCCGTTTGTTTGATAGTCATTAACCTGGGTAAAGGATTGTCAATCCGTTGCGCTCTCTTAACGTCTTGATTTGCCATAATGTTTTTTTGCTCTGTGCCCATACTGTGCCCGAATATTTCAGTTCAGAAGTGTCAAAGCTTCTCGATCCGACAGCCCCCCATCAACCGTCATAATGGCCAGCCGTTCAAGCTGTTCCTCATCAAAGCGTGAAAGCCATTCTTTCGGGAATGGTTTAACATCGGCCCCTGTGTATTCTTCCCCTTGCAAGGAAGAGGATTTAACGGTTAGTCCTGCCTTTATCCATGCCCAAATAGAAAGGCCCATCTGAAACGCTTCACCAGGATCTTTCCCCACAGGGACCGGCCACCTCTTCGCTTGTGGATAAGACTTCAACCAGTATTCATAGCTTGCCCTTGCTCCTGGCCCATCGAAATCAAGGCTTATCAGAATCGACCGACTTTGTTTTAAGGTCCTATCTATTTCTTGATCCGGTTTTGCCTGTGCATTCCCCAGGGCAATAATCCCGCAAACGCCTCCGGCCTCTTGGTGAATAAGCAAACCGTCAAGCTCTGATTCCACAACCACAAAGGATTCCTGGTCAGAATGAAATACCATCGGTCGCATATTGCTTCCGGGTATGATGCAATAACGTGGCTCTCTTTCTAACCTTCTGATCCGCAATCGAAGGACAGCGCGAAGATTTTCCGAGACTGAATCACAGAGGGGAATTACTAATCCGGCAGGAATCCAAACTTTCCTTTCGTTCCCTTTTTCATTGATTTCGGCAGGCAAACCCCATATTCCCCGATCTTCATAACGGTCCATCGGATTCCATCCAAGACACGACGCCTGGATCATCTTGTCTTGAAGACCCCGACCATAGAGGAAGGAAAGGGCTTTAGAATTGTTCCAAAGGGCTTTGACGGTCTCTTTTAAAAAGCTCTCTGCCTGTTCCTGCCATTTCAAAGAGGGTGAAGGATTCGACTTCTCTTCTCGGATAGGTCTTTGTGACTGGATCACTCCCGGATCAATCTTCAATTCACGACAAGCCTCTTGAAAAGACAGCCCACGGCTCTCCCTCAGATAATCAATGACATCTCCTTGTTTGCCACAGCCCCGGCACCAAAAGCGGCCCCTGCCTTCGTTCGGCCATACTCTGAAACGATCATGTCCCCCACAGAAAGGGCAAGCCCCGGCCCATTCGCCGCCGTTAGTTCTGGCTATCCGCTTCAACCGAATTCCATCCCTGTCAAGGATGGAAACAAGGGAAATACCCGTTTCTAAATTGTTTACTTCGCTTTCCGGTGCCATTTCCCCATTCAAGGATTTGAGATTATTATAAGAACCCATTTTTCACGTCCATCCCCGCCCGGAAACCGGGGTTGACTTCGTTTCCGCGTTGTTCGGGTTTGTAGGGGTTAAGAGTTATTTTCCATTCAAGTGAAATATTCTGTCACCTGTCCCCTTGTCCCGGTATATATATACCGGGGACAACTGGGACAACTGGCCTTGTTCCACTTGTTCTAAAGACTCAAGAACAAGGGGACAAGTCAATAATTTCCATAGATTACAGACCTGGTTTTCACTTGGCCCTTTCTTAAAGCGGAACAACCACTTTACTTCCACAGTTTTCACCCTTGTTTTGAGTCCAAAATCGACCCTCTCCTTTGACCAAAAACCGTCTAAAAACCTTCCGACTCATTTCCATTTCCCCCTTCACCAGTCTGAAGAACTCCGTCTGATTCGGTCCCCGGCCATGTGTGCTCTGATAGTCAAAAAGAAGAGCCTGCATCCCTGTTAGTGTGTCAAGATTCGGATCTTCCGCAGGATAGAAACCCCTTAAAGGATCGAATCGAAGGAACATAGAAAAAGGCTCAAACCGTGATTTTCCCCGGACACCAAATCGGAAGGGAAAGTCCTCTTCGTCGTCGTTGTCTGCAATTTCGTCTGATCCCACTGCCCGGACCCTTTCCAATCCCAGGACAATATCTGAAAGGTCCTGAATGGCCGTCGACCCTTTGTATTGCCGGTCGTTCGCTTTCGCTGTGTGATGAATCAAAATGACTGTGAAACCCGATTCCCTCAGCTCCTTTTGTCGCGCCATCAAAAACGCCTGATCCTTGCTCGAATTCTCATCCAACAAATTAGAAGATCGATGAGTGTCAATGATAATCACGCCGGGGGAAAGGGATTTGTAAGCGGCCCAGTCATCCGAATCAAAGCGGGGAGGGGGAAAAGGGTTCGATAAGTGCCAAACTTTCATGTCGGAGGGTCCCAATATCCTGGCCCTATCGCAAAGAGTGGCTAAGGGGTTTTCGAAATCGACATAGTAAACCGGGGTCTTCTCTGTAGCAAGTCCAACAAAAGCCCTTCCATCTGCAATCGCGGACCCCATTTGAAGAAGTAACCAGGTCTTCCTGATCCCCCCTGGCCCATGAATCACTACCACGGAATTTTTAGGAATGGTTTTTTCAACTATCCACTCAACCTTGATCTCCAATTTAGAAAGTTCTGCAAAAGTCGGAAGGATAAGCGCCGGGGATTCCGGTTTCTTGTCCCATTGCCTTCTCTCAGGTTCAAGCCGCCCCGTAACAAGCCGTTGGATAGTGGCAGGATCGTTCAATAAGTCAATTTCCGGCCTCATCGCTGTGCCTCAACCAACGTTGGGAAAAGGTCTCCAAGTTTGACATTAAGTGCCCGAGCCAAGCGGTGCTTCTCATCCTCACTGGCTTTTTCAATTTCTCTCTCAATTAAACTTAATTTCGAGACAGCTATGCCGGTTCGCGCCCGCAAGTCATAGAGAGACATTTGCCGGAGAATCCTTTCCCTTCTGAGAGGAGTAAGCATTTCAGACCTCCTAAAAAGAATCTTCTTGCTACTCTCTTAGAATCCGAAAAAAGGGTAGGGGTACTTTTTTCCCTGGAAGGTTTATGGATAGGAGTAGGAGGTAAAGAGGTTCACTGACCTGAATCTTCCGGTGAATCCTCTCCGATTACTTGGGATAGGGTTCTTGGGTCGGTTGTGTGAAGGGGCAAAAACAGTACGTTGCGCCGATTGTAGTCTTTCATGAAACTCTTTAGATAGGGACACTCCATAGTGGGGCATGATACCCCATGCGTTGGGCAATTATAATCCCTTTGCTTTGTCTTTTGGAGGTAAGGCTTTCTATGAATGGCGCTATAAATCAATTTAACGCCCTTCTCTACAGCATCTTCTCCTTTAATGTGTTCCCCCACAACCCCTTTTAGAATTCTTTCGCCCCTGGCGGTCCGGACTATCTTAGTTCTCTTAGCTATTTCCGTCATGGTGCTCTCATATTTATCAGGATAATTTCGGAACACATATTCAATGAAAGCGATTGCTCTAAAGGTAAAATGCGGTTTTTCAAAATGAAGATCATACCAGCGAAGGTAATTTTGGAATGTCTTTTCATCCCTTAGATGATAGAGAAAACCACACTCTTTGAATTCATCATGCGGTTTCTTCGTCCGCTCTTTTTGCAAATTGTTTTCAATGATAGACCATATCAGCTTTTTAACTGCTCTCTCGTCATTCCGATTCAACCGTGAAACGTCTATAATGAAAGGAATCCATTTCCCTCTCATCCTATAGATTTCGTTGATTTCAAACAGTATCGGGGCTTTCTTAAAAGGATTCGGGTAAGGCAACCAATATAATTGAGGGTAAAATTTCGGATCGTACATAACTAAGTCTTCATGTCCTATCGTCAAAGGTGGAGTACCTACCCATATGATTTCAGGGTTCGTATATGGAGCCATGATAGATATTTCCTTCGATGAGAACTCAGGTTTTAATGAAACTTGCCATTTGTATTCTACCCCGCCCATCTGCTTAAACAATTTCCATGCATCAGGATTTTGTTTCTCATGCTGTACTTCTCTGCTTCGGATCGCTTCCTCCGGGTAACCGTTTTTTCTCATCTGGATGCCGATACGCGGTATCTCTTGAAAGGCTACATCTTCGCCAGTGCCTGCTATTTTTTTGAGAGTTTTAAGTGCTTTCCAATACAGGGGGTCCCTTTGTATAAGTTCTTTTTTCCTATTGAAAACCTTTTCCATTTCCATTGCCATCTCCTCTCATGGTCCTCAAAGTTAATGTGGCCCCAGGGTCTGAGGATTGACTTTTTCCCCGTGCACAGGGTAGAGGCCACATTCTCATATTATTGCTAAATCAGACATTGTTCATCTTCCCATAGGCACACTTTAGGCACAGTGATTGTGCCTTTTTTTGTGCCCACCAGATAAAAACTTTTCTAAAAAATACTAACATTTTCCAACATTCTTGACAATAAAAAGAAATGATGGTATGTTCTAAAACACTTGATTTTATTGGGTTCCCTGGGATGAAACGAAAAACTAAATGATGAATTCCTAATCCGTGTGCCGCCCGTTCGAGTCGGGCCAGGGGCGCTTTTTTGGATTCAAGGTTTTATCGAATTCTCTTACAGTCTTTATTGAAAGCTCTGAAATTATTTGGCATATTAATTGCTTAATAAATATCGATTAATTAAAATTTACAAAATCTCTTTTTTACGAAGGGATAAAAAATGGAAATTGCCCAGAATGGCCAGTCTGAGAGACGGGGATATCCGAGAATCAATCTGGAAACAAAGGTATCCATTCGAACATCTGATATGGAACCCGTAATGCTTGGATGGGTTCAGAATATATCCCGTGGCGGATTTAAATTAAAGGCGGATAACCCTTTAATAACTAAGGATATTTTTCGTTCAGGAAAACAAATATTTTTTGAGACGTATGAGGATTTTTTTAGACTGAAAGGAAAGGGAGAGGTTATCTGGGCGTCTCAGAAAGAAAATGAGGCAGGTATTAAGTTTGACGAACTTGACCATAAAGGAAAGAGGTTCCTTGAAGATTTTTTAGGGATGTTTTAACCTTTTAAAAAATGGCGTATAAATTGTCATATTATGCAAACTTTGCACACTTCTATCTTTCCATCACGCCTCCTTTAAATTCCCATTTATGATGGACTCGTAAAAAGTCGTCACTCCGGTGAAAACCGGAGTCCAGGCAATTCTTAACTAATTGAAAACACTGGATTCCGGCTGGAGTTTATCCCGATGAAAATCGGGGCCAGAATGACAAAACCAGGCCTAAAGAGACTTTTTACGAGACTATCATTTATCGGCAAAAATTAATTTTTGATAAGTCCGTTCGATGGTGTTATGATGGCATTTGACTTAATCATAACCCACATCTATGAATGCTGAAATCATCTCCATCGGATCAGAACTCCTCTTAGGTCAAATCTTAGATACAAACACCTCTTCAATTGCGAAAAAATTGGCCGCCTCGGGCGTGGAGTTGATTCGGACCGCAACGGTCGGAGATGATCTTCGGCGGATTAAGGAAGTCCTCAGAGAAGCCATCGCCAGATCGAACATCGTCATCACGACAGGAGGCATCGGTCCGACCGAGGATGACCTGACCCGTGAGGCTGTTGCAGAAGTCTTTAACCGTCCCCTTCAATTCCAACCCCATCTCATGGAACAGATCGAGGCCTTATTCAAAAGGCGGGGCTTCCGGATGGCAGAAAACAACCGGAAACAGGCTTTCATACCGGAAGGAGGAATCCCTATTGAAAACCCGAAAGGGACTGCTCCCGGATTTATCGTAGAATATCCCAATGGAGCCATCATCTCCGTCCCGGGTGTCCCCTTGGAGATGGAATATTTGATGGAAACCACGGTGATTCCGTATTTGAGAAGACGATTCAAATTGCAAAGCGAGATCATTCAATATAAGGTCCTCCGTGCCTGCGGCCTCGGAGAGAGCGCCATCGGTCTTCAGATCAAAGACCTGATGAAGCAAAACCAGAATCCTTCCGTGGGAACCCTTGCCTCCATCGGAGATATCAAGATCCGCATTACGGCAAAAGCAGATAGTCCTGTTGCGGCAACATCGCTCATTGAGAAAATGGAAGGAGAGATCAGGGGACGACTCGGATCTCTGATCTACGGTGTGGATGAGGAGACCCTTCATGGAAATGTTATGAAGGAGATGGAAAGTCGCAACCTCACCTTATCGGTAATTGAAACATTTACGGGGGGCATCCTCTCCAATAAGCTAACCGGCACGGGAAGGTCTTCCTTCATCCAGGGATTGATTCTTCCAAGCAACAGGTCCCAATCCGGTTTTTTAAAGATTTCAGAAGTTGAGATTCTCTCCCTTCAAAAAGATCCCCAGACACTTTGCGACCAACTTGCCTTAAGGGCAAAGGGTGAGTTTGAGGCGACCCTTGGGCTTGCCATGGTTGCGAAAACCGTTGAGGAGCAGGGCAGGGAGGAATACCTTTTAGAAACCTTCTATTCCATTTCTACAAATGAGGAAATAGAGAGACAGCAATATTCTTTGGGCGGCGAGCTCTGGATGGTGCGCGAAAGAGCATCCATCATCGCTCTCGACATGCTGAGAAAATATCTGATCAAATAGGTGACGGTGAGGGTTACGAAGCCCGTTTGGTGGTTTGTCAGAAGGTAGAGGTTAGAAAGAGAAAAAGGGCTATCGGTGACGATGCTCGTATTGAAGCAAGAGGCTCGGTAAGCGAAGCTCGACGAGTATCGAGTTTCTATAATCGAGCATCCCTGCCTACCGGCGGGCAGGGATACGAGATTCGACAACGAAAAACTTTTTTTGCTCGAAAGGTTGAAGTCTATGGCCCGCCGAACCATTAAATGCCCGGTTTGTAAGAATGAGATTGAACTCTACCAGAACCCTTTGCCTACGGTCGATATCATCATTGAAATCGAAGCGAAAGGCATTGTTCTCATCAAAAGAAAAAATCCTCCTGAGGGATGGGCCCTCCCAGGAGGGTTCGTAGACTATGGAGAATCTCTGGAAGGGGCCGCTATCAGGGAAGCGAAAGAGGAGACAAACTTAGATGTAAAACTTGAGAAACAACTTCATACGTATTCGGATCCCAAGAGAGACCCAAGACACCATAGCATTTCAACGGTTTACATAGCAAAAGCTAAGGGCAAGCCTAAGGCCATGGACGATGCCTTGGAAATCGGAATCTTTAATGAATTGAATCTTCCTGAGAAGATCGCCTTCGACCACCGCTCGATCCTCGAGGACTACTTTAAACGAGCTTTTTGAGCGCTTCCTCGATCCGATTTAACCCTTCCTTAATATCTTCCATAGAAGTCGCATAAGATAGCCGCACAAAGGGGTCCGCTCCGAATTCAACACCGGGGACAGCCGCTACCCGGGCTACATCCAGCAGGTAATCAGCCAGCTCGGTCGAGTTGGAAATTTTCTTTCCCTGGTAGGATCTCCCGTAATAAGAAGAGAAATTGGGGAAAACATAGAAGGAGCCAATGGGTTTAAAACAGGAGACTCCTGGCATCTTATTGAGGCGATCAACGATATAGTTACGCCTCTCTTCAAAGGCCGAAACCATTTTGAAAACTTCTTCCTGGGGCCCTGCGAGCGCCTCTACGGATGCCTTCTGGGCAATCGAGGTAGGGTTTGAGGTGCTCTGGCTCTGAATATTGCTCATGGCAGAGATGATCTCTTCTGGCCCTGCCGTATAACCAATCCTCCATCCTGTCATCGCATAGGTCTTGGCCACCCCGTGAACGATGATCGTCCTCTTCCTGATTTCCTCACTTAAAGAAGCCATGCTTATAAACTTGAAGCCATCATAGACGATCTTCTCATAAATTTCGTCCGAGATGACAAAAAAGTGTTGCGAAAGAGCCATCCCCGCAATCCGTTCCAGGTCTTCTTTCGTATAAGCGCTTCCAGTCGGATTGGAGGGACTATTGATGATCAAGGCTTTCGTTTTTGGCGTGACCGCCTTTTTCAGGTCCTCCATCGATAATTTGAACCCATTCTCTTCCTTTGTTTCAACGATGACAGGAGTGGCTCCGGCCAGAGCGACCATCGGAGGGTAGGAGACCCAGTAAGGGGCGGGCACGATCACCTCATCCCCCGCATCAAAAATAGCCTGCGCCAGGTTGTAGAAGGAATGCTTGCCGCCGCAGGAGGCAATGATTTCGGATCGTTTGTAGGTTAGCCCGTTGTCTCTTTGAAATTTTTTGATAACAGCATCCTTCAACTCATCCGTCCCGCCGACAGGGGTATATTTTGTAAAACCCTCTTCAATCGCCCTAATGGCTGCGGCCCTGATGTTCTGAGGAGTGTCAAAGTCTGGTTCGCCAGCGCCAAAGCTGATGACCTGGATGCCCTGGGCCTGCATCGACTTTGCCTTAGCATTGATGGCAAGGGTAGGGGAAGGTTTTAAACTTCTTGCTCGATTCGATAGTACGGACATGGTTTTCTCCTTTTAACCGGAATATTGGAAAAATAGAAGGTTAAGGCTAAGGATAAGGTTAAGCAAATCTCGACCTTAACCTAAACCTTAACCTCAACCTCAAAATGTTCAACCCATTATTCCACTGTTCCACCATTCCATTATTCCTGCTTAAACAGAATCTCCGATATCTTACCAATTCTTTCCACCCCTTTAACCTCATGGGGAAGGAGGGGAAGCTCAATCAACCGAATCCGCGAAGCATATTGATCCTTCAGGATCTTGATGTAATTTTGCTGCATCTCCTTTCTCGCCTTATGGAATTCACAATCGGCTTCCTGAATCACATAATTAACAATCAAATGATTCACCCTGAGCTGGTATTCGTCAAAGTCCCGAATGATCCTCTCGGTCTGCCTGACGCCCAGCGCCTCTGGAATGGTGACGATGATAAAGTCTGTCTTCTGGGTATCCCGAATGAAACTGACCACTTTCTCAGCCAGATTCTCCCATCCACTGATGATCTCCAGCAAGGTCTTTTTCCCCTTTTTTAACTTCACACTTTCCTTGAACTTTTCAAAGTAACTATATAAATTCATATAGAATTTCGTTGCAGCTTCAAGATGCCTCAGGAAGATCTGCGGAAGATGCAACAGCCTCAACGTATGTCCAGCCGGAGCCGTATCCCAGACTACCAGATCATACTGTTCACTCTCAACCAGTTCGAGAATATAATTGAGCATATACTCTTCTTCGATGCCGGGCGCTCCCCCGATATACTCTACAAAGTCGTAATCGATTGAGGCAAAGGAGGAAACCACCTCATAGATTTCAGGGCCAAACCGCTCTTTCCATTTCTTTAAAACGACATCGGAGCTAATCTCAATGCCATAAAGGTCTTTGGCTCCCTTAATGGGCGTCTCCTGATCGCCGATCTCTGTTTCAAAGATGTCGGAAAGAGAAGGGGTGGGATCGCTTGAAATAATCAGCGTTTTCTTGCCCTGAAGCGAGAAGTGGAGGGCAATCGATGAGGCGCAGGTTGACTTGCCTACGCCGCCTTTCCCTCCGATCATAATCAGTCTTTTTGGCTCCTGATCGAGCCGGCTTAACGATGAATCCATCTTTTATCTCCGGAAGAGTTTGATACGTTCGACGGCGCCAAACCCCGATTTTTAAATCGGGGTAATGGTTCGACAAGCCTCTCGACAGGCTCAAGGCCCTGAGTTTATCGAAGGGGCTCACCATCCCGAGCAGAGTCGAGGGAAAAGCGCCGCTCAGTATCAACCCTGAGCCCCTCGGCTGTACTCGGGGCCTTGAGCCTGTCGAAAAGGCATACCCCGGGCGCCTGTCCTGAGCGATGTCGAAGGATCAGACCGGGGAGTCGAATGGGTTGATTTTATAGGTTTTAGATTTTATAATATTCAATCTAATAGGTCAAGAAATTTCAACTTCACTTAGATCATTAGGAAGCCATGAAGACAGGAAATAATTTAGGCTACCTCTAAAAATGTCATTCCGGCCCCGATCTTCATCGGGATAAACTCCAGCCGGAATCCAGTCCCGCCTTTAGCGGGATTGAAATAACTGGACTCCCGCCGGAGTTTATCCCGTACTTGATACGGGACGGGAGCGACGAATTTGGAATTATTTGAGGTTCCCTTTAATTAAAAATTTATAATTTTTCCTGAGTTCCTGGATCCCTTATGATCAGGAGGAAAGTTTGCCGTCAGGAATGATCGAAATTGACTCTGAATTGTGCAAAGACTGCAGGTTATGCATCTCTGTCTGCCCTCATCATTTAATTGAACCTTTCAATCGGTTGAACCAGAAGGGATATACCCCCGTCATTTTTGCGGAAAGCCAGCACAAGAAAGAAGGCAGAAAATGCACAGGATGCGCTCTTTGCGCTATGATGTGCCCTGAAATCGCCATCGAGGTGCAACGTGCCTAAGGTATTGATGCGTGGAAATCATGTGGTGGGAGAGGCGGCTATTCGTGCGGGGTGCCGCTATTATTTCGGATATCCCATCACGCCCCAGAATGAGATCCCCGAATATATGTCGGAAAAACTTCCGGAAGCGGAAGGAGGGGTTTTTATTCAGGCCGAAAGCGAGATCGCATCGATCCACATGGTCATCGGAGCCAGCATGGCCGGGGGCAGGGTGATGACCTCTTCTTCGGGACCGGGCATCAGCCTGAAACAGGAAGGGATCTCCTTTCTTTGCGCTCTGGAATTGCCTGCTGTGATTGTCAATATGTCGAGAGGAGGACCGGGCCTCGGCAATATTGCTCCGTCACAGTCCGACTATTTTCAGGCCACCCGTGGAGGGGGGCATGGCGATTACCGCACCATCGTCTTCGGCCCCAACTCCTGTCAGGAGCTGGCAGACCTCACTTATGAAGGGTTTAATCTTGCAGATAAATACCGCACCCCTGTCCTCATCCTGGGAGATGGCATGCTCGGCCAGATGATGGAGCCGGTTGAACTGCCACAGGAAATTCCTTTGAAGAAATTGCCTGCTAAGGACTGGGCGCTTACTGGCGCCAAGGGAAGGCCAAGCCGGTTCATCCGTTCCCTCATTTTGGACCCGATCAAAGAGGAAGAGCATAACTGGAAATTGATGAGGAAATATGAAAAAATCATCCGGGAAGAAGTGAAATGGGAGACCTACTTTGCTGACGACGCAAAAATGATGGTCATCGCTTTTGGCATTGCCGCAAGGATTGCCAAGGGGGCGATCAAACGGTTGCGGGAAGAAGGGGTCAAGGTCGGACTTCTACGACCCATCACTCTCTGGCCCTTTCCCTTTAAAGCGATCAAGGATTTTTCAAAAAAGGTGAAACATTTTTTTGTCTTTGAGATGAATATGGGCCAGATGGTGGAAGATGTGAAACTTGGCATCGAGGGAAACGCAGAAGTCCATTTCTATGGCAGGCCGGGAGGAGTGATCCTCACCCCTCTTGAAATTGCACGGGTCATCTCCAGTCAGTATTACCAAAAGAGGCTGGGATAAACTTAAAGTCAATCGGTCAAGGTTACGGCTATGAAGCCCCTGCCTACCGGCAGGCAGGCGTTTCGGTTATCGGTTAGGGTAGCAAAAAAAGAAAATGGGGTTACGGTGACGATGCTGGTATCGAAGCAAGATGCTCGGAAAACGAAGATCGAGCATCAAGCATCCATATACGAGACTCCCTGCCTGTCGGCAGACAGGGATACGAGCCTCGACAACGACAAACGCTAGTTTCTTACCGTTACCTTTTAAAAAAAAGCTTATGACGACCTAATCAACCGAAAAAACACTTGGCTTGAGATATTACAAATTCGTAAAAAGTCGAAAAACACTACAGATCGTCATTCCGGCGAAAGCCGGAATCCAGTAATTTCAGATAATTAGGAAAACACTGGACACCGGTTTTCACCGGTGAGACGACTTTTTACGAGACCATCAGATATTACGATGAAAAAAATATTCAGCAGACCGAAGTCCCTGAAAGCAACCCCTTTCCATTACTGCCCCGGATGTGGCCATAGCATCATCCACCGGCTCATCGGAGAGGTGATCGATGAGATGAACCTTCAGGAGAAGATCATCGGCGTCCCTCCGGCTGGGTGCGCGGTCCTCGCATACAACTATTTTGATATCGATATGGGCGAGGCGTCCCATGGCAGGGCGGCTGCGGTGGCGACCGGACTGAAACGGGCCGTTCCGGACAGGGTGGTCTTCACCTACCAGGGAGATGGAGATATGGCCGCCATCGGAACAGCGGAATCGATTCATGCGGCGGCCAGAGGAGAGAACATTACCACCATCTTCGTCAATAACGGAGTCTACGGGATGACCGGGGGCCAGATGGCGCCTACCACGATCTTAGGACAGAACACCACCACCTCGCCACGCGGAAGAAAAGAAAAGGTAGAAGGTTTTCCTATCAATCTGAGCGAGATGCTTGCCATTGCCCCTGGCAGTTCTTATATCGAGAGAACGGCCGTCAATACCCCTGCCAATATTTTGAAAACAAAGAAGGCGATTGCAAAGGCATTTCGTCTTCAGATACAGGGATATGGGTTCACGCTTGTCGAAGTCCTGTCCGCCTGTCCGACAAACTGGAAAATGGATCCTTTAAAAGCCTCGAAATGGATCGATGAAGTGATGGCGAGCCATTTCCCGCTCGGAGTGCTGAAGGATACCCCCGGAGACAAGAAAGATGCTCATTAAGACTATTTTTTCAGGATTCGGCGGCCAGGGGGTCATTATGATGGGATACCTCCTTGCCACCGCAGGGATGGTCGAAGGTAAGAATGTGACCTGTTTGCCCTCTTACGGAGCAGAGGTCAGGGGAGGAACAGCCAACTGCACGGTGGTGGTCTCCTCAGAGGAGATTGCCTCTCCGGTCGCCTCGGAACCCGAATATGCGGTGTTGATGAATAACCCCTCCCTAATCCGATTTCAGAATCAGGTTCAATCAGGAGGGACCATCTTTTTGAATTCAAGCCTGATCGAAGACAGGCCCATCCGGGGAGATCTGGAGATCTACGAGATCCCGCTCAATGACTTGACCAAACAACTTCCCGAAAATAGGGGCGCCAATGTGATCATGGTAGGAGCCTTCATCAAAAAATCCGGGCTGGTGTCTCCGGAAACAATGATTCGGGTTCTGAAAGATACTTTCGGCGGCAAGAATCCTGCGGTCTTCAAGCTGAACAAATCAGCTTTAATGCTTGGATACGAATATTTGAAGTGAAGGAGTAAGCTATGCCTGTCAAACAGATTTCCGTAAGCCTTGAGAATGTTCCCGGAAAGCTCTCTGAAATGAGCGATTATTTGGGAGAGAATGGGATCAATATCATAGCGGTGAGCGTGGTTGACGCCTCAGATGTCAGCGCCATCCGGTTTGTCGCCAGCGACCCTGAAAAGGCGGCCAATGTCTTAAGGACGCATGGTTATTCGATTAAGATCACCGAGGTGCTCGCAGTGGAAGCCCCCAACCATCCGGGTGGTCTCAATGCGGTTTTAAAGCCGCTCAAAGAGGTTTCAATCAATGTCAATTACCTCTACACCTGTTTGGGCAGGGGTGAAAAGACGGTGTTGATCGTGGGCGTCGATCAGATGGAGGAGGCGATTCAGGTTCTGAAAAAGAACTGGGTCCACATGTACGACGAGGAACTCTATAAACTATAAAAGTAGGTTGGTAAATGGGTTACGGTGACGAAGCCCGTATCGTGAGACGTCGAGAGGTTACGTGTGTAAAGAATTTAAAGACGAAAGACGTAACCGTATAACGAAACGGGCATCGTTACCTTGACCTTTAGACAAGAGCTTCAAAGATTATGCGTAGCTGTGCAGTCCGGAAAGGAGGTAGTTGACGCCAAAGTAGGTAAACAGGACAGCCACAAACCCGACGATGGATAGAATGGCTGCTTTTCTCCCCCTCCAGTCCCGTGTGATACGGGCATGTAAGAAGGCCGCATAAACAAACCAGGTGATCAAAGACCACGTCTCTTTCGGATCCCAGCTCCAGTAACTTCCCCATGCATAATTCGCCCATGCCGCACCGGTGATGATGCCCAGGCTCAGCATCGGAAATCCGATCACAATCGATTTGTAGTTAATCTCATCAAGAATGGGGAGAGCAGGCAGCCATTTTGCCATTCCCTCCTGCGGTCCACCTTTACGATCTTGAATCAGGTAAAGGATGCTGATCCCGAAGGAGACGGCAAAAGCGGCATACCCGAAGAAACAGGTCGTCACATGAATGGTCAACCAGTTGCTTTGGAGGGCTGGCATCAGCGGGGTGATCTTGGGACTGGCGCTTGGGATGATGGAGATGATGGCGATTGTCAAAAAGGCCAGGGGGGTGACAAAGACGCCAATGATCTTTTGCTTGTATTTGAATTCAAGGATGAGGTAGATCAGGACAATCGTCCAGGAGAAAAAGACAAGAGATTCATACATGTTCGAAAGGGGAACATAACCATATCCAGTCTGATGGGTTTCCAGCCAGCGCAATACCAGGCCAACCGAGTGAATGACCAGCCCTATGACCAGCAGAGAGGTAGAAGCCGTTCCCAGTCGATTGCTCCGTGAGGCTGTAAAAAGGAGATAGCCCAGGAAGCTGAGAAGATAAATTCCCATCGAGATATTAAAAAGGACGTGGCTTGTCAAAAAAAAGTCCATGCTTCACCCCGTATCGAATCAAGTCGTCAATTAATAAGGAGCCCATAATAGATTAGACATATTCTTCTCTAAAACTTCCAGTGAACCTATTACCTATACCGTTCACCCTGAGGCTCTCGAAGGGTGAACGGTTTGTTCAGGACAGGCTTGTCGAAAGGTGCATAGCTAAGCCGTTCATACTTCGACAGGCTCAGCACGAACGGCTTAATAAAAAGCAGTGCCCATTCAATTATGGACTCCTTAGTAATAAAAAGTTAACAGACTTCCGGCGCCTTGTCAATTTTTAAGAGAGGAAAACTTTGAAAAACTGATTTTCGCTCTCTGATTACACACCTGCCTGCCGGTAGGCAGGGATTTTTAAAAATGATCCCACAGATTTTTACCTAAATTGAGCGATTCTTTTGAGAATATCCTGTGGCCGCAGGCTTCAGCCTGCGTTTCAAAATCGCCCAAAGGGTGATTTGTAGGGCAAGGCTTTAGCCTTGCTTTGGAAGCAACCCTAAAGGGTTGCCCTACGATGAAATTCAAGAAAATCGCTCAATTTAGGTTTTATTTATTTAACAATGCATTTCTAAACTGTGCAATCGGTTCCTAATCGGTGTAAACAGAGATTGCCGGACTTTTTGAGGAATCTCCAGGGGAGAAGGGGCTTATGTTTTCTCTACATATTTCTTCCCTTCTATGGCGTGAGGGATGGGAAGGGCGCCTTTCTTTGGTTTGGATGACTCAGAGATTTGAATCTGGTAGACGGCTTTCAACAATAAAACCCCATCCTCCCTGTGACGCTGGATAAACGCCTCAACCGCCTGATAGTCCTGCCCTTTAAATGTTGTCCTGCAATTTCTTAGCAGGTAAGCGAGGCTGATGTCATCCATTTTATAATAGATCTCGAGGGGATGAGGGGAATCTTCGGGAACCCTCTCCAGGCTATTTATATCGATGGTTTTGAGAACCTGCCGATACAATTTGAGAAATGCCTCTAATTGATGCTCCGGAAGAGGGGAGGGATTCAGTTCTTTTTTAAGTTGTTTGACAATCTCTTCAGCCTGGATTTCAAGGCGGAGAAGTTTTAAGGAGTAGTCTCCCCGGATCAATTGATAGGACAGTGGTTCATCGATCCTCTTCCTGAATTTCTTGATCACAAACATCTCTTTTCCATTTGTCGCCTTGAAATAGGAGGCCTTTGTCGGCTCGGAATAAGGTTTTTCGCTGACGAAGGAGCCCTCCAGAACCTTCAGGTCCTCCATCGGATGGTTCCGATGATGTTTTAAAAAATCTTGAAAATCATCTTTTTCAATCGTCCGGCTGGGCTCAGGACGGTTAACCGAAACATACTCATACTCAGGCCACTGGTCGTAAGGGGTTTTTGTGAATATTTCATCGCAGGTGATGCATCGGATGATCTGGTTCATTGAAGGTCCCTTTTCATTTAATAGGAAACGGATGGAACTCTGACATGGTCCTTGACCAGAAAGACCTCTTCCATCTCCCTAAGAATGTTCAGAAAAATGGTGACCAACTGGGGATCAAACTGTTTTCCGGCAAATTTCAAGAGCTCATTTTTTGCCTCCCCATTCGTTAGGGGTTTGCGGTAGGGCCGGTTGGAGGTCATGCTGTCATACGCATCCGCAATTGCAATAATCCTGGCTCCCAATGGGATCCGGTCCTCCGACAATCCATCCGGATAACCGGTTCCATCGTACCGCTCATGGTGGTGGTGAACATAGGAAAGGGTATGGGGTGAAAGGTTCAGGGGCACCAAGAGTTCGAGTGACTTTTTGGTATGCTGTTTGATGATAGCCCATTCGGTGGACGAGAGAGCGCCCTTCTTATTGATAAAACGATTGCTGATGCCAATTTTTCCGATATCATGGAGGTAAGAGGCGACCCTGATTTCATTCCTGTCCTTTGGATTGAGCGACAATTTTTTTGAGATGAAATCAGAATAGTAACAAACGCGCTCTGAATGTCCCGACGTATAAGGGTCTTTCTCCTCAAGCGTAAAGGCAAGAACTTTTGAAAATTCGAGACAGTTCTGATTTTCCGAAGCGCCACTTTCTCCGTTTCCCGAATCGGCAAGACCGCTCATTTCCTTCGAAAGCAAAAGGTCGGTATCCATCGGACCGTTTTGATTGCCGGAATCGGAGCGCTGACGAAGCATCTCCTTGACTTTCAGGTTCAATTTTCTCCGATGGATCGATTTTTCAATAATGCACATGATCTCCGGGACATTGAAAGGTTTCGGGATATAATCGAACACCCCGTATCGGATGGCCTCGATCGCGCTATTTAGCGTCCCAAAGCCCGTGATGATGACGACCATCACATCAGGATCGAGAAGCCTGATCTCCTTGAGGGTGTCAATGCCTGACATGCCGGGCATTCTAATATCCAGGGTGACAACATCCATCTCGGTCTGCCGGAGCATCTGGATGGCCGAATGCCCGTTCTCTGCAATGAAGATGTTATAATGGGGTTTAAGAATCATTCTTAAGGATTCCCTCGGGCCTATTTCGTCATCCACAATCAGGATATTGGCCAAACTCTTTTTAGGTTCCATTCTTTTTTCCTTTCGATCCGATTGAATAGACATACTATTAAAGCAAAAATGTTGCCATTCTGAATTAAAATTATTAAATTGTTTCAGTATAATAACCTGTTGATATTTCAGGGCTATTGTTATTACAAGTTATGAGGGTGGGATTCTGGCATTATCGGGCTAAAAGGGACGTACAAAAATGAACAAGGGTTTACATTTTAGGCGGGCCTCTTGGGCTTAAAACCGTATCTTTCGGCGCAGGAACTAAATAGAGTCTGTTTATAAATGCCCTTTCCCCGTCATGCCGGACTTGAGGAGCCTGCCCCGTGCTTGATACGGGGCATCCAGACGTCGTCCCGACGAAAGTCGGGAACTATCTTAATTACTGGATTCCGGCTGGAGTTTATCCCGTACTTGATACGGGACCGGAATGACGACCTTTTTGAAAACCTTTAGTTTATAAACAGACTCTAAATATTTGGCAGGTGGAAGGTTTAGGAGTATTGCTTGATCCGGTCCTGCTGCTGGATCCCCAATTTGTCCATCTTATATTTCAAAATCCTTCGACTGATCCCTAAAATCTCTGCGGCGTGCGATTGAATAAAATTGGCTTTTCTCAGGGCGTCCAGAATGATTTCCTTCTCAAATTCTTCCTCCGCCCTCGAGAAGGAGATCTGGCCGCTTAAGACCGATTCTTTCAAACCATTCGCCTTGGATTGATTGATGATGGGAAGGGGCAATTCGTCCGGCTGGATATACTCATTGTGGGTGAGGGCAATCACCCGTTCGATCAGGTTCTCTAATTCCCTGACATTTCCGGGCCATTCGTAGTTCAGCAGCAATTCCAAGGCCTCTTTGCTGACCCCCTTCAACTGTTTTTGGTTCTCCTCGCTGAATTTCTTTGTAAAATGGCTGATCAATAGGGGGATATCCTCTCTTCGCTCTCGCAACGGGGGAAGGATGATGGGTACCACATTGATCCGGTAGTAGAGATCCTCTCGAAACTGTCCATTCTTGACAAGCTGGGGCAAATCCTTATTGGTCGCTGTAATGAGCCTCACATCGACCTTAATCGTCTTCGAACCTCCCACCCGGTTGAGTTCCTTCTCTTCGAGAAACCGGAGGATCTTCGCCTGGGTCATCAGGCTCAATTCACCGATCTCGTCAAGAAAGAGAGTCCCCTCATGGGCCGCCTCAAAACGCCCCAATTTTTTCTCGATCGCATTGGTGAAGGCCCCCTTTTCATGGCCGAAGAGTTCGCTCTCGATCAGGGTCTCCGGAATGGCCGCACAGTTGATGGTGACGAAGGGATGATTTTTCCGCGGGCTATGGTAGTGGATGGCGCGTGAGATGAGTTCTTTTCCTGTTCCGCTCTCTCCCATGATCAGAACCGTGGATCGGGTATCTGCCACCTGCTTCACCACTTTAAAAATATCCTTCATTCCCTTGCTCTTTCCCACGATATTGTCAAAGCCAAAATTCCGGTCAACCTCCATCCAGAGCCGCTGGTTTTCCTCCTTCAGCGCCTTTGTGGAAAGGGCCCGGTTGATGATCAAGCGAAGCTCATCCACATCGAAGGGCTTGGTGACGTAGTCATAAGCTCCGAGTTTCATCGCTTCCACGGCTGTCTTCACTGTCTTGGTGGCAGTGATCATGATGACAATCAGTTCGGGAAGGGTCTGTTTCAGCCTTTTCAGAATCCTCAGGCCATCTATATCCGGCAGGATGATATCAAGAAGGATTACGTCAGGGATATGGCCATCGACCTGTTGAAAGGCCTCTTCGGCGTTTTTCGCCAAAAAGACCTGGTACTCCCCCTTTAAAATCATTTTTAGGGATTCTCTGGCCCCCACCTCGTCATCGACAACCAGAATGCTTTTCAATGCTTCCTTTCCAACCATCGCCGCTCCTTATTAGGAATTTTTTTTATTAGGAATCCAGGAAACCATGAATAAAAAAAAGGCAAAGAGTTTGGGTTTTAGAATTTGAATTTTTCCTGCCTTCCTGGCTTCCTTATGATGAATTCGTAATTAGAAATTTTCTCATTAGGAATCCAGGAAATCATGAATAAAAAAGGTAAAGAATTTGGGTTTTAGAATTTGAATTTTTCCTGCCTTCCTGGCTTCCTTATTATGAATTCGTAGCCTGATAAGTGATCACCTTTCTTCTCTCCGCGGGGAATTTCAGGGAAACCAGGGTCCTGAGCTTCTTCTCATTGACTTCGAATTTCATCATCCCCCGGTTCCTCTCGATCATCTCCTTGATGAGCCGTATCTCCAGATCGGTCAATTCCTCCTCGCGGAGTAAAGGCGCCCCCAATAACGTATCCAGCGGATCGATGGGTTTCTTGTAGCCGGTGAACACCATCAGAATTTCGATGTATCTCCTCTCGGCTGAGGAAGGCGTTTGGCCTTCTCCGTTTTCCACGCGAACCGGGCGGTCATCCAGGGACTTCGTTAAAAAACCGATGCTTCCGCTGGCTGGGATCGCAGGAATGGCATACTGAATCAGGGAAGTCAAAATGTATCGCAACTGCTCTTCATGGAGGATCGTTTCAGGAAGGTCTTTTTCAAACTTCCTGAATAGCTTGATCCTCTTACTTTCGATCTGCGTCCCATGCTTTTTCAGGACATCTTCGATGATGAAATGAATGGTGTCTTTCTTCTCGACCGGGTGATTGATCCGGATGTAATTGAGAAGCCCATTGAGCACGCCGTCAATCTTTTCGATATCCTCGGTGACGATCCTGTAGAAATAGTCCCTGAATTCCGCATCATTAAATTTATCCCTCAGCAGTTGAGTGAAGGTCTTGATGGAGACCAGGGGATTTTTGATGCGATGGACCAATTCAAGGAAAAAATGCGAGGCATCGGGGATATTGAGTCCGTTGGAATGGTTACGGGAGGGTTCGTTCTTGGGAGGCGCCGCCGGCCTTGTCTCCGCCTTTTCAACGAAAGAGAAAAAGGAATTTCTATCCATCCCGTTCTCGATCGAGAGATCTTTTTCCATAATCTTTTCACCTTCTGATAAAATGGCGCAACGGGTAACGACCCTCTCCAGTTCCTTCAGGTTCCCGGGCCACCAGTATCTCTCCAACAACCTGAGGACATCATTCGAGATCCCCATTCTTTTAAGCTTCAACTGTTTGACACTCTCTTCGAGAATATATTGAGCGATGGCGCCGATTTCTCTCGGACGGTCCCTCAGCGGCGGGACATGGATGGCCATGGTTCTTAAGCGGAAATAGAGGTCCTCTGAAAATGCTCCCTGCGCCACCTTTTCTTCTAAGTTCTCCGAGGAGGAGGAGATGAAGCGGATGTTTTTAACGGTTTTTTTCTCCACTCCGTTCTGGAGCAGGCCGTCCTCGACCAGTTCCAGGAGTTTCAACTGATCCCTGCGGCCGAGACGTCCCACCTCGTTTAAAAAGAAGGTCGCCGGGGTCATCCCGAAAAGGATCTTTTCAAAAAGGGGAGAGAGGTGGTCAAAGAGAGTATTCTCATGAAGGATTTGACAATCCACCCTGTAAAAAAGAGAGGATTTCCAATCCCCTGTATGATGGATGATCTTTGCGATCAGCTCTTTTCCCGTCCCCTGTTCGCCCTGGATAAAAACAGGGGCGTTGTTCAGGGCGCATTTCTGAACCAGTTTGGCAACCCCGGGGGAGAGGATGGGAGAGTGAATTAAATCTTGATAGTTCATCGGAAATTCAGACAATGGACTTCAGACTTTAGACACCAGACTTTTCGATATAAGAAATTAACCCCTGAAGTGTTCTCAAGCTTTCTTGAGATTTTGCATATATTAACGTTCTCAAAATAGAAAAGACATCGATTTATAAAATCCCTCCTAACCTCCCTCCTTCGACAAGCTCAGGATGGTGAGCATGCCGAACCATTTGCTAAAGGGAGGGATTACCCCTCTTTGGCAAAGAGGGGTAGGGGAGATTTTCCAATGATTATGTCAATTCAATTCACTCTTCGGGAATATTTTTGTAGCCTTATATACCGAAAGCGCCCATTGATCCGCTAACTGCCATGCCTTTATATTTGTTTAATCTCTTGCCACTCTTTTGCCTCAGTCTATTGTCTGAAGTCAATGGTCTACTGTCTGAATCACTGATAGTTCATCGTGGCTCAAAAAAAGGCGTATGCTGAGTTTCGAGATCAACTCGCCTTCTTCTTGGATGGTCCTGGTCCACGGGCAAATTGATGAAGAAGGAAGTCCCATTGTCCTTTTGACTCTCAACATCAATATATCCTTTGTGGTCCCGTACGATCTGGTTGGAGATCGACAGTCCCAGGCCGCTTCCCGTCGTTTTCGTCGTATAAAAGGGATTGAAAATTTCCTCTAAATATTCTTGAGGGATGCCGCATCCCGTATCCTTAAATTCGACCTGAACATAGGGCTCCATTCCGGGTTTTAAAAAGGAATGGGTTTTTACAGTGATTTTCCCATTCTCAGGAGTTGCTTCAATGGCGTTTAGCAGGATGTTTAAAAAAACCTGCTTGATCTGTTCCCGGTCAACCTTAACGGAAGGAAGATCCGGCGCATATTGTTTCTCAATATGAACATTTTTTTTCTTGCTCTCTGTCGAAACGAGAAGGATCATTCCGTCCAAAATGTTGTTGACATCTTCAAATTCCAATTTTGGGATCGAAGGCCTGGCAAAATCGAGGAGTTCATTGACCAGATGTGAGATCCGGTCGACCTCTCCTGCGGCAATGTTCAGAAAATGGCTTCGGAATTCTTCGTCGTGAAGCCTTTCTGGCAACAATTGGGTGAGCGTCTTGATGGCAACCAGGGGGTTGCGAATTTCATGGGCCAGGCCTGCAGTCAGGGTTCCAAGAGAGGCGAGGCGGTCCGCCCTGCGAATATAGGATTTTGATTTCTTCAGGTCTTCAAAGAGCCTTGCATTCTCAATGGAAATGGCGGTCTGATTGGCAAGAGTGGTGAGCAATTCGATGTCCTCCTGATAATAGACATCTTTGGAGAATTTATGGCTGAGATTAACAATGCCGATAAGCTGTCCTTTCGAAAGCAGGGGAATGCTGACCTCTGCTTCCAGCGAAGTCATCTGCTCAATGACCATTTTTAATTCGGGGATATTGGTTCCTTTGGCTAATTCTTCTTTTACAACAATTTCTCTCATCTTCTGTAAATAACCGGGAAGAGGGGCCTCCTTGCGGAGGAGAGGCGAAGAGGCAGGCATCTTGATATTCTTCGATTCGAATAAATCATAACCCCCTTTTTCGTCATCCAATAAGAACAGGGACGCCTTATCCACTCCCATGGTTTGGGTCACGGTTTCCATGATTTTCTTCAAAAGGGATTGGAGATCGAGGATATTCACCATGGCCTTGCTCAATTCCCCCAGGGTCTCGCGATAATTATAGCGTTCTTTGAAAAGGAATTGGTCCACTGCCTTTTCAGTCCTTGGTTTGATCCTGTAAAATAAGAGTGCCGCCAAGAAAAGAACCGAAAACATCATCACCGTAAATAAATAATTGATTTTTCCATAGAAAATTTTCTGCCCAAGAAGGATTAAAAGAAAGGAAGGAATAAACAGAAGCAACAACAATAAAACATAAGTAGTCCCTTTTTTAAGGGCGATATTAATATCCAACAAACGATGCTTAAGAATAGAATAGGTTGTGAATCCAACCCAAATTACAGTAAATAGAGGACCGACCCAATTGAACTCAGAGATTTTCATCATTGGTAAAAATAAATTTGTAGCTACCCCAAGACTTGTGGTAAAAAACATCCCTGTCAAGCAGTATTTAATTTGTAATCTACTGATTCCTATAGACCTAATATAGGCACTGATTAGAAAGAAAAATCCTAATACCATATAACCTACAAAATAAATTGAGAAGAAAGGATAAGCAGGCCCATAATTAAATATTGGTAAATCACCACGGATGGAAGAAACCATGATAGGAGTATACGAAAGCATAATAAATAATATTGAGGGTGTTCCAATTATAAACAATTTGTTTGAACTTAATTGCTTTTGATCCTTTGGAAAGAGTAAAGCAAAACATAGAAATGCAGCAGGAATAACTCCTGATGATGCAAAGCTTGTCCTTCCCCAAAATATCCTCCAGGATGGAACGTTAAATAGGTAAGCGAGGAGTATACTTAGAGTCCAACCAGCAATTGCCCAAGCTAGTAACGAAAAAATAATATTTACTCTTTTAAATGTTGATCTTTTATAAAAGACTAATATACCTAAACCAACATTAATCATAGCAGTAAATAAAAGTGTAAAATAGATAGGTGTCAATTTTTAATCCAATAATGAATTTATTTTCTCATTAATTAAAACTACTTAAAACTATTACCGTGTATCTTCCTCCAAATCCATGAGCATTAACAGCTACTTTATTAAGTATTTTCTTAATAAACCGTTTAGGCACATAATTGAGGTCACATTGTGGATGAGGGTCAGAAAGATTTATCGTTGGCGGTACGATGCCATCTCTAATTGCTAATAG
>Ga0194119_10002161_pt1 | contig 34090 bp, 29 predicted proteins | sample TA2MahC100mmetaG_FD_148620 | JGI IMG/M metagenome (GOLD analysis project Ga0194119, IMG submission 148620) | Freshwater microbial communities from Lake Tanganyika, Tanzania - TA2015018 Mahale Deep Cast 100m | ecosystem: Environmental > Aquatic > Freshwater > Lake | place: Tanzania: Lake...
ATTTGCCGACCAGAGCGCTTATGATTCCGAGAAAAATATTTGAGATCTTTACAGAAGTACAACTAATTCTGCATGCCGGTGATCTTGTCGATCAATCGGTAATTGATGAACTGGGTGTGATTGCTCCGGTCGAAGCGGTTGCCGGCAACATGGATCCCCTCCATCTTGATCATAAACTGGGACGAATCAAGCTGATTAAACTTGGCCCTCTGGCAATTGGATTGTTGCACGGGGACATTGGGGGTCGGGCGGTTCACTTTAACCGGGTCAGAGATCTTTTCCTGCCTGATCAGCCGGCGGCGATTATCTTCGGGCATTTACACGAACCGGTAAATAAAAGAGTTGATGGAATTCTATACTTTAATCCCGGCTCAGCGATTGAACCGCGACGGGTCGCAAAGCCTTCGTGCGGCTTGCTGACTATCCGGGGCATGGAAATATGCGGCGAAATAATCTACTATTAGTGTTATAATGAGGTCCATGATACAAGTGAGGAGGGACTAATATGGCTTTGGAGATTAACAAACAAAAAGAACTTCACGAGCGGATTCTGTTCGAGGCAGAACAACTAAAGCTGCCGTGCAGTAAGGCTTTTACGATCGCAGCTGAAGTTGACTGCACCGTCAGTGAAGTTGGCAAAACCTGCAACGAAGTGGGGATAAAGATTGTCGGCTGCCAGCTTGGCTGTTTTTAATAAAAAGCGGGCGATAAAGAGCGTAAGAGATAGGGATGCGGCGTAAAAGCTGAAATTAGACTGAATATTGGCGAGCAGGCCTGAATATGGCCTGCTTTTCTGTTTGCCTGTCCGGCAAAGGTCAAGTATATTTAACTATAGAATTATTAGCACTCACCAGGGGTGAGTGCTGCTAAGATTAAAAATCCATACAAAGGAGGAAACTTAAATGAACCTCAAACCCCTTTCAGACAGAGTTGTAGTAAAGGTTTTGGAGGCGGAAGAGAAGACAGCCAGCGGTATTGTACTACCGGATAAGGCAAAGGAAAAACCGCAGGAAGGTAAAGTAATGGCTGTCGGCACAGGTAAAGTGCTTGACAACGGCAACCGGATGGAGATGGATGTCAAGGTTGGCGATAAAGTAATCTTTTCCCGCTATGCCGGAACTGAAGTGAAGGTTAAGGGTGAAGAGTACCTGATTCTGAGGCAGGATGATATTCTGGCCCTCATCTAGTAAATTATTCAATCAGAAAAAAGGAGGTTGCAAAATATGGCTAAACAGATTATTTACAATGAAGAAGCCCGGCGTGCCCTCGAAAGAGGCGTGAACGCATTGGCCAAAACAGTGACTGCAACATTAGGCCCAAAGGGTCGTAATGTAGTGCTCGACAAGAAGTTCGGTTCTCCCCAGATTACTAATGATGGTGTAACCATCGCCCGCGAAATTGAATTGGAAGATCCATTTGAAAACATGGGCGCCCAGCTGGTGAAAGAGGTGGCAACAAAAACCAACGATGTAGCCGGAGACGGTACCACCACTGCTACCCTGTTAGCCCAGGGCATCATTCGTGACGGATTAAAGAACGTTGCTGCCGGCGCTAACCCGATGCTGATGAAACGCGGTATCGAGAAAGCTGTTGTTGTAGCACTGAAAGAGCTGGAGAAGATGAGCAAGCCGGTGGAAACCAAGGAAGACATTTCACAGGTTGCCGCCATTTCGGCCAGCGATGAGACCATTGGCCAGCTGATTGCTGAAGCGATGGAAAAGGTTGGTAAAGACGGCGTAATCACTGTCGAGGAATCAAAAGGGTTTACTACCGATCTAAAAGTTGTGGAAGGGATGCAGTTTGATCGCGGCTATATTTCTCCTTACATGGTAACCGATACCGAGAAAATGGAAGCGGTACTGGAAGATCCGTTTATCCTGCTGACCGACCGTAAAGTTAGCAACATTCATGATTTACTGCCCCTGCTGGAGAAGATCGTCCAGAAAGGTAAAAACCTGCTGTTGATCGCCGAAGATGTTGAAGGCGAAGCTTTGGCTACCCTGGTAGTCAATAAACTGCGCGGAACTTTTACCTGTGTGGCTGTTAAGGCCCCCGGCTTTGGTGATCGCCGCAAGGCGATGCTTGAAGACATCGCTGTTCTGACCGGTGGTAAAGTGATCTCTGAAGATCTCGGTATCGACATGAAGAATGTAGAAGTAGATATGCTCGGACATGCCCGTCAGGTAAGAATCAGCAAGGAAGAAACGGTGCTGGTCGACGGCGGAGGAAGCTCTGAAGACATCAAGAAGCGTATCGCTCAGCTGAGAGTCCAGATTGAAGATACAACTTCAGATTTTGATCGCGAAAAACTGCAGGAGCGTCTGGCCAAATTGGCTGGTGGCGTAGCAGTCATTGAAGTTGGCGCAGCTACCGAAACCGAAATGAAAGAGAAAAAGATGCGCATTGAGGATGCTCTTTCAGCAACCCGTGCTGCGGTCGAGGAAGGTATTGTACCCGGAGGCGGTATTGCCTACCTGCTCATTACTTATGGTTTTGAGCAGCTTGAAAAAGAACTGGAAGGCGACGTTTTAACCGGCCTGTTGATTGTTAAGCGGGCTTTGGAAGATCCGGTACGCGTAATTGCTGACAATGCCGGAGCAGAAGGCTCTGTTGTCGTTGAGAAAATCAAGGCTATGGATAAGGGAACTGGCTTTAATGCCATAACAGCCAAGTTTGAGAACATGATGGCTGCAGGCATTGTAGACCCGGCAAAAGTAGCCCGTTCGGCGATCCAGAATGCAGCCAGTATTTCGGCTTTATTCCTGACCACTGAAGCAGTGGTAACAGATTTACCCGAGAAAAATGGCGGCGGCGGTATGCCTGGCGGCATGCCTGGCGGCGGAATGGGAATGATGTAAATAATGCTTTAAAAACCGGCTAAAATAAAGCCGAATATAATTAAGCCCCCGTTCAATGTGGATCGGGGGCTTTTTTATGCAAAAAACGATTCTCGACATTATTCAGATAAAATACTATAATCAGTTTAACAATTTAACTATTAACGGATGCAAGTAATAATCAGGAGGGGTAGAAATGATCGATTTTTCATTAAGCGAAGAGCAGCAATTGATACAGAAGATGGCTCGTGATTTTGCCCAGTCCGAGATATTGCCCCATGCAGCAGACTTTGATCGCAGCGGAGATTACCCGGAAGAAATTGTTAGGAAAGCTTTTCAAGCCGACCTGGTGTACGGGGTTATTCCGGAGCAGTACGGGGGGGGAGGTCTTGGCGCCCTTGATCAGTTGCTGATTGCCGAAGAGCTTTCAGCTGCCTGTGCCGGGATTGGCAGCTGCATTGCCATTAACAGTTTGGCAGCGATCCCCCTGATCTACTTCGGCAGCGAGAAACAAAAAGAATCACTTCTCAGCATGATCTGTACCGAGGAAAAGAAAATGGCTCTCTGTGTGACCGAACCCGGGGCCGGATCTGATGTATCCTCAATTAGCAGCACAGCGAAAAAGATTGGCGCTAAATATATTTTAAACGGTAATAAAACTTTTATTACCAATGGCGGTGTAGCTGACTACTATATTGTTTTTGCCTCAATAGACCGCGCTTTGGGGCACAAGGGGATTACCGCTTTCTGGGTGCCGCGGGATCTGCCGGGAGTTTCTGTGGGTAAAAAGGAAGATAAAATGGGGCAGCGCGCGGCCAACACTACCGATGTGATTTTTGATCAGGTCGAAATACCGGAAACAGATCGGATCGGTGAAGAGGGACAGGGCTTTAAAATTATCATGCAGACCTTCAACCATTCGCGGCCGGGAGTTGGCGCTTCTGCCGTGGGAGTAGCCCGCAGCGCCATGGAGTATGCTCTTAAATACGCATCCGAGAGAGAACAGTTTGGCCTGCCGATCCTGATGCACCAGGCGGTTATGTTCATGCTGGCTGATATGGCCAAGGATATTGAAGCAGGGAGGCTTCTGGCCTGGCAGGCCGCCTGGAAAGGCAGTCAGGGCCTTGATAACTCTAAGGAAGCCGCGATCGCCAAGGTTTTCTGCGGTGATATGGTGATGCGGGTTACCACAGACGCAGTCCAGGTCCTGGGCGGTTATGGTTATATCAAAGATTACCCGGTCGAGAAGCTGATGCGTGATGCCAAGGTTTTCCAGATCTATGAGGGCACGGCCCAGATTCAGCGCTTGCTGATTGGCCGCGCCCTGATGAAAGATTTGTTTTAAATCAACGTTGCTTTGATTGCTATGGTTATTAGGCGATAATGATCTTCAGCAAACGAAATAAGAGGGAACGGGAAAAACATTAACCCGTTCCCTCAATTAAGTTTTAGTCTAATTACCCAATAGCTCGTTCAGTCTGGCAATAGATTGATCAATCATCTCCTGCGGGTAATCAACATCTTTGATCTTGCCGGCCAGGTAATCGTCGTAGGCAGTCATATCAAAGTGGCCGTGGCCGCTTAAATTAAAGAGGATTGTTTTTTCTTCCCCGGCTTCTTTGCATTCAAGGGCTAAATCAATTGCTCCCTTAATGGCGTGTGAGGATTCCGGAGCCGGAACAATCCCTTCAGTTTTTGTGAAGGTAAGCGCCGCTTCGAAGGCTCCTTCCTGCCCAACCGCGCGCGCTTCCATCAGCTTATCGTGATAAAGACGGCTCAAAATCGGGGATTGTCCGTGATAACGCAGGCCGCCGGCGTGAATGCCGGGAGGCATAAAGTTGTGACCCAGGGTATACATCTTCAACAGTGGGGTCAGGCCGGCCACATCACCAAAGTCATAAGTGAATTTGCCCTTGGTAAAAGTCGGGCAGGCAGCCGGTTCGACACCGATGCAGCGAACATTTTTATCTTCACGCAGATTATCCTGAATAAACGGTAGCGCTATGCCGGCAAAATTGCTGCCACCTCCGCAACAGCCAACAACGTAATCGGGGTACTCGCCAACCAAGGCGAGCTGTTTTTTGGCCTCCTGGCCGATGATTGTCTGGTGCAGCATCACGTGGTTTAAGACACTACCAAGCGAGTAATTACTGTCTTCCCTACCGGCGGCGTCTTCAACAGCTTCACTGATGGCGATGCCCAAGCTGCCCAGTGAATTCGGATCAGCGGCTAAGATATCGCGACCTGACTTGGTTAGGTTGGTGGGGCTGGCATGAACCTTTGCTCCAAACATTTCCATCATCGAACGCCGGTATGGCTTCTGCCCGTAACTGACTTTAACCATGTAAACTTCGCATTCCATATCAAAATAATTGCAGGCCATGGCCAGTGAGCAACCCCATTGCCCGGCTCCGGTTTCGGTGGCGAGGCGCTTTTTGCCTTCCTGTTTGTTGTAGTAAGCCTGAGGCACAGCAGTGTTTGGTTTATGGCTGCCCGTTGGACTAACACCTTCATTTTTATAATAGATTTTTGCCGGTGTACCCAACGCCCGCTCCAGGTTATAAGCTCTGTAAAGCGGGCTTGGCCTCCAGAGACTGTAAATCTCCATCACTTCTTCGGGGATATCGATAAAGCGTTCCTGCGAAACTTCCTGCATGATCAGACCCATGGGAAAAATAGGTTTTAAATCATCCGGTCCGATCGGTTGCTTTGTACCCGGGTGCAGGGGTGGGTCCAGCGGCGTTGGCAAATCAGCCTGAATGTTGTACCACTGGCGGGGCATCTCTTTCAAGGGTAAGGTAATGTTTCTTTCTTTCATCGTCGTTCCTCCTTTTTATAGCATTGCTTATTTTGGTAAAAAAAAATAACTTCCGTCCGGGGACGAGAGTTATTCGTGGTACCACCCTGGTTACCTGCTCTGGCAGGTCACTCTGTCAGGTGCGGGAAGAATACTTCCTCAGACCTGCTTTCTTTTATCGGTGAAAGATCCGACCGGGTCTACTTGCGTCTAAACGCTTTCAGCCGGTGCCTCCCAGGAGCCATTCACACGGTGTATCGACGCCGGATTTTCAGCTTTGGAAACATTGCCGTTTCCTCAATCCGGCTCTCTGAGCCGACCCGATCCGGGTTACTAGTTCCTGTCATCGGCAGAGCCATATTCTCTTTGATTCCAAACTCTAACACAGGAGAACAGGTGTGTCAAGAAAAAAAACTGAAAAATATTTTAAGCTGAAAAATGATTAAATGATCTTTGAAGCAGGATTATCAAAGATCATTGGCGAAAACCAAGCACGTAGGCAGGTTAGCACAGAACTATTGCTGATGCTAGCAAACGAGGGCGGAAATGTAAACAGACAGCGCCTTCAGGGCCAGGGAGAAAAACTAAATATATAACAATCGTTAAAAGAATATTTTAACGAGGGAAAGTGTGCCTAGGGTTCCGCTTCCGTAAACAGGAATCTTAAGAACGGAAGGTCTGGTCCGAGTGGCACAGACATCTGCAGCAACCTGAACAGCAGTAGCTGAAATGTCACACCGAAGGGATAAAAGCCCAGGCGGGTAGGTTTCGCTCGATACCTATCTGCCCGGGCTTTCTTATTTTGATGTGAGGAGGTGATTCTATAAAAACAGTAGTCGGCTGCTTTGGGCAAGCGTTTTAAAAATAACTTAACCAGGAGGATGATGATGGAAAAGTTTTTTAAGTTCAAAGAACATAATACAACTCTGAAGACCGAAATCAACGCTGGTGCTACAACTTTTATGACCATGGCTTATATTATTTTTGTAAACCCCGCTATTTTAAGCGCTGCCGGCATGGATTTCGGTGCGGTTATGACGGCAACGATTATTGCCGCCGGGCTAACAACCATACTAATGGGATTATTGACTAATTATCCTTTTGCCCTGGCCAGCGGAATGGGGCTTAATGCTTTCTTTGCTTTTGTAGTTGCCGCCCAGTTTGGCTGGCAGGCCGCCCTGGGTGCCGTTTTTATTTCCGGAGTTGTATTTCTGATCCTAGCGATTTCAGGGGCGATCAGCCACATTGATGCCGCTGTCCCAACCAGCCTTAAAAGTGCTGTCGCAGCCGGAATCGGAATCTTCATCGCCTTTATCGGCTTGCAGAATGCCGGGATCATTGTCGGCTATGAGGCGACACAAGTTACCCTTGGCGACCTGACTGCGCCGGGACCGCTCCTGGCGCTGATCGGCACTCTGATTATTGCTGTCCTGATGGCCCGTAAAATTAAAGGGGCGATCTTGATCGGTATTTTACTGACAACGATTGTTAGTTTTATTATGGGTATCCAACCCCTGCCTGCGGGTCTTGGTGGTATATTTGGCCTTCCAGCCAGTATCGCTCCTGTTTTTCTGCAGCTTGATTTACGCGCAGCTCTTGCCATTCCGTTTTTCGTGATCTTCTCCTTTGTTTTTGTCGATGTTTTCGATACCATGGGCACCTTACTTGGAACCGGCGCCCGGGCCGGTTTCCTGGACAAAGATGGGCGCCTGCCGCGGGTAAATAAAGCGATGCTGGCCGACTCTATCGGCACCATGGGTGGCGCGCTGCTGGGGACCAGCACAGTCACCACTTATATTGAATCGACAGCCGGTATATCGGAGGGTGGAAGAACCGGATTTACTTCGGTAGTCACCGGATTACTTTTTTTCCTGGCGCTCTTTGTTGCTCCTCTAGCTGGTTTGATCCCAGCCGAAGCAACGGCTCCGGCGTTAATTATTGTCGGGGTGCTGATGGTCGGTGCAGTTACCAAAATCGACTTTGAAGATTTTACTGAAGCATTTCCAGCTTTCTTGACAATCATCTTTATGCCGTTGGCGTTTAGCATAGCTGACGGTATTGCTTTTGGTTTTATTGCCTTTCCGATCGTCAAGCTGGTTGCCGGAAAAGGCAAAGAGGTGCACTGGCTGCTTTACGTTCTTGCGGTTGTATCCCTGATTCACTTCTTCTGGTAGAAAATGATTAGTTTTTCCGGAAGAAAGGAGTTCAGGCAATCCACTGAGAACATATAAAATGTACAGTGTGTTTGTTTAGAATGCTGAAGGTTGATAAATATGCTGGACGTGGCATCAGGAAGTTGTTATTCCAGGTGCCACGTCAATGCATGATAATGGAGATGATTGGGTATGCCGGAGATTCAGGTAGGGATTATCATGGGCAGTGATTCAGACCTGCCAATCATGCAGAAGTGTGCTGATGCGCTTGATGAGTTTGGAATCGGCTGGGAAATGGTGATCTCCAGCGCCCACCGCCATCCGGAAAAAACCGCCCGGTATGCACGAGGCGCAGCTGATGCGGGTTTAAAAGTAATTATAGCCGGCGCCGGAGGCGCTGCTCACCTGCCGGGGGTAATTGCCTCCATGACCCTGTTGCCGGTAATCGGGGTACCAATAGCCATTGAGCCGCTTGGCGGTGTCGACTCGCTCTACTCGATCGTTCAGATGCCACAGGGGATTCCTGTTGCTACCGTAGCGATCAACGGCGCTTACAACGCCGGGCTGTTAGCGGTTCATATAATGGCAGCGCACGATGAAAAAATGCGCAACCGCTTGAACATTTATCGTCAAAAATTGGCGGCTAAAGTAGAAGAGAAAGATTGTGCCCTGCGTGATCAACTTGGCCGGTGCAAGCGGCCAGAACCGGGTGATCAATAATGATTGAGCGTTATACCAGTCAGGCCATGGGCAGAATCTGGAGTCTAAAGAACCGCTATCAAAAATTTTTGGATGTGGAAATTCTGGCCAGCGAAGCATGGGCGGAATTGGGGGTCATTCCGAGAGAAGCAGCGGCGTTAATTGCTGCTAATGCCCGTTTTGATGTCGGGCGGATTGATGCCCTGGAACAAGAAACCAGGCATGACGTAGTGGCCTTTACACGCTCGGTTGCCGAATCATTGGGTGCTGAAAGCCGATACTTTCATTATGGGCTGACTTCCTACGATATTGTCGATACTGCCCTATCGATTTTACTGGTTGAAGCTGCTGCTTTGCTCCATAACGGTTTGGCTGAACTTGATCAGGTCCTTACCGAAAAGGCGCTGCGTTATAAGCAAACCCCAACAATCGGCCGAACGCATGGTGTTCACGCCGAACCAACGAGTCTTGGCCTTAAATTTGCGCTGTGGCTGGCCGAAAATCGCCGGAACATTAAGCGCCTTGAGCGGGCAACAGCAGCGATTAGCGTCGGGAAAATTTCTGGTGCAGTCGGTAACTATGCGCATATCGATCCTTTTATTGAAGAGTATGTTTGTCACAAGCTTGGCCTGGAAGCCGCCGCAATTTCTACCCAAATCCTACAGCGTGACCGGCATGCCGAATTTGTTTCTACCCTGGCGCTAATCGGGGCATCTCTAGAGAAAATAGCGCTGGAGATCCGCAACCTGCAGCGCACAGAGACCAGGGAGCTGGAAGAACCATTTTACAGGGGCCAAAAAGGTTCATCGGCAATGCCGCATAAGAAAAACCCCGTCACCTCGGAAAAAATATGCGGCCTGGCCCGCCTGTTACGCGGATATGCCGTTACAGCGTTAGAAAATGTTGCCCTATGGCATGAACGAGACATCTCCCACTCATCGGTGGAAAGAGTTATTCTGCCTGACAGCACGATTGCTCTCGATCACATGTTACAGCAGACGATCAGAATTGTAAGTGAAATAGTAGTTAACGAAAAACAGTTGGCTGCAAATCTTGAACTGACCGGCGGCCTGATTTATTCGCAGCGGGTTTTGCTGGAGCTGGTGGAATGCGGTTTGTCACGTGAAGAAGCCTATGACCTGGTGCAAGGTTATGCGCTGCAGGCCTGGGAGAGCGGACTGCGGTTCCGTGACCTACTCAAGTCGGACCAGTTAATAACAGAAAAACTGGGGCACAAAAAACTTGAAGCGTGTTTTAATCCTGATTACTATCTGCAGCGGGTTGATTATATCTATAAGCGTCTGGGGCTCTAGCAAATTGAAATAACAGGCGCTGGTTCAAAGATTATTTAAGGGAGGTATAGTTTTGCGAAAAGGAGAATTTGCGTACGAAGGAAAAGCAAAAAAGATTTACAAGACTGATGATCCAAAGCAACTGCTGGTTGAATTCAAAGATGATGCTACCGCATTTGACGGAGTTAAGAAAGATCGTCTTCAGGACAAAGGTATCCTGAACAACCGCCTTTCGGCAATTTTCTTTAGACTGCTTGAAGAAAAGGGCATCGAAACCCACTATATTGAAACCATAAGCGAGCGGGAGATGCTGGTAAAAGCCTTAGATATAATCCCGGTTGAAGTGATTGTGCGCAATATCGCAGCCGGCAGTATCTCCAAGCGGCTCGGTATCGAAGAAGGAATTAAACTAAAAAAAACTGTTCTTGAATTTTCGCTGAAAGACGATGCACTCCATGATCCGATGATTAACCACTATCACATCTACGCTCTTGACCTGGCTACAGCAGAAGAGATGGCGGTTATTGAAGAAGCAGCCCTCCACATCAATACGATCCTGATTCCCTATCTGGAGCAAAAGGGAATAACGTTGGTTGATTTTAAACTTGAATTTGGCCGACATCAGGGCCGGGTGATCTTGGGAGACGAAATATCACCTGACACCTGCCGCTTCTGGGATAGCAGTAGCGGGGAAAAGTTAGATAAAGATCGTTTCCGCCGTGACCTTGGCGGTGTTGTTGATGCTTATCGCGAAGTTTTAAGACGCCTTGAGGGAGGCGATAATCCTGCACTGGAAAGCTAAAGTTGAAGTAACTTTAAAACAATCGGTTCTCGATCCTCAGGGGTCTGCAGTGGAAAGCTCTTTGCATGCGCTCGGTTATGAGAATGTCTATCGGGTCAGGGTCGGAAAATATCTGGAGCTTTTTTTAGAGGCAGAAAATAAAGAAGAAGCCACTCACCAGGTTGAAGAGATGTCCCGGCGTTTGCTGAGCAATCCGGTTATTGAAGATTTCAGCTATAGCCTGCAGGAGGCCCAGCTATGAAGTTCGGAGTAATAGTTTTTCCTGGTTCAAACTGTGATCTTGATGCTTTTCATCTAATCCGCGATATTCTGCAGCAACCGGTTGATTATATCAGTCATCAAACAGCAGATCTGGCAGACTGTGATGCGGTGATCCTGCCAGGTGGTTTTTCATATGGTGATTACCTGCGTTCCGGGGCCATTGCCCGCTTTAGTAAAATCATGCCGAAGGTAGCTGAGTTTGCCGCAAGAGGCGGATTGGTGCTTGGCATTTGCAATGGGTTTCAGGTATTGACTGAAGCAGGGTTGCTGCCAGGCGCTCTTTACCGCAACGATAGTTTGCAGTTCCGCTGCCAGCAGGTATCAGTCAGGGTTGAAAACTCTGACACTCCTTTTACTAATGCTGCCTCCCGGGGTGCTGTCCTGAAGATTCCTATTGCTCACGGGGATGGCAATTACTTTGCCCCCCCGGAGCTATTACAGCAGATGGAGAAAAATCGACAAATCCTCTTTCGCTACACCGATGAAAAAGGGAAAACCAGGATAGATGCCAATCCAAATGGTTCTCTCGATCAGATTGCCGGAGTCTGTAACGAAACCGGCAATGTAGCCGGCATGATGCCCCACCCTGAGCGAGCAGGTGAATTGATCCTCGGTTCGGCTGACGGCCTGTTTATCTTTAAATCGATCCTTAATCACTTTTTAAGCAAAGAGGCGGTGAAACATGGCTGAGCAAAGCTGGCGTCAGCTGGGTCTCACCGATCAGGAATACGCGATGATCATTGAACAGATAGGCCGTGAGCCGAACCTGGTAGAACTAAATATGTACAGTGTAATGTGGTCGGAACACTGCAGCTATAAACATTCACAGTCGGCTTTGAAACAATTCCCAACCAGTGGCAGACGTGTGATCCAGGGCCCGGGTGAGAACGCCGGTGTGGTCGATATCGGTGACGGCTGGGCAGCCGTATTTAAGATTGAAAGCCACAACCACCCGTCAGCGGTGGAGCCTTACCAGGGCGCGGCCACGGGAGTGGGCGGCATCTTAAGAGACATTTTTACCATGGGTGCACAACCGGTGGCTTTTTTAAACTCGCTGCGGTTCGGAAATCTTGAAGATGCCCGTGGGCGGTATTTATTTGACGGTGTAATTGCCGGCATCGGTGGCTACGGTAACTGTGTCGGCATTCCGACAGTGGGCGGCGAGATTTATTTCGAAGATTGTTACCAGGGTAATCCATTAGTTAACGCTATGTGTGTTGGTATAATGCCGCTGGAACGGCTGGTCCTCGGTAAGGCAGTCGGAGTAGGCAACCTGATAGTACTGGTCGGAGCCCGCACCGGGCGCGACGGTATCCACGGTGTGACTTTTGCTTCGGAAGAGCTTTCACAGGCATCGGAAGAGAGACGACCTGCCGTGCAGGTTGGAGATCCTTTCCTTGGTAAATTGCTGTTGGAAGCAACCCTGGAAGTGATCGAAAAAAAACTGGTTGTGGGGGTTCAGGATCTCGGTGGAGCAGGTTTAACCTGTGCTCTTACTGAAACAGCCGCCCGTGCCGGCTCCGGAATAACAGTTGAGCTGGATCGGGTACCCTTAAGGGAAGCGGGGATGCATCCCTTTGAAATTTTAACTTCCGAATCGCAGGAGAGAATGCTGCTGATTGTTGAACCCGATCAATATAAAGCAGTCGAAGCGGTATTCCGCCGCTGGGAACTGAGTCCGGCTGTTCTCGGTAAAGTCACTGCAGACGGCCAGGTGATAGCCCGTTTTAAAGGAGAAGAGGTGGTCAGGGTTCCGGCAGCAAGCGTTTCCGGTGGTGCTCCGGTTTATAATCCGGAGGCACAGGAACCCGAATATTTTAAACGGCTTGCATCCCTTGACCCTCTGGATTTGCCAGCGGTAAAAGATTTCAACAAAGCATTGATCAGCATCCTGTCATCACCCGATATTGCTTCCAAGGAGTGGGTCTGGCGCCGTTATGATTTCATGGTGCGAACCTGCACTGTCCAGGGACCCGGTGGTGACGCAGCGGTAATCAGGCACCGTGAAAGCGGCAAGGGACTGGCGATGGCTGTTGATGGCAACGGACGCTATGTCTACCTGAACCCCTATCTGGGTGGAATGCTGGCGGTGGCTGAAGCAACACGTAACGTCAGTTGTGTCGGAGCTGAGCCGATCGGCATTACCGATTGTCTTAATTTTGGTAACCCGGAGAAGCCTGAAATCTATTGGCAGTTCAAACAGGCGGTAGCCGGCATGGCCGAGGCCTGCCGGGTGTTGGAGGTTCCTGTTGTCGGCGGTAATGTCAGCTTTTACAATGAAGTTGAGGGTGAAGCAATTTATCCCACACCGGTTGTCGGAGCTGTTGGGCTGCTCGATCATTATGAAATGCAGGCTAAGTCAGCCTTCGTTCAGGAAGGCGATATTATCTATCTGCTGGGAGCAAAAGAAGTGTCACTGGGCGGCAGTCAATTTTTAAAAAAGATTCACGGACAGCTCTACGGCAAAATGGCCGGGCTGAACCTGAACCTGGAAAAACAGCTGCAGAATCTGCTGCGGTACTTGATTAGTGAAAAACTGCTCCAATCAGCGCATGATCTCGCCGATGGTGGACTGGCTGTAGCCTTGGCTGAAAGCTGCCTGGCTGGTGGAAGCGGAGCAATTATTAAATATAATTGTACTTCACGGCCGGAGCTTGAGCTTTTCGGTGAAGGACCGTCCCGAGTTTTAGTATCGGTTAGTCCTGAACTGGGGGAACGGGTTAAAAGCATAGCAACTGAATCTGGTATTCCGGTTGAAGAGATCGGTATTGTCCAGGGCGATCTTTTGCAGATCACTTCTGGCAGTGATTCTTTGATCGAAATGAAAATAGCACTGATGGAGAGAGCCTACAGGGAGGTCTTTACATGGATCATGGAATAGCTTACCGGCAGCAGGTGAAGCTGCATGAAGCCTGTGGGGTTTGTGGCGGCTATGCCCAGGATCAACCGCTTGCTTTCCTGACCTGTTTTGCCCTCTATGCTTTGCAGCACCGAGGCCAGGAAAGTGCCGGTATTGTGGCCGGTCCTGGCGAAGGACGCAAAGTATGGATTAAAAAAGGCATGGGGCTCGTTTCGGAAGTATTTCCCGACAGCGCAGACCTAAAGGGTGTAGTCAGCAAACTGGCCATTGGCCATGTTCGCTATTCTTACGGTCAGGAAGGCAGGAACCCTGAAAATACCCAGCCTTTGAAATTACGCTATCGTTACGGTGAACTGGCAGTGGCCCACAATGGTCATCTGTTAAATGCTTTAGAACTGCGGGCAGAATTGGAGGATCAGGGTGCTATTTTTCAGACCGATACCGATTCAGAGTTATTGGCCCACATGGTGGCGCGCCAGGGCAGCGAGCTGCTTGAAGATGCGCTGGCAGAAGTCGTTCCCCGCCTGAAAGGGGCGTTTGCCTTTATTGTCACCGATGGTCGCAAAGTGGTTGGTTTACGTGATGGATATGGTTTCAGACCCCTTTCACTGGGCGCTCTAAATGGCGGAGGTTATTTTCTGGCTTCTGAAACCTGTGCTTTTGATACCATCCAGGCCACATTTATCCGTGACTTAGCACCGGGTGAGATGGTGATTCTCGATGCTGCAGGTGTTAAAAGCAGGCAGGTAATCGCTCCTAAGCATTCCCGCCTGTGTATTTTCGAATATATTTACTTCGCTAGGCCCGACAGCAATCTACAGGGGAGAAATGTGCACCTGGTCAGGCGCGAATTAGGCAGGAGGCTGGCCCGGGAACACCCGGTAGAGGCTGACATAGTTTCCGGAGTGCCCGATTCAAGCATCGCCGCCGCATCAGGTTTTGCAGAAGAAGCCGGGCTTCCCTACGAGATGTCACTGGTCAAAAACCGCTATATCGGCAGAACTTTTATCAAACCGACGCAAAAAATGAGAGAAGAGGGCGTCGATTTAAAACTTAATGCGGTCCAAAAGATTGTTGAAGGCAAGCGGGTTGTCCTGGTCGATGATTCGATAGTGCGCGGTACAACAAGTCTGAAATTGATCGCCATTATGCGGCGGGCTGGAGCCCGTGAAGTGCACTTAAGAATCAGTTCCCCCCCGGTTATCGGATCCTGTTATTATGGGATTGACATTCCCGATGCTAAGGATCTGATTGCTTACAATCGTTCCCCGGCAGAGATTCCGACCCTGGTTGGCGCTGATTCGGTAGGTTATTTAAGTCTCGAAGAAGCTTGTACAGCAGTAGGCCTGCCGGGCAGTGAATTATGCAGCGGCTGTTTTAACGGCTATTATCCGGTATTGCCTTAAGGCCAGCTTTTATATAAAGTATAATGGGAAGATTAATTAATGGAGGATGATAAAAATGAATCTTTTATTGTACGCTGCACCGGCCAGTGCTCTAGTTGCACTTGTTTTTGCCCTTATACTATGGTTTAAAATGAGCAAAGCCGAAGCAGGTAATGAGCGGATGCAGGAAATTGCAGCTGCCATTCACGAAGGCGCCATGGCTTTCATGAAACGAGAATACACCTACCTGGCCGTCTTCGTCGTGGTGCTGACGGTTGTATTGGGCTTTGCCATTAACCTTCTGACTGCGCTTAGTTTTGTAGTCGGCGCATTGCTTTCCGCGACTGCTGGTTATATCGGGATGACCGTGGCCACAAGCGCTAACGTGCGGACTGCCCACGCAGCTCGCTCGGGTATCAACCCGGCTCTGACTGTTGCTTTTTCTAGCGGTACGATCATGGGTATGATGGTCGCCGGTTTAGGCTTACTGGGTTTGGGTGTTCTATACCTGTTTATTCGTGACCCGGCCGTTATTAACGGCTATGCCTTAGGGGCCAGCTCAATTGCTCTCTTTGCCCGTGTCGGCGGTGGTATTTACACTAAGGCCGCCGATGTCGGTTCCGATTTGGTTGGCAAGATTGAAGCGGGAATCCCCGAGGACGATCCCCGCAACGCCGGGGTTATTGCCGATAATGTAGGGGACAACGTCGGCGATGTTGCCGGTATGGGGGCAGATCTATTTGAATCATATGTTGGTTCGATGATTGCTACCATGACCCTCGGTGTTGTCTTATATGGTTTTGGTGGCACCCTACTGCCGTTGATTGTTGCATCGGTTGGCATTCTTGCTTCTGTTTTTGCCTACTTCTTTGTCCGGGCTAAGGATGGAGTGCGCCTGGGTGCTGTACTTGAAAGAGGCATCTGGGTCAGCGCTCTGGTCGTTCTTGTGGTCTCCTTCTTTGTCGTGCGTTCATTTGTGGCCCAGGGAGTATTTCCAGATTTAGGCCCTTTTTATGCCGTAGTAGCCGGCTTGCTGGCAGGAGTAATTATCGGACGGGTTACTGAATACTATACTTCAGACCATTATAAGCCGGTCCAGGATATTGCCAAAGCTTCACAGACCGGGCCGGCAACCAATATTATCAGCGGTCTGGCTGTCGGAATGAAAAGTACTGTTTATCCTACTCTGACGATTGTTGCGGCTATCCTAATTGCCTACCATTTCGCAGGAATATATGGCATTGCTATCTCTGCTGTTGGTATGTTGTCAACCGTTGGCATGACAGTGGCTGTTGACGCTTACGGCCCTGTAGCCGATAACGCCGGCGGTATAGCGGAAATGGCCGAGCTGGAGCCGGAGGTCCGCAAAATTACCGACCAACTTGATTCTCTGGGTAATACCACAGCGGCAATCGGCAAAGGTTTTGCGATCGGTTCGGCGGCGTTGACCGCCCTGGCTCTCTTTACTGCCTATGCCCAGGTAGCCGAGCTGAACGTGATTGACCTCACCAGCGCCAGGGTCATTTCCGGGCTTTTGATCGGTGGGATGCTTACCTACTTTTTCACCTCAAGAACCATGGAAGCGGTAGGGAATGCAGCCTACTCTTTAATTGAAGAGATTCGCCGTCAGTTCAAAGAGATTCCGGGATTGATGGAAGGAAAGGCTCGCCCCGAATACGCCCGCTGTGTTGACATCAGCACCAGGGCTGCCTTAAAAGAGATGATAATACCAGGTCTGATGGCTGTTGTAGCTCCACTTGCTGTCGGACTTATACCCTTCCTCGGTCGTGAGGCCCTGGGCGGACTTTTAGCGGGTGCTATGGTCACCGGTGTACTACAGGCCATTAATATGGCTAATGCTGGTGGTGCTTGGGATAATGCCAAGAAGTTTATCGAGGCAGGCAACTTAGGCGGTAAAGGTAGTGAAACGCACAAAGCTGCGGTAGTTGGTGATACCGTGGGTGACCCCTTTAAAGATACTGCAGGCCCTTCGATGAATATTTTGATCAAACTGATGAGTATCGTGGCTCTCGTCTTTGCGCCACTCTTTTTCTAAATATAGGGCAAAAGCCCGGCTTCAGGCCGGGCTTTTTTAGTAAATGTAGGTTTAAGGGGCTGTTATTAATGGATGGTCAGATGGATTACCGGAAAGCGGGGGTTGATATCAACGCCGGCGATGAAGCGGTCGAGCGCATCAAGGGTCTGGCCCGATCTACTTTCAGACCGGAAGTCCTACAGGACCTGGGCGGTTTTGGCGGCCTCTTTGCACCGAATCTGAAAAGGATCAGCAACCCGGTCCTGGTTGCCGGGTGTGACGGGGTGGGCACCAAGCTAAAAATTGCCTTTGCCGTGAACCGGCATGATACAATCGGCATCGACTGTGTAGCAATGTGTGTCAATGACTTATTGGTTCAGGGGGCTGAGCCTCTCTTTTTTTTGGACTACCTGGCGGTTGGTAAACTTGAGCCGACCCAAGTTGAAGAAATCATCTCAGGTGTGGCCGAGGGATGCAGACAGTCCGGCTGTGCCCTGCTGGGCGGTGAAACTGCTGAAATGCCCGGCTTTTATCCGCCAGGCGAGTATGATCTCGCCGGTTTTGCGGTTGGGATTGTTGATCGCGCAAAAATTGTTGACGGATCGGCGATCCGGGAAGGTGATCAGATCATTGGTCTCGCGTCTTCAGGGCTGCATTCCAATGGATATTCCCTCGTCAGGAGGGTTTTGCTTGAGGACTCCAACCTAAAAATTACCGATTTCCAGGCTGCTTTTGGTCTGACCCTGGCCGAAGAACTGCTTAAGCCGACAACGATTTATGTCAGGCCGGTTCTGGATTTGCTGCGCCATTGCCGGGTTAACGGCATGGCCCACATCACCGGAGGCGGCCTAATTGGTAATCTGCCCCGGATTCTGCCACGAGGCCTTTCAGCCTTGTTACATGCTGACACCTGGCCTGTGCCATCGGTTTTTAGGCTGATCGCCGATTTGGGGGCAGTTAGCAGCGATGAGATGTTTCGGGTCTTTAATATGGGGATCGGTTATGTACTGGTAATCCCTGAGGACGAAGCGATCGATGCGGTAAAACACTTTACCGGCTTCGGACAGAAAGCTTATCTGATCGGAAAAGTAATCAACGGTGATAAACAGGTGATTATTAATTAATGCAGCTGCGCTGCTTCTTAATCAACCTCCAACTCTAAGCCTCATTAAAGAAGAGGATAAATGAAGCAGAGAGAGAAATAGTTATAATCTGCTATTTGCAGGCCGGGAGGAACCAGTAAATGAAGCATATCGCCGTACTTGCCTCCGGGCAGGGAACCAATCTTCAGGCGATCATCGATGCCGCAGATCGAAAAGAGATATCCGGAAAAATTGTAGTAGTGATCAGCGACCATGCTGATGCTTTTGCTCTAAAAAGGGCTAAAAATAAGCAGATTGAAGCTCACTTTCTCGATCCTTCTTTATATGACGATCGGGAGCGTTATGACCTTGCCCTGGTTGCCAAATTACGAGCAGTTGAAACGGAATTAGTCGTGCTGGCCGGTTTTATGCGTTTGCTTTCCCCGTCCTTTGTCGAAGCATTCCCTTTAAGAATCATGAACATTCATCCTTCGCTACTTCCGGCTTTTCCGGGCACCGATGGCATGAAGCAGGCTTTTAACTATGGAGTAAAGGTAACGGGGTGTACTGTGCATTTTGTTGACCGGGGGCTTGACAGCGGCCCGGTTATTTTGCAGGAAGCAGTGCCGGTAATTCAACAGGAAACCTTGGCTACGCTCGAGCAGCGTATTCATGCGGCCGAGCATCGCATCTACCCGACGGCGATAGATCTTTTTTGCCGTGACAAGTTAAAGGTGGTAGGAAGAAGGTGTTATATTGTCGACTAATATAAAAAGGGCGTTGATCAGTGTTTCTGACAAGCGTGGTGTAACCGAGCTGGCGGAGGAACTTTCTGCACTCGGTTATGAGCTCCTGTCGACGGGAGGGACAGCAAAAGCGCTTAAAGAAGCAGGCCTAAAAGTAATAAAAGTATCGGAGGTGACCGGCTTTCCGGAAATCTTGCAGGGGCGGGTTAAAACTTTGCATCCGAAGATCCATGGAGCCATTTTAGCCCAGACCGCCATCAGGGAGCAACAGAAAGATTTAGACCAACATGGTATTGAGCCGATTGAAATAGTAGTGGTAAACCTCTATCCCTTTGAACAGACGATCAGCCGTGAAGACTTAATCCATGAAGAAGCACTTGATAATATCGATATCGGCGGCCCAACGATGATCAGGGCGGCAGCGAAAAATCATCTCTATGTAGCAGTGGTGGTTAACCCTGACCGCTATGAAGAACTGATCCGGGAGCTAAAAGAAGAAGGTCGGGTCAGCGCAGAATCCAGGATTAAATTAGCAGCTGAGGCCTTTGCCCACACAGCTTGTTACGATGCGGCGATAGCTGCTTATTTCAACGGGCTGCCTGAAACTTCATCCGTTCTGTTTCCGGACCAACTCAGCATCGGTTTAAGTAAGGTTCAGGATTTGCGCTACGGTGAAAACCCGCAACAGCAGGCTGCTTTCTACACCCCCCCGGGATTAACAACCGGTTTGGCTGCTGCTGTGCAACTGAAAGGAAAAGAACTCTCTTTTAACAACATCAATGATCTGGGGACCGCCTGGATTTTGGCTACTGAATTTGAAAAACCCACTGTCGTTGCTGTAAAACATGCCAACCCCTGCGGCGTTGGATCAGCTGATACTGTCAGCGCAGCCTATCGTCTTGCCTATGATGCCGATCCGGTGTCGATCTTTGGCGGAGTGCTGGCTGCTAATACAATTATTGACGGGGATGCGGCCAAAATGATGCTAGAAATATTTCTTGAAGTGATTGCCGCCCCCCAGTTTACCGATGAAGCGCTGGCGGTCCTCAGTCAGAAAAATGATCTGCGTGTCCTGCAAATACCCCTGGCCATAAATAAACAGATATTTTGCGATATCAAAGTTGCAGCCGGAGCAGTTCTGGTCCAGACTAGCGATCGGGAACCGGTAAATGTCCGGGCGGGCAGGGTTGTTAGTGGTCGCATCCCTTCTGAACAGGAGTGGCTCAGTCTGGAGTTTGCCCAGAAAGTGGTAAAACATGTTCGCTCCAATGCCATTGTGATCGCTACAGGAGAACAAACAGTGGGGATCGGCGCCGGCCAGATGAATCGGATCGGAGCGGCAAGAATAGCGATTCAACAGGGCGGGGATAAAGTCAAAGGTGCTGTCTTAGGTTCGGATGCCTTTTTCCCATTTCCTGATGTAGCGGAAGAAGCGGCAAAGGCAGGCGTGACAGCAATTGTTCAACCGGGCGGATCACTAAAAGACGCTGAATCAATAGAAGTTTGCAATCGGTTTGGGTTGGCGATGGTATTCACGGGCAGGCGATATTTTAAGCACTGATTAGTGATTGGGTTAATTTAGCACTGCTCTTAAAATTTCGGCCGGGAAGGATGGTAAATATGCGGGTTTTGATCGTTGGCAGTGGAGGCAGGGAGCATGCTTTAGCTTGGAAACTGGCCGGCAGCCCGATGCTTGACCAACTGTTTTGTGCCCCCGGAAATCCCGGTACTGCCAGGGTTGCTAAAAATATCGAAGTTGAGGCGGAAGATGTTAAGAACATCACCAACTGGGCCATACGAGAGCAAATTGATTTGGTCGTAGTCGGTCCCGAAATACCACTGGCTCTCGGATTGGCTGACAGCCTGAGATTGAAAGGAATTAAAGTATTTGGTCCGGGAAAAGATGGAGCATTGCTTGAAGGTAGTAAAGTCTGGGCGAAAAGACAGATGAAGAAGTGGGGCATTCCAACGGCCGATTTCGCCGTCTTTGATGATTTTGATGAAGCCCGGCACCACTTGTCCCGTTTTTATGGCGGTCCGGTAGTAATCAAGGCTGATGGACTGGCGGCCGGTAAAGGGGTCATTGTTGCCTCCGGTCCGGCAGAAGCCGAACAGGCGCTCTACGATATCCTGATCGAAAAGGCTTTTGGTCCTGCCGGCGACAGGGTGATCATTGAGCAGTGTCTGAGCGGCGAAGAGGTTTCAGTCCTGGCCTTGTGCGACGGAAAAGATCTGATCATGCTGCCTTCTGCCCAGGATCACAAGGCAATCGGCGAAAAAGATAGCGGTCCGAATACCGGCGGAATGGGGGCTTATTCTCCGTCACCGCTTTACACGGCAGAACTGGACCGTAAAACCAGGGAAGAAGTTTTTTTACCACTTCTGGAAGGCTTCCGCAATGAAAAAATTGACTTTCGCGGTGTCATTTACGCTGGTTTGATGGTTTCTCACAATCAGTTTAATGTACTCGAATTTAATGTCCGCTTTGGCGATCCAGAAACACAGGCCATTTTACCCCGCCTCAAATCCGATTTATTACCGCTCCTGACTGCTGCTGCCGATGGTTGTTTTGGTGAAGCGAAAGCCGAGTGGTTTGCTGATCCGGCAGTCTGTATAATTATGGCTTCGGAAGGCTACCCCGGTCATTATGAAAAAGGTTTTCCGATCAGCGGCATTGATCAAGCCGAAGTTGCCGGTGATGGAAAAGTTTCAGTATTTCATGCCGGCACAGATCTAAAAGATGGCCAGCTAGTTACGGCCGGAGGACGGGTGCTCGGGGTAACGGCCTGGGATAAAGATCTGGCGGGTGCAGTAAAATATGCGTACCAGGCGGTTGGTGGAATTGATTTTAAAGGTGCCTACTACCGCCGTGACATTGCCTACAGAGCATTGTAACTAAAGGCATAATCTGTTCTATCCTGAAACAGGTGAGGTGATTTACGAGTGAATAAAACTGTGATTGTCGGCTATGCCCGCACGCCTTTCGGGCGTTTTATGGGTTCACTTAGTACTATTCCAGCTGTTGAGCTTGGAGCAGTTGTGATCAAAGAAGCGCTCAGGCGCGCTGGCGTTTCGACGGGCCTGGTTGAAAACGTGTTGATGGGTATGGTCATTCAGGCCGGTGCCGGGCAGATCCCTTCACGCCAGGCTACAATTAAAGCCGGATTGCCGGCTGCAGTTCCTTCCGAAACGATAAATAAGGTCTGTGCCTCCGGCTTGCGGGCAGCCAACTTGGGTGAGCTGCTAATCCGCTGCGGTGAAGCCGGAGTGGTTGTCGCCGGAGGGATGGAAAATATGAGTGCAGTGCCCTATTATTTACCAAAAGTGCGTGATGGTTACCGGATGGGCGATGCTCCACTGATCGACGGGATGGTGCATGATGGGCTCTGGTGCCCGTTTCATAATGTGCACATGGGAGTACACGGCAGCGCAGTGCCGGCAGAAGAGGGTATCACACGGGAGCAGATGGATTATTTTGCCCTGCGCAGCCATCAGTTGGCTGCGAAAGCAGCAGAAAATGGGTTGCTGGATGAAGAGCTGGTTGCCGTGGCTGTTCCGCAGCGCAAAGGAGAGCCGCTGATGTTTAAGTGCGATGAACTACCCCGCGCTGATTCTACTTATGAAAAGCTGGCTAGCTTACCGCCGGCTTTTGAGAAAGAGGGTTTGATTACAGCCGGTAATGCACCGGCGATCAGCGATGGTGCAGCGGCGCTCGTATTGGCATCGCAGCAAAAAGCGGCTGAACTGCACTTAGAGCCACTGGCCGAAATTGTGGCTCAAAGCGCCGTTTCGCTTGAACCCCGCTACATTGCTACAGTGCCCTTCGCAGCTGCAGAGCTCGTCCTCAAAAAGGCAGGCCTTAAAACTACCGATCTAAAATTAATTGAGGTCAACGAAGCTTTCTCCGCCGTAGCCCTGACCTGCATCAAGCTCGGTGGCTGGAACCAGGAAATTGTCAATGTAAATGGTGGCGCTGTTGCAATAGGACACCCGATCGGTGCCAGCGGCGCCCGGATCCTGATCACCCTGATTGCCGAACTGCGGCGTCGAGGAGGCGGATACGGTTTGGCGACAATCTGCAGTGGCGCAGCGCAGGGTGAAGCGATTATTGTTAAAGTTTAAAGTATCAGAGGTGTGCAGCCAGTGGAGCTAGTCTTATCTGAATATCATCAGCATCGTCAGGAAGAATTTAGGTGTTTTGCTGACTCGGAGCTGGATCAGGATCATCAATTTCCCCATCAGAACTTAATAAAAGCTGGAAATCGCGGTTACATGGGGCTGCCGATTCCTAAAGAGTGGGGCGGAGCAGGCGACGATTTTCTCACTTATATCCTGATGCTCGAAGAGGTATCCAAAGTTTGTGCCTCAACCGGTGTCATTCTATCAGTCCATACTTCGGTCGGCACTTTTCCCCTGCTCTACTATGGGTCGGAGGAACAAAAAAAAAGATTTTTACCTAACCTGTCAAGCGGCAAGCTGTTGGGCGCTTTTGCCCTGACCGAAACCGGGGCCGGATCCGATGCTGCTGCTCTTGTGACAACTGCAACTGCTGTTGACGGTGGATATGTATTGAATGGCAGTAAGCTGTTCATTACCGGTGGTGGCGAAGCCGACCTGTTCACTGTATTTGCCACTGTTGACCGTTCCATGGGCCGCACAGGGATCACTGCCTTTTTGGTTGAAAAAGATCGTCCCGGCCTCACCGCCGGACCACCGGAGAAAAAAATGGGCCTTAATCGTTCCCACACGGCGGAGATCAGGATGGAGGATCTATTTATCCCGGTGTCGAACAGATTGGGGGAAGAAAAGGCCGGTTTTATGATCGCTATGTCCCTGCTTGACGGAGGACGGATCGGAATTGCCGCCCAGGGGCTAGGCTTAGCCAGGGCAGCGCTTGAATTTACCATTAACCATTTAAAACAGCAGGAGCATGCAGGCGTAAATACAGATCAGTCGTCTGCATTTATTATTGCCGACCTGGCTGCCAAGACTGCAGCTGTCCGTTTGCTGATCTATCGGGCGGCGATGGCTAAGGGCAGTGGAAAACGCTGCACCAAAGAAGCAGCAATGGCCAAATTTATGGCAACAGACCTGGCGATGGAAGCAGCTACAAAGTGTCTTGACCTCTGTCAGAGCGCTGGCTGCGGAGTAGATAACCCATTAACCCGCTACTTTTGCGACGCCAAGGCCCCGCAAATTTATGAAGGATCTAACCAGATCCAGCGGATTGTAGTGGCCAGAGAGCTCTTAAGTCAAAAAAATTTAAGTCAACTATAGAAAAAAAAGAAGGAGGTTATTAAATGAATTTTGTATTAACTGACGAACAGGAAATGACCCGCAAGATGGTAAGGGATTTTGCCGAAAAGGAGCTGAAACCGGGCGCTGAAGAGCGCGACGACAAGGAGCAATTCTCCAGGGAGATTTTTGACAAGATGGGCCAACTCGGCTTGACCGGTATCCCCTGGCCGGAAGAATACGGCGGCGGTGGCTGCGATTTTATCAGTTACGTTATTGCCGTTGAAGAACTCTCCCGGGTTGATGCATCTACCGGAACAACTTTGTCGGCCCACACTTCGCTGGCTGGATGGCCTGTCTACAAATACGGAAACGAAGAGCAAAAGAAAAAATATTTAGAACCGATGGCTTTAGGGGATAAGCTTGGAGCCTATGCCCTGACCGAAGCAACTGCGGGAACCGATGCCGCCAACCAAAAGACCACGGCAAAACTTGAAAGCGACAGTTATGTGCTGAACGGGAACAAGATCTTTATCACCAACGGTGCGGAGGCTGAAGTATACATCGTTTTTGCCGTTACCGATAAAGAAAAAAAAGCAAAAGGAATCAGCGCTTTTATCGTTGAAAAGGATACACCCGGTTTTAGTTTCGGTAAAAAGGAACGAAAAATGGGTCTGCGGTCTTCGCCCACATTGGAGCTGATTTTTGAAAACTGCCGGGTTCCGAAAGAAAACCTGCTTGGCGCTGAAGGAGAAGGATTCAAGATTGCCATGAGCACTTTAGATGGTGGTCGTAACGGCATTGCCGCCCAAGCTGTCGGAATTGCCCAGGGGGCGATGGAAGAAGCGATTAATTATGCCAAAAGCCGGGAACAGTTCGGTCAGCCGATCGCTAATTTCCAGGCGATCTCTTTTATGCTGGCAGATATGGGCACAAAAATAGAAGCAGCCCGGCTTCTAACCTACCAGGCTGCTTACTTAGAAAGCGCCGGACTGCCCTATGGCAAGGCATCGGCGATGGCTAAACTTTATGCTGCGGAGATGGCGATGGAAGTTACAACCAACGCAGTACAGATCTTCGGCGGTTATGGCTATACCCGCGATTATCCGGTGGAGAGGTTTATGCGTGATGCTAAGATTACCCAGCTCTACGAAGGCACCAGCGAAGTCCAGCGCCTGGTAATCTCACGCTACCTGCTGTCTTAAATATAATGGCAACTACCGTAAATACAGCTATGAGTCCGCGTACGGAGCACTTGGCTGTAAGTTGATTAACGAAAGGGAGTTTTATAATGGCCTCTAAAAAGCCGGGTCTGATTATGGTCTTTACCGGAGACGGCAAAGGGAAAACCACTGCTGCTGTCGGTCAGGCCATCAGAGCCCTGGGGCAGGGTTATCGGGTTTACATGATCCATTTTATGAAAGCGCGCGATTACGGTGAATTTATCGCTACGGCAACTCTGCCAAACCTGACCCTGGTCAGGGCCGGACGCGACGACTTTGTTAATCGTGATCATCCGGAACAGATCGATATTGAACTGGCCCGCGCAGGTTTTGCCAAGGCCAGAGAGGCGGTCTTAAACGGCGATTACGACCTGGTTGTGCTGGATGAAATAAACGTTGCTGTGGATTATGGTTTAATTGCGGAAGCTGATCTAATGCAGCTTCTCGAACAAAAACCGTCTGAAGTGACCGTTATTCTTACCGGACGAGGCGCTTCGACAGAACTGGTAAAACGTGCCGACATGGTCAGTGAAATTCTGGCTATTAAGCATCACTACAACCAGGGAGCAGATTGTTGCCCCGGTATCGAATATTAGCAAATATTGCCCCACTGGCAATGATCATTACGAGGTGACTGGATGAAGCAGTTAGTTGAAGAACTGCTCAAGGGTAACAGGCGGGCTGCGGCACGCCTGATTACCCTTGTTGAGAATGAAGACCGGCAAAAAACAGAACTCCTGCAGGCCATTTATCCGCACACCGGAAATGCTTACGTGGTTGGCATTACCGGGGCTCCCGGTGCGGGGAAAAGCTCACTCGTTGACCAGCTGCTCCAGGAGATCAGGGCTGAAGGTTTAAGTGTGGGGATTATCGCGGTCGATCCAACCAGCCCATTTAGCGGTGGAGCGATCCTGGGCGACCGCATCCGGATGCAGGACCACGCCCTTGATCAGGAGGTCTTTATTCGCAGCATGGGCACCAGGGGCAGCCTGGGAGGGCTGTCAAGGTCAACGCGGGAAGCGATTCAGGTTTTGGACGCATTTGGTAAGGATCTAATTTTGGTTGAAACTGTCGGGGTCGGCCAATCGGAAGTAGATATAGTCAGAACAGCTGATACAACGATCGTGCTGCTAACCCCTGCCAGCGGAGACAGCGTCCAGACACTAAAGGCGGGAATCATGGAAATTGCCGATCTTTTTGTGATCAATAAGGCGGATTTACCAGGGACGGAAAGAACCGTAGCCGAGATAAACATGATGCTGGACATGAAAAACAGCGCGTCGTGGAGACCGGCGGTTATCCCAACGGTTTCGATCAGAGGTGAGGGCATTGAAGAACTCTGGACTGCCTTAAAAGAACATCGCCTCTACCTTGAAACCAGCGGTCAGTTGGCAGAAGTGCGTCTACAGAGGGTGAGAAGAGAACTGACAGAGCAAGTTGAATACCTGGTGAAAAATCGCGTCTGGGCAGAAGTAAAGGATAAGTTTGTGCTGGAAGAGCTGATTGAAAAGATTGCCCGTCGCGAAAAAGATCCTTACAGTTCAGCTTGTGAACTGCTGGATTCAATTAATTTTTTTGAGAGCAAGAGCTGAAGAAGGTGATTGAGTGGATAATAGCCAGAAAATGAGCACTTTAAAAAAAAGGTTGGAAGAGTGGCAGGATCAAGTTTCCACTATGGCTGAGCGACCGGTGTCTTTCAATACCATATCAGGTGTGCCGGTAAAACAGCTCTATTCGCCGCTTGATGTGGATAAGTTTGATTATGAAAAAGATCTGGGCTTACCCGGCAGTTACCCCTACACCAGGGGAGTCCAGGATAATATGTACCGGGGCCGTTATTGGACGATGCGGCAGTTTTCCGGGTTCGGCGACGCTTTTGATTCAAACCGCCGTTATCGTTATCTTCTTGAACAGGGGCAAACCGGTCTATCGGTTGCTTTCGATCTGCCGACAATCATGGGCTATGATTCAGATCACGAACGCTCATTGGGAGAAGTCGGGCGCTGTGGAGTAGCCATCGATTCCCTGGAGGATATGGAAACGCTCTTTGATCAGATTCCTTTAGACCGGGTAACTACTTCGATGACCATTAATGGGCCTGCGGCGATCCTTTGGTGCATGTATCTGGCCAATGCCGAGAATCATGGAGTAAGCCTGCGGCAGGTTGGCGGGACAATCCAAAATGATATTTTGAAAGAATATATAGCCCAGAAATCGTGGATTTTTCCACCGGTGCCTTCAATGCGCCTGATTACCGATATTTTTTCTTTTGCTACTGATCATGTCCCGAAATGGAATACCATCAGCATTAGCGGTTACCATATCAGGGAAGCCGGCTCAACTGCCGTTCAGGAACTAGCTTTTACCCTGGCTGATGGTTTTGCCTACATTGAGGCCGGCATTGCGGCCGGTTTAAATGTTGACACCTTTGCACCCCGTCTTTCTTTCTTTTTTAACGCTCATCTTGATTTTTTCGAAGAGATCTGTAAATACAGGGCTGCCCGCCGCATCTGGTCCCGCCACCTGAAAGAGCGCTACGGCGCCAAAGATCCCCGCTCTCTGAAGCTGCGCTTTCACACTCAGACTGCGGGCTGCAGCCTGACCGCCCAGGAACCGGAAAATAACATCGTGCGGACAGCACTTGAGGCTCTTTCGGCAGTCCTTGGTGGAACTCAATCACTGCATACCAATTCTATGGATGAAGTATTGGCACTGCCAACTGAAAAGGCGGTAACCATTGCCTTGCGCACGCAGCAGATCATTGCTCACGAAAGTGGCGTGGCCAACACTATAGATCCGCTGGCCGGATCTTACTACGTGGAGGCATTAACCACTCAGATGGAAGCGGAAGCGGAAGTATATTTCGACCGGATTGAGCAGCTTGGAGGGGTCTTAAAAGCAATCGACTGCGGCTTTTTCCAGCAGGAAATTGCCGATGCCGCGTATCTTTATCAACTGGCGGTAGAGAGACAGGAGCGTATCATCGTCGGGGTTAACCGCTTTAATAGTGACGAAAAACCGCAGATCGAGCTTCTGAAAATTGATCCTGATGTTGAATTTAAGCAGGTGGAGAAGCTGAGTAAGTTGCGAAAAAAGAGGGATAATAATGCTGTAAGCAGCGCTTTGTCTGAGTTGAAAGTCACGGCAGCGACAAATGAAAATCTGATCCCTAAAATTCTTGCCGCGGTTAAATGTTATACCACCGAAGGTGAAATAGTTGCTGCGTTGAAGGAAGTTTTCGGTGTATACAAGGAGAAACCTTTATTTTAGAACGGAGGTGGGCGCATGACCAGTAAAAAAATCCGGGTACTGGTAGCCAAACCGGGGCTTGACGGTCACGACCGCGGGGCCAGGGTCGTAGCCAGAGCCCTGCGCGATGCCGGTATGGAGGTTATTTACACCGGCTTACACCAAACCCCCGAACAGGTGGCTGAAACAGCGCTGCAGGAAGATGTCGATGTTGTCGGTTTGAGTATTCTTTCCGGTACGCACATGACTCTGGTGCCAAAAATAAAGAGGCTGTTGGTTGATAACTCAATGAAAGATGTTTTGCTGGTGGTGGGCGGGATTATTCCCGAAGAAGATGCCATGGTTCTGATCAACGAAGGCTATGCTGACCAGGTTTTTACCCCCGGCGATGCGCTGGAAAAGATCTGTAGCTACATCACTGGTCATTTTACTTAGACTAAAGCTTGATAGATTAAGCTGCCCCTTTACGCCTGCTGAGCTTTTTAATTTCCTTTTTCTTAGCCGCCTCAGGGTTAGCCCAGTTGATAAAGTCGGCAATGGCTTCTGTTAAAGGTCTGGCCTGGTAACCAAGTTCGCGCCTGGCCTTCAGAGAGCTAAAAGCAGAACTTTCAAGCAGGGTTTGTAGAGAATAGACCGTATACCGTGATTTAATTTTCAGCCAGCTGACCAGACCCTGAAAAAGGCCGATCATAAAGATAGCAAAGCGAATCGGCACTATTATTTTTGGACTTTTTGTGCCTGTGGCTGCCTGGGCCATCAGGCAAAGGTTTTCAACCGATGCGCGGGCACCTGACAAAATGTAGATTTCTCCTGTCACACCCTTATCCCGGGCCAGGATCAGGCCCCTGACCACATCACGCACATCAACAAAATCGTAAGAACCGTCAACCAGAATGTCCGGTTTTTTACTGGCAAAGGAGATTAAAGCCCTGCCCATTTCTGAACCGGTATAATCATGCAAACCGATGATGCCGCTCGGACAGGCAACTATCGCATTTAACCCCTGTTTGACCAGATCCAATACGATCTTTGTTCCCTCCGCCTTGGTTCGGTCGTACGATCCGAGGGGACCATCTAAGGCCAAAGGCGTGGATTCATCGATCACAACATCAGGTGATTCACGCCTGAAAGCATGAACGGAGCTAACATGGATAAACCTTCTGATCCTGTTTTTAAGGGCTACTTCTGCTACAGTGCGCGTGCCTTCAACATTGACCCGCTTCATCAGTTCCTCCATGCCCGGCCTGATCGCAATGATTCCAGCCAGATGAAAAACGGTATCCACCCCCTGCATGGCCCGGTTCATCAAATCCCGGTCAAGCACATCGCCAACGATTACTTCGATCAGCATACCCTGTAGTGAATTTAAAGGTTCCCCGGGATAAACAAGGGCCCTCACTTTTTCTCCTTCAGCAATCAGTTCGCGCACCAGGACATTACCAAGATGGCCTGAAGCACCGGTGACCAGTATCATCTTAATTCCTCCGTTTCATGCCATTCAGTAAAATTTCAATGCTCTCTTGCAACTTTTTCCCCCAGTTACCCTGTTCGGTTTCCAGCGAAGCCTGTAAGAAAAAGCCACTGGATAGTGAGAGCAGCAGTTGACCAGCAATTTCAGGTTCTACATTCTCAAGCGTTCCTTCTTCGATGCCGCGTTTGATCAGGCGGGTAAAGGTTTCTTCGAAACGGCGGTAAGGGGCAATGGTTGCCTGCCTGACTTTCTCGTTACGATTAGCATGAGTCCACAATTCGAGGAAAAGCCCCATAAAGAATTGATTGTTCTCAAAAATCGGCTGCATCATACCGGCCATTTCAAGCAACCCATCAGGAACACTTTTTGCCTGGTAAGTAACATCATTTAGGGTTGTCTCCAGGGTATTCAGCCAAGTGTCGATCAGGGCCAGAAAAACGGCTTCTTTACTCTCAAAGTGATAGTAAAAGGCGCCTTTGCTGACACCGGCCCGTTCACAGATCTCGGCAACACCCGTTGACTCGTAACCTTCCCGGGCAAATAGTGATGTTGCCGCTTCCATAATTGATTTTTTTGTCTGGGCACTGCGTTGCAGATTATTCATAATCCTCCAAAAACCGACCGGTCGTTATGTTTTATGATCTGATTATAATGTATGTTGGGGAAATGTCAAGTTTATTAGCAATGTCAGTTTATTAGCAATGTCAGAAAAATGGCCGCATAAATAAGTAGAGGTCAAAAATATTTAAAGTTAATATACTTCAGTAACCAATTTATGAAGTAATCAGCTCTGCAAAAAGTTGCAGGGTCGGAAAGGAATAACAGTGTAAAACAAGAATATAAAAACAAACATTTTATAAATCGTCTTTCTTTGACGAATGCGATCATTTGATGAAAGCAGGCGTTTGTGGATGGCAGAAAACGAATTTAACCAAGTACAGAAAAAACTCTACAGGCTGTATAGTGAAATCGAACACCACAATTATCGTTATCATGTTCTTGATGATCCGGAAATCAGCGATGCCGATTTCGATCAGCTGATGCGCGAACTGGAGGAGCTGGAAAAGAACTACCCTGATTTACAAGACCTTAGTTCACCAACTCGTCGGGTAGGCTCTAAACCGCTTTCTGCTTTCACTACGGTGGAACATAAAATACCGATGCTTGGCCTTGATAACGCTTTCAGCGCAGAAGAACTTTTTGAATTTGACCGGCGTATTTGCCGCCTGCTGCAGGTTGAGGTTATTGAATATTTTTGTGAGCTGAAAATAGACGGCCTGGCTGTATCCCTGCAGTATGAAAGGGGAGTCCTGGTCAAAGGTTCGACCAGGGGCGACGGATATACCGGAGAGGATGTAACACTTAATTTGAGAACGATCAGGCAGATCCCTTTAAAACTGCCTGAACCGCTGACCATTGAGGTGCGAGGCGAGGTTTTTATAAGCAGTGATGATTTCGAGGCTCTAAACCTAACACGGGAACTTGAAGCATTACCCCTGTTTGCCAATCCCCGCAATGCAGCGGCCGGATCTTTGCGGCAGCTGGACCCACAACTGACTGCCAGGCGTCCCTTAAAAATATTTATATACGGACTTGGTGAAAATGATCTGCAGTTGGAGACTCAGGAGACTATTTTAAAGTATCTGGATCAAAAGCGCTTTCCCGTAAACACCAATCGTCTGCGTTGTAACGGAATAGATGAGGTGTGGTCTTTTTGTTCCAGGTTGCAGAAAGATCGGTCGTTGCTGCCATACGCTATAGACGGCGTCGTTATTAAAGTCAATGTTCTCGAGCAGCAAAAAGAACTTGGCTATACGGCACGCAGCCCCCGCTGGGCAATTGCTTACAAGTACCCACCTGAAGAAAAGGAAACCAGGGTGCTGGATATCCAGGTTAATGTTGGACGCACCGGGGCGATCACGCCGGTAGCAATCCTCGATCCCATAGATCTGAGCGGAACGAAAGTGCAGCGTGCCAGCCTGCACAATGAAGATTTAGTCAGGAATAAAGGGATTATGATCGGCGATCTGGTTTTAGTCCGCAAAGCGGGAGAGATTATTCCGGAAGTGCTGAAAGTAATAGAAACTAAGCGCAGTGGCCGGGAAAAGCCCTTTACAATGCCAAAGAACTGCCCTTCCTGTGGGTCGGAAACGGTTAGACTCTTCGGTGAGGCGGCTCGGCGTTGCCTGAATCCTTCCTGTCCGGCACAGTTGGTAGAGAAAATTGTCCACTTTGCATCGCGCGCAGCTATGGATATTGAAGGTCTTGGGCCTGCTGCTGCGGAGCTTCTTTTTCAGAATAGATTGGTCAACGATATCGCTGATCTTTATTACCTTGAATCAGAGGCGCTAAGCGCTTTACCGCGAATGGCCGATAAATCGGCTGCGAACCTGCTTTCTGCTATCGATAAAAGCAAAAATAATCCCTTACGCAGGCTCTTATTTGGCTTCGGGATCAGACATGTTGGTGAAAAAGCTTCCCGCTTGCTGGCTGAACAATACGGCAGTCTTGATTTTTTGAGCAGAGCAACTGTTGAAGAACTGCAAAAGATTGAGGAAATAGGTCCGAAAATAGCAGAAACGGTCGTATTATTTTTTAATAAACCGGAGACGGAACTGCTGATTGATAAGTTCAGGAAAGCCGGGGTAAATTTTACAGAACCTGAAAAAGAAATCACAAAAAGCGCACCTCTGGGCGGTAAAACATTTGTCTTTAGTGGTGGACTTGAAAACTATACCCGAGAGCAGGCCACAGCCATGATTGAAGAACGGGGAGGCAAAATTGTCAACTCAGTAAGCCGCAAAACCGATTACCTGATTCTCGGATCAGAACCGGGCAGCAAGCTGTCCAGGGCTTTAACACTTGGCATAGCGATTATTGACGAAAAAAAGCTGCAAAACATGCTGGCAGATATTTAAATGGAGGTGCTAAAAGATGACAGGCGTTTTTGAACAGCAGAATAAAACCCTGATTTTTGATCTTGACAATTGGCTGCTGTTACAGGAGATCATCGATTCTTTATCCGACGCAGTATCAGTGGTAGATGAAACAGGAAAGGGCATTATCATCAACCAAGCCTATAAAAGAATAACCGGTATGACAGAAGATCAGGTGCTCCATCAGCCGGCCTCTGTCGATATTGCCGAGGGGGAAAGTGTGCACCTGAAGGTACTGAAAACCGGAAAAGCGGTTAAAGGTGTCCGGATGAAAGTAGGACCCCTGCGACGTGAGGTTATTGTCAGCTGTGCCCCCCTGTATATCGGGGGCAAGATCAGGGGCAGTGTGGGTGTGATTCACGATATCTCAGAGCTGCGGCTTGTGATGGAGGAGTTGGAACGCACCCGAAGGCTTGTCCGCAAGTTGGAGTCAAGGTATACTTTCGAGGATATTATCGGTAACAGCCAGGAGCTGCGTGAAACAGTCGAAAGAGCAAAGCAGGCAGCAGCCACCTCGGTGTCGGTTTTGTTGCGGGGCGAGTGCGGAACAGGTAAGGAGCTTTTTGCCCATGCCATTCACCATGAAAGCGATCGCAAAGATCATTCCTTTATCAGGGTTAACTGCGCTTCGCTTACTGATACATTGCTGGAGAGCGAACTTTTCGGGTATGGAGACGGAGCCTTTACAGGAGCCAAAAAAGGCGGGCGCAAAGGATATTTTGAAGAAGCAACCGGTGGGACTCTCTTCCTTGACGAAATCGGTGCTATGGGTTCCGATGCGCAAGCCAGATTGCTCAGGGCGCTTCAGGAAGGCGAGATTATCAGGGTTGGTGAATCAACAAGCCGGCAGATTGATGTGCGCATTATCGCTGCAACCAATGCTGATTTGGAAAAACAGGTCGAAAAGGGACTCTTTCGTAGTGATCTCTACTACCGTCTCAATGTTTTTCCAATCCAGATTCCCCAACTGGCGAATATTAAAAGTGATATACCGCTTCTGGCCAACCATTTTGTGTCGCGGTACGCC
>Ga0194119_10002165_pt1 | contig 34068 bp, 36 predicted proteins | sample TA2MahC100mmetaG_FD_148620 | JGI IMG/M metagenome (GOLD analysis project Ga0194119, IMG submission 148620) | Freshwater microbial communities from Lake Tanganyika, Tanzania - TA2015018 Mahale Deep Cast 100m | ecosystem: Environmental > Aquatic > Freshwater > Lake | place: Tanzania: Lake...
CCTCGGCAGAGAGCATCTTCGATTCCAGCACCCGCCAAGGCATAACGCCAATCCCTCTCGCCTTGGTGAATCCACCGTGGGCAGTTGCGAGGCCTTGATGCGCGGCGGCGGCTGGGGTGGGAGCGTGATGCGGATCTGCTCCAGCAAGGCCTGCACATCGGGCTCCGGCTGGGTGTGGCGCGGCAGCACCAGCCAGCGGCCATCCAGCAGTGGAATCCACACCTCCACCATCTGAATGGTGGAAAGCTGAACCGCTACAACGTAAATGCCCTGCCGCTTGGTAGCGCCCGGCTGCCGCAGAACCAGGATCCGACCGTGGCCAATCCGACGCGCGACGGCCGGACCGCCAAGCTGGCAAACCTGTACCGCCCGTATCAAGGCTACGGCAACATCCCGATCACGCAATTCGGCGCCATCTCCAACTACAACTCGCTGCAGGTGAACTTCACGCGGAACTTCCGCAACGGGCTCCAGTTTGGCGCCGCCTACACATGGTCCAAGGCGCTGGGCATCGCCAACGGGGACCAGGATGAGCTGCATCCCTTCAACTACCGCATGGGCAACTACGGCTACCTCGACTACGACGTGCCGCAGCTGCTGGTGCTGAACTTCGTCTACGATGTGCCGAAGCTGACGCGGGGCAGCCTGGCCAAGCCGGGCTTAAAGCACATCCTCAACGGCTGGCAGGTTTCGGGAATCTCCACCTTCCAGATGGGCTTCCCCGGCAACATTACGCCAGGTTTCACGGGCATCGGCGGCGAACTGAACCGCGTCTACACGGGCTCGGAGAACGTGGCGCCCCGCGTGTCTCTGTCGGGCGATCCGATGAGCATCAGCGGGCGGACGCTGGATCGCTCCATCAACACGAGCGCGTTAAGGGCGCCGTCGGTAGGTTCGTCGGGCCTCGAATCGGCGCGCTACGTGGTGCGCCGTCCGGGCATCAACAACTGGGACATCTCCATCTTCAAAAACATCAACTTCACCGAGTCGAAGTACTTGCAGTTGCGGTTTGAGATGTTCAATGCTCCGAACCACGCCCAGTTCTCGGACTTCAACCGCGGCGTGACGTTCAACCCCGCCACCGGCGCCATCACCAATCTGCCGACGGCGCTTGGCGGCGGCGGCGGCCGTTACGGCTTCGGCGCGATCAATGCGGTGCGTGACCCGCGCCTGGTGCAGGTCGCCACGAAGTTCTACTTCTAAAGCGAGTGACAATAGTCGAGTGACTTTGTCTGCGAAGAAGGGCCGGCTGATGCCGGCCCTTTTTCTTTTGGGGGGCGGGGTTGCGGCATTGTGGGCGCAGGGCGTGGCGTCGCGCGGCGTGACGGCGGCCAAGCGGGGCAGGTTCTCCGGGCGGCCCTGGCCGGTGACGTTCACCGATGTGGCCGCGCGCGTTGGGCTCGCCGCGCCCGTGAAGTACGGCGGCATGGGCCGTATCGACTATCTCGTTGAGTCTTCCGGCGGCGGCCTTGCGGCCATCAACTTCAATCGCGACGGCTGGCTCGATCTGTTTGTCGTGGATGGCGATGGCGGACGCCACCGGCTGTACCGCAACCAGCGCGACGGCACGTTCAAGCTGGCGAGCGATCGCGCGGCCGGGTGGGGCATGGGCGTGGCGCCGGGCGACTATGACGGCGACGGGTCCGACGATCTCTACGTCACGCAGTGGGGGCAGGATTTGCTGCTGCGCAATCGCGCGGGTGACGGAACGTTGGTGGATGTGACGGCCGAAGCGGGCCTTGCGCACACGGGCCCGGCGCGATGGGGCTCGGGCGCGACGCTCATTGACTACGATCGCGATAGCGACCTCGATCTCTTCGTGGCGCGGTACCTGGAGTTCGATCCCGCGAAGACGCCCAAGCCCGGCGCGAATCCCAATTGCAACTGGAAGGGCATTCCCGTGGCGTGCGGCCCGCGCGGACTCACGCCCAGCCGCCCGGCGCTTTATCGCAATGACCGCGGCCGCTTCACCGATGTGACGGCGGCGTCGGGCATCGGCAAAGCGCAGCCGACTTTTGGGATGACGGCGGTGGCGGCGGATCTCGATGACGACGCGTGGCCGGATCTGTACCTCGCGTCCGACTCAACGCCCAGCCTGTTCTTCCGCAATCAGCGCAACGGCACGTTCGTGGAAGAAGGCCTTGAAAGCGCGCTGGCCGTGAATGAAGACGGGCGCGAACAGGCGGGCATGGGCATCGCCGTGGGTGACGTGAATGGCGAAGGGCGGCTGGATCTGTTCAAGACGCATTTAGCCGAAGACACGCCCGTGCTGTACATCAACGAAGGCCGCGGGCAGTTTCGCGATGCCACACTCGAAAGCGGACTGGCCGTGGAGACACGTTACGTGGGCTGGGGCGCATCGTTTGCGGACTTCGACAACGACGGTGCGCCGGACCTGCTCGCGGTGACCGGGCACTTGTACCCGGAGTTGCGGCTGCCCGGGTTTCCGTACCGCACGCCGCCGCTGCTGTTCCGCAACCTCGGCGCGGCGCGGTTTGAGCAAATCGATTTGAAAACCGGCGCGATGCATTCCAGCCGCGGTTCGCTGGTGGCGGATTTCGATAACGACGGCGACCTGGATGCCGCGGTATGGAACCGCAACGAAGCGCCGTCGTTGCTGCGCAACGATCTGGCCGCCAAGCGCGCGTGGGTTCAGTTGGAAGCGCCGCTCCACACGCGCGTGACGGTGCGCGGATTCGCGCAGGAGGTGGTGAGCCAATCGAGCTTCTACTCGGCGCCCGGCCGCGTGCTGCACTTTGGCTTGGGGACCTCGGCGGCGGTGACCGTAGACGCGACGGTACGCTTTGCCGGCGGCACGACGCGTGTACTGCGCGGGCTGGCAATCAACCGGAGACATCGGATTCAATAATGAACTTGCTGCCCGGCCACGAACCACTCGCCCAGGAGACGATCCGCGCCATTCGCCACGGAGACGTGGAGGCGCTGGCGCGGCTGCTCGACGCGCACCCCGGACTGGCGCAAACGCGGCTGGTGGACGCCAAGGGCGTCGGACGCGAGGTGCTCCATTTGGCCTGCGACTGGCCGGGGCACTTCCCGCGCGTGGGCGAGACGATTACGCTGCTCATCGCGCGCGGTGCGAATCTCAACCCGGTGTGCACGGGCGGCAACGCGCCGGAACGCCCGCTGCATGGGGCCGCGAGTAGCGACGATGTGGAGGCGATCGACGCGCTACTGGATGGCGGCGCCGATATCGAAGCCGACGGCGCGATCTTCACCGGCGGCGCGGCGATGTCGGACGCGGTGATCTTCGCGCAGTGGAACGCGGCCCGGCGGCTGCTCGCGCGCAGAGCGAAGACCACGCTGACGCAGGCCGCCGCACTGGGGCTGTTCGATCGCGTAGCGGCGCACCTTGAGGGCGACCCGCCCACTCCCGATCTTGTTACTGCGGCCCTGTGGCACGCCTGCCGCGGCGGGCAGCTTGCGGCCGTCAAGTATCTCGTGGAGAAAGGCGCGGATATCAACTGGCTCGGTTGGGATCACCTGATGCCGATCGATTGCGCGTTGCAGAGCGGCAAAGCGGAGCTGGTTGCGTGGCTACGGGCGCGGGGCGCGAAGCCGCCGCGGGAGTTGTAGCCAGCGCTGCTACCTCCGCCGGAACGCCTCGCTCAGCACCACCAGCTCCACCTGATCCCGCAGGCGATGCCCCTTCTGCGCCACAGCGGTGGCGATGGCGTCGATCTGCGGACGGTCCGCCGCGTCGAACTTGCGCCCGCAAGAGTACGTCAGCAGGCAATCGGTAAGGAAACGCGTGAACTGCGGCTTGCGCTTGGCGAGCGTCTCGCGTAGTCCGGCGATATCGGTGAACTTCTCTCCCGTGGTCAACTCACCCGAAGCATCGATCGCCACCGCGCTTTTGCCCGGGTAGTTGGCGCGCCATCGGCCGATGGGGTCAAAGTTTTCGAGCGCGAATCCCGGTGGATCGATGGAGCGATGGCATGACATACAGGCGGGGCTTTCGCGATGTTTGGTGAGCAGATCACGCATGCTCTTGGCGCCGCGCACATCCGGATCGAGGGCGGGCACATCGTCGGGCGGCGGCGCGGGAGGCGTGCCGAAGATATTCTCCAGCATCCACACGCCGCGCGTCACCGGCGAGGTTTCAATGCCGTTGGCTGAGACCGTGAGAATGCTGCCTTGGCCCAGCAGGCCGCCGCGCCGCGGGTCAGCCAAATGCACTTTGCGGAAGACGTGGCCGCCGGCACTCGGCATCGCGTTGGCCATGCCGTACAGGCGCGCTAGCGGCTTGTTGATAAAGCTGTAGCGGGCGTCGATGAAGCCGTGCAGGCTCTTGTTTTCGTCGAGCAGGTGCCGCATCAGCAGGCGCGTTTCGGTCTTCATCGCGTTCTGCAGATCGTCCCAGTAGTAAGCGCCGAAGCCGTCGCGATCCGGCGGCATGTCGCCGAGGCTGCGCAGATTGAGCCAGCTATCGAGGAAGCCTTCGACAAATACCTTGGAGCGCGGGCTCGCCAGCAGGCGGCGCGTTTCCGCGCGCAGCACTTCGTCGCGCAGCAGTGCGCCGGATTGGGCCTGCTTCAGCAGTGCTTCGTCGGGCATGGTGGACCACAAGAAGTAGGAAAGCCGCGACGCGAGCGCATGCGCATTCAGGCGGTCCTTATCCGTATCGGTGGAAATGTAGAGAAACGCCGGCGAGCAGAGCACGGCCTTGAGCGCATCCTGCAGCGCGGCCTCTGGCGGAACGCCGGCCGCGCGGCGCTTGCCGGCAATCGCCACCAACCGGTTCACCTCTTCCGCGGTGGCCGGACGCCGGTAGGCGCGCGTGGCGAAGCGTGCCAGGATCTAGCGCGTGCGACCTATGTCAAAAGGACGGTCTCCATAAAGCACGCGCTGACTGGCCGGCATAGCCGGCGCATCGAGCGGCCCACGAATCTCTACCTGATGAATGCGGATCTGCGGAATCGGCCCGTGCTTCATCATGGCGATGCGTCCCGCCACAATGCCCTGCCCGACGTCCCACTGATCCTCCGGCAAAAACTCCGGGAAGCGCCGCGCGAAAGAGCTGAACACGTTGCGCACATTGTTCATGCCGTTCGGGAAGATGAAGCGTGGCTGATAGCCGGCATCGAGACGGACGCGAAACGTGACCCATTGCGGACCGCCGTCGGCGAGGTCCACGGGCTCGGCCAGCAACGGTTGAATGGACTGCTCGTGCCGCAGATAGCCGGCGCGCGAGTTGCCCGCCACCAAGCCAAACCGGAACGGCGCTTCCGGATCCATCCCGAACAGCTTCGCGTCGTAGGGATTCCGGCGGTGGAGCGCTTCCACCTGCACCTTCACTTCATAGAAGCCGTCATAGGGAACGCCGCCCGAAAACTCGTGCAGCGGCGCGTAGGCGCCTTCGTAGTGCGGCGTGCGTGGATGCTCAAATAGCGTCATGTACTGCATCAGCTTGTTGCGCTGGCGCGCGCCGTCGAGCTCTTTCTGCTGACGGAAATGCTCTTTGAACATCCACTGGCGCGGCGCTGGGGCGGGCGTGCCGGGCAGCGCCTTGCGGATGACCGCATCGGCCGCGTCAAGGTACTGCTCGAGCAGATAGCCGGAGGTGACCAGCGTCTCGCCCACGTTATCCATGTGCGCATACTGCTGGTCGTGCGGAAAGCGGCTGGTGGGGTCAAACTGGTCCATCTCCATCTGCAACAGATCGCCAATGGTGTTGAGATATTCGCGGCGATTAAGACGCCGCAAAGTGACCTTGGCGGGCTCCTGTTTCGCGAGGCCGGCGAGAAACGCCTGGCGCTCAGCGGCGGAGGGCTGTTTGGCGGTGTGCGGCGGCATGGTGCCGGCTTCAATACGCCGCGCGACGGCGAGCGCGTCGGCCGGATTCAACGGCCCGCGATCGAAACGGCGATTCGCCATCTGCGCTTTTTCGCCGTGGCAGGCCGTGCAGTAGGTGTCGAGGAAAGCAGAAGCGGGGTCGTTGGCCGCCGCCGCGGCGGCGAACGCAAGTAGCAATGCAGACGTCATCGCTATCGCCCGCGCAGCGTGCCAGTGGAGAGCGCGAACTACTGCTGCTCCACGCCGAAGCGCTGGAGCATACTGACGAACAGATTTGCCAGAGGCTGGCGATTCAATCCGGCGGCCGGGAATGCCTGATACGCGCCGTGCTTGAAGCCGCCGCCCGCCAGCACCACCGGCAGGTTCAAGTTCGTGTGCGAATTGCCGTTGCCCATGCCGCTGCCAAACAGCACCATCGCAGGGTCCAGCAAAGACTCGCCGCCATCGTCAATCGACTTCATCTTGCCGAGGAAGCGCGCAAACTGTTCCGTCTGGTAGCGCTCCAGTTTCACAAGCAAATCAATGCTCTCCGGAACTTGACCGTGATGCGAAAGCGAGTGGTACTCCTTGCGCACGCCCAGCACGGAGGCCTCAAAGCCGTCGGCGATTTCGAGCGTCGCAATGCGCATCGAGTCGGTCTGCAGCGCCAGCGCCATCAAGTCAAAGAGCACGGGGATGTCGTTCACCAGGCCCTGATTTTCCGGCTCCTTCATGGGCGCCGGCGGCTTGGGCACGTCCGCCCATTTCTGCCGCAGTTCCAGAGTTTTCTCCACTTTGCGCACGGACGTGAAGTACTCGTCGAGTTTCTGTTGATCGCGCGCGCCCAGGCGGTGCTTGAGCAACGCAGCGTCACCATTCACGGCATCGAGAATCGAGCCCTGCAACGTGAGCCGGTCTTTGGTACGTTCCAGCTCAGCCGCGCTCTCTGTGACAAACAGCTTGCGAAACAACTCGCGCGGGCCTTGAATGGGAGTCACGCGCGTGCCGCTGCGCGTCCAGCTCATCATGCAGCCGCCGTGCAGGCCCTCTTCCGATCCGAGCGTCAGCGAAGGAAACCGCCTGGCGCCACCGACGGTTTCCGCCATGCGCTGATCCAGGCTGATGTTGCCGTCTGGCATGCCTTTGGCATCCACCTGGCGCACGCCGCTCAGGAAGGAGTGCACGGCAAAGTGTCCGCCTTTTACGCCGTGGTCCAGCCCGGAAAAGACGGTGAGATCTTTGCGGTACTGCGCGATCGGTTCCAGCAGATGCGGCGCGGTGTAATCCGTGCCCGCTTCGGTGGGAAAGAACTTCTGCGGAAAAAATCCGAACGCATTGCCGATGGCCACCATGCGCGCAGGCCGCACCGTTTTGGCGTTCGCAGAAAGCGCGGTGACGGCGAGCCCTGATCCCAACGCGCCGGCGCTCAAGGAATTGAGCGGAGGCAGCGCGAGGCGAACGCCTGCCGCACGGAGGAAAAAACGGCGTCCGGCAAGATCCGGGTGATTGGTCGGCATGTCCAGATTTGATCGTGTTTCGCGCTACCGGCCGTACAAGCGGATACGGTGATCGGTGAACCGCAGCCCAGGCATGGGGGACGACGCCTTCATGTGGCAATCGAGGCACCGGTCTGCGGTACGCGGACAACCCGCCCGTGCCCGCACCGCGGCCGCGTGGCACCCCGCGCACACTGCCGCCGGTTCGGGCTGCGCTTCGCCGTGCGGGTTGTGGCAGGACACGCACGTCAGCTTCCGTGCGGCGCTCCTTTGATAGCACTTGCTCGCCAGCAGCCCGATGGGCGCAAAACGAATACTGTTGGGGTCTTCGAGCTCCGGCGTGGCGGAGGCAAATACGGCGTCGGGCGAGCGGTGGCAACGCGCGCACATCGCTACGGAGCGGTCTCGCGCAATCGCACCGCGCGCCGCGGGCTTGGCGGCGTGCGCCGCGCCGTCACCGTGACACGCCTGGCACGTCACGCCCGGCTCGCCCAACGTCTGATGGCAGCCGAAACATCGCTGCACGTTGCGGGCACTCTGCACCACGCCGAGTGCGTCTTCAAGATCGACGGCCGCGGCGGCGTCGTGCCCCGGCGTGAGCCCCAGGCGATTCTCGTCGCGACACCAGGACACGCGATGCTCCACCACGCGCCCGTTGCGCTCGATCACCGGCGTCACGGCCTGCGTGCCCGCGCCGAAGGCCCACTGCACGGTGGCCTGCACCGGCTCAGCGCCGTTCCGCGCAATCTCCACGGTGTTGCCGCGGTACGTGTAGCTCACGCCGCCTGGCCCGCGGAGTTTGCGCCCATCGAAATGCTCGCCGGTGAACGCGGTGAGAGAACGGGCATGAGCCGACGCGCCCTGATTGCGCGCGCGTTCGGCGTGGCACGCCGCGCATGGCTCGCCGCCGGCAAACGCTACGGCTAGGGCTGCTGCTCCGAGAACAAGTCCCGCTGCCGCGCGACATCCCGCTCGGACAGTTGCTTCACCCGCGCGAGCGCGCGCGCCGCTTCGGTTCGCCGTCCCAGCGCCTGCAGCACGGTGCCCTGGAGAAAGAATGTTTCGCGATATTCGGGTCGGCCCGCGTGGCCCGGTCCAATAATGCGGCGGCCTCCCGGCTCTTGGACTTCTGCCAAATCAGTTTCGCCAACTGATCGTTCACCTGCGCGTTGCGCGGACGCAGCACGAGCGCCGCGCGAAGCAACCGCTCGGCCTCCGCATGCCGACGCGGGGTTGAACGCCAGAGCTGCGCCTATTCGGTGTGGATGGTACGGGAGATTAACAGGCGGGAAATGGCGGGGACGACGGGGCTCGAACCCGCGACCTCCGACGTGACAGGCCGGCGCTCTAACCAACTGAGCTACGTCCCCGCTTGGGGTAATTGCCCTTTACGGGCAACTCCTTCGATGCTACCACGGGCGCTAAAACTCCGCAAACCACTCTCGCTCCGCGCTATCCTAATCTCACGATGCGCGTGCTGATTCGTCTTGCCGCCGCCGTTGCCGGTGTCGCTGTAATCGCCTGGACACAAGGGGTTTCCTCGCGCGTGGTGAAGCCGCAGCCGCGCGGAAAAGCCTCGGGCCTTCCGTTTCGCACCGGGTTTGTGGACGTGGCCGCCGAAGCCGGGCTCACGCATCCGGTGATTTACGGCGGCGACCAGGTGAAGCAGTACATCCTTGAAACCGTGGGCTGTGGCGTCGCGTGGATCGACTATGACCGCGATGACTGGCTCGACCTTTTCCTGCTGAACGGCACGCGCATCGACGCCGCGCCGGTCCCCGGCGTCACCAATCGCCTTTACCGCAATGAGCGCAACGGCAAGTTCGCCGATGTGACCGAGAAGGCAGGGCTCGCACACCAGGGCTGGGCCGGGTCGGTCACCGCCGGCGACTACGACAATAACGGCTACCCGGACCTGTTCATCACCCAATACGGCCAGAACCTGCTCTACCGCAACAACGGCGACGGCACCTTCACCGATACCACTGCCGCGGCGGGGCTCCTGCGCCCGGAGACACGATGGGGCGGCGGCGCGGCGTTTGCCGATATCGACCGCGACGGCGACCTCGATCTGTTCGTGGCCAACTACCTGATTTTCGACATCAAGCGCGTACCGAAGCCGGGTCAGTCCGGCAACTGCAACTGGAAGGGTGTGCCGGTGAATTGCGGTCCGCGGGGGTTGCCGCCGGACCGCCATCAGCTCTACCGCAACGACGGCGGCGGCAAATTCACCGACATCAGCGCGGCGTCCGGCGTGGGCAAAGCGGGCGGCAGTTACGGAATGACGGTGGTGCCGGCGGACCTGGATGGCGACGGCTGGACGGACTTCTTCGTGGCCTGCGATTCGACGCCCAGCTTCTTCTTCCGCAACAACCACGACGGCACGTTTTCTGAAAGCGGTCTCGAGCGCGGCATCGCACTGAACGAAGACGGCATGGAGCAGGCGGGCATGGGCGTGGGCGTGGGCGACTACAACCTGGATGGGCACCTCGATATCTTCAAAACGCATTTTGCCGACGACACCAACGTGCTGTACCGCAACGACGGCAAGGGGAACTTCGACGACGTGACGATTCAGTCCGGGCTCGGCGTGGAGACGCGCTACATCGGCTGGGGCGCGGCGATTACCGACCTGGACAACGACGGCCTGCCGGATCTGTTCGCCGTGACCGGCAACGTCTACCCCGAAATTGAAAAGCGCCTGCCGGCGTATCCGTGGCGCACGCCGCGCGTGGTTTTCCGCAGCCTGGGCCTGCGGTTTGAAGAGCTGTTTGACGAAGCCGGGCCGGCGATTGCGCAGCCGCATGCAAGCCGCGGAGCGGCGTTTGGCGACTATGACAACGACGGGGACATCGACGCGGTGATGGTGAATCTCGGAGAGCCGCCGTCGCTGCTGCGCAACCAACTGCCGGCGGGCGGCGTCCATTGGCTCACGGTGGCGCTGGAAGGTACGCGTTCGAACCGCTCGGCCATCGGTGCGCGGGTGACTGCGCGCTACGGCGGCAAGGTGCAGGCGCAGGAGGTCGCCAGCCAGGGGAGTTTTTACTCGGTGAACGACCCGCGGCTGCACTTTGGCTTGGGCGCGGCGGCGGTGGCGGACCTTGAGATCCGGTGGCCGGATGGCCGCGTACAACGGTTGCCGCAGGTGAAGGCCGGGCAGATTCTGGCGGTGAAGGAGCCGTAGCGGGTGCGCTGGGATTTGGTTCTTTGGCTGGCGGCTCTGCCCGCCGCCGCGGCAGCGGCACAACCGCAGCCGGCGGATCTGCGTGAGTTGGTGCGGAAGTCCCTGAGCGGGTTGAAGAACGGCGAGGAGAACCGCGGCCGCTTTCTGTTCAAAGCCCGGAATGATCGTTCAGAACTGGACGCTTCGGGCAAGCCGATTTCCACACAGTCTTACGCCTGGGAGCGGATTGAGATCGACGGTTTCACCTTTGGCCGCACGCTGGAGCGCAATGGCAGGGCGTTGACGGCCGAGGAACGCAAGGCCGAGGAGGCCGCGATCGAGGGCCGGTTGGCAGAGTTGAAGGCACCCACGCAGAAGGCGAGCGTAACGCGGCGTGCCTCTGCCGGGCGTCGAGGCGCTGAGGAAGATTGGTTCCTGGAATTCCCGGACGCGCTCGAGTTCAAGTTGCTGGGCGAGCTTGGGATGGACGGACGCGCTGTGCTGCATCTGGACGCGCAACCGAGGGCGGGCTACCGGGCGCGAAACATGCGCGCGCGGGTGTTCGAAAAAATGAAGGGACAGATCTGGCTGGACAAAGCCACGTCGGAACTGGTGCAGGCGGACGCCGAGATGTTCGACACGGTGAGCGTCGGCTTCGGGATCCTCGGACGGATCGACAAGGGCACCCGCTTTCAGATGCACCGGCGCATCATGCCCGATGGTTCCTGGCTGACTGACCGCCAGCGGATCCGCTTTGGCGCGCGGATCATGCTGGTAAAGAACCTGCGCAACGAGTCCTTCACCGAGTGGACCGACTTCCGCCCGCGTGCAAAATCAGCGGCGGCTAGTCCTGTGACAAGACCTTGAAGTCCATCGACTCAGCCACCGACACACGGTCGGCGATCTGCACTTCGAGCCGGAACCGCACGTTGTTACTGGCGCGGCGGTACACCACGCTGCCGTTGCGCAACTGGTCCGCGTCGAGCGCAACGACCTTTTGCGCGCCGCCGTCATTGATCACCAGCGAGCCCTTGGACTGTTCGTGTATGGGCCTGGAATCGCGATTCCAACGGACGTGCAAGCTGTCGCCTCCCGACGGCGTGACGGTGAGATGCAAGGAGTAAGGATCAGGCCGCAGGCTGGCGGGCAGTGAGTTCCGCTGGCTCATCGCAATCTGCAGGCCCAGCGCCGTGCCCAGAACCAGGAAGACAATCGACAGCGGCAACCATACCCATCCGGACTTGAACTTCGTGCCCGCACCGGCGTCCGATTCTTGCCCAGCCACCTCGGCGGCCGGCATGCCAAACGATGGCACAGCCGATGCGAACGGCCCGGATGAATCGATGGGGGCTCCTGGCGGAGGAACCGCCACTGGACCGCGGCCTTCCTGACACACCGCAGCCGCCGCGGCAGCCTGCGGAGGAACAGAAGCGGCAGCAACGGCCGCTGCCCGCGCCGCGGCGCCGGGACGCACAGCCGGCCCGGTAGCGCCACTTAACTCGCGCCGCCGGGATGGAAATTCCTGATAGGAAGACTGCGCGCGGATGTTACCGTTTTCGCGAAAGAAGATGCCCGCTTGACTGACCCGCGTGGCAAATGGCTTCACCACCAGACAGATCTCTTCAGCCGACGGAAAGAACTGATTGAACAGCTCAATGTCTTCCTCGGCGAGGCTCAACCCCTCGCGCGTGTGACTGCGATAGTAACCCACCGCGCAGGTTTGCTTGGCCTCACCCGGCGACCACTTTTCGAGAGTGCTCTTGAAGCGGTCAAGTTCATCGCCCGACAATTGTTAGGTTGCGCCGCGTGAATTCTGGCAAGGTACGGGCCCATAGTCCTCAACCGTCACCACCGGCCGGCCCGAAGACCGGTCAATTGACCCGAGGAGGATGCCGCCCATCTCGACGCCGCGCCGTGGGATTGCGCCGAAGCCGCGCATGACTTCCTGGAGCAGGCGGTCTACAAAGGCAAGGCTCAGCTTGACCGCAACGGACCTCCCGGCGATTTCCCAGGTATAGAATTCCGAACTCGTATCGGCCGATGGCATGGGGGGAAGCGAAGTCCCTTTCACCTTAGCGCCAATCTTTTTCCAATTTGCCGCCTTTGCCCTTGGTGACGGCGCAAGCAGCCTCAGTAGGGGAATCGGCGCGCTAGGGCGAAACCTTTAGGGTGTCCCGAATGGGCAGCGGCTACTCCGAACAACCACTTAGTTGAGGCCGGGCTGCGTTCTTCAGGGGGCCTTCGGGAGCACGATCCCGCCATCGACGCGCAGGATCGCCCCGGTGATGTAGGAGGCGTCTGGAGAAACCAGAAAACGCGCGGCGCGGGCAATCTCCGCCGGCGTCCCCAACCGGCCCAGCGGGAGCCTCGCGCCTTCTTCGCGGATCTGTTCCTCGGTATAGAAGGTGCGTTCGCCGGGCGTGTCGGTCCAGCCGGGCTCAATGACGTTGACGCGGATACGGTGCGGCGCCAGTTCGGCGGCCCAGGTGAGCGCCATCTGGTTCACCGCTGCCTTGGCGCCGTTGTAGGAGGTGGAGCGGGGGAAAGCACGCTCGGCATGGACGGAGCTGATCATGACGATGCTGCCGCCCCGGCCGGAAGCAGCCATCTGGCGCGCCGCGAATTGCGAGCAATGAAAGGTGCCCCACAGGATCACTTGCCAGACAGGGGCCACGTCGTCCGGCTCCAGTTCGAGGAGCGATTTGCGGATATTGATGGCGGCGTTGTTGATCAGAATGTCCACTGCGCCGGCGGAGGCAAACAGCGCTTCCATGGCGGCACGGTTGCCGACGTCGGCCTGTTGGTAGAGCACCTCGGCGCCGGCATTCTGGACGTCACGGATCGTTTGGCGGGTAACTTCGTCTTCTGATGCCCGTACATCGCAAAGCACCACGCGCGCTGCGCCGGCGCGAGCCAGTTCCACCGCGCACGCCGCGCCGATGCCCCTCGCTGCGCCTGTTATCAGAGCCGTTTGCCCGGCCAGGACAGTTGCCATGGCGGCATGATAGCGCAAGATCAGGCGCGTGTTGGAGTGACCGTGAAGTATTCGAGGAAGTTCTTTTTCTTCTTCGCACCCAGCTTGGGCCCGGACTGTTCGAGCACTGAGTGGCTCAACTGCGTGAACTGCTTGCCGAGTTCGGTGGAGGAGTCAATCTCGCGGCCCGTGGTGAGTGCGTTGTGCACGCCGCGATAATCGTTCGGGAACTCCTGGTAGACCGGCACGCCGAGCAGCGATTGGATCTGCACGGTGCTGATTATCGGCCGCTTCTGCGCCCGGTTCATCAGAATAGAGACCTTGTCGCCGAGGTCCATCGATTGCAGCAGGCTGAGCTTCTGGCGGGCCAGATGCAGCGACGGGATTCCCGGCGTGCATACAATGCACACCTTCTTGCAGTCCTGCATCACTTCAATGAAGAACTTCTCCATGTTGCCGCTGAGATCAATACAGATAGAGCTGTAGAACTGGCGTGCAAACGAGACCAGTTGCCGGACCTGCATGGGGTCAATGTGGGTCTGAGAGTCCAAACGCCCAGCGGGCAAAACGTCGAGCTTGCCAATCGAGGCCACCAGTTGTGGCCAAGGATGCTCGTCCAGCTTGGACGCGTTTTCGGCAGCTTCGTAGATGGTATAGACATTGTCCAGCTTCAGCATGAAGCCGACCAGCCCGGAGTTGAGATCCAGATCCATCATCAGAACGTGGCTATCCGGCATGCGCGACATGGCCACGGCAGTGTTTAAGGCAATAGTAGTGGCGCCAGCTCCTGCCTTGGAGGGCGGAAAGCAAAACACGTTGTCGGAAAACTCAATCTTGGCCGGGCGCTTGTCCAGTTGCTCGGCCAGCCGGTTGATGGTGACCTTGTACGACTGGCTCTCAAACGGATAGGCAAGGCACTCGCGCACGCCCACTTGCATGAGATTGAGGAGCACTTGCGGATCGCAGGCGCGGTCAATCGCCACCACCTGACACCCGGGCAGGGTCTCTTCGATCCCCCGCAGCATTTCCTTGGCTTTGGCTAGATCTTCGATGCTGAGAAAGACGATCTGCGGCGCGTTGGCGCGGAGAAACCGCTCCAAATCGTAACCGGACGGGTAACGGTCGGAGAGCTTCATAAGCCCCACCTGCCCCTGACTTCGGATCATTTCCGAAAGGCGCGAGGCCATGTCGGCATCTGGCGAAACTATCACTGCGCGCAACATTGTCGTCTCCAGTTTCAACAATAAAGCGTTCCTACGAGACGAACAATCAAACGGCAACACTAGACCGGCAATTGGAAACCCGTTAGACAATCTCGGCCGGGCGGGAGATTTCTAAGGTGTTCCGCCGAGCCCTGCGTGGGGTAAGCTGCCCGTATGGCCAAGCCTACCCCTCGCAAACCTTCTGACCTGTGGGAAGTTGAGTGTCCGTGCTGTGACGCTACTCTGCGCATCGATCCGGAAACGCGCGCGGTGATCACGCACCAAGCTAAGGAAAAGCCCGCTCCGGTGGAGGATCTGGCCGCTGCCGTGCGCCGCTTAAAAGAAGAAGAGGCACAGCGGGGCGACAAGTTCCAGAAGCATATGGACGACCAGCGCAACCGCCAGGCTGTGTTGAACAAGAAGTTCGACGAGTTGTTCAAACAGGCCCACGAAGACCCCACCTCGCTCCAGCCCAAACCGAAAGTCTGGGATTGATGCCTTGACATTCTACATATATAGAATTTGCGGGGCGCCCTGGACCTGCTTGTTTTAAAGACGCTCGCGCCTGCGCCGCTTCACGGCTACGGCATCGCGCAGCGCATCCTGATTACGTCGCGTGAAGTGTTGGACGTGCAGCAGGGCTCGCTCGACCCCGCCCTCCACCGCCTGGAGCGCAAGGGCCTGCTCTCCTCCGAGTGGAAAGAATTGGAAAACGGCCGCATGGCGAAGTTCTACGCGCTGACCGCGTTCGGCCAGCAGCAACTCGCCGACGAACTGGAGCAATGGCGCAACTACTCGCGCGCCATCGGCTGGGTGTTGGAGGGCTAACCGCGATGCGCTGGCCGTGGCACAAAGCAGAGACTGAACTCGACCGCGAGCTCGAATTCCGCCTCGATGAACTGGCCGCGGCGTTCGAGCGCCAGGGCCTCAGTCACAAGGAAGCCCGCGCAAAGGCGCGGCGCGAGTTCGGCGGCGTCGATCGTGCCAAAGAGCAGTGCCGCGATGAACGCCGCTAGCAGCCGCTCGCCACGCTGGGGCAGGAGGTGCGCTTCGGTTTACGCATGATGGGCCGCGCGCCGCTCTTCACCGCCGCCGCCGTGCTTTCGCTCGCGCTGGGCATCGGGGCCAACACCGCCATCCTGTCGCTGATGCAAGGGCTGTTGTGGCGTACGCTCGATTCACTGGCGCCGGAGCAGATCTCCGAAGTGCTGTGGGAGGCCAAGGCCGCGCCCTAGGGGCTGGACGACCTGATGAGCGGCAACATGTTCCGCGACGGCGCGGGCTTGGCCGCGGATTACTTCAGCGTGCGCGCTTTTGAGACGCTGCGAGACCGCGCCGCCGGGCGCGCTGAGATTGCCGCGCATCGAAACCCGGAAGATGTGAGCGTCAGCTCTTCGCGCGGCGCCGCCGTGGTAGTGACGTACCAATTCTGGGAGTCGCACCTCGGCTCAGACCCGGCTATTGTGGGCCGCGCCCTGCGCATCAACGACCGCAGCTACACCGCAGCGGGCGTGCTCCAGCGCAGTTTTACGGGCATACGGCTGGGCGACACCACTGACCTGTACACTTCGCTATGCAAGGCGCCGGACTTGCTTGAGACACGTAGCTGGCTGGCGCGGCATTGGGACCGGCCGCGGTCTTGGTTTCTGCACATGATCGCGCGCCGCTCGCCGGAGATGACCGCCGAAGCCATGGCGCGTTCGCTCGATCCGGTGTTTGCCTCCACGCGGGAGGGCACACTCAAAGAGCCCGCCACCGCGCCGCGTCTGCGCTTCCAAGACGGCTCGCACGGGCTCGGCGGCCTGCGCCGCGAGTTCGGCAATCCATTCTCGGTGCTGCTCACGCTGGTGACCTTGGTGTTGCTGATTGCCTGTGCCAATATCGCCAATCTCCTGCTGGCTCGCGCCGGCGCACGCAGGCAGGAGGTATCGATTCGCGCGTCGCTCGGCGGCGGCCGCGCGCGGCTGGTGCGCCAGTTCGTCACCAGGAGTTTGATGCTGGCGCTGGCGGGCGGTTTGCTGAGCATCGCCGTGGCGCGCCCGGTAGCGCAGGCGGCGTTGACGTTGTTGCCGGCTGAGATCGGCGCATTCCGGCTGGACCTTTCCTTCGACACTCGCGCGGCCGGGTACACCCTCACGCTGACGGCGCTGACGCGCTGCTGTTCGGGCTCTACCCCACGTTCCGCGTGACGCGCGGGGATCTCGGAGCGGGTTCGCTATCCATGGCGCCGGGCCGCTTGCTGATCGCCGCCCAGGTCTCCATCGGCGTGTTGTTGCTTGCCGCGGCGTTCGCCTTCACCGGGCGCCTTGCCGATCTGGCCAACCGCGACGCCGGCATAGCGCGCAGCCGGCTGTTGCTGTTCGATGTCAAACCCGGGCAATCCGGTTACGAGGGTCCGTGGCTTCGGCAGTTCTCGCTCGACCTTGAACGCAAGCTCGGCGAGGCCCCGGCGTGGAAGCGGTGGCGCTGGCACGGGTCCGGCCTCTGAGCGGCGGCGGGTGGGGTGAGAGAATCCAGTTCGACGGCCAGCCCAAGGCGATCCCGGTCTTGGTGAACGCCGTCTCATCCGGCCATTTCAGCGCCATGGGGATTGACATCACCGCCGGGCACGGGCTCACTCCGCGGGACTCGCGCGACCAGGCTTACACAGCAGTGGTCAGCGAGGAAATGGCGTGGCAACTCGGCTCACATGCGCTCGGCGCCCGGTTTCGCGACGGCGACAGGAAGTTCGAGGTAGTGGGCATCGCGCGCCGCGCACGGCACGACTCGATGGCGCGCCAGTCCGCGCCCGTGCTCTACCTGCCCCATCCGCTTGAGCACGACGCCATGACGGTTGTGGTCCGCACGCGCACCGCTCCGGCGGGGATGATCGAACCCGTCCGCCGTACCGTGGCTGAGCTCGACCCTGCCTTGCCCATCGTCGGCGCGCTCACGATGGATCAGCAGATCGGCGAAACGCTACGCCGCGAGCGCCTGTTTGCGTGGCTGTGCGGCTGCTTCGGCGTGCTGGCTCTCACGCTGTGCGCGATCGGCCTCTACGGCGTGCTCTCGTACGCCACGGCGCGGCGTGCGCGCGAGATTGGCATCCGCATGGCGCTCGGTGCAACGCCCCAAACGGTGCTGCGCATGGTGCTCGGCGAGGGCTCGCGGTCGCCCGCGCCGGCCTTGCCATCGGTGCACCGATGGCGTGGTTCCTCGCGCGGCGCTATGTGGATCACGAGCGCTTCGGCCTGGAAGGGTCGCTCGAAGCCGCGCCGCTGGGATGGGCCGTCGCGGTGCTGGCGCTCGCTGCACTCATTGCGGTGTTGCTGCCTGCGTGGCGCGCTTCGTCGGCCGATCCAGCCCGGGTGCTGCGCGAAAACTAGAGTGGTCTCCCTCCTCGCCACAGCTTCTTCCGCGAAAGCGATGTAACGTTCCGTCGCTGGCTTGCACTACCTGTTCGAATCGCCTCCAAGTATCGATTCGCAAAAGGAGATCGCCAAAATGCCCAATCCCCGTGCGCGTGGATCAAGAAGAACCGCCCAGCCAGCCGAAGCATCCACTGGCGCCGTGACGCCCCTTACCGGCGAATTCACCGGCAAGTATTTGGTATTGCTGCCCGAGGACTGCGGCAAGAGCAGCCTGGAAGCCATCAAACAGGCCTCGGGCCTGAAGACGGCGTGTAGCGCAGCCGATTTCACAGGCGCTGCGGTGTCCATGTCACAGGCTGAAGGCGCCGAGGTGCTCTACTTGGACAAACTGAACGTTGCCGTGGTGGATTCCGACCCCTCGCAGGTGGGCGGGCTCGAATCCGCGGCCGCGTCTGACTCCAAGATCCTGGCCGTTGAACCAGAGCGCATCATCTATACCCTCGGCGGCGGACTTGACGAGCAAAGCCTGCAGTATTTGCGCGGCTACAAAGACGCGGTGAACCACCTCTACGAAACGCTGGCCACCCGTGAGGGTGAAGCCTCGCTGGAAGACGAAGACGTGATGGCCGCGATGCTGGCCAACACCGCGCAATTCACGTTGGGTTTGCGGGCGACCCTCGTCAACCGGTCCCGCTTCGCCGGCCGCGGCATTCGCGTGGCGGTGCTCGACACCGGCTTCGACCTCAATCATCCGGACTATCCGGGCCGCGTGGTCAGCAGCCAGTCGTTCATCAACGGGCAGGCGGTTGACGACCTCAACGGCCATGGCACGCACTGCATCGGCAGCGCGCTCGGCCCGCAGCGCCCCGTCACCGGTGTGCGCCGCTATGGCTGTGCGTTTGCGGCGGAGATCTTTGCCGGCAAGGTGCTCAGCAATGCCGGGAGCGGCGGGGACACCGGGATCCTGGTCGGTATCAACTGGGCCATCACCAACAAGTGCCGCGTGATTCCCATGTCGCTCGGCGCGCCGGTGCAGGTAGGCGAGGGGCCTTCACCTATCTATGAGAACGTGGCGCAGCGCACCCTACGTTCCAATCCTGGCAAACTGATCATCGCGGCGGCGGGCAACGACAGCAGCCGACCCGGCCAGATCGCTCCGGTGAGCCGCCCGGCCAACTGCCCGTCGATCATGGCGGTGGCAGCGGTAGATTCGAATTTCGGCATCGCGCAATTCTCCAACGGCAGACGCAATCCGAATGGCGGCGGCGTCGACATCGCCGGGCCGGGTGTGGCCGTCTTCTCCTCCGCACCGGATCCGTTCCCGGCATCGGTTCAGCCCACCGGACCCGGGCGTCCCTGGCCGCCGCGCCATCACACCATCAGCGGCACCAGCATGGCTACGCCGCACGTGGCGGGCATCGCCGCCATGTGGCTTGAGTCGCGAGGTGTGAACACGCCGGCCACGGCGCTTTGGCAACTGCTCACGGGCAATGCCCGCCGGTTGAATCTGCCTAGCCGCGACGTGGGAGCCGGGCTTGTCCAGGCCCCGATCTAGCACGACAAGCGCGCCGCCGGGCCCGCGGCAGAGGCAGTCGCAGGCCCGGCGGCTATACTTGTGGTTGAAGGCTTGACCATGCCCAAGAAAACGGGGAAGAGCAAGCCGGAGCCGCCAGTGGGCGTGTCCGTATTCCTGAAAGAGAGCCACCTGGGCGCCACGCAAGCCGCTGGAGTCCAACGCGAGTTGAAGGCCAAGGGCTTCACTCTCAGAGAAAACCTGGAAGCGATTGGCGTGCTCACCGGCTCGGCGCCGGCCGCCGCCTTGGAAGCGCTGGAATCTGTTCCTGGCGCCGAGAAGGTGGAAAAAGAGCGTACCGACTACCGCACGCAGCAGTAGCGCCCTTCAGGGGCGAGCGGCCGCCCCCGGCTCTTCGTCAAACCCTGTGCCGCGGCTCAGCACGAACCACAACGCGTAGCCCAGCACCGGGCACGATGCCGACACCCAGAACGCCGTCCCATAGTCCTGCCTATCGAGCAGCCGGCCGATGCGAGGCATCAGCAGTGCCACAAATGCTCCCCAGGAACCTGCGCCGAGGCCCGCGATCAGACTAGCGTTGCGGCGCGAGAAGGCGCGCGTGGCGTAGCTGATGGGCGCAATCACAAAACCAGCGGCCACGAACATCGCAAAGAACAGGCAGAACATCACGACTGCCGCGCTTGCGCCCGGCTGGCCGATCGACGGCACGGCGGCGAGCGGCAGACTCAACAGCGTGGCCGCGCCCATCAGCCCCCGATAGACAGCCAGCGGCCGCGCGGAGCGGCGGAGCGAAGTGTCCGTCAACCAGCCCCACACAAAGTAGCCCGCTTCCCAACCGAGCGGCGGAATCCAGAGCAAAGCGGCGACTTCGCTCTGGCTCAGCTTCATCGCGCGATTCAGAAACAACGACGATTGATAGAGCACAAACGCCAGCGGGAAGGCGCCCAGCGCATAGGCGGCCATGAAGGCCCAGACGCGCCGGTCACCCCAGGCGATCGCGGCGTCTTCGGTGGCGCGCGACGCGGTGCTTTGCATGTCGGCGCGCTGGCTGACGAAATACCAGAGGATGAGCCACGCCGCACCCACCGCGCCGGTAAACCAGAACGCCCCGCGCCAGCCCCACGCCGCCGCCACAGGCCCGACGATGAGCGGCGTCACCACCGCGCCCAGCGACCCGCCGCTGTAGGAAATGGCAATGCCGCGCGAGCACAGGTGCGGCGGGAGCGATTGCACGGCCGCGCGCAAGCCGGCGGGGAACGTCGCGCCTTCGCCGAACCCCAGCGCCGCGCGCGCAATCGCAAACGTCCAGAAGCCCTGCGCGAAGGCGTGCGCGGTGGAGGCCAGCGTCCAGAAGGCGACCGACATCGTCATGCCGCGAGGCAGGCCGATGCGGTCGAGCAACTTGCCCCACACCGGGTTGCCGATCATGTAGGCCGTGGAAAAGGTCGAGATGATCCAGCCGTAGTCTTCCACGGTCAGCCCCGTCTCTTTCAAGACGGTAGGCGCGAGGATGGCGAGGGTGGTGCGGTCTATGTAACTGATCAGCGAGACCAGCAACATCGTTACCGTGGGGACCCAGAGGCGAAACAACCTTCTATCCTATCGCTGGCTTACCATAGAAAAATGCGCTGGTTTCAAGCTGCCGCGATCTTGCCGATCGCGCGGGCTCTTATCCAAGGGCTTTCGCCGATTGCGCCCGCAGCGCCGCCGGCCAATGCCGGGGAAACGCAACTCCCCAAGTGTTTGTGCGTGGCCAGCCTCCGGATCAACCCGTCATGACATTCCTGCGCTTGATCGTCCGCCTTGTGTTGCGGCTTTTTTCAAACTACGAAGTGCACGGGCCCATTCCGCAAAAAACGCCCGAAAAGCTGTTGATCATTGCCAATCACCAGAGCCTCATTGACCCGCTCTACATCGGGTTGCTCTGCCCCTTCGACATCTGGTGGATCACGCACACCACCATCGCCGCGCGCTGGCACTTCAAGTTCATCCTGCGCTTTGTGCCGCACCTGGTTGTGGACACCTCCAACCCGCACGCCATGCGCCAGGTGGTGGACCTGATCAACTCCGGCAAGCCCGTGTGCATCTTCCCGGAAGGACGGATCAGCGCCACCGGCAGCCTGATGAAGGTCTACGACGGCTTTGCGTTTCTGGCCTCGAAGACCGGCGCGGCGATTTTGCCGGTGAACTTCGACGGGCTGACTCGTTCGTTCTGGTCTCGCCTGCCCGCGCCCCATCCCACGCGGCTCCGCGTGCCCGTGCGCGTGACGTTTTTCCCCCTGGTGCATCTTGACGAACCCACCGGCCGCACGGGACGCGAACGCCGCCGCAAAGCGAGCCATCAGATGCGTCAGATGCTCGAGGCCAACTGGTTTGCCTCGCTGCAGATGACGAATCTCTTCGACAAATTCCTCGAGTCGGTAGAGACGTTCGGGCGCAAATCGGAAGTCCTCTCCGATATCCGCTTCACGCCGGATTCGTTCGGCAACGTGCTGCGTGGCGCGCTCGCGCTGGGCCGGCTGGTGTCGCGCTTCACGCGCGAGGGTGAAGTGGTGGGGCTGCTGATGCCCAACGCTTCGCCCACCGTCATGCTGCTGTTCGGCTTGTTTGGCGCCAAGCGCGTGCCGGCGATGATCAACTACACGTCCGGCGTCGACGGCATGCAGAGCGTGATTCAAACGGCGCAGATCAAAACCATCGTCAGCTCGCGCGCGTTCCTTGAAAAAGCCAAGCTGGTCGAGAAATTAGCGGCGCTCAAGGGCGTGGAGGTCAAGTTACTCGAAGACCTGCGCCCCACCTTCACGCTCACCGACAAGCTGTGGCTGATGTTGTGGGCGCTGCGTTTCCCGCGCCGCGTGGTGGCGGATGTGAAGCCGGACGATCCGGCGGTGATTCTGTTCACGTCGGGCTCGGAAGGCAAGCCCAAGGGGGTGGTGCTCAGCCACCGCGCGCTTCTCTCGAACATCGCGCAGGTGCAGTCCGTCTACGAGTTCTCCAATCGCGACAAATTCCTCGCCGCGCTCCCGTTGTTCCACTCGTTTGGCCTCACCGTGGGCGCCCTGGTGCCGCTCACCACGGGCGCGCGCGTGTTCCTGTACCCTTCGCCGCTGCACTACCGCATGATTCCCGAGATGGCGTATGACCAGGACTGCACGGTGCTCTTCGGCACTGGCACGTTCCTGGCGAAGTACGCGAAGATGGCGCACGAGTATGATTTCTACTCGATGCGTTACATTCTCTCGGGCGCGGAGAAGCTGCCTGAGAGCGTACGCACTGAGTACTTGCACAAGTTCGGCCACCGCATCATGGAAGGTTATGGCGTCACCGAATGCTCGCCCGCGATTTCGGTGAATACGCCGGTGTTTAACCGCGTGGGCACAGTGGGCCGCATTCTGCCGGGGATCGAATACGCATTGACGCCGGTGCCGGGAATCGAGCGGGGCGCGATGCTGCATGTGAGAGGCCCGAACCTGATGCTGGGCTACCTGCTGCACGATCAACCGGGCGTGCTGCGGCCGCCTGTTTCGCCGGCGAAGGGTCCGGGCTGGTATGAGACGGGCGATATCGTCGAGATCGATGAAGACGGGTTCCTGAAGATCGTCGGCCGCGTCAAGCGGTTTGCGAAAGTGGCGGGCGAAATGGTGTCGCTCGAAGTGGTGGAGCAGATGGCAAACGCCGCTTCGCCCGGCAAGGTACACGCGGCCACCACTGTGCAGAGCGTCAAGCGCGGTGAAGTGATCCTGCTGTACTCCGAGGACAAGACCTTGCGCCGCGAGAATCTGCTGGCCGCCGCGCGTGAAGCAGGCATGCCGGAAGTGGCCGTGCCGCGCCAGGTGCTGTATGTCGACAAGATGCCGCGGCTCGGCAGTGGCAAGGTGGACTACGTAGGGCTGAAAGAAATGGCCGCGCGCGAGGTGCCTGAGGCCGACCGCGCATGACCCCTTCCGTGCCCTACTCCGCGCGTGAACAGCGCGGCTGGTATGTCTACGATTGGGCGAACTCGGCGTTCTACACGACCGTGGTGGCCGTGCTGCTGGGGCCGTATCTGACGGCGCTGGCGAAGTCCGCGGCGGCGGCCGATGGTACGGTGCCGTATTTCGGCTTCCGCGTGGCCACCGAATCCGTGTGGCCGTACTCGGTGTCGCTGTCCGTGTTTCTGCAGGTGTTCTTTCTGCCCGTGGTGGGCGCGTATGCGGACTTCGGGCGTCGCAAGCGTGAACTGCTGGGCGTGCTCACGTTGATCGGCGTGGCGGCCACGATTGCGTTGTATTGGGTGCGGGGTACGGCGTTCATGACGGGCGTGCTGCTGTATCTGTTTGCGAATCTGGCGTACGGCTGCTGCATCACGGTGTACAACTCGTTTCTGCCTGAGATTGCGCCACCTGAACAACGCGACTCGGTGTCGGCCCGTGGATGGGCGATTGGCTACTTCGGCGGCGGACTGCTGTTGGCGTTGAATCTGTGGCTGTATTCGAATGCGGAGCGGCTGGGGCTCAGCGGCGGCGAGTCGGTGCGCCTGGGACTCGCTTCGGCGGGTTTGTGGTGGCTGCTGTTTGCGATCCCCGCGTTGTGGACGCTGCGCAATCGCGTGCCCGCGCGGCAGCCCGAAGCAGGGCGCGGGGCGCTCGCCTCGGCGCTGGGGCAGTTGTGGCATACACTGCGGGCGCTGCCGCGGTATCCGCAGACGCTGCTGTTTCTGGTGGCGTATCTCATTTACAACGACGCGATTCAGACGGTGTTCGTGATGGCATCGCAATTCGGCGCCGAAGAGCTGAAGATGTCGACGGCAGACCTGACCACGGCGATTCTGATGGTGCAGTTTGTGGCCTTCGGCGGCGCGATTGTCTTTAACTGGGTGGCCGCGCGGTTGGGCAGCCGGCGGACGATCATGCTGACGCTTGCGATCTGGTGTTTCGCCGTGGTGCTGATTTACTTCTGGGTGTACTCGGTGAGCCAGTTCTACATCGCCGCCACGATCGTGGCCACGGTGATGGGCGGGAGCCAGGCGCTGAGCCGGTCGTTGTTTTCGTTCATAATTCCGAAGGGGCAAGAGGCTGAGTATTACAGCGTGTATGAGATCAGCGACAAGGGCACCAGTTGGCTGGGACCGTTGTTCTTCGGCGCGGCCTTGTCCCTGACGCACAACTTCCGCATCGCGATTGTGTCGCTGATTTTGTTTTTCTTCGTGGGACTGGTGCTGCTATCGCGCGTGGACGTGGCACGGGCGTCGCGCGAGGCGGGCACTGAGCCGCCCGCCGTGCTTTAGCCGGCTATCGCGCGCGGGTGGCGACGACGATCTAGGACGTGGCGAGGAAGCGCTCGATCCACGCAAGCGGCAGGATGCCCGCCACCACTTCATACGCCACGGCAAACGGGACACGGTTGGAGAACAGGAGCGGGGCTTCCATTGCCTGGATGAAGAATCCGTGCCGTTCGATGATCTGAAGTTGTTCGCGCCCGGTCTTGAGGTTGTGATGGTGCACGGCGTGGATGCTGGTATCCCACCGCTGGAGGAACTCGCTGGTGCGCCAGCCCTCGCCCTTGAGCAAGCGCAGGAAGGGGTGGATGTACTTGTCGAAGAACGCCGCGTCGGACTGCACCACCAACCGGCCGCCGGGGCGCGACACGCGGAAGGCCTCGATGTAGAAGTCGCTGAGTTCCCAATTGTAAAGGTGTTCGACGACGAAGGTGGAAAACACCATGTCGACGGACTGGTCGGCCAGAGGGAGCGTCTGGATGGGCGCGACGAGCGGAGTGAGATTCGCGTGGCCGCGCAGCGCGGCTTTGCGCAGGCCATGCTCGTCCATATCCACCACGAGTAGGTCATGTTCCGGGTTCAGCCGCGCCCAGCGCGCACTCGCATTCGCCGCACCGCAGCCGCACTCCACCACCAGACCCTTGAAATCGGTGAGGAACCGCATGTAGTATTCGTTCTCGGAAAGATCAAGGGCGACATACTGCGGCAGCCTAGTGTCGTTTGAGCCTAAATCCGGCAGTTGGGTTGGCCGGTCGGGCATGAAGTGATGGATGCTCAACGGGATGGGCGAGGAAAAGAGCGTACCGGTCGTTCACCCAAAAGGTGAAGAAGAAAACCCGGAGTTGCGATATCCGTCACCACGCCGGATCGAGACCTTTGGCGGCAGCGTGGAAGTCCGCTGGGCCTAGCAGCCCGTGGTAAAAGTCCAGCACAGGTGACCCCGGAGATGTTTCCGACGTCTATGCGCATATGGCGATGGGAAGACGCTGGAAGCAGGCCAAGCAGGAGTGGCTGTGGGTGGCCACGGCCGAACTGCCGCGTAGTGCCAGCCATCCGTGCTACAGCAAGCTGAACGAAATTCTGGATGAGGCCGGCTTCGACGAGTTCGTCGAGACCCGGTGCGCCGGCTTCTACGCCGACCGGATGGGACGCCCCAGCTTGGCGCCGGGGATCTACTTCCGAGCGCTGCTGGTGGGCTACTTGGAAGGCATCGATTCCGAGCGCGGTATCGCGTGGCGAGCCAGCGACAGCCTCTCCATCCGGCACTTTCTCCGTGTGGGCCTGGACGAGCAGGTGCCCGATCATTCTAAATCCGGCAGTTGGAATCGGCCAGACGAGTTCGAGAGGCGGTCTGGTCGATTCCAACTGCCGGATTTAGGTTGAGTAGTCCTGGAAGCGGTTGCGGCCCGCCTCCGTCCGGGGTTGCAGCACGCCGTGGCTGGAATCCAGGCGGTATTCGCAAGCCGTGCAAGCCATACCCCGAAGGCGCACGCGGCAGTGTGGACAGGCAAGCGCGGCCTGGAGGGCCGGACGGATACCGTTGACGTGGCTCAGAACGGTTTCCAACTTCATCAGATTGTTGGCGGTTGGTTGCGTCATAGTGCAATGCGCGGCAGAGTCCCTCTAGGCCTGGTGGCCGCGCCGGAGCCCGTGACAGCCGCTCCCTAGAGTCTGAATGCGGGAACCGGCGCCAAAATCTCAGCCGATTTTGTAAAACACGACTGACTAGGCGCCCTGGTAGCGGAGGGCGAGTTCCACTTTTTCCACTTGCAGGTCGTCACCGATCCGGAACGCGGGCCGGTCGAGCACACGAACCTGGATCTGGTTCTCCCCGCGCCTGAGCAACGCCGGCGGCAACGCGTAGGTGAGTCGCAGCAGCTTCTGATTGGGTATCGCGGGGTATTCGCCCTTCCCACCGGAATTGGGCTGGGGATGGGGTGAGAAGATCTGCGGATCCTGCCAATCTGGATTCATCTCGGGGGACGCGAGCAGGCGGCCGTTGCAGGAAACCTCCAGCCGGTCTGCCGCGCGGGCGCGAAAGAGCACGACCGAGAGCCGGGCATCGGAGGGGATGTCCGTTTCATAGACACGTAGCGGCAAAACCGTGGGCCGGCCATCGTTGGCCAGACGCGCCGGCAAGGGCAGATGGTCATTGCGGTTGTGATAGCCCTCGGCCCACGGATATCCGCCCCGTCGCTCCACGATGAACAGCTTGTCTTTGCGCCGCATGGTGTCGAGTCGGCCGATCTCGCGATACGCCATCTGCTGCGAGGCGGGGACCGCGCGACCGCCCACGGGGCGCGCCTCGTCCGCGGGAGCCGCGCCCCAGTTGAAGGTGGTAACCGAATCGGCGCCCTGATTGAGCCAGTTCGTGGCCACGCCGCGGAAGAACTCGATGGGCGGATAGCGGTAGCCATCGGTGGCATGATGGTCGTCCAGGCAGGGCGACAACTTGATGCGCGGCCCCACCACGCGGCGGATTTCTTCCACGTTCACGGTCATCGTGCGCGACCCAAGGTCAGCAGGTCAACCAGGTTTTCCTTGCCCCACACCGCCAGATCGAAACCATCTTCGCGGCAGCCGCGAAGCGTTTCCGGCACCTTGGCGGCCAGCAGGAAAGAGCGCCCGCGCCGCCGGCCGGCGTCTACGAGCATGCGGCGCATCATGCGCAGAAACTCGGAGGCATGATCGCGCAACTCCCATTGGCGGCCCGGAGGCAGGCACGGAATGTGGCGGGCAAAGTCGATCTGAATGCCGTCGATATCGAGGGTTTCAGCGATCTCGCGCAACACCTGGACCTTGTGTTCGCGCAACCCCGGCGAGGCGATGTTCCAGAGTCCTTGCCACCACCAGGAACGAATCAGCCAGTCCGGGTGTTGCGCTTTCAGCGGACTCAGCTTCTCCATTTCGAGGCCGCCTTCCGGGCGGATATCGACTTCGCTGAACCGGTGATGCCAGAACACTTCGATCTTGCGCCGCCGGCAGCGTTCGAGGATGGCCGGAATCCACTCAAAGCCTTCCCGCCGCCATTCGGCCAGATACCGGTCCGGACTCGGAGGCAGGAGGCGGCTCGGATACGCGGCGTAGGTGTCCCCGAGCGACACGTCCCAGAAGATCGAATCAATCTGCGAGCCCGGTTCTTCGGCGAAGGCAAACAGATAGGCGAGCCATTGCGCGGGCGGGAGGCGGACGTCGCGATGGTCGGCCGCATCGAACTGCACACAGATACGGCGCGGCCGAGGCGGCGGCGGCTCGGCGCCGCTCGACAGCGTGGGGGCGGCGAGTAGGGTTTGGAGGAAATGGCTGCGCCGCATGCTAAAGAGGCGGCTCCTAGTTTAAACGGAGCTTGCGCAGAAACTCTTCGAAGTGCTCCTGCTCGAACCAGCGGAGGACGATGACGAGATCATGCTCGGGGTCGCAATACACCATGTTGGTGCCGTTGCCGATGTGGGCGTAGGCGGTGGCGGGCGCGCTGGGCCATAGCTTGCGGTCCGTGTTCAGATACCAGTTCATGAAGCCGTAAGTGGGCTGTACGGGCGTGGGCGTGCGGGCCAGCTTCACCCAGTTCTCTGAGAGCAATTGCCGCCCGCCCCATTTTCCCTGGCGAAGCGTGAGCAGCCCGAAGCGGGTATGGTCGCGCGCGCTGATCCAGAGCCCGCCGCCGAAGTGCGCGCCGCCGGCAACCGACTGCATCATCACGCCGTCGATGTTCACCCACGAGTTTTCGTAACCGTACCAGCGCCAAGTCTGCGAGGCGCCGATGGGGTCCATGAGGCGCTCTTTCAACACCTGCGGCAGCGGCTTGCGCCAGACCTGGAGCGCGGAGTAGGCGAGCAGATTCACGCGCGTGTCATTGTACTTGTAGGTGGCGCCCGGCTCGGCGTGCTGGCGATTGCGGTAGGCCTCCAGCGCATCGGCGCCGGCGGGTGGACGGTCTGCCCAGTCCGGCTTGCCCCACAGTGTGCCTTCCCAATCGCTGGTTTGGCGCAGCAGGTGATCCCACGTGATCTTGCGGTTCATGGGCGTCGAGTCAAACTCGCCGGTGGTGACGTAGCGGCGGACGGGGTCATGGATGGATTGGATCAGGCCAGCGTCAACGGCGAGACCCACGGTGGCGGAGAGATAACTCTTGGTGGCGCTGAACGTCATGTCCACGCGATGCGGCTCGCCCCACTCGGCCACGAGGTAGCCGCCTTTCAGGATGACGCCGGTGAGGTCGCCGCGGGTTTTGTAGGGGCCGAGCGGCTCGCCGTAGGGCTCGCGGCCAAACGAGAGTTCGTGGGCCAGGCGTAGGTCGCGCGGGCGTTTGGTTTCCTTGGTTTGGATGAAGGCGATGGCGTCGCGGACAGCGTCGGGGTTGAGGCCGGCGGCGTCGGGCGAGCGGCGTTCCCAATGGTCATGCGGACCAGGGACGTAGGGCGTCTGGGCGAGGAGCGGGGCAAGCGGGAGGAGGAACAGGAAACGGCGGCGCACCGGGAGATGCTATCAAATCCCGGCTGCCCGTTACCACGATAGGGCAGTTCCTATTTGCCGATGCAGAACGTCGAAAAGATGCGATTGAGAATATCGTCCGCGGTGGTCGCGCCGGTGATCGCGTCGATGGGCTGCAGCGCGGCATAGAGATCCAGCAGCAGCATCTCGTGCGGCAACCCGTGGCCCAGCGCGGCTTCGGCGTGGCGCAGTGCGGCGGCGCTTTCCGTCAGCAGTTGCTCGTGGCGGAGTGAGGTGATGAAACCGTCCTCGCGCGCGGCGTCCGCACCGGGCGCGGCAGCCTCGACGATGGCCTTGCGGAGCCGCTCCACTCCCTGGCTAGTGAGCGCCGAAACCGCCACGGCCGACGCAGCCAGCGCCGTGGGCGTGAGGTTCGGCAGGTCTGCCTTGTTGCCCGCGACGAGGTAGCGCCCCTGGCGTGCGGCGCGTTCGATGAGAGCTTCGTCCTCGGGCGTGAGCGGCGACGCGAGATCGATCACCACCACCGTCAGGTCCGCATCCGCCATCGCCTGATAGCTGCGTTCAATTCCGAGCCGCTCTACGGTTTCGGTGGCCTCGCGAATGCCGGCGGTGTCGACAAAACGCACCGGCAGGCCTTCAATGGACGCGGTCTCTGAAACCAAGTCGCGCGTGGTGCCCGCGACGTCGGTAACGATCGCGCGATCCTGCTCCAGCAGCCGGTTGAACAGGCTGCTTTTGCCCACGTTGGGCCGGCCGACGATGGCGAGCGTCAGCCCACCCTGCACCAACTTGCCGTAGGCGAAACTCGCGGCCACCCGCCGTACGCCTTCTTCAATGGGCTGGATGCGGCGCGAGATTTCTGCTTCGGGCGCGACGTCGACGTCGTCCTCGGCGAAGTCGATGCCGGCTTCGAGCAGAGCGATCAACTCGAGCAACTGCGCCTTGAGCGGCGCGAGACGCCGCGAAATCGAACCGTCGAGTTGGCGTGCCGCCACGCGTGCCTGATAGAGCGTCGTCGAGTCGATGAGATCGCGCACCGCTTCGGCCTGCGCCAGATCGATCCGCCCGTTGGTGAATGCCCGCAGCGTGAATTCGCCGGGCTCAGCGAGGCGTGCGCCCACGTCGCAGCAGCGCTCCAGGCAATGCCGCAGCGCCACCGGCGCGCCATGGCAGGAAATCTCCACCACGTCTTCACCCGTGTAGGAGCGCGGCGCGGCATACCAAGTCACCAACACTTGATCGATGAGGTTGCCCGCGGCGTCAGCCAGCGTGGCCAGTTCAGCATGGCGGGGTCCAGAGAGCGACGCGCCGGTGAGAATCTGCAGCGCCATCGCGCGGGACTGCGCGCCTGACAGACGCACGATTCCGATGCCGCCGCGCCCGGCGGGCGTGGCAATTGCCGCTATGGTGGATGTGTTCACTACTAACGCGGAGGACGTGGACCACGGTCACGATCACGGCCGCCGCCGCCCGGACCGCCACGGCGATCCCGGTCACGCGGGCCGCCCCGGCCCCGCCCGCCGCGATCTCCGCCACCCGGCCGCGACGAAGAGCCCGGCGACATCACCAGTTGACGCTGGAGGCTCGGTGGCGGCGGCGAAGACGGCATGCCGGCCGGGTAAATGACGACGTAGCGGCGCGGTTCGAGGCCTTCGCTTTCGCTCCGCAGGGTGGTGTCGTTGCGCAGCGCCAGATGCAGGATGCGGCGCTCCCGGCTGTTCATCGGGTTGAAGCGGAACGGCGCGTTGGTGGACTTCACCCGCTCAGCCGCCTGCGCGGCGCTGGCGCGAAGTTCTTCAATGCGCAACACGCGATGGTCATGTGCGTCAAAGCAGATGCGAGAGTGCTCTTCCGCCGGCATGCGGAGCGATTCCATGGTGAGATGCTCCAACGCCAGCAGCACTTCCGTCTTATTGGCCAGCAATTCGCTGACATCCTCGCCATCGAATTTCACGCGAATATCCGGGTTTTCAAACTCCGGATGCATGGTCTCGTGCTCGGCGAGTTCGAAGGTCAGATCCCAACCGATCAGGGGAAGGACCTTCTTTAGGAAGGCTTCGATCTTCGGTCCGTGCTCGGCGATGGTGTAACGCTGGCTCACAAGCGTCCCTACTTTTTTCTGTCTATTTTTTCTTCAACGGAGCCGCCGGAGCAACCGCCGCTGGCGCAGGAGAGGCTGGAAACATCCGATTGAAGAACCACTGCTGCGCAATTCCTACCAAATTGCCAGTCATCCAGTATAACACCAGGCCTGAGGAAGCCCCCCAGAACATGAAGCCCATCATGACGGGCATCAGGATCATCATCATTTTCTGCTGGGCCGGATCCATGGACGTCTGCGGGGTCATTTTCTGCATCAGCACCTGACTCGCCACCATGACCAGCGGCAGCATGCGCAGGGCCAAGGTCTCGGGTTGCGACAGATCGCTCACCCATAGCCAACTGGCGCCGCGCAGCTCAATCGCGCTCGACAGTACTTTGTAGAAGGCAATGAAGAAGGGGATCTGCAGCATCATCGGCACGCAGCCGCCCGTGGGGCTGACGCCGTGCTTCTTATACAGCGCCATCATCTCTTCGTTCTTCTTCGCCGCGCGTGGGTCCGTCATGGAGATGCCCTTGAACTTCTCGTTGATGGCTACCATCTGCGGCTGCAGCGCCGACATTTGCTTCATGGACTTGAGGCTGGAGATCTTCAGCGGCAACAATGCGAAGTTGATGATCACGGTGGCGACGACAATCGCCCACCCATAATTGTGGACGAGGTTGTTGTTCAGCCAGCGCAGTGCCAGGAACAGCGGCTCAGCAATCAGGCCGAAGTAGCCAAAGTCCACCAGGCGCGGCAGACGCGGCGAAATACTGGCGAGCAGCTTGGTGTCCTTGGGGCCCACGAAAAACTGAAACTGATTGACCGCGCTGCCGCCCACCGCCATGCCGGCGTTGGCCTGGAGCTTCTTGTCGAAGGGGTTTTCCAGTTGATCCGACATCGAGTGGATCTCAAAATCCTTCTCGGCCTCGGGCAGCGCCACGGCGGCAAAAAACGCGTCGGTAATCCCGGCGAAAGTAAAGCGCCCGCGGTGCGCCTGCGCATTGGCGATCTCAGGCGCGGTGAGCTGGTTGAAGCCCGACGTGGCGTCGTGACGCAGCGTTAACTGCGTGGCCGCCGCGCCCAGCACCGTGGAATCTCCAAAGCCTCCGCGCCAGTACAGCAGGTGCGGCTTGGGTGCGCCGGAATTGCTGACTTCGCTCGAAACGCGCGACAGGTAAGAATCTGGGGCGAACGCGATGCTCTTGCGGGCAAACCACCCGCCCTGCGAGTACTGGAAGTCCACGCGCGACCGGTCCGGCGATACGGTCATCGCATAGAGCGCGCTATTGAGCTCCTCGGCGGACTGATTGGTGTGGAAGCGGACCGACAGCGGCAGCACCACCCGCCCGGCCGACGCGGGGTTCACCAATTCCAGCGGCGCCCCGTTGCTGTCTTTGTACTTCTTGAGAATCCAGCTCCGCACGGCCGCGCCGCGATTGGTGAACACGACTTTGTAGAGTTCGGTCTCAATCGCCGCGGTTTGTTCCTGCGCTGCCGTGACGGCAGCCGCCGTGGCGGACTTGCCCGTGCCCGCAGCGATGGTTGGCGCCGGCTGATCCGGCTTGGGTGTGGCTGCTGTTGTTGCGGCTGCTGGCGCGGACTTGGCAGGCGGAGGGGCCGGGGCAGGCGGCGCGCTGGGCATGAAGTACTGCATGCCCATGAGCAGCACGCCAATCAGCGCCAGAGCGAGGAGCATACGCTCCTGCATTCCATCGGGTTCCTGCCCGGGCAGCTTGATCTGTTTGTCGGAAGGGGAATTGCTCATTGGTGGTGGTGAGGAGACGGGGGAACCGGATCGATGCCGCCGGTGCAGAGGGGCTGGCATTTTGCCAGGCGTGCAAGGCCCAGCCAGACGCCGCGCAGCGCGCCGTGACGCTCTACGGCTTCGCGCATGTAGTCCGAACAGGTCGGGTGAAAGCGGCAGGCGGAAGGCAGGAAGGGAGACACGAGGTGCTTATAGCCTCGCAATAGATAGACGAGTCCGCGGGCGGGAAGTTCCCGGAGCCGAGTCATCGTGTGGCCGCCTCGGCGCGGCGGAGGATGCGCTCGACTTCCGCGCACAACTGGGGGAAGGCGATGTCTGCCACGGGGCGGCGCGGGTGGAACACATAGTCCACCGGTTGGTGGAAAGCGGGTAGAGTGAGGCGCAAAGCTTCTCGCATCCGGCGTTTGAGGCGGTTGCGGACCACGGAGTTTCCCGCGGCCCGCGGAGTGGTCAGGCCCACGCGCACACCCACTGCGGGTTCGCCATCACGGCGTAAAAAAAACATCGCAAAGGAGGGACTGGTCACGCGGCTGCCTTGGTCGTAAACCCGGCGGAATTCTCCACGCTTCAGCAAGCGCGCGGATTTCGGGAATGAAAAACTAGGCTTGACCGGCGTAGCGGACGTTCCGCTCGTCGCTGACGGTAAGCTTCCAGCGGCCTTTGGCCCGGCGCCGGCTGAGGACATCGCGGCCATCCTTGGTTTCCATCCGGTTCATGAACCCGTGCTTTTTGGCGCGCTTGCGATTGTTCGGTTGAAATGTACGCTTCGGCATTACTAAACTACCTCGTCTTGAAAGCGCTCGTGGACAAAAGTTGGGTCAACAGGCGCACGAATAGGGTGACGGCCCGATGGCCCAATCTCCAGTATAGGGGAAGCCCAGGCCGCTCGGCAAGCCAAAGTCTTGTCTCATCCAAGATGAGCCTGAAGGGAGAGTGTGATTCTCACACAAGATGCGCCTGAAGGAATCGAGGTAGCGGAATCTGGTGATTGATCAT
>Ga0194119_10002166_pt1 | contig 34068 bp, 32 predicted proteins | sample TA2MahC100mmetaG_FD_148620 | JGI IMG/M metagenome (GOLD analysis project Ga0194119, IMG submission 148620) | Freshwater microbial communities from Lake Tanganyika, Tanzania - TA2015018 Mahale Deep Cast 100m | ecosystem: Environmental > Aquatic > Freshwater > Lake | place: Tanzania: Lake...
TTCGTGCTCGACCACGTGGCCAAGCCCCGAATCAAAGACCGCGTGCGTGAGCCGTGGGCCGAGCTGATGAAGGAATTCGCCAAGCGTCCCAACACCTACTGCAAGATCTCCGGCATGGCCACCGAAGCCGACTGGGCCAAGTGGACCGCCACCGGAATGCAGCCCTACATCGACACGGTGATCGAGGCGTTCACGCCGAAGCGCCTGATGTTCGGCTCCGATTGGCCAGTGATGCTCGTGGCGTCTGACTACAAGCGTTGGGTGGACACCGTGGCCGGGGCCATCGGCAAGTTGTCGAAGGCCGAGCAGGATCGCATCTGGGGCCAGACGGCGGCCGAGGCCTACAAGCTCTAGGCGACGGTCCGCACGCCGTACACGATCGTCGCCGTGCCGACGAGTCCCAACGACACGGTGACGATCGAAGCCGTCATGCTGACGGCCAGCAGCGCCACCGCGGAGAAAGCAATGGCGGTCCACATGGATATCAGCGCGGTGGTCTTCATCCGCGACGTCATGCCGCCGGTATCGCGATACCGCCGCAGCGGCGGACCGAGATAGCGGTGATTGAGAAGCCACGCTTCGGCGCGCGGCGAACTGCGGGCAAAACAATAGCCGGCAGCAAGAACGAACACGGTAGTGGGCATGCCGGGAACGAACACTCCCACGAACCCGAGAGCAACGGCGAGCCAGCCGAGCCCGAAGTAAATTGTCCTCGTCAACTACTCCCAAGTCTATCGCGCCGCCAAGCCACTTCGTGGCCGTGGCCGGCAGGCGCTGCACGCTAATCTGTTCACTCAATTCGAACGACTCGGCCAAGCGGTGTGATAGCCTAACCCGAGTGTCCGATACCGCAACGAAAGATCTCTACGCACTCGACCCCGCCGACATCCAGGACCCGCCTAAGGGGTTCTGGCCTACCCTGCGCCGCATCGGCCCCGGCATGATCCTGTCGGCCTCCATCGTAGGCTCCGGCGAGTTGATCGCCACTACGCAACTTGGAGCCGAGGTGGGCTACGTCTGCCTTTGGATCATCATCCTTAGTTGCTTCATCAAGCCGGCCATCCAGGCCGAGATCGGGCGCTACAGCATTGCCACCGGTGAAACTGGGCTCGCGGGATTCAACCGCGTCCCTGGCCCGCGCGTGGGCGTCAATTGGATCGTCTGGGGCTGGGTGGCCATGATCACGATGACGCGGTTTCAGATCGGAGCCATGTTCGGCGGCGTCGGCCAGGTGCTGCATCAGATCTTCGGTATTCCTGTCAATCTTTGGGTGGTAGTGCTGCTGGGCGTTACTCTGCTCCTGCTGCTTGGTGGTGGCTACGAGCGCATCGAAGGACTGGCCACCATCAAAGTGGGGCTGTTCACGATGCTGACCTTCATGTGCGCCTTGCTGCTGATGCGCCGGCCCGACAACTTTAATTGGGCTACGGTCTCTGAGGGTCTCAAATTCAACCTCCCGCCCAACGGCTTCACTACCGCCGTGTCGGTCTTCGGCATCACCGGCGTGGGCGCGGCCGAACTGTTCATGTATCCCTACTGGTGCGTGGAAAAGGGCTACGCGCGGTATGCAGGCAAACGCGACGACTCACCCGGTTGGCGTCAGCGCGCCTTTGGTTGGGTGGGGGTCATGCAACTCGATATTGTGGCCTCGATGGTGATCTACACGGTCGCCACCTTGGCGTTCTACCTCCTGGGCGCCGGCATTCTCCACAAGCAGGGACTGAACCCCGCCGAGAAGGGCAACATGATTCCGGTGCTGTCGCGGATGTACACCGAGACTCTCGGCGATTGGTCCCTGCCGCTGTTTTATGTGGGCGCCATTGCCACCCTATATGGCACGATCTTCGCGGCTACCGCCGCTGAGTCTCGCGTGGCCGCGGATATGTGCCGGCTGCTGGGCAAGTTTGAAGCCAACGACTATCAGGCTCGCCTGCGGTATCGCCGCAAATTCGTGTGGATTCTGACTTGTGTTTCAGCCGGAATGTACCTTTTGGTACAGTCTCCGGTGAACATGGTGAAAGCTGGCGGCGTCGCCCAAGCCATGATGTTGCCCGTAATTGCCATAGGCGCGCTGTACCTCCGCCACAAGGAACTTCCCGCCGAAGCCCGCCCTGGGAACTTGGCCACCATCGGACTCTGGGCCGCAGCCATTACGACCATTTCCATGATGCTTTACTACGTTTATCTGACGATTTCATAAACCACTTTGGGGGTTCCGTGTTACCCTAGCCTTAATGTGCTGCCGTAAGGGAGCGCACGATAGACGATTACTCCGAATCGTCTTCCGGGCCGATACGCAAGCCCAATGCGTGGCCCGCTGCGGCCGGTGGGCATTTTCCTCCGAGTGCCCGCCGGCTCTCTACCGTCCAGAAGCCTTCAAGACGGGACGAGTCCAATGAAACAGCCAAGACTCCGGGGTCAGATGAAGGAGGGTTTCGGCTAATCCGCTGCGGACGGCCCAGCGCACCAATCCGGACGTTTGTCTCGGGCCGCCTAGCGATGCAGAGGCCACGCGCAGGTAAGCCGCACCATCTTCGCCCGCTGCCGCACTGAGCCCCGCCCGCCGTCCCGTAAACACCGCCGCCAGCATACCGCTCCCCGTAAAAGGGTCGACAAAACTCAACTGATCGCCTGCCCAATAGGTCCTCGGCGAGGGCGGTGGCTGGCGCAGACGGCTATCGAAGAGCAGGGGCCCTGTGAACATCCACGCCGATTGTCTTTCGAGCCCGCCCAGCCGCGACTGGAGCGGCGCAAAGCCCGCAGCCAAATCCTCGGGATGAAACCCGCGGGCCTTCAGAAGGTCCTCCGGCGCCAGCCCGCAGACGTTGATGGCGCCCCCCTCCACCGCATTCACTCCGACATAGCAGGAAGAGTCCCAGAAATAGAGCGAGACAGCGTCGTCCACCGGGCCGGCAAAGTGAGCTTTAAACCCGAACAGACGCGCGCCTCGGGCGGCGTGACACCGGCGTCCGCGAGCTTCCACCACGGCGCCGCCGTCAATCGATAGGTCAACCTTCTCCTGACGCACGCGGGCACCGGCGCGCCGCGCGGCGTCGAGTAGCATCTGGTCAAACGCCAGGCGGCTTAGGCCCCATCCATCTTCCGGCAGCCGGATGCGCCGGTGCGTGCGGGGGAAATGGAGGTCCACATAGCGGTAGCGGTGCGGCCCGGCCGCCTGAAAGTCCGCGGCCAAGCCGAGTTGATCCATCAGCGTGAGTATGCCTGGCGAGAAGAACTCGCCACATACCTTGTGCCGGGGAAACGGAGATTTCTCAAACACACGGACATCGGCCGCGCCAGCGCGGCAAGCGGCAATCGCCGCGCTTGCCCCCGCTGGACCGCCACCGATGACCGTGATCACTCCAAGCCGCCGCCCGCCGCCTCCACTGCGCGGCCCGTGCGCTTTTCCATCGCCGCGCGCAAACCGGCTTTGGCGCCGACGCTCTCCGGATACTGCTCCAACGCCTGGCGGAACGCACGCTCGGCCACTTCGGCGCGGCCTTCCTTCAACGCCACTTGGCCGAGCACCTCCAGCACGGGGCGCGGGTATGACGTGGGTTCGGTATAACGCAGCGCCAACTCGGCGCGCGCGGCTTTGTCGAGTTGTTGCAGTTTGCGATCGGTCTTCGCGGCGAGTTGCCCTTTCATCTCCTGCTGCGCCACCCGCAACGCGGGCACCGAAAAATTCTTCAGTTGTGCGTCCATCTTCCGCGCGGCGTCTTCGGCTTGGGCGCGGTTGCCTTTGGCCAGATTCGCCAACGCCACGGCCCATTGCCGCCAGGCCTGTTCACGCGGCTTCTGATAGTCAGGCAGGGTCTTTCCGTCCAGAATCAGATCCCACTTTTCGTGCTGCACCAGCGTGCGCAAAACGGCAAACCAACCTTGGCGATATGCGGTGCGGTAGTTATCGGCCTGTTTGGCTTCGCGCGGCGTTTCCTTGTAGTCGAGCAAGCTGCGGGCAGCGGCCAGCGCCTCTTCATACTTACCGGCAAACGACAGGCTTTGCGTGAGGAAGTGGACGTTGTGCCCGTGATGCCCGTTGCCGGCGAGCGTATCCTGCTTCATCCAATAGACCTCGTTCTTCGCCGCGTCGGCAAACGACTTGGTTGCATCGGCCCAGCGGCCCGTCTGCGCGTAGATGTGGCCGGGCATATGCAGTCCGTGCGGGATGTTGTTGGCCAACTCGCCGTAGCGCTGACAGCTCGGCCAGGCGTCTTTGGCGAAGGTCGAGCCTTCCCATCCATGAATCACATAGTGATGCGCGCCGGCGTGATCAGGCGAGTCTACCAGCGCGGCCTTGAGTAACTCCACCGCCTCCATGCTGCCCGTACGCGGGCGCTTGGACGGCGTCTCGAACCCGCTCATCAGTTGCAGCGCGAGATACGTGCGCGCTTCCACTTCCTTGGGATGCTGTGCGATCAGGGCGCGCAAGGCTTTCACGTAGTCCGCATTGGGGTCGCGCCGCGTGAGGTCGCGCCGCGCGGCCGCGGCAACGATGTAGAGTTTCTCAAGATCGGTCGCCTTGCCGGACACCGCCGCCAGCTTCTGGGCCTTGGCCGCGGCGGCGATGGCGCGCGCCTCCCCGCCCTGCGGTTGGCCTTTGCGCTTGGTGATCTTGGTGGGGTGGCCGTTCACATAGTCAAGCTGGAAGCCCGGGCGATAGTCGCCGGCCGCCACCATGGCAATGCCCCAGTGCGGCATGGGCGATTCCGGGTCGAGCGCGGCCGCTTGCAAGAACGAGCGCTCGGACTCGCGCACCCAGAAAGAGTGCATCTGCGCCACGCCCTGATTGAAGAATGCCTGTGCTTCAGCGCTGCGCGTGGTGATCTTGAGATCGATCTTACCCTGCCCCTCAAGCAGCTTGGCGGGCAGCGACGGCGCTACCGCGCCCGGCGGCGGCGAGCAGGCATCGGCTTTGGGCGCGGCAGCGGGTTGTGGCTGCGCCAACAGGAGTCCCGCCTGGCAGAGCGCCGCGATCGACAAACGCATCGTCTTCATGGTCATCGCTCCAAGATTTCCTTTACTAAGTCCGCCAATTGCTCCAAGCGATAAGTGGACCCTTCCACCATGGCGGCCAAGCGTCCCGTGCGATCCACAATCGCGGTTTGCGAGTTGTGGAGGATGACGCCTTCCTCCGGCCAGTGTACCAGTCCGAATCGGCGAGCGACGGGAGTGGTGTCACCGGTGAGAAAGTGCCAGGTGGGTCCTACGCGCAAGGATGCCGCATAGCGCGCCAGCACTTCCGGCGTATCGTGCTGCGGATCGAGCGTAATCGAAACAAGCGTGATGCGTTCGCCGAAACGCCGCTGCAGGCTCGCAAACGAAGCCGCCAGACGAGGGCACACTTCCGGCAGCGGGCAGCGAGTGTAGAGGAAGTTCACCAGCACCACGCGGCCGCGCAGCGAGGAAAACGTCATGGGTTCGCCGCGCAGATTGGTCAGCGTGAAGTCCGGCGCGGGAGCGCCCGCGGGCAGTTGCTCGGGCACGTCAGGGAAACGGAACTCGCCGGCGTCGCGGGTGTCGATGCGCTTCACGCGCCGCGCCGCGCCATGTTTCTCATCAAGGTCAAATTCGATGCGCGTGCCAGGAGTAAGCCCTGCGGTGTCGATGCGCAACGGCATCGCCATCGCGGGCATGCGGCCCGGAATGGCGCGATGCGACACCAGGGCCTTACCCGCCGCGGCATCCACGCGCAACACCATGCCCTCAATCCGGGCACGGCGCGCGGCGCAGGCAGCCGCGGTTAGTAGAAGTAGAGAATATCCGGCCGCACGTAGAAGCCTTGTTTCACCTCGGCGCATGGTCCGCACTCCATCCGGTAGCCACTCCAGGCATTCATCACCGCTTTCGGTACTTCCACCGGGTCTGTGTCGTTGTGATACGCCGACAGCGACATCAGTGGACGATGTTTGCCGGTGGTGGCTTTGGCGCCTTACAGCGCGCGCCCCTCAGCGCCTTCAATATCCATCTTGATAAAGTCCACGCGCTCCAGACCGAGTTCGGGCACCAGTTTGTCGATGGTGGTCAACGGCACTTTCTCGCCCTCTTGCCCGCCGTCGCGATGAATCACCACCGAGTCAGCGGCGGAGTTGTGCGGGTCAACGTGGAGCGTCAGGAAGTGGTCCTTGTCCCACACGCCCTTCGGGTACACCACCACGCGCCCGTCGGCGATCTCCTTGGCAAAGTTGCGCCGTAAACACTCGATGTTCTCCGGCGCCGGCTCAATTGCGATGACCTTCGCCGCGCCCTGTTCAAGCGACCGGCGTGTGAACACACCGATGTTGGCGCCGCAATCGAGGACAATCGCGCCGGGCTTGATCTTCACCTCGGTACCGGAATAGATGTTGCGCTCCTGCTCGGCCAGATTGAACGGGAGCACAAAGTGGCTGCCATTCGGAATCCAGAATTCGCCATGCGGCGTGGACCAGCGCTCATACCCCGCATCGGTTTCCAGCTTCTTGCTGGCGGAGAGAATGCGGTCCTTAACGGCAATCTGATCGGTGGTCTCCGCCGGCGCACGCAGCACGCGGTCATACGGACACACCGAAGCACGGCCGAGGACATGGATGGCAGACAATCGCGCGGGCGGGTAAAGGTACGCGCCACCGGCGGCGAGCGCAAGCAGAGCAAGCAGGGAGAGTCGCAACACCGCCACATTGTAGCGCGGCGGCCGCGGGCCGTTAGCGAATCGCCGCGGTGAGCGAGATCCGGAACCACGGCAAGTGCCGCCTCACCTCCGCGCCCGCCAAGCCCGCGCGGCGTGCCAACTCGCGCAGTTCGCCGGCCTTGAACGCGGCGCGCACAGAGATCGGTCCGTCATGCAAAGTGATGGCGCGCCATCCGAACAGGATGCGCGTGGCGGGGAGAAAGCCAGCTGCGACGGCGTGGCGCTCGAGGTCTGTCGCCACCACGCCACGGCGCGCGGTACGGGCAAAGGCACGCAGCAGTTCCACCACGGCGCTGTCCTCAAAGTGGTGGAGAAAGAGAGAGCAGAACACATAGTCGAAAGAAGCGGGCGCAAACGGGAGAGCGAAGGCGTCGCCCACCACCCGCGAGGCATCCGCCAGAGTGAGGTTGCGCAGTTGGTGGTCGAGCGATGTCACGCACGCTCCTGGAAACGCCTCGCGGATCGCGCGCCCGTTGTCGCCCGACGCAGCGCCGACGTCCAGGACGGAAAAGCGCTCCGGCGGGTTCATGCACGCGAACGACTGGCGGATGACGCGGTAGCCGCCGAACCAGCGGTTGATGCGCACAATATCGGCGAGGTTGGCCGCAGCGTCAGCCGAAGAGGCGAGGTCCAGGATTTCGGGCTCAATCACCCGCGCGGGGAGGCTCACCGTTTGGCCGCCCCGGAATAGCGAAGCGGGACCTGGTAGTCGGGCCCGGCGTGGTGAAACTCCTCCGCTTGCCGGAATTGGGTGTCCTTGGCGCACAGGGCAGCGAGCCCGCGAACGTTTTCCTCGACAAGTTTGGCCACGGCCGACTCGGTCAGTCCGCGATCGAACAGCGGCAGGCGACGCCCAGTGTCTTCCAGTCGTCGGTGGATGGCGGCAGCCATCGCCTGGTTGATCGTCGTCAAGGCTTGCGCCGCGCGGAGCTTGCGGGTGAAGGTCCCAGCGATGTCTCTCACCACCGGCTGCGGGACGAACTGCGCCGGGCCTTCCGGCTCGCGCCGACGTGGGTCGACGGGAGCGGAGTAGTAGTATAACTCCTTTACTATATGCGGACTCAGGCCAGCAATTGCATGTGCTGGTTGATGATTCGGCATGGTCGCGGTGCGGCGGGCTTCCTCGGCCGCCATACCGGTGTAGTGGCGGTCTAGTACCTCGACGTATTCGGCATAAGGGTTCGGGATGAACATCACGTCCGGCTTTGTGAGGCGGACGTAGAACATGATCCGGTCGCGAAGTTCCGTGGGCGACACGCCGCCCAGTTCCCCGGCGCGGTAGCCGAGATGGATCACTTTGGCGATGCCCAGCTCTTTCGCTGCGGCTTCGCTTTCCTGGCGGACGCGGTTGGCGGTCTCTTCGGGCAACAGGTTCACCGAGTCCTTGTCATCGTTCGTTACCCGAACCAGCGTAATCTGCGCGCCGCCGGAGGCCAGCTTGGCGAGCGTGCCGCCCGCGCAGAGCACGTAGTCAGAGGCATCGGCGGTCACTACCAGCACGGATTGATTCCAAAGGCATACCGTGGCGAACAATAGAAATATTTTCATTTCTTTAACTGGCTCTTCTCAAGGTATGACTTCAATCCAGGCAGATGGTCGAACTCGGCAACGCGGTAGTAGATCTCCGCGTACTTGGCTCCGTTCGCCGCACCCACCTTCCGTGAGATCCAATCCATGTACCACTCCTCGATCCGCACGGCGGCATCGCCGTCAGAGAGGCCATCCAGCTCCGTCGCGGTGAGCCCCTCGGCTTCCAGTTGTTTGCAGATCGAGGCACCCATGGCGGGCGAGGCGTAGACGTTGCGATGCGTTTGGTAGGCGATCGCCTTCCGCCTCACCTGCTCCGCCGTCAACGACACGGCCACGTTTGCTTCGTGCCCCCGCCCATAGTCCCACCGGGCCTTGAGGAATAGCACCGGCACCCGGTGCGGCCTTAGACCAAGTGCGACATGCTCCGGATGTACGTTCGCCAGCCCCGACATCCACGTGGCTTCAGCCAACGCCCGGGCCACCTTGCGGTGATCAGGATTGCGATCGTAGTGCGCCCACGGATCATGGCCGAGCACCACATCCGGGCGATGTTTACGGATGAGCACAATGAGTTGCTCTCTCAGTTCCAGCAGAGGAATGGAGTCCATATAGTCGTTACGCCAGCTCATGCTGTAGACGCCTTCCATGCCCAGCACCTTGCCGGCGGCTTGCGACTCCCGCAGGTTCACTTGGTCGTTCACGCCGTAGCTCGCAGCACCGTCTTTTTCGTCATTCGAGGCCCTCAGGAACCAGCCCTTCCAACCCTCGTCCACCAGCCGCGCAATGAGGCCGCCCATACCGTAATCAGTCGTGTGATCGTCGTGATGCGGCTGAAATACAAGGAAGGTTTGGCCTTTCGGCAGCTCCACCAACGGAAGCGGCTCCGCTGCTTGCAAAAACGAAGCCACGGCCAAAAACAGCCATCTCTTCATCGCTTTACCGCTTTCTTCTGCAAGTAATCTTTCAATCCAGGCAGTCCGTCAAACTCGTTCACCATCCAGAACTTCTCTGCAAAGGACACCCCCAGATTGCGGGCAGTTTCACGTGAAGCAAATTCGATTTCCCACCTCCGAATGCGCTCAATTGCCTGCTCGTCGGAGAGGCCCGCCAACTCGGGAATTGCGAGATTCCGGACGGCTAAAGCCTCTCGAATCCGCTTGGCCTCGTCGGGGGTATTAAACACGTTTTTGTGGGCCCAATAGGCGTCGGCCTTTCGCCGCATCTGGGCGTCATTGAACTCGATTGCGACATTGTACCCATGCCCCTTCCCATAGTCAGACCGGAAGGTATAGTAGACGCGCCCGGGCCGGAACGGAACGAGCCCCAAATCGCGATGCTCCGGGTGTACGTTCCACTGACCCGCTAGCCATAGCGCCTCTCCCATCGCCCGCGACACCATGCGGTGGTCCGGATTACGGTCATAGTGCCCCCACGGATCCCAAGTCATCACCACGTCGGGCCGCAGCTTGCGCAACAACAGGATGAATTGCGCGCGCACCTCCTTCACCGGCACCGATTCCATATGGTCGTTACGCCAGTTCAGGCTGATCACGTCCGTCAACCCAAGCGCCCGGATCGCCTCGCGCGACTCGCGCAGGTTCGTCTGGTCGTTCTTGCCCCAGCCCGCGCCGCCGTCTTTTTCATCGTTGGTGGTGCGCACAAAGTAGCCGCGCCAACCCGCGTCTACCAGCCGCGCGGCAAAACCGGAGAAGCCCCATTGCCACGTATGGTCATCATGGTGAGACTGGACAATGAGAAACGTCTTGCCCGGAGGAATGTCGCCGAGCGGTTGCGAAAACAGCGGCGCGGCTAGCGCCAAAATGCCGAGCGCGTGATACACTCGACGCTGTTTTCCGATGTTTCGCTCGCTCGTCATTTTCGCCTTCACCGCCGTCGCCATCGCGCAGCACCGCCGCATCCTGGTGGTCACGGCGTCATCAGGCGATTATATCTTTGGAGCGGGCGGTACGCTAGCAAAATTCGCGCGCGACGGTTGGCGTGTGGATGTGGCGCAGGTGGGCAACGATGAAAAGCGCTTCGCCGGGGTGCAAGCCGAAGCGCGCCTGGCCGCCACCGCGGAAGGCCGCCGCGCGGCTACGGCGATCGGCGTGACGGACATCGTGCGGCTCGATCACAAGTCCGGCGAACTCGGCTACGTCTCGGCCACCGAACTCCGCAATCAGCTCTTCGCGCTCATTCGAGGCATAAAGCCGCGCATCCTGTTTATCCCCGATCCGTACGTCCACTACCAGGACGATCATGACCGCATCCGCACAGGCCTCGCCGCTGAGACAGCCTGGGGCTACTCGGGCGGTGGCACGTTTGCGAATGAGCTGACGCGCTTCGGCTTCGCCCCGTACGGCGTGCCCGAAATCTACTACTACACGCCGGGCCGCCCGTATCGCGCGGGTGAAGGCGGAGAGGTGGTCAAGGCGAAGTTTGTTTCGCTCGATATCACCGGTGCGCCGATGGAGGCCAAGCTTGTCGCGGTGGGCGCCGAGGGCCGCCAGTTTACAACGGACCTGGCGCGCGCGATCGGCGCCAAGCATGGCGTCACGCATGCCGAAGAGTTCAACCACGTTGGACCAAGCACGGAGGAGATCCCGCCCTATGCGCTGCAGCGCGCCCGGCCTCGAACGACCAAATAGCGGACCGCGGGCCTGTGCACTCGGCGTCCGTGTACGACCGCTGGAAGAGGACGAGTTACGCTGTGGGCTCCTGAAGAGCGGAACGCGGACCCGTGCACTCGGCGTCCGTGTAGGGCGGGCTTTAGCCCGCGGCGGGCTTCAACCCGCCACTTCCGCCCGTGTACGACCGCTGAAGAAACAGGAATTACGCCGTGGGCTTCTGAAGAGGATGTGCGACACCGTCGCAGCACTGCTCCATGGCGGTCGCGGCCCGGTCACGCTCGCGCTCGCCCTGGCCCTGCTCGGAAACCTCGCCGCCGCGCAAACGCCCGGCCCGGTGCTCGTGATCACGCCGTCGATGCGCGATGCCGTGTCCGGTGCAGGCGGCACGCTGGCGCAGATGGCAAGTGAAGGCCGCGCGGTCTACATCGCCGTATTCGGCAACGAAGAGAAGGAGTCCGCCGGCCTCGACGCGGCGGCCACGCGACTCGGAGCCAATGCCGAAGGCGAGCGCGCGGCGAAGATCCTTGGCGCTCGCGAGGTGATCAACCTCGGGCACAAGTCCGGTGAACTCGCGATGCTCTCGTCGAGCGAACTGCGCAACCAGGTGATGACGCTCACGCGCCTCTATCAGCCGGAGATTCTGTTCTTCCCCGATTGGTACGTCCACTATCAGGACGACAACGACATCTACCGTGTGGGCCGCATGGCCGAAGAGTCGCCGTACGGCGGCTCCAGCATGTTTCTGCAGGAGCTGAGCTATCTCGGTAAGCGTGGATTCGCCGCCCGCCAATATTACTTTTTCGTGCCGTACCGGCCGTATCGCGCACGCGAAGGCGGCGAGGGGCCGGCGACGATGAAGCAGGTGGACATCGCGCCCGTGATGGCGCGCAAGCTGGAAGCGATTCTCGCCTGCGCTACCGCGAACGAGCGCTGGGCGGCCGATGTGCGCCGGCGTTCCGGCCGAGCCGCTCTCGCGACGCCGGATCTGGTACGCGCGTTCACCGAAGAACTGGCCGCCGCTGTGGGCGCGCGCCACGGCCTGCGTTTCGCCGAAGAATTCAATCACCTGCGGCCGCGCCCGGGCTTGCCCGAACATGTCCGCGAAAAGACGCGCAAGAAAGCTCCATGACAACCAACTCCCCGTTCCGCGAGATCCTCTACTCTGTTCAAGATCAAGTTGCCACGGTTACCCTGAATCGCCCGGACAAGCTCAACGCCTGGACCGCGGTGATGGAAGATGAATTCGAGCGGGCGCTGCAGGGCGCCGGCGCCGACCCGAATGTGCGCGTGATCCTGGTCACCGGCGCTGGCCGCGGCTTCTGCGCAGGCGCGGACATGAGCCTCCTGGGCAAGCTGACAAAGCAGCAACCGGCGGGCGCGGTGGCTCCGGGGTTTCCCTCCTCGGCGCGCGAGCAGTACTTGACGCGCTACTCCTGGATCCTCGACATCCCGAAGCCTGTGATTGCCGCCGTGAACGGCCCCGCCGTGGGACTGGGCTGCGTGATTCCGCTGTACTGCGACATCCGCATCGCCTCGCCGCAGGCGCAGTTCTGCCCGATCTTTGCCAAGCGCGGCTTGATCGCCGAGTTTGGCATCGCCTGGATGCTGCCGCATCTGGTGGGGCTGGGCAACGCGCTCGACATGCTGTTCACCGCGCGCATGGTGGACGCCGAAGAAGCTTGCCGGATGGGGCTCGTGAGCGAACTGCTTCCGGAGGAGGATTTCCCGGCCCACGCCTGGGACTTCGCCCGCAAGATCGCGTCCACCGTTTCGCCGCGCTCGACAGCTGTGATCAAGCGGCAGGCATATGCATCGCTGCGGCAGAACCTGCAAGAGTCGATCGCGCAGGGCTTCGACGAGATGCTCGAGAGCCTGCGCTGCGAGGATTTCCAGGAAGGCGTGGCGCACTTTGTGGAGAAGCGCGCGCCGCGTTTCACAGGGCGCTAAGAGTGCACTCGGCGTCCGCATAGGTGATCCGGTCGACCCGTCGTGGAATCTGGAAACCACGTGCATTCGGCGTCCGTGTAGGGTGAGCTTTAGCTCGCGGCGGACTTGAGTCCGCCCCTTCCGCCCGTGCACGAGTGCTGAAAAGGCCGGAGCAGCTTACTGGCGATTTAGTCGTTCGATGCGGGTGATTCGGAGTTGTCCGCCTTCGCCTTCCTGGAAGTAGCTGATGCGGAGCCCAAGCCCGTCGCGGATCTCGATGGCGTCTGACCCGTAGTTGTCGAACCAGTTCCCGCCATTCCCGCGCTCGTAGACGAACGGCACACCGCCGACTTGAAATCCTTCGAACTCCCGGGTCCGGTGCTTGCTGGTGCTGTCCGGATGGTTGCGTACCCGGTCGGTCTTCTCCCAGCGCCCAATCACCGGGCCCTCGACGGTACGCACCGGGAACCGCCGCGTCTGCACCGAGAGTTCGAGGCGGTGCAGTAGGCTCAAAGCGAGCAGGATCACGCCCATGACGGCCAGGAACTTCACGCCCACGTGAAGACCGTTTCCGCCGTACTTGCACCACGCCGCCCACAGCGCGGTGAACGCGAGCACCGCTGCCCCGGCTTTCAATGCCTCCTGGGGCGCGGTCGCCATCGTGAATGCGTCGTAGACTACCCGGGTCTGCATTTTTGCGTCTCTACTGTCAGGGGCGCCAAACGACAGCAAATCCACTCACGCAATGCGGATATATTTCTCAGACACCGGCACATCAGTAGAAGTGTACGTTGTAGCTGAACCGCACGCCGCGGCCCATCTCCGGCGCAACCTCCTTGATGAATGACAAGTGGTTGCGGTAGAGCACATTGCCGATATTGAACACGTTGCACGTAAAGACGTGCACCACGTGCTGGCGGGCGATGGAGTAGCTTGCCGTCAGCCCCGGCACCACGTAGCCGGCCGTCCGCGTCTCGGTGGGAAACAGCCGGTTCTGTTGGTTCGCCATCACGAGCTCCGGGCGCACGCTGAGTCCGCGATGGAGCAGTTCGACACCAATGCGGCCACGCACAGGCGGGATGCGGGGGAGGTTCTGGTTCGCCTCCGTCAAGCGTGCACGGACGGCGTCAAGGCCGAGGTGCAGCCAAAACTTCTCGTGCAGGGCCGTGCTTGCTTTGAGTTCGGTGCCGGTGAAGCGTGCTTTGCCCTGCTCGTATTCCAGCTCAGGCAGCCCGTCTTCTTCCTTCCCGGTCGGCGCGCCGTAGATGAAGCCGCGCAAGCCATAGTGAAAGAAGTTGGCCTCGCCGCGAAGGCGCTTCCCTTGGTGGCGAAGCGAAAGGTCAATGCCGTTGGAGCGCTCGGCTTCGAGTTTCTGGTTACCGATTTCATAGGCAAAGTTGCCGATGTGCGGGCCGCGGTTGTAGAGCTCTTCGAGCGCCGGTGCCCGGAGGGAGTGCGTGAAGTTAGTGACAAACGCTCCGCCTGCCCAAAGCGGCACGTTGATGCCGGCGCTGGCGCTGAGGCCATTGAAGCTGCGTGAGGTCAATCCTTCAGGGTCATACGAGTTACGCTCGAAACGTGCGCCGAATTGAAAGCGAAGCCGCTCAAGATCGTACTCTTCGACGGCAAAAAGCGCGAGTGCGTTCTGGCCCACCGGCGGCGCCAACGCTTCCTCGCCGTACACTTTATAGTCGCGCCGCATGCCCCAGAAACCAACCGTGCCAGACCAGCGTCCCCAGCGGCGTTGCTCAAAATCACCGCGCACGATCAGTTGTTTGTTGAAGAAGTCCGTGCCCACTTCGCCGCCTTCGAGTTCCTCGTGATTCCAGTCCGTGTAGTTGACCTTCAGACGGAACTGCTCGAAGTAGCGGCCGAGGTCGCGCACCGAGGTGTCCACGCGAAACTGGTGGCGGCGGAAGCCGAGTGAAATGTCGCTGTGCTCCTCTTCCTCGGCAGCTTTGGGCGTCGTGGCCTTCTTCCCCGCTTCTTTTTCCTCTTCCTCTTCGTGGTGAAACTCGCCGGCGAAGGGCACGCCGTAGTTCCCGTCCTGTACGCTGTAGCCGAAGCTGAACGAAGCTTTTTCGGAATACCGCCCCACGCCGAGGCGCATGTTCTTCAAATTCGTACCCGAGTTGTCGATGGTGCCGATTGGCGTCTTGTAGTCACCAGTGCGCATGGAGCCACCGCCCGCCCAGATTTGCCAGCCGCCAATGCCGTAGCGGAAGTTACCCGATCCGCCGCCCTGCTGATTCGCCGACCCCACCGTCCCGCCCACGTTGCCGCTCAAGCCCTGGCGCGGGCGCGAGTGCATTTCGTGCTCCGGACTAATGGTATTGATCACGGCACCGATGGCGTTCGAGCCATACAGCAGAGTCGCGGGCCCACGCACCACTTCCACGCGTTCAATCAGCGTTGAGTCGACCGCCTCGCCGTGATCGCCCGATTGCGACGAGAGCGTACCGGTGCGGATGCCGTCCTGCAGAACCAGCACCCGGTCGCCATCGAACCCGCGCACCACGGGGCGCCCGGTGCCCGGGCCGAAGCTGCGTTTGTGAAGACCGGGTTGATCCTCCAGCAGATCGCCCAGCGACGAAGAGGCCGCTTTGGCCGCTAGGTCGAGTTGACTAGCCGAGGTGATCGAAAGGAAACTCTCGATCGGAGTCACTTGCCTGCCCGAAGCGGTTACCGTTAGCTGATCGCGCACGGGCGACAAGTTCAATTCAAAGTTCGCCACTACCGTTGCGCCGGCGCGCACCTCCACGCGGCGGCGAGAATCGGTGAGTCCATGCAGATGCGCCACGATGTCATAGGGTCCTGGCGCGAGCCCTTCGATGCGGTACTTACCCTCTTCATCCGACTCGGTGCGTTGTCCGCTGCGCACGATGACCACGTCGGCGTAGTGCACCGGCTTTCCTGACGACACCGAGACGACGCCAGCAATGGCGCCGGTAGATTGAGCAGACAAAGCCGCCGAAGCAGCCAGAAGCAACGCAAAGAGCATGGCCATTTTTGAAGTATAGTGGCAGAGGTTCGTTTGACCTATGAAAGCGCCTCCAAAAGACTGTATTTCCAGTTGGGAGGCACATTTATCGCCGCTAGCGGGACCGGCGCACCAGGTACACTGAAGCCTTGCAGGAGTTCGCAGTGAAGGTGGTTCCCCGTGCATCGCGGAGCGAAGTAGCCGGGGCCTTGAGCGACGGAACCATGAGAGTGCGCGTGGCCGCAGTGCCAGAAGGCGGTAAAGCCAACGAGGAACTGTGCCGCCTGCTGGCGCAGCATTTCGGATTGCCGGTGCGGGCGGTGACGGTGGTTTCCGGGCATACCTCCACGCGCAAACGCGTGCGGATCGAAGGCTAGCGGCGGCAACGGCGCCCGTCCGACTCGGTGTAAGGATTGGTCCCGACGCGCACCTCGGAGATCTCGCCTTCACGCCATTGGCTGGGGTCCGCCGGCGGCATGAAGTCACGCAGATCGAGGATCTTCCAGGGCTGCTCGGGTAGGGCTACGGCAACAACCAAAGCGACCGTGTCGCGGGGGCCTTGGAAATAAGACACCCGCAACCGGTGCACGCCACGCGAGAGCCGGGCCGAACCGGACGCAGCGGTCGAAGAGTGCTGGCCCTCCATCTCCACTACTGTTTCGTCGTCAATCTCAATCCGCACCCCGTCATCGGAGAGCAGGCTGAAGCGGTAGACGCCCTCGTGCTCAATCCACAGCTTGCCGTGATAGTCGATGGCGAACCATTCGAAGCGGCCGGTGATGCCGGGGAAGCCTTCGTCGAAGCGTTGCGGCCAAATGTTCAAGTTGTTCGTGTAGACCTTGCCCACCGGCTTGCCTCGGAAGCCAGGCAACCGGTCGGCATTCTCTTTTATATGATGAATGCGCCCTTGAAAGCCGGCATTACTGACGACGGTGGTGCCGAACGTGTATTGCTGCGCGTGCAGAAGCACGGCCTGGGCGGCGGCGGCGGCAAGAAGCATCGAGATTCTCGGCATAGCTGAACTTCTATACGCACACGGCCGCGCACGGGTTGCCGATAGTGCTACGCTATCCAACAAATCTATACAACTTCGTTTCCTCATCGCACTGGCGGCCACGTCGGCCACGCTCTCGCTCGCACAAGCGCAATCACCGCGCATCTACAACACAGTGAAGACCAAGCTCGCCGAAGGCAAGCAGGTGGTGGGGGGCACGGTCTCGTCGGCCGACCCCGAGATCTACTGCACGATGGCCAGTGCGGGCTTTGACTTCACCTGAATCGAGATGCAGCACTCGCCGCTCGGCTATCACGAAGTGGCCACGATGCTGCGCGCCTGCAAGGGCTTGCCCGCAATTCCGTTCGTGAGCCTGCCCGACGCCACCGAAGGCGACATCCAGAAGGCGACCGACATGGGTGCGCTCGGCATCATCATCCCGATGGTGGACACGGTGGAGAAAGTGCGCAACGCGGTGAAGTTGGCCAGGTATCCGCCGATGGGCGCGCGCAGCCAGGGCGGCGGCCAGTACGGCGCGCTGTGGGGCGCGGACTACCGGCAGACGGCCAACGACAACATCATGATCGTGGCGATGATTGAGAACCCGAAGGGCGTGGAGATTGCCGACCAGATTGCGGCCGTGCCCGGCGTGGATGCGGTGTTTATCGCCAGCACCGACCTGTCGAGCTTCTCCGGGTACAAGCAGGGTCAGCCTGAGTATGAGGCGCTGGTGGAGAAGTCGAAGGCAGGCATTCTGAAGCATGGCAAGAAAGTGGGCGGTCCGCATGCATGGCAGGGTACGCGCCAGGGCTACACGTTGTTCCAGGCCGCCGGCGAGACCGGTCTCATCCGGATGGGCGCGCGGGCGGCGCTGAAGACGGGCACGATGTCGACAGGCGAGAAGCGCGGCGTGGCGCCGACGGAGGGCACCGAGAAACACTAGCTCGCGATGATCTCGCGGCGCGTGGCTTTGCTGGCCGCAGGTTCCCGTGTGTTGGGCGGCGCAGCCACCAGGCGGCGGCCGCCCAATGTTGTTCGCATCCTGGCTGACGATCTTGGCTTCGGCGATCCCGGTTGCTTTGGCGGCGAGATTCCGGCTCCGAACCTCGACCGTCTCGCCGCCGGCGGTTTGCGTTTCACCAGCGCCTACATCGCCGCGCCCATCTGTTCCCCTTCGCGCGTGCGTATCACCACCGGGCAGTTCCCCGCCCGCCACGGCATCTTCTCCTACCTGGACTCGCGTGAGCACCACCGCGCCATCAGCATGCGCGACTGGTTGGATCCGCGCGCACCGTCCATCGCACGCGTGCTGCGCCACCGGGCACTTCGGCAAGTGGCACATGGGAGGCGGGCGCGATATTGGCGACGCGCCGCTACCGTCCGAGTAAGGGTTCAATGAATCGTATACCTCGTTTGAAGGCCTCGGTGATCGCGTGCTGCCGCCCGGCAGATTGTCGGACCTGAGCGAGAAGCTGGGACGCGGCGAGATCACGCGCGCACCGAAGGCAGAGTTGATCGAGCGTTTTGTGGACCGCGCGATTTCGTTCGTGGAGCGCCATCGCGCGCGGCCGTTCTACCTCCAGTTATGGCCGGACGACGTGCACGACGCGTACGCGCCCACGCCCGCGAAACTGGCCAAGTTCGCCCGCTACAGCGATAACAAGTACAAGCAGCAGTACTTCGCCGTGCTGGATGAGATGGACCGGCAGATCGGACGGCTGATACACCGGCTGGACGAGTTGGCGCTGCACGAGCAAACGGTGATCGTGTTCCTCAGCGACAACGGGCCGACGGCTTGGCCGCGCTACTACCAGGAGAAACTCGATCCGCCCGGCAGCACCGCCGGACTGCGCGGGCGCAAGTGGAGTTTGTACGAGGGCGGCATCCGCACTCCGTTGATCGTCAACTGGCCGGGCCGGGTGCCGGCGGGTCGCACGAATCGCACCACCGTGGTTTCATCCGTGGACTTCCTGCCTACGTTCTGCCGCCTTACCTGCGTCACGCCGCCGCGCGGCTTGCGGCCGGACGGCGCAGATATGTCGGCGGCGTTCCTGGGACGCCCGCAACAGCGCAGGACAGATTTGTTTTGGGACTATGGCCGTCAGCCACAGGGCTTCCCGCATCCCGGGCTGGCTGATGACAAGAGCCCCAACCTCGCGCTGCGCAGCGGCCGGTGGAAGTTGCTGATGAACGCAGATGGGTCAGGCGTGGAGTTATACGATTTTGCCGCGTCGGATCGGGAGCGCGATAATGTCGCCGGAGCAAAACCGCGAGTGGCAGCGCGGATGCAGAAGCGGCTCCTCGAACAGAGGCGCGGGCTGCCGCTGGAAGGGCCAACTCCGCAGGCGGGCTAAAGCTCTCCAGAAACCTGTTGGGCAGGTCCCGCCTTTTCAGCATTCGTGCACGGGCGGAAGGGAGGGACTGAAGCGCCAACGCGCGGGGCGCGTTTCTTGTCCCAGGAACTTACGGCCGGGCACTTTGCCCGTTCCCTTGGAATCAACAGGTTGGCGGTGAGTTTCTGGAGAGTCCCGCGCGGGCTAAAGCCCACCCCTACACGGACGCCGAGTGCACGGGTTTCCAGGTTTCCATGACGGGCCGGCGGGCCCGCGTTCCGCTAAAGAGCTACTTCGCCGCCGCCCAGAGCTTGATCAACTTGCTCCCGTCGGCCGCGGCCACCCACGCACCGTCCGGTGAAAAGGCCGCGGCCGTGACGCGATGCTCGGCGTCAAACGTGTGCAGCGCCTGGCCGGACGCGTTGTCCCACACCATCACCTTCACGGGCGATCCGAACAGCAATTCATTCATGCCGCCGGTAACGATACGCCGGCCGTCCGGCGAAAACGCGAGCGCCGAAATCATCTCCGGTTGCCCGGTGATCCTGCGCAACACGGTCCAGGTCTTGGTATCGAACAGGTAGATGGTGCAGTCCACACCGGCCGCGGCGAGGAGCTTGCCGTCTGGAGAAAACGCCAGCGCAAACATCGAGACCGTCATGTCGCTCACCACGCGCAGGAGTTCGCCGTTCTCGCTGTTCCAAATCCGCAGGTCCGTATCGTAGGCCGCGCCCACCAGATACTTTCCGTCGGGCGAGAATACCAGCGCGGAAGTGCCCCCCAGGCCCGCCGGCACGCCGAAGCGCTGCGCGCCCGTCGCATCCCATACACGCACCATATTGCCGCTTGGATTGGCGGAATCCATACTCGCGCCGCCGATGGCGCCCTGAGCCGACGTGGCCACGCAAGACACACGGGGCTTGGCGCCGGCACTGATGCGCCGTTCTTTGCCGTTGCCGTCAAACGCGCGAATCGTCACCGTGCCATCCTTGCCCACCACGGCGAACTGCCCAGGCGCGGACGCCAGCAGCATCGGCGCGCCGCCGCCTTCAGCGGCGCGTTCGATCGTCGAGGTTGCCCGGCGCGACGCGACGTCCCACACGCGCAGTTTGCCATCGCGCGCAGAGCCCGTCACGGACTTGCCATCGCGAGAAAACACGACGGACCCCACTTCACTCGGCGACTCCAAAACCGTCGCCGCGGCCAATACAATCGGAACGCCCCACATCGGAGTTACGCCTTCTCCAGAATCAGATCGAACGTGACGGCCGCGTGGGGCTTGGTGTTTTCGTCCAGCAGCGTGACGTGCCGAATATTGTAGCAGTGCGTCACCAAGCCGCGCTTGTTGTAGTGTTTATCCGGGTCGCCTTCAAAGAACGGGTCCGTCGCAAAGTAGAGTTGCGTGATGAGCGGCTTGCAACCGGGCGCGGTGATGAGATAGTGCACGTGCTGCGGAGGGCGGTCTGGATAGTGGCCCGGCATGATGGTATCGCACGCGTAGGTGGTGCCGGACTCAATCGCCAGCTTCGACCGGAAGCGATAGCCGTGCACGTCGTAGATGCCTTTGTAGTCGGCATGCCACAGGTCGACGCGCGCGCCCGGCACGGTCTCGCCCTTGGTATTCATGATGCGGCCCGAGATCTTCAGCGGAAAACCGGGCTCGCCCGCGACGCGGAGGTTGGCGGCATTCGGCGCGCCCTTCTTGAAGAACGGCCCCAGCACCTCCGTAGCCGTCGGCTTGGCGGCTTGCGCTTCGGCCTGCTGCCAGAAGCCGAGGAGTTGCGATTGCGAGGTGGCGGCGGCTCCACCAATCAGCAGGCCCCGAACGATCGTGCGTTCAAGAAACTCCCGGCGGCGTTGGGTGGTATTGAGGCGTTGAAACGGGGAGGACATCTCACTTCCGCTGCTGGAGCGTAAAGGGCTTGGTGTCACGCATGTGGCAGTGGTGCCGTCTGCGGTGTCGAAGTACCAGGGAGTGCGGCGTGCGGCGTGGTATCTGCACACGTTTGGCGTGGGTCACACGTTCGGGCTGGGAATCTTCAGCTTGTATGAGCGCAAGCGCCGCGCCGGGGAGTCCAAAACCTGGGAAGAGATGGCGCAAGAGCACGGACTGGTACTGGGGCGTTTCACCGCGCCGGAGGGCGAAGAGTTCGACGCCTTCCTGCGGTCCAGCCATTGCGATGTCCTGCATGTGCTGGCCAGCGATGAGTTGCGTCCGGAGATGCTTAACATCCCACGCACCGGCGTGATTGCACAGCACAGTTCCATGTTGCCTTCGTGCCGCGGGCTGTTTCCCTTCTTCTGGGCGCGGATGAATGGCGAACCGCTGGGACAGAGTTTGCAGCAGATTGGCGCGCAGGATCCACTGGCCGGGCCGCTGTTGGCCCAGCCAACGGCGCATCCGCAAGCCACGCGATCGATGTTGGCTTTTCAGCTATGGGCCGCGAAGCGCTACCCCGAGATGGCGCTCGATGCGACTCATCGCTTGCTCGCGCGGAGGAGCATTCCAGAACCGGCGGGTGTGGGGGCCAGCCATCACGGCCTGCCCACTCGCCGAGACCGGATCGAGTTTGAGGCGCGGGGCGGCTGCCTCAGCACATGGCGCGATCTGCGGATGACGCTCGCGCGGCACGCCGAATCAGCCACGCTGCCGGTGGCCAAGCCGGCGCCTGGCAAGACGGCCTACCAGTTCCCGGAAGTGCTTCCTCTCCGCATCAAGACCGACTTGCCGCCGCAGCAGGCCGGCCGCGTGATTCCCATGCGCTCGCGCCCGAGTAGGTAGACGCTGCTCTGCCACGGCGGCTGTTCTTGTACCCGATAGAATGTAAGCCGTGAGCCTCTCTTTGCTCAGCCGCCGGGCTTTTACAGGCGCGCCCCGGCAGCGGCTGCTGTAGCCGCTCCGCAGTTGTCGCCGGCGTCGAAGCCGAACATCCTCTTCCTGATGGCCGATCAACACCGCGGCGATTGCCTCGGCGAGGACGGCAACGCCGCTATCTCAACGCCGCACCTGGACCGCATTGCGCGCGAAGGCGTGCGGTTCATGAATGCCTACTCGTCGACGCCCACCTGCACGCCCGGCCGCGCCGGGTTGCTAACCGGTCTGTCGCCTTGGAATCACGGCATGCTGGCATACGGGCGCGTGGCCAACCGGTATCCGTACGAGATGCCTATGGCACTGGCAGGCGCGGGCTATTACACGTACGCGATCGGCAAGTTGCACTACACACCGCAGCGCAACTTGCACGGCTATCACGGCGCGCTGCTCGATGAAAGCGGACGCAGCGAGTCGATCGACTTCCGCAGCGACTATCGCTGGTGGTTTTATTCGGAAGCACCGCAACTCGATCCCGACGCAACGGGCGTGAGGTTCCACCACTATAACGCCAAGCCCTACGTGCTGCCCGAGCGGCTCCATCCCACGGGGTGGACCGGACGCGCCGCCACGGAGTTTATCAACGGCTACCAGCGGCGTGAGCCGTTCTTCCTGAAGGTGTCGTTCGCGCGCCCGCACAGTCAGTACGACCCGCCGCAGCGGTGGATGGACAAGTATCGCGAGGCGGCGCTACCTAAGGCGCAGGCAGGTAAATGGGCCGAACGCTTTGCGCAGCGCAACAGCGACAAGAACGACATCTGGCGCGGGCGGATGCCGGACGCTGAGATCCGGACTTCGCGCTAGGGTTACTACGGGTCCATCTCGTTCATCGATGAGCAGATCGGGCGGATTCTCGAAGCATTGGAGCGGCGCGGGATGCTGGAGAACACGCTGATCGTCTACACGTCGGACCATGGCGACATGACGGGCGATCATCACTTGTGGCCCAAGTCTTACGCCTACGAAGCCTCGGCGCGCGTTCCGATGTTGATGCGCTGGCCCAAAGGTCTGGTGTCGGAGCCGCGCGGGCAGGCGCTGGCGCAGCCGGCGGAGTTGCGCAACATCTTTGCCACGTCCCTGGACGCCGCGGGCGCAAGGCCGGAGCGCCCCATCGACGGACGGTCCATGCTGGATCTGGCGCGCGGCAAGACGTCGGGCTGGCGTGAGTTTATTGACCTTGAACACGGCGTCTGCTACGACAAGGTGAACCAGTGGACCGCGCTCACCGACGGCGCGTGGAAGTACATCTACCACGCGCTCGATGACCAGGAGCAGTTGTTTCATCTGGCGAAGGATCGGGCCGAATTGCAGGACCTCGCGCCGAGCACGCCGCATGAAGCGGAACTGCGGAAGTGGCGCGGGCGCATGATCGCGCATCTGGCAGAACGCGGCGAGAAGTGGGTGGCGAGCGGGCGGCTCACACGGCGGGAAGCGATGATTCAGTATTCGCCGCTCTACCCGCGCCCGGCCTGACGCGCTACTTCACGTTCAACGGCGCGCCATTCCAGATTTCGTCCGTGGCGCGCTTCACCACCACATCGCCCACCGACAATGCGCCGGTGACTTCGACGAGTTCGCCTGCCGCGGCGCCTTTGGCGACGTTCACCCATTCGGCCGTTCCGTTCGACACGCGGATCACAAAGCTGCGCTCGGTGGTGGTGGCGATGGCGGTGGCAGGCACGAGAAGCGATGCGCCGGAGCGGCGCGCGGGCCATTCGATATCGGCGTACATGCCCGGCGCGAGTGTGCCGTTGCGGTTCGCCACGTCGAGTTCGACGGGCATCGTGCGCGTCTTTGCATCGAGCGAGCGGCCCGTGCGCGCCACAGTTCCAGAAAACGTTTGGCCCGGATGCGCGGGGACCTTGAAACTCACCGCCGCGCCGCGCGGGATCACCGCGGTGTCAGCTTCAGGCACCGCGGCAAGCAGCCGCAGCATACCGTGCTGCTCCAGCGTGACGAGCGGTCCGGACGCGGGCCCGGCGAGCGCCCCCGGATGCACGTGACGTTCGGTGACGATGCCGTCGAACGGCGCCTTGATCTCAAGGTACGCCTGCAGTTCGCGGAGCGGCGCGACGGCGGCGCGCACCGAAGCGGCCGAGGCGTTGAGCGCGCGAATCTGCGCATCGATCGCATCCACAGCTTTTTGCGCGATCTGCACTTCGTTCGCCGTGACCACGCCCGGGGTTTCTGACGCTGTCTTGAGGCGCTCGTAGGTACCCTGCGCAGCGACGCGTTGGGCTTCGGCGGTGGCGCGTTGCGATTCTACAGCCTGGGCCTTCGACTCGGTCTCGGCAATCTGCGCGGCAAGTTCAGGCGCGCCGAGACGAACGACCGTTTGGCCTTTCTTCACAGCACTGCCGCGGTCTACTTCAATCGTCTCCACGAAGCCGCTCACGCGCGCATGGAGCAGCGTGCGCATGTAGGGAAGCAGTTCGCCCGGCACGCGGCTCTTGCGGGAAATGTTCTGCGACACCACGGTGGCGGTTTCCACCGTCGCGGCCTGCTGCGCGGCGGCGAGCAAGGAGAAGATCGTGAAGCAGCTAAGCAGTTTCATAGTCGCGGCTCGCAGGGTCATCGGGATCGAGAGAGGGCGATAGCGCGGCTTGGCGCGGTTGCAGCAGTGCGTAGGCGGCAGGCAGGACAGTGAGCGTGGCGATGGTGGCAAACAGCAGACCGCCGATCACGGCCTTGCCGAGCGGCGCGCTTTGCGACGCGCCTTCGCCCAGCGCCAGGGCGAGCGGAATCATGCCGGCGATCATTGCGGCGGCCGTCATCACCACTGCCCGGAGACGTCCGCGCGCCCCTTCGGCGGCAGCGTCTTCCACCGTGGCTCCGCCGTGCCGCGCCAGGTCCATGAACGTCACCATCAGGATCGAGTTGGCGACCGCGATGCCGACGGCCATAATCGCGCCGAGATACGACTGGACATTCAGAGTCGTGCCCGTGAACCACAGCGCCAGCACCACGCCGGCCAGCGCCCCCGGCACGGCCAGCAGCGCCGCCAGCGCCAGGCGGAACGATTGGAAGTTCGCGGCCAGCAACAGAAATACAACGGCGATGGAAAGCAGCAACCCGCGCTCGAGTCCAGCGAGCGTTTCTTCAAGCAGTGGAATCTGCCCGCGTAGCGCCACTGTGACACCGCGCGGCGGTTCGCCCGCTTTCGCAACGGCGGCGCGGATGCGCGGCGCGATGGCGCCAAGCGGCACACCCACCACATCGGCCGTGTAGCTCACCACGCGCTGCATGTTGTAGCGCTCCACCTGTCCGAACGTGGTGCCGGTTTTGATTTCAGCCACGTCGCCCAGCAGTGGACGCGCCGCGCCGCTGTTCATCACCGGGAGTTCGCGCAGATCGTCAATCGACTGCGTGCGGTGCTGCGGAATCTCCACTTGAATCTGGAAGCCGTTGCCCGAGACCGGATCGCGCCAGTAGTTCGCATCCACGAAGCGGCTGGAGGAGGTGGCAGCCATCACGCTGCGCGCGACGTTCGAGGTGGTAAGGCCGAACTGGCCGGCACGGTCACGGTCAATCTTGATATCGAGCGAGGGGTAGTCGAGCGCCTGCACCTGCTGCAGGTCGCGCAGCTCGCGGATCTCCGTGAGTTCGCGGTGGACCTTGATGGCATGGTCGCGCGCCAAAGCAATCTGCGGCGCTTGCACGGCCACTTCGATTTTCGAAGGCGAGCCGAAGCTCAGCACCTGGCCCACGATGTCGGCTTCTTCAAACGCGATGCGCACGTCCGGCAGGGCGCAAGTGAGCGCGGCGCGCAGCTTTTCCTTCATCGCATCGCCACGCAGCATCACGCTATCTTTGAGCGCAAAGCGCAGGACGGCCTCATGCGGACCGCTGGTGAACAGGTGCACCAGGTTAATGGGATAGCTGGGCGGTTGCACGCCGATGAACGCGGTCGAGATGGCGATTTTGTCCACGCCGGTCTCGGCCTTCACGACGTCTAAGGCTTTCAACGTCACGAGCTCGGTGCGCTCAATGCGCGTGCCCGCTTTGGCGCGCAGCCGAATCTGATATTGGTTCGCGTCGGCGGGCGGAAACAACTCGCGCCCAAGGCTGGGCAGGAACAGCCACACCACGAGCGCGGCGCCGGCAAGATAGAGCGGCGCCACCACCCACCGCGCCTTCACCACCGCCTCGGCGTAGCGGCGATACCAGCCGCCGCCCGGCGCTTCGGTTTCGTGCGCGGCGGCGCCGGCTTTCATCAGCCACACCGACAGCACAGGAACCAGCGTGCTGGAGAGGATATACGAAGACACCATCGCAAAGCCAACGGCGAGCGACAGCGGCACGAAGAGTTGACGCGCCACGCCGGCCAGGAAGAACGACGGCACGAAGACCGCCAGTACGGCGAGCATTGACATGAACCGCGCCAGCGCCGTCTTGCTACAGGCCTCGCGCACGGCCCGCGCGGCGTTCAGACCCGTGGCGCGATGCGCGTGGATATTCTCCACTTCCACCGTAGCTTCATCCACCAGCACGCCGACCCCGAGCGCCAGGCCCGCGAGCGTCATCATGTTGATGGTCTGGCCCACAAACCACAAGCCCACCACCGCGCCCAGCAGCGAGAACGGAATGGTGAGGACAACGATCAGCGCCGAACGCCAGTGGCGCAGGAAGATCAACACCATGAGGCCGGTGAGCAGTGCGCCGAGGAGCCCCTCGTTCACCAGGCTGCGCAGCGCGTTGCGCACGTAGCCGGACTGATCGAACTCCAGCCTCACGTCAACGTCATCCGGCACCGCGGCCTTCATCTTCGGCAGGTTGGCGCGGACCGCGGCGATGACGTCGAGCGTCGACGCGTCGCTACGCTTGGTGACGTTCATGTAGACCGTGCGCTTGCCGTTCGAGTGCGCGTAACCGGTAATCACGTCGGTACCGTTCTCTACCGCCGCCACGTCGCGCACGTAGACGCCGGGCCGAATCGGCGCGTCCATTAACTCCTGGAAGTTACCGCCGATCACGGCGTTGGTATTCGCAATCCGGTTCAGATCGCCGATGCGCACGTTCCCTGATGGAATCACCGTGGAGGCGCGATTCACCGCCCCGATCACTTCATCCGGCGACATGTTGTATTGGCGCAGTTTGTCCGGGTTTGCGCGCACAACGATGGTACGTTGGTTGCCGCCAAACGGGGGCGGCGCCGAAACGCCGGGAAGCGTGGCAAAGAGGGGGCGCACGCGATTCAGGGCAAAATCCTGCATCTCCGCGGGCGGCCGCGTCGGGCTGCTGAACACGAGTTGCCCCACCGGGACGCTGCCCGCGTCAAACCGCGTGATGAACGGCGGCACCGCGCCGGGCGGCATGAACGAGCGTGAGCGATTGACGTAGCCCACCACCTCCGACATCGCCTGCTCCATGTTGGTGCCGGGATGGAAGACCAGTTTGATGAGCGCCGCGCCTTGAATGTTCTTCGACTCGACGTGTTCGATGCCCGTCACATACAGGATGTGATACTCGTAATAGTAAGTGAGGAAACCTTCCATCTGCGCCGCATCCATGCCGCCGTACGGCTGAGATACATAGATGGTAGGCGCACCCACTTCGGGGAAGATATCCTTCCGCATGCGCTCCACGGCGAGCCAAGCGGTCAACACCAGGGCGATCACCGCGGCAATCACCGTGATGGGCCGCCGCAACGCGCCAATAACGAGCCACATTACGGTTTCACCATCGCCAGGAACCGCCCCAGATCGCCATGCGCGGCCGAGCGTGCGAGGTGTGCGCGCCAAACGGCGAGCCGGCCCAGGCGCAAATCGATCTCCGATTGTGTAACCAGGCGCTGCGCATCGGCGACTTCGGCCAGTGTGCCGAGACCAGCGCGGTAACGCGCCGTAGCCTGCGTTTCCGCCGTTCGGGCTGACTCAATCTGCACCGGCAAGTTCGCCAGCACGCGGAGCGAGCCGTTCAACATCGCTTGGGCACGGGCCTGGCGTGCATCGAGATCTTGCCCAATTTGGGTGGCACGGGCAGTCTCGGCCCACGCCTGCGCGCTTTCGATGGCTCGCTTTTCACGTAGAATCTTGAAGTCGAGCAAGGGCAGTGTGGCCGAGAAGCCCGCGCCCCAGTTGTGAATATTCGGGCCGAGCCCCACCAGGCCTCCGGACGTGCTGAAGTCCGGATTCGCGCCCGTGCCGCGCGCGTAGAGACCTGACTGCAGGTTGAACTTGGGGAAGTACGAGCGGTCAAGCACCTTCATCCGCGCGGCGGACTCCTGCAGGGCGGCCTGCTGCTCGCGCATCGCCGGATGATTCTCCTGGCTGCCCATCGAACTGATAGCGTCGCCCGGCGGAGGCTCCAGCAACTTGCCGGCATCCACCGTTACCGCATTCACGCCGTACTGCCGCAGCGCTGCCTTCGCCATTTCCACGGCTTGCTCCGCTTGGATCTGATGGGTCTTCGCTATCGCCAACTCCGCGTGAGCCCGCGACGCATCGGCCCCGGGACGCAGATCCGCCTTCACCAGGGCGGCTACCAATCCACTCAGCGTCCGCGCGCGCTCCACGCCGGCCTTCGCGGCCTCGACGGTTTGCTCCGCGGCGAGAATTGTGAGGAACGCATCGGCCGCGGCGACACTCACGTCAAAGCGCGTGCGCTCCACCGCGGCATCCGCGCGGCGCCGCCCGGCCTGCGCCACATCCACTTGTGCCTGCCGCAAACCAAAATCGAACGGCTCCCACGAAACCAGGACGCCCACGGCCGAGCCCCAGACGTTCGTGGCGGAGTTCTCCGGATTCGGCGGACCGCTGATGGGCATGATCACGCTGTTCGGCATCAATATGCCAAACACGTTGTTGCGGGTGGCGCGGTTCACTTGCGCAAGTCCGTCCACTTTCGGTAAGTACGCGGTACGCGCGAACCCGATCGCGGCCGCCGCAGCCGACGATTGTTCCGTGGAGACCTTCACGGCGCCGTAGTTGCGTGCGGCGCACTCCACCGCTTGTTCCAGCGTGAGCGGTTGCGCGGGCAGCAAGAGAGCGGCCCCGATCGAGACTACGAAAAGACGCATCATTCCTCGACGGCTTCCCCGCGCTGCTGATGGTGGCGCTTCGGGCGGCAGATGCCGCGCTTGGAGGACCGGACAAACTGAACCAGATCCCGTGCGTGGGCGTTGTCGATCTCAGCCTCGATTCGGAGCAAACTCTGAGCCAACGGAAGGCTGCTGCGATACAACAATCTATACGCCTCCTTGATCGCCGACTGATCATCTCGCGAAAACCCTGCGCGCCGCAAGCCTACTCGATTCAAACCGACCGGCTCAATGTCGAAACGCCCATACATAAAATACGGCGGCGCGTCCTGATTCACGCGCACATTACCGCCGATCATCGCCAAGCGGCCGATGCGCGAGAACTGATGAATCACCACACCGCCTGAAATGAACGCTTGGTCTGCGATGGTCACATAGCCCGCCACCAGCGCGCAACTGGCCACGGTGATCTGGTTGCCCAGTACGCTGTTGTGCGCAATGTGGCCGCTGGTCATGATGTAGTTGTCGTCGCCGATGATCGTGGACGATTCCGGCTGCGTGCCGCGCGAAATCGTGTAGTGCTCGCGGATCTTGTTGCGGTGGCCGATGATAAGATAGCTGCGTTCGCCCGTGAAGTTCTTGTCGAGCGGATCGGTGCCGAGCGCGGTGCCCACGGAGATCTGGTTGCCGTCGCCGAGCGTGGTCCAGCGCTTCACAAATACGTATGGCTCCAGCACGCAGTCCGCGCCGATCGCCACGTCTTGTTCAATCACGCAATACTCACCCACCACCGTGCGCGGGCCGATCCGGGCATCGGAATGGATGCGCGCCGTCGGCGCAACCGACGCCGAAGGGTCCACTGGCATCACACCGTATGATACTAGACGAATGACTGCGGGCGACATGGCGGCGCTGCTCGGCGCGAGCGTGGAAGGCGATTCCACGCACGAGTTGACGGGCGTGGCGCCGGTGGACAGCGCGGCAGCGGATCAGATTTCGTTCGCTTATGGCAAACGCGCCGCCGAACTCGCGGCCACGGCACGCGCGGGCTGCCTGCTGGTGCCACTCGATTTTGCCGGCGCGTCGACAGCCGTGGCGCTAATCCGCGTGAAGGATCCACGCGCGGCGTTTGCGCGCGTGATCGGCGCGTTCCATCCGCCCGAAGTGCCAATGGCGGGCATCCATCCCTCGGCCGTGATCGCCGAACGCGTGGAGTTGGGTCTCAGCGTTTCGATCGCGCCGCATGTCACGATCGGCGCCGGCGCGCGTATTGGAGACGGCACGGCGATCGGTGCGGGTTGTTCCATCGGCGCAGACGTGCGCGTTGGCGCAGGTTGTCGCCTGGCCCCACGCGTGACGCTCTCTCGCGGGGTGACTCTCGGAGACCGCGTGACGCTGCATGCCGGAGTCGTGATCGGCGCAGACGGCTTCGGGTTTCAGATGGTGGATGGACGCTACGAGAAGTTCCCGCAGATCGGTACCGTACGCATCGACAATGATGTCGAGATCGGCGCGAACTCGTGTATCGACCGCGCGACGATGGGCGTTACGGTGATCGGCGAAGGGGCCAAACTCGACAACCTCGTGCACATCGCGCACAACTGCCAGGTGGGGAAACACGTAGTGATCGCGGCTCAGACGGGCTTTGCGGGTGGGGTGGTGATCGAAGACTACGCGATCATCGGCGGGCAAGTGGGCATTGGCGACAAGGCGCGCGTTGAGTCGCGCGCGGTCTTGGGGTCCGGCGCAGGTGTGCTCACGTCGAAGATCGTGCGGGCGGGCGAGGTGATGTGGGGCACGCCGGCGCGTCCGCTGCGCGAGTATCTCGGCCAGCTCGCCGCGCTGGGGAAAGTGCCGGAGTTGCGCAAGCAGGTGCGGGAGTTGGTTGCGCGGATTGAGGCGATGGAGGCGGAGAAGCGGGGATGAGGATTCAGCGCTTGGCGGCGGGAGTGCTGCACGCTTTAGCGGAACGCGGGCCGCGGTGGCCCGTCATGGAAGTCCGGAAACCCCGTGCGCTCGGCGTCCGTGCAGGGCGAGCTTTAGCTTGCGGCGGACTTCAGTCCGCCCTGTCCGGCAGTGCAAGATTGCTGATAAATCAGGTGTTGAATTTCTGCTTCGCCGGCAGGAATGAAATCCCGCGCAAGCTCTCGAGAGACAACCCTTTGGGCAAGCCCTGCCTTCTCCGCAGTCGTGCACCGGCGAAAGGGGCGGACTCAAGTCCGCCGCAAGCTAAAGCTCGCCCTACACGGACGTCAAATGCACGGGGTTTGGAGCGGCGCCGATGATCGTGGTGGTGGGCGGCCATAGCCGCAATATCGGCAAAACAGCGGTGATGGAAGGCATCCTTCGCTCGCTGCCCCAGTCGAACTGGCACGCGGTCAAGATCACGCAGCACGGCCACGGGCGCTGTTCGGCCGACGGCACAGATTGCGGCTGCGCCGACGCGGGCAAACATCCCTACGCGCTAAGCGAAGCGCAGGAACCGAGCCTCAACGACAGTGGCCGTTACCTGGCCGCCGGCGCGCATCGCTCCTTCTGGTTGCGTACGCGGCAAGGTGAACTCGCCGAGGGCATCCCCTCGCTTCGCCGCATTCTCGCGCTCGGCGAAAACACGCTGATTGAATCCAACAGCGTGTTGAATTTCCTGGTGCCCGACGTGTACATCGCCGTGCTGGATTTCGCCGTGGACGACATGAAAGACTCGGCCCGGCGATTTCTCGACCGGGCCGATGCGTTTGTCGTACTGCATCGAGACCGCGCGATTCCATGGCCAGGTTTGCCGGCGCGCTGGCTGGCCAGCAAACCGGTCTTCCAGGCGCAGGTGCCCCAGTACGCCCCCACGGCGCTCACCGAATGGCTTCGGACGCGGCTCCAGCTAGACGGCCACGGGAAAGTCGCCGCGCAGGGATAAGTCACGCCCGTTGTCAGACCGGGCCGAAATGCGCCCGCCGTTCATCTCCACAATGTGCCGCGCGCTGGCCAGCGCCAGGCCCGCGCCGCCGGCAAATCCGCAGCCGAACGGCTCAAACAACTGCCGCACTTCCTCTGACGATGAGGGCAGGTCCGGCGAAGAAAACTCCAGGCACACGCGGCCGGCCTCCACGGCGCTGCGAATGAACACCTCGTGGCACCGGCCGGCCATGCGATGGAACGTATTTACCAGGCTGCGAATGAGGTGGCGAGCCTGACCGACGTCGGCGCGTATCAGCGCCAAGCCCGGAGCAAAGTGGACGCGAAACTCCGGGGGACGACTTGCGGCGCGTTCAGCCAGCGCCTCGGTCACCAGTTCGTGCAGATCGACCACCTGCGGGTTGGACGGCGCCTCCCGCAGGTAGTGAACGGCGTCATTCAGTGTGCCGTTCATCGAAAGAACAACCTCTTCGATCCGCTTCAAGTGGTCTTGCGTGCGCTGGTCGTCCTTCGGAGACACCATGCGCAGATAGTAGGCGATCGATTGAATCGTCTCAAGCGGCTGGGCCAGTTCGTGGGTGAGTTTGGCCAGCACATCAGCCGAGTTGGGAGAAGCCGCTGGTTCGTTGTGGCCGAAGTCCACGTCGAAGGCGGATGAGGGAGCACTCATGTCTGGCAGTCCGTGAGAATAGCACCCACTCTGAGAGCAGCGTAAAACCATATTGGGGAGAATTTGTTGGAGCACGATTTTCCCCAGCAAACCGCCACTCGCTTTGCCATCTGCGTGAGCGATGACAGGCGCGGAGTTCATCGCGCGCGGAACTGCACGACGCCGGCGGCGGTCCTAATCGGCCTTCCGCGCAAGCCCACCGGCCACGACTCGCACCAGATGCTGCCCGCGCGGCAACGCCAATTGGCGTACGGCCGGCATCGCGCGGTCGTCCACCTCTACCGAGGCAGGCACTTCATCGAGTAGTGCCCACGCGCGAGCGTCGCTGCTGTAGGAGAACTCGAAGCCCGAAGAGTGCAGATCGATGGTGCGCAACCGGCCGTTGAAATCGAGCAAACGAATCGGCGGCGCGGCGGGTGCGGGTTCCACCACGTGTGAGCCAGCCGGAAGCCACGCCATCTTGCCGTCCCAGAACGGCCAGGCCCGCCCGTTCACATTCACCGCGACGCTGGACGGCACTCCCAGCGGACGGGTCGACTCAACGATCGTCTTTCGCCCCGTGCGCTCCACCCGGTCCGGCACTGCGGCCGACGCGGCGAGCAAAGGAACGTCCGGATTCAGAATCGAGTTTTCAAAGTACACCGCCACGCGGGCAAAGGCACGCGAGGCGAGGTTTACAAGCTGAAACAATACCGTACTTGTTTGTTGCTTGGTGGGATAGACGTCCTGGTAGCGCTCCACGATGTTGATATCGATGGCGAGCTTGCCGGTGCGCGGCGTGAGCGGCTCGTAGCGGCGGGCGATCTCGGGGTAGCGCTCTGGGCCCAGGTGCCAGGTGGTGGCAGGGTCTTCGATCAGGAACGGGAAATCGTGCTTATCGAGCAGCGGCAACAGGCGCGAGGCGTCTGCACCGATGAGGTCACGCATGCGCGTGTCGTAGCGGTCGTCCGCATGAGTGAGGACCAGGCCCAGGTGCGGATGGCTTGCGCGGACGCGTTCCATCTCGGCGATCCAGTCTTCCTGCAGGCGCTGGGCAAGCGCGGCGCGCCAATCGAGAAACTGGCGCGAGGCGGCCGCGTCGCCGCGCCGCGAGCCGCCGAAAATCTCCACGGGATCAAAGCCCGCCGCGGCGCGGAACTCATCGCGCACGCGCGTGTTCATCGGCGTGAAGCGTGCTCGATTGTCGGCGCCTTCGAGCGATTCGAAATACAGTTCGGCGAGATTGATGCCGTCCCAGTCGAAGCGGTTGAACAGCGCATGCGTACCAGCAGCGACGGCGCGCGCGCAGTCCGGGTCGCGGAGGTTCATCAGCCGCCGCCAGTCGAGATGCGCGTCCTGGCCGATCGCCGTTTTCTCGCGCCACTCCGGATGTTCGTGCCAGAATCGCTCGCTCAGGTGCGGGAATTCGATCCATGCATAAACGAGGATGGCTTGGCGATGGCAAGCTTCGATGAGCTTGCGGAGGTATTCGTCTTTCTGCGGATCGGAATCGAAGAAGTGCCAGGCCGCGACGTGCAGGGCCGCGATGCCGGAGGCGCGCCAACGGGCGGCGAAGTAGTCGAGATCGACGCGGCTGC
>Ga0194119_10002169_pt1 | contig 34031 bp, 32 predicted proteins | sample TA2MahC100mmetaG_FD_148620 | JGI IMG/M metagenome (GOLD analysis project Ga0194119, IMG submission 148620) | Freshwater microbial communities from Lake Tanganyika, Tanzania - TA2015018 Mahale Deep Cast 100m | ecosystem: Environmental > Aquatic > Freshwater > Lake | place: Tanzania: Lake...
CCTCTGTCAACTCCGCTACGCCCGCCGCCACCGACGGCGCGTGGCAAATCGCATGGAGCAGTTGAAACCCCGACGCCGTCAGTTCCAGCGGTCCCAGCCACGCGTCACCCTTGGGCAGTATCGTCGTCGACCGCCCAGGCAACTTCGGCGCAAACGGCTCGTCCTGCGCAAACAACGCCGTGCATCCCGGCGTCAGGCGCAAGCACATGTTCGCCACATCCTCGGCTGGCGTGCGCTGCACGCGCATCGCGCGATCCAGGTCAGACCGGTGCATCGTCTCCCAACGCGGCCCGGGCACCACAACAGTACGCACCGTACGCCCATCGCCGCCCGCCACCATCACCACCGCCTGGCAAATCCCCACGATGCCCTGCGCCTTGAGGTGCTCATGCAAATGCTGCGCGGCTTCTTCAAGACCAGCGCCCCCATCAAGCACACGCGCGTAGTTCGTCGCAAACGCGCGCGCATCGCCATTCTTCTCCTGCACCGTCACCAGCACGTCGCCCGCGGGAATGGCGGCGCGCACGCACTGTTCCAGAGGCATATCGTCAAGCGGGTAATCGCTCAGAAAGATCGCGCGGCCGCCGGGTGTCAAATGCTCCGGCACTGCCGCCAGCAACCGCAGCGCGGTCTCATCGCCCCGCGCGCCGCCGTGTAGATACACAATCTCGCGGTCCGGTTCCGTGCTCGGGCAGAACGGCGGCTGGCACACGATCAGACCGAACCGCACCGCGCCGACCGGCGCAAAGTCCGCGCCCTCAGCCAACTCCACATTTGTAATTCCGTTCACCGCGGCGTTGAAGCGCGACAACGCGAGCGCACGCGAATTGATGTCGGTGGCGACAACCCGTTCTGCCGCCGACGCGGTGGACAGCGCCAGAATGCCGCAGCCGCAGCCGACATCGAGAGCCGCGCCAATCCGCACCTGCGGATAACTGGCGCGCGCCAGAATACAAGAGGTACCGCCCGCGCCCATCACCGCATCCGGGTGGCTGTCGAGTGCGTCGCTGAACAGGTAGAGATCGTTGAGAATCTCAAGCTTGAACGCGCACGTCCACCGGCCCGCGGCCTCCTGCACCGCCTTTGCCGCCGTCAACGTATCGCACAGATCCGCGCCCAACAACGCCAGCAACTCCGCCGGCGTGAGCGGGCCGCCTGCCATAAAAAACCGCGCCGCGAGCGCCGCCGGCTCTTCCGACTCGCGCGCCGCCCACGCGAGCGCCACGCGGCGCATGTGCGGGGCCAGCAGCGGATGAAACTCGGTCAGCGTCGATAGGTATTCGTTGTGGAACCCAATCGCCCGCGGCCGCGCGGAGAGTCGGGCGAGCCGTTCCGGCGGCGGGCTAGCGAGGCGATCGATACCGGGCAAGTGCGTTGCCCGAGGGCACCGCACCCACTATCCCGCGCGCGACGAGGCCGAGCTTTTCCAGCGTCGACAATCGAATGCGCTCGCCCAGTACTTCGTAGCGGTGCGCCGCGATCCGCGTGAGCAGCCGCGAGTAGATCTCAATCAGCGCCCACAGCGACGCCCCGCACGACGGGTCTACGAGTTCGATCAGCGGCCGCGACTCATCGTAGTAACCCCGCGCCCGCGCGCCGTAATCCTCCAGCAGCGCCCGCAACGCCGGCGTCAACGCCGCTCCGCCGAAGTCCGTCTCGCTCACGCCATGCCGCGCGCGATCCTCGGCCGGAAAGTAGATCCGCCCCAACCGGTAGTCCTCTCCCGCATCGCGCAGAATGTTGGTGAGCTGAAACGCAATCCCGCACTTCTCCGCCAGTTCCAACGCGTGTTCCCCGCCCCGGTAGCCGAAGATGTGCATCACGCACAGCCCCGCCAGGGACGCCACTTGATAACAATAGCGGTAGAGTTCATCGAACGCCGCAAAGCGCGTGCGCACCAAGTCCGAACTCACGCCGTCGATCATGTCGTGCAAATACTGGTGCGGAATCCGGTAACGCCGCACCGTATCCACGAACGCCGGCCACCGCGGCCCGTCAACGCCACGCCCGTCTAGCGCCGCCGTCATCTCCGCGCGCCACGCTTCGAGCGCCTCGGCCTTCGCGCCCGGCTCATCGCTCAAATCGTCGCAGTGCCGCATGAACGCATAGATCGCGCACAACGAATCGCGCCGGGCGTGGTCCAGCAGCACAAATGCGTAGTAGAAGTTCTTCGCCCGCACCCGCGTCACCGCGCGGACGTGCGCGTACGACTCTGCTAAGCCGCGGCTGCCCATGCCCACCGCACTAATGACCCGATCAGCAGCGCCACCCGCTCCACCTTGCCGGTGCGCGGCCGCGTCGACAACACGTCATAGTCCTGCGCCGCCACTTTGTCCAGAATCTTGAGGCCGCCACGATTGAACAGCTCCAGATCGAGCGCCAGCCGCCGGTCCACCGTGCGCGCCAGCGGCAATCCCACGGCGAACAGCTCACGCGTGCCCGCCACCAGTTCCGCCATCGCCGCGCGAAAACCCGGCGTCGAGCGCCGCGCCAACACATCCGCTTCGCTCGCACCATGCTTGCGCAGCACACCGAGCGGAATGTAGATGCGGTCCTTGCCGAGGTCCACCGAAACATCCTGCCAGAAGTTCGCCAGTTGCAGCCCGGTGCACGTCGCATCGGACATGCGCTGCCGCTCTGCATCCCGATACCCGCCCAGATACAGCACCAGCCGCCCGACCGGATTCGCCGAGTAGCGGCAATAGCCGTACACGTCATCGAGCGTCTCATAGCGCGTGACGGTTTGGTCGTGCACAAACGCGCGGATCAGGTCGAAGAAGGGCTCAGACGGCAGTTCGTGGCGCATAACGGTGTCGCGCAGCGCCACGAATACCGGATGCGCCGCCTCGCGCGATTCATACAAACGCGCCGTCTCCCCACGCCACCACTCCAGCAACCGCAGGCTCTCCTGCGTGTCGCCGATCTCATCGCCCAGATCGTCCGCCCAACGACAGAACGAATAGACGTTATAGAAATCCTGGTGCAGATGTTTGGGCAACAGAAAGCTGACCACATGAAAATTCTCGTAATGATGCGTCGCCAGCCACCGCGTATAGGCAATCGACTCGTGCGGCGTCCACACGCCGCCCATCGCCGCCCGGTCCGCCACAAAGTCTTTCGGCTGGAGAAACACCTTACGGGATGATAGCGGTTTTCAGATGCCCGTTGTGGCTCATCAGGTGGCGCATCACTTCGAGGAGGTTCTCGAGCGGCTCCACGCGATTCACGAAATCCTTCGCCGTGATCTCGCCGCGGCTCACCGAATCGAGCGCCGCCTTCACGTGCCGGGGTGTGAAGTGGAAGCTGGCCTTGCACGTGATTTCCGAATAGTGCAGCAGTTGCGTATCGAGACTCACCACGGTGTTCGACGGGCAACCGCCGAAGAAGTTCACCGTGCCCCCGCGCCGCACCATCCGCACCGCCTGTTCCCAGATCTCCGGCACGCCAACGGCTTCAATCGCGACGTCAACGCCGTGCCCGCCCGTGAGGCGCCGCACTTCGCTCACAATGTCGTTGCCGTCGCTCACCAGCACGTCGTCCGCGCCCAACCGCGCCGCGCGGTCCGCCTGCGCCTTGCGGCGGCCAATCGCAATCACGCGCGCGCCGCGCACTTTGGCCAGGCGCACAAACATCATGCCGATCGGCCCGAGGCCGATCACGGCAATCGTATCGTCCGGGCGCAGATTGGTTTCCTCCAGCCCGCGCATCACGCACGCCAGCGGCTCAGAAAGCGCGGCGTCCTGATAGCTCACGTGCTCGGGAATGACGTAAGTGTTCTTCTCCACGATGCGCGCTGGCAACCGCACGTATTCGGCGTAGGCCCCGTTGTTGAACAACAGGTCCTCGCACAAATTCTCGTTGTTCTTCCGGCAATAAAAACAGTCGCCGCACGGCGCTGAATTCGCCGCTACAACACGCTGCCCGACGCGAAAATTCGTCACCGCCGACCCCACCGCCACCACGTCGCCCGCCAACTCATGGCCGAACAACGCAGGCGGCACGATCATGCGGGCATGATAGCCGCGCCGAAAGACCTTCACGTCGGTACCGCACGTTAGCGCGGCCTTGACGCGCACCAGAATGTCACCGGGTTCAATGGAGGGTACTGCAACAGGCTCAACCTTAAGGTCCTCCTTGCCGTATAGTACCGCCGCCATCATTTTTTGTGTCACTAGAGCAACCTCTGTGGCTGAACTATTATTTTCAAAGATTTAGCATCCGGATGCAACGCGAGTGCAACACCACGCTCAAATTCGTCGAGAGGAATCCGATCCGAGATCAGTTCCTCCACGCGCAAATCACCACTGAAGACCAAGCGGGCAGACTCCTTCTGTAGGTCAACCGAGGCGCTGTAGGACCCCAGCAGCACCCGCTCACCCAAACAGATGTCGGCACCAGACAACTCGATACGCTCTTTATCGGAGGTTTGGGCGAATAGCAGAATACGCGCCCCTGGCCGCGACGACCGGACCGCCTCTTCTACCAACCCGCGTGCCGATACCGCCGAGACCACGAGGTCCACGCCGCGTCCGCCCGTCAATTCTTTTGCCAGTTGAGCTACGTTCACGTCGCGCGGGTCCCACGCCTCGGCCGCACCCATGGAAACCGACAACTCGCGGCGATGCGGGATGGTATCCGTGGCAATCACGCGGCGCCCGCGCAGCGCCAGCATTCGCGTGAAGATCAATCCGATCGGCCCCTGCCCCTGCACCAGCACGGTATCGCCCGCGCGAGGCTCGATCAGTTCCACACCCTTCAGAATTGTGTTCACCGGCTCCACGAAGCAAGCCTGGTCATAGCTGACGCCGTCCGGGATCTTCTCCACGCCGCGCCGCACAATCCAGTCCATGACGCGCACATATTGCGCAAAGCCGCCACCGGCCGGTTCAAAGCCCGCCGTGATGCCCACCTTCTTATAAACGGGGCACTGGGCGTACAATTTCCGTTCGCAGAAGAAACAATGGAGGCACGGGATGTGATGGAAGGCCACCACACGGTCGCCCACGCGAAAGTTCTCCACGCCTTCGCCCACGGCCGCCACTTCGCCCGCCGTTTCGTGCCCATACACGCGCGGCCCGGGCAGCAGGTTGTACTCGATCTTTTTGAGGTCCGTGTGGCAGATGCCGCAGCTTTCCACGCGAATCAGGATTTCACCCGCACCCACGGCCGGCACCGGGATGGAGTCCACCTGCACGCGGCTGTCGCCCACGTAAACCGCCGCGCGCATGGCCGCACTAGAAGGGGTGAGTGACAAGGTAGTCCCCCAATCTGGCCGTCGCCGTGCGCGCGTGGCCGCCCAGCCGCACCAGTTGCGGCAAAGCCTTGCCGGGCGAACGCAACGCCGCCCGCAGAATCGGCCCCGTGCGGAAGCGCCCGTCGGCTCCGCGCGCCGCATTGAAGTCCACGGCCATGTCTTCATGAGCCGTATCGCTCACCACGCGGATGCAATGGAACGGCACACCCAAACGCGCAGCCTCTACCGCGACGCCCGCCGCTTCCATCTCCACCACCGAGGCACCGGTAGTCTCATGCAGATACTGTTTCTCGCGCGCAGTTTGAATCACCCGGTCGCCGCTCAAGCATGTCGCGCCAAACTCATCGGCGGTCAGATACCGCTCGTTTGAATCGGCGTCCAGCACGCGATTGCACACCACAATGTCGGCAATGCGCAACGCCGGGTCCAACGCGCCACAATAGCCAGTGCTCACCACACGGCTCGGCATCTCTGCCGCAAACGCACACACCGCCGCGGAGGCAAGGCGCGGACCGGGCCCGTTGGCCGCCGCAATCCAGCGCCGCCGGCCATGCTCGCCGGCTTCGGCGTAGGCCACCGCGCGCGTGCCAGACAAACGCCGCCGGCCCGCCAGTTGGGCGGCCAGCGCGGTCAGTTCGCGAGTCTCAGCGGCGATCACCAATATCGTCTCCACGGCATTGTCAGTTGTTGCAGTACCCGCGCGCGCGGAACCAATCCACGGCGCGGCGCAGCGCTCCTTCCACCGGCGCGGCGGAGAATCCCAGTTCCTTCACGGCCTTCACCGGCGTCACAAACATTTTCTTGCGCGCCATGCGGACTCCATCCAGCGGCGCGCGCGGTTCCCATCCAGTGAGATGCGCCAGCGCTGTACTGGCAACGCCCGCCGCATACGCCACCACATACGGAATCTGATGTTTCGGCGCAGGCACGCCGCTGAGCTCAGCCAGCTTTTGAAAGATCTGCGCCAGCGTCAGGTTCTCGCTGCCTAAGATGTAGCGTTCCCCCGGCGTGCCGTGCTCACACGCCAGCAAATGCCCGCGCGCGGTGTCGCGGACGTCCACCAAATTCAGCCCGGTGTCCACATACGCCGGCATGTTGCCCTTCAGAAAATCGAGAATGATGCGGCCCGTGGGGGTGGGCTTCACGTCGTGATCTCCCACCGGCGCGGTCGGATTCACGATAATCACCGGAAACCCTTCGCGCGCAAACCGCAGCGCTTCCTGCTCGGCCAGAAACTTTGAGCGCTTATAAGCGCCCGCCATCTCATAAAGGCCCACCGGCGTACTCTCATCGCCCACGCCGTGATCGGGAATGCCGATGCAACCCACCGTGGACGTGTAGACAAACCTCTCGATGCCGGCCACCCGCGATACATTCAGCAGATTGCGCGTGCCCTCTATGTTCGACTCATACAACTCAGCCGGATCTTTCGACCACAACCGGTAATCCGCCGCCACGTGATACACCACCCCGCACCCTTCCACCGCGCGCTTCAGCGACGCGGCATCGCGCAAATCGCCCAGCACAATCTCCACGCCGTCGAGGTCTTTCACGCGCTTGGCATCGCGCGCCAGCACGCGCACGCCCGCGCCTTGATCGAGCAGGTGACGCGCCACGTGCCAGCCGATGAACCCCGTTGCCCCGGTGATGAGAGTCGGTTTCAAGTGGTGTGCCTAGGCCGCCTGTTCCCGCGTCTTCAAGAAGCCTGCCAGGGCCATCAACGGAAACGAATCCCGGTACATGTGATAGGTGAGATAAAACACCTTGGGGAAGCCCGTGCCCGTGGCCAGGTCCTCGTGCCAGCACCCGTCCGGCCGCTGCGTGTTCACCAGATACTCCACGCCATTGTGCAGGCTTTCCGAGGTTGTATCGCCACTAGCAATCAACCCCAGCACCGCCCACGCCGTTTGCGATGCCGTGCTGTGAGCCGCCACAAAGCTGCCCTTGTCATAGCTGGCGCAACTCTCGCCCCAACCACCGTCCGCATTCTGGACAGACCGCAACCACTCGCCCGCGCGCAACACGTGCGCCTCGCGGTCATCCTCGCCCGCCGCGCGCAATCCGCGCAGCGCCAGGAACGTTCCGTAAATGTAGGCCACGCCCCAGCGCCCGAACCAACTGCCGTCCGCTTCCTGGTTGCGCCGCAGGAACTCCACGCCTTTGCGGATCGCGGGCAACGCCGGATTCACGCCGCACTCGCACAACGCCTCCACCACGCGGCCCGTGATGTCCGGGCAGCTTGGATCGAGCATTGCGTTGTGGTCAGCAAACGGCACGGCGTTCAGAAAGCTCCAATTGTTGTCCACGTCAAACGCGGCCCAGCCGCCGTCAGAACCCTGCATCGCCAGCAGCCACTGCACGGCGCGATCCATGCACGCGCGCTGCCGCTCCATATGCAATGACCGCGCATGCTTCAACCCCAGCAGCACTTGCGCCGTGTCATCGATGTCCGGGTAGAACTCGTTGGCAAACTCGAAGTACCAACCCGAAGGCTCGACGCCCGGCCGCTTGACTGACCAGTCGCCCTTCTGCCGCACTTCCTTCGTCAGCAGCCAATCGGCCGCGCGATGCATGCCCTTCGATTGATCGAAGCCGGCTTCGCCCAGCGCATACGCCACAATGCCCGTATCCCACACCGGCGAAAAACAAGGCTGGAAGAAAAAGTGATGCCCGTCGTCTTTGATCAACGCCTCAAATTGCCGCCGAGCCTCCACGGCCTCGGGATGTTCGGGCGGATAGCCCAGCACATCGAGCGCCATCATGAGGTACATCATCGGCGGGTAAATTGCGGCCAATCCATCGGAGTGCTTGGTGCGTTCCAGAATCCAATTCTCAGCCGCCTTGATCGCCTTCTGTCGAACTGCCTTCACCGGCAGGCGCTCCACGGCTTTGCTCGACCAGAACTTGAACGCGCGGTCGAGCGACAAAAACAGCGTGCGCCAGCTAAACAGCCCGTCGCCGTTGGTGAACTCCAGCGGCACGCCCGGCGTGATCAACTCGTCCAGGTTGAAGCCGGCCGGCGCCGGTTTGGGCGCGTGGGCCTGCACAATTGCCAGCGGAATCACAATCGCGCGCGTCCACGAGGACATCTCGTAGATCACATCGCGCATCAGCATAATCTCCACGGGCACCACGGGCGCATGCTCGCGCGGATACAGATCGAACAGCGAGAGATTGATCTTGACGTAGCTGTTGGCCGCCTGCAAGCCGCCCAACGCCAGCACACATTCGCGCAACCGCCGCATCCGCGCGTCGTCCGGCGAAAGTCCGCCCAGCTTGAGCGCGAAATACGACTTCACACTCGCACTGATCTCGCTCGGCCCATGCGGATAAATATTGAAGCCGCCGTCAGGCAACTGGCGCGCCAGAATCGCTTCGAGCGCGCGACGGATCCGGCCTGGGTGGAGCGGGTTCCATACGCCGTTCACCGGCGGATGCATCCACAGCTCCAGCAAAAGATAATCGGCTTCGAGCGTCGTATCGGCGGTCAGATCCCCCCACCAGTACCCGTCCGGATGCTGGCGGTCGAGCAAGGACTGCGCCGAACGCTCCATCGCTCGCGCGCTGGCAATTTCCAGCGCGCTATCGGCTAGTTCACAACTGGATCTCATAGGGCAATTTGCGTAAGCTGAGCAGCCTTTTGCAGTTCAGACGGCAACGAGAATCGCACGCCTTCCTGTTTGATCTCCATTTCCTCTACCTGGCCAAAGCCAAACGCCGCCAGGGACTCCACCAAATCCTGTACCAGATGCTCGGGCGCCGAAGCTCCGGCCGTCACCACCACCGTCTCAACGTTTTGCATCCACTCCGGCCGAACGTCACGGAAGTCGTCCACCAGATAGGCCGGCGTACCGGCATTCTCGCAAACCTCCACCATGCGCCGCGAGTTGGAGCTGTTTTGCGAACCCACCACCAGCAACAACTGACAAACTTCGGCCACCGCTTTCACCGCCAATTGGCGATTCTCAGTGGCGTAGCAGATGTCCTGCGCTGGGGGAGGTGAGATCTTCGGAAAGCGCTTCTGCAGGATCGCAATGATCCCGGAAGTCTCTTCAATACTCAGCGTGGTTTGGGTCAGGTAACAGACCTTGTCCGGGTTCGGCACGTGCACGGTAGCTGCCTCAGCCTCATCGGAAACCACGATGGTGTGCTCGGGCGCTTCACCGCTGGTGCCTACCACTTCGTCATGCTCGCGGTGGCCGATCAGCAGAATCGTGTAGCCCTGCTTGGCAAACCGCAGCGCCTCCAAGTGCACCTTCGTCACCAGCGGGCAGGTGGCATCGATTACCTGCAATCCGCGCTCCTTGGCCTCGCTGCGCACCGCCGGCGAAACTCCATGCGCGCTGAAGATCACCCGGCCGCCCGCAGGCACTTCTGAGAGCTCTTCCACAAAGACCGTGCCCATCAAACGTAGCTCTTCCACCACGTGACGGTTGTGCACAATTTCTTTGCGCACATAAATCGGCGGGGGATAAATCTGGAGAGCGATCTTGACCACGTCGATAGCGCGCACCACACCTGCGCAGAAACCACGCGGCGTCAATAAGATCACGAGCTTTCCAGTCACCCCGTTACTGGTAGCGGGCAACGGCGAATTCATATCAGGAACAGCTTCAGTATACCAAGGCCCGGATGCGGGTAATCACCCAGTCGGCGAACTCTTTTTCGTTCACCAAACGCAACGCCACCGGCAGCACACAAACGGGTGGCAACTCGGCATCGCGCGCCGCCAGCGCCCAATCCGCAGGAAAGTTGGCGGCGTCTTTTTCGGTGGTCCACAGCACGCTGGCGCCAGCCTCACGCGCCTGCGCCGCCAAGCGCCGCACGTCACGCGGATGGTACCGGTAGTGATCTCGATACTCCACGCGCGCTCGCACATCCATCCCCATTTCGTCCAGTTGATTCCAGAAACTCGCCGGATTGCCGAGCCCGCAAAAGGCGACACCCGGCCGGGCAGCCGCCACCGGATCGCTCCACGCTCCCGGCTCTAGGCGCGAACGGAAGATGGGCTTACCCGGGGCATACCGGTTCAGCATGCGGACAATGCCTTCGTAGGTGCGATGCGGGCGGCACCGCGTCAGTACAAACGCATCGGCCCGCGCCAACGCCGTCAGCGGTTCGCGCAACCGGCCGGCGGGCAGGAGCGCATGCCCGGCGAACGGATCCAGTGTGTCGACAAGGACGATGTCGATGTCGCGCGCCAACCGGGCGTGTTGAAACCCGTCGTCCAGCACAAACACCGACGGCGCGTGTCCCGCCTCCAGCACCGCACGGCCCGACTCAGCCCGGTTCTTGCCAATGCCCACTGCACCTAGTGCAGACCGCACCAGGAGTTGCGCCTCATCGCCCGTCTTCTCGGCCGCTACGCGCTCACCCGGAGCCACCACCGTCACACGGTCTTGAGAAATGCGCCCATAGCCGCGCGTCAGAAACGCCGGCGGATGTCCGTGCGTGCGCAGAAGGTCCGCAAGGCACAACGCAAAAGGTGTCTTGCCCGCGCCGCCCACGCCAATGCCGCCGACGCTGATCACCGCTTGCGGCAGCCGCTGCTGTCCGCCTAAATCGCGCGCGCGCTTGATTCGTCCTCCCGTGAGCCACAGCCAGGACAGAACCGTCAGCACGGCAGAAGGAAACGCGCGCGGCAGCGCGAGTTCGTACAACTCCTTGGCCTCGCACACTGCGCGCGCCGTTGCGCCGGTCTTCGCCTGTGCCTGCTGTTGCGCCGCCGCGCCCAGTGCGGCGCGCAGCTTGTCTTCGGTGATCAACCGCCGCAGGGCCGCTTCCAGCCCCGTGGGCTCAGACACCTCCACACAGGCCGACGCGGCAGCGAAGTCCGCCGCGATCTCCGGGAAGTTCTCCATGTGCGGCCCGATCACCACCGGCTTGGCGAAAAACGCAGGCTCCAGAATATTGTGCCCGCCGCGCAGGCAAAACGTGCCGCCCACGAACACCACATCGGCCAGCCGGTACACGCCGGCGAGTTCACCCATCGAGTCCAACAGCAGCACCGGCGCGGTTTCGCCCTCGGCCATCGCCGACCGCCGCGCATACCGCAACCCCGCGCGCTCCAGCGCCGCCGCCGCCGTGGCGAAGCGCTCGGGCCGCCGCGGCACCAGAATCAGCCGCAGCGAAGGAAAGTCGCGCGCCAGCCGCTGGTAGGCCGCAATCACCACGTCGTCTTCGTCCGGGTCGCCATCGGCGGCCGGCGGCATCGTGCTCGCGGCCACCCATAGCAGCCCAGGGCGTCCGCGCTCCAACCAGTCGGCCACGGGCGGGGGCGGCACGGCACGGGCAGCGTCGAAATCGTACTTCAAATTTCCGCCAACCACCACACTCCCGCAGCCGAGCCGCGCAAACCGCTCGCGCGAAACTTCGGTCTGCGCCAGCACTCGGCTGGCCCACGGCAGCACGCCCGCAAAGAACCACCGCAGCAACTCGTACCGGGGCATCGCACGGTCGGAGATGCGCCCGTTGACCACCATCAGCCCCGCGCCCGCGCGCCGCGATTCGCGCCAGAGGTTCGGCCAGATCTCGGTTTCAAGCACAATCACCAACGCCGGCCGCAATCGCCGCAGCACGCGCCGGACGATCCATACAAAGTCGAAGGGCGCGTAGAAAACCCCATCGGCTAGCCGTACGTCCGCCAACCGGCGGTCCGCAATCTCCCGCCCGGCGAGCGTCGCAACGGAGACGAAGATCTTCGTGCCGGGCAGCGTCGCGCGAAGTCCAGCCGCCAGCGGCGCGGCGGCGATCGCCTCGCCCACGGATACGGCATGAATCCAGATGGCACCCGCAACCGGCTGCCGGAAATGCGCCGGGAGAAACCCGCAGCGCTCGACGAGCGTCTTTGAATAAGCGCGGTTCCGCGCGCAGCACACTGCCACGTAGGCTAGGATGAATGGAAACGCCAGCCACAGCGCCGCGCGATAAAGGAGATAGATGACTCGGCTCGGCAAGAAACTATTGATTCTACCCGCCTGGGCGATGCTGTGCGCATCGGCGGCCGACAAAGACGCTCCGGTGTTCCGCCCGAAGCCCGCCGCCGAGTATCCCAATTCCACGCGGCAGGAGGGTTTGCGCATGAGCGCCGAGATCTTCGGATCGGCCGAACAAACCAAAGGCGCCTTCGGCAAACTCAACCCCAACGAGCATGGCGTGCTGCCCGTGCTGGTGGTGATGCAGAACGACAGCAAAAACGTGATCCGGCTCGAAGGTCTCACAATCGAAGTCATCGACTCGAACAAAGACCGCTGGCAAAACATCCCGCCGCTGGAGTTGCCGTACCTCAAGCCGCCCGAGCGCCCCACGGTGAAGGCCTCGCCCATTCCCCCGATTTTCCAGCGCAAGAAAAAGAACGCGCTCACGGGGATTGAGCTGGACCAGCGCGGCTTTGCCGCCAAGATGCTGCCGCCCGGCGAATCGGCCAGCGGATTTTTCTACTTCCAGACGCCCAACGAACCGGGCCTCACGCTCTATCTCACCGGCCTGCGCAACGCCTCTACCGGCCAGGAGTTGTTCTACTTCGAGCTCCCGCTCGACAAGAAGTAGCCACGCTCACTTGCGATATCCTCTTGGACAAGGAGGCGGTCGCTTGAAACCCATTGGCGGCTCGGTCGGCGTCACTGGCAAAAACAACTCGCGCGACGTCATGATCTTCCAGTATTTGTTGAATTACGTGCCTGCGGTGAAAGGCGGCCCCGGCGCCGAACTCGCTGTTGATGGCATATGCGGTCCGCTCACTTGCGCGGCAATCGGTAAGTTCCAGAAAAAGCAGATTGGCTGGGGCGACGGCTGTGTCGACCCGAACGGCAAGAACATCGCTTCGCTCAACAACTTCGATCCCTACCCGGCTCACAATCCGTTCGCCGGCGGCGCAGGAGGGACTGTTGGCGGCAAGCCGGGCAAGAGCGGCACTGGCTTCGGTGTCGGAAAACAAGACTCCGGTGGCGGACAAGACGATTTTCCCGGCCAGTTCGGCAAGCAAACCGGCTTTGGCGGTGGTGGCTCGGGCGGCGGCAGCAAGCAACCAGGCGGCTCCCCGGGTGGAGGTTCCTTCCCGTCGAAGTTCGGCGGCAAACAAGGCTGGTGAACCGCGCCATGAACATGAAGAAGATCGCGGCCCCAGTGGGGCAGAATGGCCGTAATCTCGCAGCCGATGTGATGACCGTTCAGTTCCTGCTGAACTGCGTCCCACCGGGCCGGGGCGGACCGGTCAACGAACTGACGATCGACGGCCTTTGCGGTCCGCTCACCACGGCCGTCATCGGCAAGTTTCAGCAGTCAAACCTTCGCTTCGCTGACCGGCGGGTGGATCCGGGCGGACGCACGTTGGCCGCACTCCACGGCTTCGATCCCTTCCCCTCCATGGAAATGCCGGCGCTCATCCGCAGCGGCAAAGCGGGCGGCAAGGGAAAAGGCGGCAAAGCGGGTGGCGGCGGAAAGTCGGCCAGAGGCGGCCATGTTTTGCATGACCATCCCAGCGGCGCCAAACACTCCGGCAAGAAGTCCTCTGACTTCCCCTCGAAAGGCGCGCCCCAGGACTTTCCTTTCAAATCGGGCCATGGCAGCCTTGGCGGCAAACACAGCGACCCGTTCCGGCCCGGCGACGGCAAGTTTTCCAGCTAATGCCCCGCCAGTTCCGCCTCACGAGATTTGTGCGTGAGGTTCTCATACCGGGTGATCCCAACCGGCAGCCGCGGGTCAGCGGCCGTCATGCTCGCTTCAAGCTGCTTCCCGTCCGATCGTCCATTCACGGATGGGGTTTGGTGGCTGGAGAAGACATCCCCGCGCGTCGCCGCGTGATTGAGTACACCGGCCAAGTCATCTCGAACGAAGGAGCCCGCCGCCGCATCTGGCGTCCGGTGCTGCATCTGTTTCACCTCGATGAGCACCGCCAACTCGACGGCGGCATCGGCGGCAGCGGCGCGGAACTCGTCAACCACAGTTGCGAGCCAAGCCTGTACGCGCGCGTCATCCGGCGCCGGCGCATCTACTTCATCAGCCTGCGCCGCATTCGCGCGGGCAAAGAACTCAGCATTGACTACCGCCTCCGCCCGGACTCGTGGCCCGTGCCGTGCCACTGCGGCGCGCCGTCGTGCCGGGGCGTGATGAATCTACCCTGATATGAACATCGGCGGCCCCTGGCTCATCCTCGTCTGGATCGCGCTCATCGCCGTCACCACCCGCTGGCTCTTTCGCGACGCGCGCCAACGCGGCCGCACGCCACTGGCGACGCTCGCCATGCTGCTCGCTTTCTTTCCTATCGGCCCGCTGATTTGGCTGATGGTGCGCCCGCCCCGACTCTAGGTCATCAGTCCTACGGCAGTGCGAACGTGAAGATCGAATTCCCCGCCGCGATCGCCACTACCTGCTTGCCCTTGCTTTGATACGTGACCCCGTTCGCGCGGATGATCCCGCCGCAATACTGCCGCCACAACTCCTTGCCCGTCTCGGCGTCCACGGCGAAGTACGTGCCTTCATCGCTCCCGCCAAACAGCACCTTGCCCGCCGTCGTCAACACGCCCGCCCACGGCTTGGTGTGGAGCTTGTACTCCCACACGCGCTCGCCGGTCGCCGGGTTCAGCGCGCGGATCGCTCCGTGCCCCGGATCGTCCGGCAGATCGATCAGCGGCACGCTGCCGATGTAGCGGTTCCCCGGCGTGTGCTCCTGATCGCCCTTGCGATAAATGCTGCGATTCTCCCACGTGGAAAGATAGAGCAGCTTGGTCAGCGGGTTGTAACTGGGCGAGTACCAATTCGTCGCGCCCTGCACGCCCGGAAAGATCGTCACACCCTCAGGCGTCGGATCGATGTTCGGCAATCGAATCGGCCGCCCGTTCGCATCGAGCCCCTTCGCCCACGTCTGCGTGGCGAACGGTTTGCCCAGCAGAAACTTGCCAGTCTCGCGATCCAGCACATAGAAGAAACCGTTGCGATGCGCCCAGTAGACCAGCTTGCGCTCTCGTCCCTGCCACGGCGCCTCCACCAGCACCGGCACCTGCACCGCGTCCCAGTCATGCACGTCATGCGGCACAAACTGGAAGTGCCATTTCAGCTTGCCCGTGTCGGCGTCGAGCGCAATCGCCGAGTCCTTGTAGAGGTTGTCGCCGGGCCGCACGTCGCCGTTCCAATCGGGCGACGGGTTCCCCACGCCCCAGATGATCAGATTCTGCGCCGCGTCATAGGAGCCCGTCACCCACGTGGACCCGCCGCCTTGCTTCCACGCGTCGCCCTTCCACGTATCGTGGCCCGCCTCGCCCGGCCCCGGCACGGTATTGAAGCGCCAGATCCGCTTGCCCGTCGCCGGCTCATACGCGTCCAGCCAGCCGCGAATGCCATACTCGCCGCCCGCGATGCCGAGGATGATCTTGTCCTTCACCACCAGCGGTGCAACCGTCACCGAATAGCCGTGCGCGTAGTTGGCCACTTCCACGTCCCACAGCACCGCGCCCGTCTTCGCATCGAGCGCCACCAGATGCGCGTCCACCGTGCCCACAAACACGCGGTTGCCCAGCACGGCCACGCCGCGGTTCACCTGCCCGCAACACACATTGATGCGCCCGGGCAATTCGCACCGGTAGCGCCAGAACTGCCGGCCCGTCTCGGCATCGAGCGCCACCACGTTGCTCGGCGGCTCGGTCACGTACATGATGCCGTCCACTACAATAGGCGACGTTTCCACCATGTGCGTGGTGGGCATCTGATGCACCCACTTCACCTTGAGTTGCGGCGCGTTGCCGCGGTTGATCTGATCGAGCGTTGAGTAGCGCCAGCCATTGTAGCCGCCCGAGTAGGTCATCCAGTTCGCCGGCTCGCGGTCGGCGCGCAGCAACCGGTCAGAGGTCACCTGCGCCAGCAGCGCCGCGGCGGCGGCCATCAGCAAAACAAAACAGCGCAGCATTAGCGGACACCTCCAGGACGGCGCAATGAACCAAGGTACGCAACCAGGTTGTCAAGTTCAGCGGCGGGCAGTTTGGCAAACGAAGGCATCTTCGATTTCTTCGCCACGGCGTAGTCGCGCAGTCCCGGCTTCGAGAGCGAGCGTAAGTTCCCCACGTCGTCAAACAACTGCACCGTGTACGTGTCTTCGTTCATGAGAAACCCGTTCACCGGGCGTCCGTCTTCGCCGCGCGCGGTCACCACCCAGTAACGCTGCCGCACATCGGCATCGGGATTCGTCATCGCTTCGCGCAAGTGGCGCACGGAGCGCGAACTGCCGATCTGTGTCAGATCCGGCCCGCTCCGCCCTCCCTGCCCCGCCACGCGATGGCACCCCGCGCAACCGCGCGACGCAAACAACGCCGCCCCGTGCGCCGCGTCGCCTTTCGGCGTCTCACGCTGCGCGAGCGAACGCAGATACGCCACCACTTGCCATACACGATCGGGCGAGTAGAACAGGCCCGGCATTTCGGTGCCTTCCAGGCCATCGGAGATGTTCTTCAGCAGCGCTTCATCAGGGACGCTAGAATTAAATAGTACAGATTCCGCAATCCGGGCCTGCCACTACGCATATGAAGACCTTTTACCTTGAGACGTTCGGCTGTCAGATGAACGCTCACGATTCCGAGAAAGTGGTCGGCACGCTCGTCGGCCAAGGCTACGAACAGGTGGACGAACCAGCCGCCGCTGAACTCGTGCTCTACAACACCTGCTCGATTCGCGACAAAGCCGAGCAGAAGGTCTTCCATCGCCTGCAGCAATTCAAGCGCGAGGGTGGCCGCGGCAAGGTGATCGGATTGCTCGGCTGCGTGGCGCAGCAGGAAGGCGAGAAGATTTTTGAGCGGGCGCCGTTTGTGAACCTGGTGTGCGGTTCGGCGAGCTACAACCGGTTTTCTGAACTCCTGGTACAGATCGAAAACGGCGCGCGCCGGGTCACGGGCTTGAGTCTCGACACGCAAGACACGTTTGAAACTCCGCTCACACGGCGCGACAACCCGAACCGTGCGTTCTTGACGATTATCGAAGGCTGTGACAAGGCGTGCTCCTACTGCGTGGTGCCCTTCACGCGCGGCCCGGAGCGGAGCCGCACTTCACAGAGCGTGCTGCGCGAGGCGCGCGAGCTCGCCGACATGGGCTATACTGAGATTCAGTTGCTCGGCCAGAACGTCAACAGCTATCGCGACCCGTCGGCCGCGGGCCTCAACTTCGCGCAATTGCTGAACAAAGTGGGCCAAGTGCCCGGCATCCGCCGCGTGCGCTTCACCACCTCGCACCCGCGTGACTTCACCAAGGACATCATAGACGCCATTGATGAGAATCCGGTTCTGTGCAATCACGTCCACCTGCCCGTGCAGTCCGGCTCCAATAGCACGTTGAGCCGCATGCAGCGCCTCTACACTCGCGATGAGTATCTGCGCCGCATTGAATGGATGAAGAAGTCGTCCCGCAACATCGCCATCACCACCGACATCATCGTCGGCTTTCCCGGCGAGACCGAAGCTGAGTTTGCCGAAACGCTCGCTTTGATTGACGAGGTGGAGTACGAGTCGATGTTCAGCTTCAAGTACTCGCCGCGCCCGAACACCGCGGCCGTGAAGATGGACGACTCGCTCGATGAAACCGAGAAGAGCCGCCGCCTGACGATCGTGCAGGAAAAGCAACGCGCCATTCAGATCCGCCGCAACGCCGAGTTGATTGGCTCGCGCGAAGAGGTGATGATCGAGGGTTTCAACAAAAACACACTCCAATGGATCGGCCGCACCAGCCAGCACCGCACGTTGAACTTCACCGCACTCGAGGATGCTAGCCTGAAAGTCGGGGAGTACCGGCACGTGCTGGTCACGCGTTCAGGACCCAACTCGCTGGTGGGTGAACTGGCTTAGCGGCGGGAGCGGAGGTAAACCATGGAAGTGGAAATGAAGATTCGGGGTTTGATGATGGACCCCGGCAACAACACGCCGATCGTCATTTTGCACGATGCCGCCCGCACGCGCATTTTGCCGATCTGGGTGGGTCCGTATGAGGCCAACGCCATCGCACTGGAAATCGAAAAGGTAACCACGCAGCGGCCGATGACGCATGATCTCATCAAGACGCTGCTGCTCGGCCTCGATACCAACGTCAACAAAGTAGTGGTGAACGAACTGAAGGACGACGTGTTTTATGCCGTGATCTGGCTGGAACGCGACGGCAAGCTGACCACCATCGATTCGCGCCCCAGCGATGCGCTGGCCATAGCCCTGCGGCTTGACTGCCCCATTTTTGTCGATGACTCGGTGCTCGACAACTCGCGCATGGCCACCTCGCTCACCGAACGCGCGTCCGGCAACGAGGAGCTTCGCCGGTGGCTCGAAAACCTGGGCGACGAAGACCTCGGCCGCTACAAAATGTAGCCCGAGGCTCCGCATGACCCGGCAACTTGAACAACTGGCACAACTCGGTATTGCACCCATGGACGTTCCCGGCCAGGAACGCCATACGTTTTTTGTGCGGGGCGAATTCGCCGCGCTGGTAGAACGTACGCGAGAGGGCGCCTTCGGCCGCGTTGGCACCGCCGGCCTGATGTCAGAGCGCGGCCTCGCGATGCTGATGTGGCGGGAAGGCAAACCGTTCTTCGTGGTGCGCAACTACGAGGCGGAGGCGACGCCCGAATCCGTGAACGCCCTGCGCGCCTTCACGGCGGATCTTGAGCGCATCCTGCTTGAGGGCCAGACGCTACAATAGCGTCGATGTCTCCCGCTTCCCTGCTCTCGCGCCGCGACCTGCTCGCTGCTGCCGCCGCTTTAAAACTACCGCAGAAAATCAGGGTTGCGATGATCGGCCTCGATGGGCACCCAACGGAAGTGACGCGCCCGCTGCCGCAACTGCCGGATGTTGAGATGGCGGGCGTGTGGGATCCGAACCCGAAATCCGTCGAGCGCTTTTTGAAAGCCCCGCGCCATGCCGGCGCCAAGCCGCACACCGATTGGCGCAAGATGCTGGACGAAGTGAAGCCCGACGTGGTGGGCGTGTGCCATGCCAACTCACATCACACCGAAGCGATCATTGATTGTCTTGGCCGCGGCATTCACGTGATCGGCGAGAAGCCCATCGCCACGGAACTCCCCAGTTTGAAGCAGGTACAGCGGGCCGTGGAGTCGAGCCGCGCCAAGTTCACCTCCATGCTGCCGATGCGCTTTTCGCCGGCGTATCAGGCACTGCGCGACGTGGTACGTTCGGGCGAAATCGGCGAAGTGATTCAGATGGACGCGCAGAAGTCGTATATGGTATCGGACCGGCCGGCTTGGTTCTATCAGCGCTCCACCTACGGCGGCACGATGGCCTGGATCGGCATTCACATGATCGATCTGATGATCTACACCACCGGCCTTGACTTCACCGAAGCGTTCGGCTTCCAGAACCACCTGTTCGCCGACGGCACCGGCGACACAGAGAACGTGACGGCCACGGCGTTCAAACTCGACAACGGCGGCGTGGCACTGCTGCGAATGGACTACCTGCGGCCGAAAACGGCGACCTCGCACGGGGATGACCGTTTGCGCCTCGCCGGCAGCAAGGGCATCGCCGAGTACATGGAAGCAACGGGGGTGACGGTGATGAGCCCCTCGCGTAAAGGCCGTGAGCGGATCGACCAACTCCCCGAGGAGCGCTCGCTATTCACCGAATTCCTCGATCACGTCTACAACGCCAAGCCTGCGCCGATTCCGTGGAAAGAGATTCTCCGCGGGCATCAGGTGGCGCTCGCCGCGCGCGACGCCATGGAAGCGGGCAAGCCGGTGAAACTCTAGTCCACGCTCAGCTTGGTCCCGCGCGCCGTGCCGGAGTTCTGCAGATCGTTGATCCGCGAGTCAATCATCGCGCGGAGGCCCTTCAGGATTTCCAGGCGCGCATTCTGAAAGTGCCGCTTCACGGGCTCCGATGGGCCAAACTGCTTCAGCATCTGCTGGGCCACTGCGCTCACCGTTGGCCCGGTGCCTCCGCACAAACAAACGCTCTTGCCGCAACCGCTGGTCTGCTTGTCTGGCTGCTCGTTCGTTTCGGTCGTCGTCATTGCGCGGCCTCCTTCATCTCCACCACCAGCATACGGTTTTCCAGGCGCGCCCGCACTGGTTCGAGAGCAGCCATAGACGTGGGCAGGCCGATGTGACGCCGGAGCGTGCCGATCTCCACCACCATCTCGTCGCCCTTCTTGAACAACCCCACTTCAGCCTTCTCGGTGAACGGCAACCGCAGCCGCACTTCGTAGACGCCGTTGCCCTTCGCAAACTCGTACGGACGCTCGGTGCGCGTCACCGCCGCCGGGTTCGCGCCGTCCGGGTACAGCAGGTTTGCAAAGGCGCGAATGCGGTCAAGACCCAGAATCTCATGCTGCAACAGTGGCACGCGGCGCAAGGGCACAGGGTTGAAGTAGGTCTCAAGCTCGCCGAGGAAATGCAGTTGCGAGGCGCGCCACTCGGCAAAGAAGTTGTCCTGCACCGCTTCGGGCAGCACGCGGTTCACCACGATCTCATCCACCGTCAGCCCGTGCAGCGACACATACACAAACGCACGTTGCGTCTCGCGCACCACCATCTTTTCGGCGTTGGTCACCAGGCGCACGCTGGTGGTTTGCGGGTTTTCAAGAATCGTATCGATACCGTCGATTTTCGCGTAGAGATCGCGGATGTTGGCGAAGTAGGAGTCCGTCGGCAGTTCAACCGGTGAGAGCCGGTTGGCGATCGGGCGCACCGCTTTAAACAATCCGCGCTGCACCGGGAAGACGTGCTTCATGTACCAATCAAGCGTCGCGGGCATCGAAATAAAGCGGAGCGACTCAGCCGTCGGTGCGCAATCGAGAATGATCGCATCGTAGCGTTCCTCGCGCCGGAACTGATTCACATACATCATGGCCGACAGCTCTTCCATGCCCGGGAAGATGGCCACCTCGTCAGCCTCCACGCCGCTCATGCCAGACGTGCGCAGCACGGAGGTGATGTAGCTGGAAATCTCCTGCCAGTGCCGCTTGATCTCTTTCTGGATGTTCACTTCGTGAATGTCGAGGTTGGGCGCCACGCGGAGTGGATCGAACGTGCGCGAGTGAAACAGCCCGGAGCTTGACACGTCGAAGGAATCGGCGAGCGAGTGCGCGGGATCCACGCTCATCACCAGCGTCCGCATGCCCATCTCAGACAGCCGCAGTCCGGTGGCGGCCGCCACACTCGTCTTGCCTACGCCACCCTTGCCGGAGAACAATAGAATTCGCATCTCTATGATAAAGATGTCAGTGGCAGAAGGTGAGGTTTATGAAGTGATGCATGACGAAATCGTGAAGATGTTCGATTTGCGTGGGAAAATGGCGCTCATTACAGGCGGGGCGCGGCACTTGGGCTACGACGCCGCTTCGATCCTGGCGGCGGCGGGTTGCCACTTAGCCGTGACCTCACGAACGGCGGCGCACGCCGAAGAGTCCGCGGCGCGACTGGCGGCGGAGTACGGCGTGGAGGCGATCGGATTGGGACTTGACCAGACGAAGTTTACCGACGTGGAACGGGTGGTGGAGAGCGTCCTCGCCTGGAAGCCGCAACTCGACATCCTGGTGAATAATGCCGGCGGCGGCGTGGGCAACAGCGCGGCGTTGCTTGCCGAACGCGACCCCGCTGATCTTGCGCTACTGATCGACACGAATCTTACCGGTCCGCTCTATTGCGTGCGTCAGGCGGCTCGGCACATGATGTCGCACCAGCGCGGCGGCAAGATCATCAACATCGCCTCCATCGCGGGCATGGGGGGACGAGACCGGCGTGTCTACGCGCGTACGGGCCTCAAAGGCCAACCGGTCGACTACGCCGCCGCCAAGGCCGGTGTAATCGGCATGACGCGCGACCTCGCGGGCTATCTCGCGCCCCACAACATCAACGTAAACTGTATTTCTCCCGGTGGTTTTGAACGCGGCCAACCGGAGGCGTTCATTCGTGAGTATGCAGATCGCACGCCGCTTGGCCGCATGGGCCGCGACGGTGTTGACCTGAAAGGCGCAGTGCTATTTCTCGCCTCGCCCGCATCGGACTATATCACCGGCGAGAACATCCTGGTGGACGGCGGATTCGTACTCTGGAAATAGAGACGGCCGGCGGAACGATGTCCGCCGGCGCTTGCCAAGTGTCGCTTGCCCTGGGGTTGAGCGATGGTCCTTCTTTTGGTGGTCGTCCTTCTTGCGGTCTTGTGATCGTCCTTCTTGTGGTCATCCTTTTTCTCGGCCTTGCGTTCGTCTTTCTTGTGATCGTCGGCGAGCGCCAGCGAACCGGTGCAGAAAAGCAGGCCAGAGCCCAGGGTGATCGAAAGGAGTTTCTTCATGAAAAGGTCTTCGGCCCCCTGGACGGCGCCTTGAAGAACTTTCTATAGTCTGGGTGTCTACTTCGGTAGCCGCACCGCGCGGATATTCTTGAAATCCAGGTTCGTTATCGGGTCATGCGCCTGCAGGCTGATCGCGCCCGCTCCCAGCCTCGCCTGCTTGTCACGCACGGATTTGCCTTCCGGATGCGGATCGTCCCAATCCATCACCTGCTGGCCGTTCACCCACGCCGCAAAGTGCCGCCCGCGCGCCACAATCGTCTCGACGAAGAACATCCCTTCGTCACCCACCACTTTACGCGTGGGCTGATATAAGTACATGCCGCCGGTGCCGAAATCGACGGGCTTGGTGCGGTCGCCGTCTTTATACTCATTGCGGATCTGAATCTTGTAGCCGGTCCAGAAGGCATTCGGCTCCCCGCGCACAAATACGCCGGAATTGGGGTGGTGTTTATCGTCCGCCGGATTGGTTTTGATGTCGAGTCGGAGAATCAGGTCGTCGAACGCCGCTTCGGTTTCCATTTGCCCTGGACCCTTCTCCACGTGAATCGCGCCTTTCCTTGTGCTCCACACCGCGGGCTCTTTCGCGCGCGGCGCCTTGACCTCGCGCCACCCGCCGAGTGTATTGCCGTTGAACAGCGGCTGCATCCCGAGCGGCTTCAGCTTCACGTTGCGGAACTCGATCTTGTTCTTGTTCGACTGAAACCCGACGTGCCCGATCTTGCTTTTCGCATCGCGCGCATCGAGCACGGTCTTGCCGTTCAGCCGGATGATGAAGCGGTCGCCCTGGAGCGTCACATGATACGAGTTCCACACATCGCCCTTGAACTTGCCCTTCATCGTCGAGGCGTGGCCGATCAGGCTTCCGGTGGGGAACTCTTTGTTGCCGGTCCAGATCTGCAGTTCGTAGCCCGTTTTGTGCGGTTCGCCGGCGGCGGCCGAGCGTAGAAACACGCCGCTGTTGCAGTGCTCGCAGGCGCGGAATTCGAGCTTCAATTCATAGTCGGCAAATTCGCTCGTCGTGCGCAGCCAGCCGTACGGACCGGGCTTCGTCGTAATCGCGCCGCCCTCCACCATCCACTCGGCGGCGCCTTCCACCTTCCAGCCTAAAAGCGACGAACCGTCGAACAGCGAGATCCACCCGCCGTCGATTTCTTTCTGCGTCAACTGCGCGGCCAGAGGCAGCGCGAGGAACAGGAGTGCAAGCGTACGCGGCAACATCGGGGTTATCGTATCAACAACGTTATACTGAAAAATAGTTCCAACCCCGTGTTTCATCAAATTCAAAGCCGCCTCCAGGAAGAAGTGTCTGGCCACATCCAGACCCGCTACGGTCTCGATCTCGCTGTCGTGCTGGAGGAGCCGTCAGACGCGAAGTTCGGCGAACTGGCGCTTACGGTCGCCTTTGCGCTCGCCAAGCAATTGAAGAAGGCCCCGCGCGTCATTGCGCAGGAACTTGTCGACGATCTCGGCACGCTCCCGGGCGTCGTCGCCATGGAGATCGCTGGTGCCGGCTACATTAACATTCGGCTCGATCGCGGCGCCTATGCCGCGAGCCTCATCGCGCCGCCCGCCGCAGCCACCGCCGCCGCGGCGGATAAGGTGATCGTCGAGCACACCAACATCAACCCGAACAAGGCCGCGCATATCGGCCACCTGCGCAATTCGGTGCTGGGAGACACGTTCGTGCGCATGCTGCGCGCGTCGGGCCAAACGGTGGAAGTGCAGAACTATATCGACAACACGGGCGTGCAGGTGAGCGACGTCGTGGCGGGGTTCCATCACCTGGAACACAAGACTGCGGCCGACGTCACCGAACTCGCCAAGGGCGACCGCTTCGACTACCTTTGCTGGGACCTCTACGCCCGCACGTCACAACATTTCAAAGATCACCCGGAGGATGAAAAGGCGTGGCAGCACGAAGCGCTCCACGCCATCGAAACGGGTGAGGGTGACCTTGCCGAACTCGGCCATGTGGTGGCCGACGCGATCGTGCTCTGCCACCTCCGCACCATGCGGCGACTGGGCATCATTTACGACGTCCTGCCGCGCGAAAGCGAAATCCTACACCTCCAGTTCTGGGCCACGGCGTTTGAGCAGCTGAAAGAGCGCCAGGCGATCTACCTGGAGACCGAGGGCAACAAGAAAGGCTGCTGGGTGATGGCCGGCTCGTATTACTCAGACTCGGATGACGACAGCAAGGTCATCGTGCGGTCCAACGGCATCGTCACGTACGTGGGCAAAGACATTGCGTATCAGATGTGGAAGTTCGGCGTGCTGGGCAAGGATTTTCACTACCGCAAGCTCTTGACCGAAGCAGACGGGCACGAGGTGTGGGTTTCCACCGCCGAGCCGCAGCCTGCAAACAACGCGCCGAAGTTCGGCGGCGGCGCGACAGTCTATAACGTCATCGACACGCGGCAATCGTATCTGCAAGACGTCGTCGCCGCAGGGCTCCGCGCGCTGGGCTACACCGGGCAGGCGGAGCGTTCGATCCACTTCAACTACGAGATGGTGGCGCTGACGCCCCGCACGTGCGTAGAGCTCGGCATTGAGTTGAGCGACGAGGATAAGTCGAAGGCGCACGTCCAGGTGTCGGGCCGCAAGGGGCTCGGCGTGAAGGCCAACGATCTGCTGGATAAGCTCATCGAAAAGGCGCTGGGTGAGGTGGAGAGCCGCCATGCCGACGCAACCGTTGAAGAGCGCCGCGCCGTCGCCACCCAAATCGCCATCGGCGCGCTGCGCTACTTCATGCTGAAGTTCACGCGCAACACCGTGATCGCGTTCGATCTGGGCGAAGCGCTCGCCTTCACCGGCGAGACCGGTCCGTACCTCCAGTATGCTGCCGTACGTGCGAAGAAGATTCTGCACAAACTCGCCGAGCAAGGCGACCAGCTTGACTGCGCCGCATTGACGCCGGAGATGCTCGCGCGCCAACTGGCTTCCGATGACTTCTGGCACCTGCTCATGCGTATTTCGAAGGTAGACTCGGCGGTGGCGAAAGCCGTGACTGCGGGCGAACCGTCGCACGTGGCGCGCTACGCCTTCCAACTCGCGCAGGCCTTCAGCGGCTTCTACGACAAGTACTCCGTGAAGGACGAAGCTGACGCCGAGCGTAAGCAGTTCCTCATCTGGATGACCGGCTACTTCCGGCAGCAACTTGAGCGCGTGGCCGCCGTGTTGGGCATTCCCCTGCCACAATACATGTGATGCTCTTCGCCCCGCTCCTCGCCGCGGCCGCCATTCCAATCGTCCACACCGGATTCGAAGGCGCGCAGCTGGAACGTGTGGAACCCGTCACGCCCACGCACTTCCGCGCGCTCCTGCGCAGCGACGTGGATCAGGACGGCCGCAACCGTCAGGCCAACTGGTATTACTTCCGCATCGACGGCGCGCGCGGCCACGAGATCACCGTCGATCTCACTAACCTCCTCGGCGAGTACAACTATCGCGCCAATCGCGGCGCTGTCACCAAAGACATCGTACCAGTGTGGAGCGGAGACAACGTCCACTGGCGGCACTTCACCGCCACCGATTTTCATGACGAGCCGCAGCCCTTCCTGCGCCTGACACTCAAGCCCACGCGCGACCGCGTTTGGATCGCCCACGTGCCGCTCTACACCAACGAACATCTTGCGCGGCTCGAACGCGACGTCCGCCGTTCGCCGTACTCAACCATCGAATCCGCGGGCCGCACGCCGCAGGGCCGCGCAATGCCGCTGTGGACGTTCACCGACACCGCCGCGCCCGCCGACGCCAAGCGCGGCGTTTGGCTCATGTTTCGCCAACACGCGTGGGAAACCGGCTCCTCCTGGGCAGGCGAGGGCGCCGTGCGATTCCTCATCTCGAACCACCCGGACGCAGCCCGCATCCGCCGCGCGTGCATCTTCAAGATCTTCCCCATGGCGGACCCCGATGGCCTGGCGCGCGGCAACGTGCGCTTCAACGCCGCGGGTTTCGATCTCGACCGCAACTGGGACGTAGACAACGCCGTGACGATGCCCGAGATCAGCGCCCAAAAGCGCTCAATCCTGGCCTGGCTGGACGCCGGCCGCCGCCTTGATCTCTTCCTCTCGCTCCACAACACCGAGACCAGCGAGTATCTCGAAGCTCCACCCGCTGGGCATGACGAACTCGGCCCGCGCGTTTTTTGCCGCTTTGTCCCAGTACTCTACGTTCGCCCCCACGCGCGAGTTATTCCGCGCCGCTGTAACCACCACCGAAGGCAAGCCCGGCCGCATGACTGTGTCGCAGGGTCTCTATCACGCGCGCAATTCACCCACGTTCATCATGGAGCAGATGATCGCCAGGAACCCGAGGCCGGGCGACTTACCCAAGTTGGAGCACCGCATCGCCTTCGGAGCGGGCTTAGTACGCGCCGCCGCGGCCGCGGTCCTGCCATAAGTGTTAACTTACCGGTTCAGTCATGTATCCGTTGCCAATTTGCTGGTAAGCTTACGGCCTAGGAAGCCCCATGAAACACCACTTGATTCGATTAATCGCTGCCGCCGCGCTATGCGCGTCGCTGTCGTCTGTCGCCATCGTTGTCCGCGAAGGCACGATGAGCGGCGCGCAGGAGGTTCCCCCTAACGCGTCTACGGCCACCGGCAGCGCCTTGGTGACGTTAAACGACGTGGCCAACACGTTGCGCGTCCAGCTTTCCTTCAGCGGCCTGGCGGTGAATGCCACGGCCGGCCACATCCACTGCTGTGCCGGTACGGGAGTCAAGGGCCCGGTAGCCATTGACTTCAATTTCTCCGGCAACACCGCCGCGTTCCCGCCTGCCACGGCCGGTTCTTTCGATTTCACTTCCGACCTGACAAACTCAGCCGTGTACGGCGGCACCTTCCGCTCAAACAACGGCGGCACGGCGGCGGGCGCACGCGCGGCGTTCATCGTCGGCTTCCTCGCCGGCAACTCCTACACGAACATCCACAATGCATCGTTCCCGGGCGGCGAAATCCGCGCGCAAATGACGCCTGAACCCGCCAGCGTGCCGTTGTCGGCGTCGAGCATCATGGCGGTGCTGGCACTACGCCGCCGCCGCACCGCCTAGCTCACTTCAGCTGCGTCTTTTTCCGCCGAGCCCGTGCTCTCTCCGCTGGAAAACCACGGATAGAGCACGGGCAGCAAAAACAGCGTCAGCAATGTGCTGGTGAACAAACCGCCGATCACCACGGTAGCCAGCGGACGATGCACCTCGGCCCCGGTAGACGTGGACAGCGCCATCGGCAGGAATCCGAGTGAAGCCACCAGCGCCGTCATCAGCACGGGCCGCAAACGTAACGATGCGCCTTCAAGCGTCGCCTCCGCCAGTGCCATCCCCTCCTCGCGCAGGTGATTGATCGAACTCACCAGCACAATCCCGTTCAGCACCGCCACGCCGAAGAGCGCAATGAAGCCCACCGAAGCCGACAGGTTCAAATTCATCCCCCGCAGCCAAAGCGCCGCCACGCCGCCCACCAGGGCAAACGGTACGTTGAGAATGATCAGCAGCGATTGGCGGATGGAGTGGAACGTGGCGTAGAGCAACGCGAAGATGATGCCTGCGGTGAGCGGAATCACCAGCATCAGCCGCCGCGTCGCGCGTTCCTGATTCTCAAACTGCCCTCCCAGGTCGATCGAATAACCGGGCGGAATCTTCAACTCGCGATCCAACCGCCCTCGCACTTCATCGACGAACGTGCCGAGGTCACGCCCGCGCACGTTCGACTGCACGATGATGCGGCGCTGCCCGTGTTCGCGGGATATCGTGTCGGGGCCGCTTTCCAGCCTCACTGCCGCCACCTGGCCAAGTTGCACCCGTTCCCCGCCCGGCGCCGGCAACAGCACCGCCCGCACGGCTTCGAGGTTCCGGCTCGCCTCGCCCGGCAGCCTCACCACCACGTCAAACTGGCGCTGCCCGTCGATCAACGTCGACACCAACTTGCCGCTCACCACCACTTCCATCGCGTCGCGCAGATCCGCCACGTTAAGCCCATAGCGCGCCAGCGCCACTCGATCCGCGGTGACCGTCATCTCCGTGATGCCCGAGACGATTTCCACCTGTGCATCGGCCGCGCCCCGGACGCCGCTCACAATGCGCAGCGCCCGGTCGCCCAGTTGCTCCAGCACGCGGCTGTCTTCTCCGAAAATCTTCACCGCCAGGTCGGCCTTCACACCCGAAACAACCTCGTCTAACCGCATTGCCATCGGCTGCGTGAAGTTGAACGCCATGCCCGGCACTTCTTTGAGGGCCTTGTCGATGGCCTCGATCAGTTGTTCCTTCGTGCGCTGCGTGGGCCACTGGCTGTGCGGCTTCAGCAGCACATAAATGTCGCCCTGGTGGATGCCCATCGCCTCGGTGGCAAGGTCCGGGCGGCCGACCTTGGTGACGATCCCGGAAATCTCCGGGAATTGGCGCAGCAGAAGTTGCTCTACCTGGGTGGACAAATCCACCGACTGAGTGACCGACACGCCGGGCAGCTTGCGGCTCTCAATGAGAATCGAGCCTTCATCCAGCTTCGGCATGAACTCCGAGCCCATGCGCATCAGCAATACGCCGGCCGTCGCCAGCGCGGCCAGCGCGAAGGCCAGCATCACCGCGCGGCCGCGCACCGCGCCCGCCAGTACGGACCGGTAGCGCAGCCGGAGCCTCTCAAAGATGCGCTCGGAAAACTCGGCGGGCGCTCGCCGCGCAAAGGCCATGGACGACGCCGCAGGCACCACCAGCAGCGCCAGCAGCAGTGAACCGACTAGCGCCGAACACACCGTCACCGCCATGGGCCGGAACATGCGGCCCTCCAGCCCTTCGAGCAGAAAGATCGGCAGGTACACGGCGATGATAATCGCGACTCCGAATAGAGTCGGCCGGCCCACCTCGGCCGCCGCCTGCCGGATCCGGGCGAACGGTTGGTAAGCGCCGGCTTCATCGCGCCGTTGCAGGCGGCGCATGGAGTTCTCCATCATCACCACGGCGCCATCCACGATCATGCCGAAGTCGATCGCGCCCAGGCTCATCAGGTTCGCCGACACGCCGAACACACGCATGCCGATCAAGGCGGCCAGCATCGACAGCGGAATCACCAGCGCTACCAGAATCGCCGCGCGCGCATTGCCAAGACACACAAACAACACCGCCATCACCAGCAGCCCGCCCTCAATGAGGTTGCGGGTCACCGTGGCGATCGTGCCGTCGATCACGTCCGACTGGTCGTAGAACGGCCGGATCTTCACGCCGTCCGGCAAGCGGAGCGTTGCGATGCGCGCCTTCACGCGCTCGATCACGTTCTTGCCGTTCTCGCCCTTGAGCATGATCACCATGCCGGAAACGGCTTCGCCTTTGCCGTCTCGCGTCACCGCGCCTTGCCGTGGCATGGGACCGTGGCGAATATCGGCCACCTCGCGCAGCAGCACCGGCGTGCCTGCTTGCGCGCGCAGCACGATGCGGCCGAGGTCCGCCTCATCGCGCGCGCGGCCCAAGCCGCGGACGTTGTACTGCTCGCCTGCGTGTTCAATGTAGCCGCCGCCGAAGTTCTCATTATTCTCGGCAATGCGCGCAAATACCTCGCGCAGCGAGAGCCCGTAACGCAGCAGCGCCGCCGGGCGCACTTCCACATAGTATTGCCGGGTAACGCCGCCCCAGGTGTTGATTTCGTTCACGCCCGCCAAGCCGCGCAACTGATTGCGGATCTGCCAGTCATGGAGCGTTTTCAGTTCCATGGCCGGCTGCGGGCCTTCGATCGTGTACTGATACACTTCGCCGAAGGCTGTCGCCACTGGCGCCAGCACCGGCTTGACCGTTTGCGGCAAGCGCGAACGCACTTCGGCGAGCCGCTCGTTCATCACCTGGCGCGCGAAGTAGCTGTTCACTTCGGCGTCAAAAACGACGGTCACCATCGAAAGCCCGAGCTTGGAGATCGACCGGACCTCCTGCATTTTCGGGAGCCCCATCATCGCTGTTTCGATGGGATAGGTCACCAGCATTTCCACGTCCGCCGGGCCCATGGCCGGGCATTCGGTGAGCACCACCACCTGATTGTTCGTCAGGTCCGGGAACGCTTCGATCGGCAGTTGTGTCAGCGAATAGCCGCCGTAGCCAACCAGGAGCACCAAGCCGAAGAACACGAGCCACCTGTTGTGCAGGCAGAAGTCGACGAGCTGCTTGAGCACCTTACTCCTCGTCCGCCAGCGCCTTTTTGAGGACCTGCGACTTGAGCACGAACGCGCCCTTCACCACGACCGTCTCGCCGGCCGCCACGCCGCTCAGGATCTGCACGCGCCCATCGAGCAAGCGGCCCGTCTCAACGGCCCTCGCCTCAAAGCGGCCCGCGCCGGTCTCTACGAACACCGTACTCTGGCCTTTGACATCCTGCAACGCGGTCTCGCTCACGAACAACCCGCCGCGCCCGCCGCCAGCCGCTCCGGACGCCCATTGCACGTCGCCATACATCTCCGGCTTCAGCAGGCCCGCGGCGTTGGCCAGTTCAATCTGCACCGGCAGCGTGCGCGTGTCCGCGTCCAACTGTTCGCCCAGTTTGATCACGCGCCCGGGAAACGAACGGCCTGGATGCGCCTGCACTTCCACCCGCACAGCCTGCCCGAACCGCACGCCCGAGATGGCCGCTTCCGGCAACGCCGCCTGCATCCACAAAGTGGAAACATCGCTGATCACAAACATCTCCGCCGCAGCCGCCACAACCGAGCCCGCCGTCACTTTCCGTTCGAGCAGCACGCCCGCCGCAGGCGCCTTGACCGAAATCAGATCGTCGTCATGATCGTGACTCTCCCCGGCGCGTTCTTCGACCGCCACCCCGAGAACATCCGCGAGGTGCGTCTTGGCGCGATCCACTTCCGTCTCTGCCTGCGTCACAGCCGACTGCGCCTGCTTCACCTCCGCCTCGGTCCGCTCTACCTGTTCGAGCGCGGCGGCCTTGAGAGCGTATAGCCGCTTGGCGCGATCGCGCATCTGCTCGGCATAGGCCACCGCCGATTTGGCGCGCCCCAATTCCGTAAGCGCCTTGCGATGGTCCGCGCGCCCGTCGTGTACGGCGTGGCTGTGCATCCGGGCCAGCACTTGGCCCGCGGCCACGCGGTCCCCGGCATTCACCATCACGTTCACCAGGTGCCCATCGATGATCGCGCCCACGCGCCACGTGCGGTGGTCGTTCACCGTCAGGTGCCCGGTTGCGCGAATGCCCTCGGCCACCGATTGCTCCTTCACGGCCTCCGTCGCGAAGTTCCCTACCGACGCGGGCGGAACAGTCACCACTGCAGCGGACTCTGGCGCGGCAGCCGACGGCCGATGAGCGGGAGCCGTCGCTGCCGGGGCACTCGGGGGAGCCGCCGGGCCACTGCAACCGGCAGAGAACACCAGGAGCGTAAATACCGCCCATACCACCTTCATGGCCGCACCCCCATGGCCGCCTGCAACTCTGCTTGCGCTTCCCGCACTTCCGTCAGTCCTTGTATGAAGGCCAATCTTGCCTCAATGCGGATGCGCTGCGCATCCAGCAGCCGCAGCAGATCCGCGCCACCTTCGCGATAGGCAGCCTCCGCAATGCGATACGTCTCATCCGCTTGCTTCTGGAGCGGCTCCAGGAACGTCACCACATCGCGACGGTGCAGCGTGTATGCCGACAGCGCTGCGGCAAACTCGGCCCGCACCAGCGCCTCGGCCGCAGCCAGACTGGACTCGGCCACCCGGTACTCCGCACCAGCGGCGGCGATGTTGCCCTGATTCCGGTTCCGCAACGGCAAATCCCATTGCACGCCGCCCACCATCGTATTGAGGCCCGCTGTGCGCTTGTAGCCAAACAGCACGTCCACGTTCGGCATCGCCAGCGCCGTCTGCAAAGACTGCTGCGCCCGCGCCTGCTCCATCGCCGCGCGCGCCACCCGCAGTTCGCGCCGCTCGGCGAGTGCAGTGGACTCGTCGGCGGTCACCGTCTCTGTCAGCGCTTCTTCCACGGTGTCCGCGAACGTCACGCGAGGAAACTCACGCTGCCCCATCTCGCGGAACAAATGAATGCGGGCGCGTTCTGCAGCCAGGAACGCGTGGTTGATGTCTACGTTCAACCGTTGCGCTTCCACGCGCACACGTAAGAGATCCGCTTCCGCAATCGCACCTTCCCTGACACGAATCTCGTGATAGTCCACCACCCGCTGGAGGTTTTCGGCGCTCTGCACCAGAATGGCATGCACGCGCGCTGCACCCAGGGCCGCCCAGTATGCAACGGCCACGCGCGCGGCAATCTGCTGCGTCAGCAATTCGCGTTCGACCTCTACGCGCTGCTTGCCCGCCGCCGCTACTTCCACCCGCTGCCCGCGCTTGCCGCCGGTTTCGAGCGTCTGCTGCAGGAACGCAAACTGATCGGTGTCGCGGTAGTGGACAAACGGACGGCGATACGAACCAGGGCGAGCGTTTTCGTGTTGCAGAACTAACCGGGGATTCGGCGCCAAACCCGCCTGTGACTGGAGCGCAGCCGAAGCATCGATCCTCCGCGCGGCGGAGTCCAGCAAAGGATGAGAGGCGAGGGCTCGTTCAACGGCGTCCCGGACCGATAATCCAGCCGGAAGCGGTTGCGACCAGGCAACACAGAAAGAAAGAAGAATCCAAACAACCAGGAGACGGCGGTTGACCATGCGCTCTCCATATAAGAGCACATTAACGCCGATGAGGTTACAACTGCTTGGCTTCAAGCGCCGTACGCAAAGCCGAATAAGCCCGCCAAAGCAGCGACTTCACCGAAGGCACCGTACAGCCCAACTCGCGGCTGATCTGCTCGTAGCTCATCTCATGATAGCGGTGCAAAATCACGGCCCGGCGTTGGCGGGCCGGGAGTGACTTCAGTGCATCGATCACCCGCTGGCGCGTCAGCCGCCGCGACTCATTCGTCTGGGCCACCTCATCTGGATGCAGCCGGACGTCCCTCACCTGCCGCGCCAGCCCATCCACGCCAGCTTGATCGAGGCTCTCCACCCCGGCTTCATGCCTATGGTCGCGCAGGAAATTCAACGCGCGGTTGGTGGCAATCCGATAGAGCCAGGTGGTGAAGCGCGCCGTGGGCTCATAGCGGTACCGGGATAGATACACGCGCAAGAACGATTCCTGGGCGATCTCCTCGGCGGCCCCGCGGTTGCGCACGATGCCCTGCACAAACACCACCAGCCGCTCCCAATGGCGCTCGCACAATACGGACATGCAATCCGGCGAGCCGGCCTGCAGGCCCTGCATGATCTCGGTGTCAGCAACCGTCGCCCAGTTCATGCTTCCCATTCTGAACCGAAAGGACGCGACCCGTCACCACCCCGTTGGTAAAGAATTGCTAAGAGCTTCCGGCTCTACCCCACCGCCGCCGCTTCTTCCACGTTGGCCTCCGCAGCCGTAAAGTAGGCGCAATCCGGGTGATGGAACACCAGCGCGCTTACACTCGCCTCGGGCTCCATCATCATCCCCTCGGTGAGCTGCACGTCGATCTCTTCTGGTTGCAACAGTTTCCAGATCCCAACCTGATCGTCTAGGTTAGGG
>Ga0194119_10002175_pt1 | contig 33990 bp, 39 predicted proteins | sample TA2MahC100mmetaG_FD_148620 | JGI IMG/M metagenome (GOLD analysis project Ga0194119, IMG submission 148620) | Freshwater microbial communities from Lake Tanganyika, Tanzania - TA2015018 Mahale Deep Cast 100m | ecosystem: Environmental > Aquatic > Freshwater > Lake | place: Tanzania: Lake...
GCAGGGGTGTTCGTGCACTTGCCCGAACCCTGCTGGCCGCTCCCCTGGCTCTGCTGTTGTGCCTGGGCTTCGGTGGCCCGGCCCTGGCGGCCGCGTGGAGCACCGAGCAGCTCACCGTGCCCGCCACTCCGGACGGCACCTTGGTGACCTTCAGCGAGCAGGAGATCAAGTCTGGCCGCAAGGTGTTCAACAGCAGCTGCGGCGAGTGCCATGCCGGCGGCATCACCAAGACCAACCAGAACGTGGGCCTCGATCCCGAGACCCTGGCCCTGGCCACCCCGCCCCGCGACAACGTGGAGGCCCTGGTCGACTACATGAAAGATCCCACGTCTTACGACGGGGAATACAGCATCGCCGACGTCCACCCGAGCCTGCGCAGCAGCGACATCTTCGTGAAGATGCGCGATCTCGACGACGACGACCTGCGTCTGATGGCCGGCTACATCCTGGTGGCCCCCAAGGTGCAGGGCGTGCAGTGGGGCGGCGGCAAGATCTACTTCTGATCGCGCACCCTCTCAATCGATCCCCCATCAGCCGGTGCCCCAGCACCGGCTTTTTTGTGGCGTTTGTGGCCCGTTTTGGATGCTCGACTCAGGGGCGTTGCTCAGGCGTCAGCGACTGGCTGGGGGGCTGGCTGTTGGCCTCGTCGAGGGAAGCCGGCAACTTGCTGTACCACCACTCCTGCAGGCCTGCCCCCAGTCGCACCGGGAACAGGGTGATCACCGTGCGCGTGGGACGCGCTCCGGGCTGGAGCAGCTCCACGGCATAGGAGGGGCAGCGGCGCGAGGCCAGATCGGGGACAAAACGCCGGCCGATCCGCCGCCAGCTGGGCTCCTTGCTGCGCCAGGCCAAGCGGCAGCACGGCCAGGGCAGCTCCTCGCGATCAAACAAACGGCAACAGGGGCCCAGCACCCGATAGCTGTACTGCCCTCCAGGGCTGGTGTGCTCGCTCCCCGGCTCCAGCAGGACGTCGATGGTGCCGCGCGTGGAGGTGCCGCGTGTGGAGGCGCCCCGCAACGGAGTTGTCTGGCCTGACACAGAACAAGGCTCCGGGACGACAATAAAAAGCCACCCCGCAGGGTGGCAAAGAAGCTTGGGTGGTTCAAGGGGCGCCAGCCAGGACCTGACTGGCACCGCGCAGGAAACCCGGGCTCAGTAGAGCTCTTCTTCAGCGTGGGTCTTGATGGTGCAGTCGCTGGTGGGGTAAGCGACGCAGGTGAGCACAAAGCCAGCTTCGATCTGGTCGTCGTCGAGGAAGCTCTGGTCGCTTTGGTCGACGGTGCCGGCGGTCAGCTTGCCAGCGCAGGTGGAGCAGGCACCTGCACGACAGGAGTAGGGAAGATCGATGCCCTGCTCTTCAGCGGCATCGAGGATGTACTGGTCGTCAGGAACCTCGATGGTCTTGTTGAGGCCTTCGCTCTCGCTGATGAGGGTGACCTTGTAGGAAGCCATGAAAAGGATTGGGGCTCACAGGCACCCGGAAGCCGGGCCTGTAGGACACGCCCTTCATACATCCGCCGCACGCCTTTCCTGCTGATTTGCGCGCCGGGATCCGGGAAGCCCAATCAAAGCCAAGGCACAGATCAGCGTGCCTTATGCAACACGCCGGATCGTCATCAGCCCCCACTGGCTCTGCTGGGCCGTGAGCTCCGCCTGCCAGCCCTGCTCCAGCAGCGCCTGCTGCAGGGCCGGGGCCTGATCCACCAGCAGGCCACTGAGCAGGCCGACGCCGTGGGGGGCCAGCACCGTCTCAAAGGCCGGGCAGAGGGCCTGGATCACCGGCGCCAGGATGTTGCAGAGCAGCAGATCGGCCGGCTGGCCGTCGAGCAGGGCAGCCAATGCCTCCACCGAGCCCTGGCCCACCCGCACCTGGGCTGGGAGGCCGTTGAGGGCGGCATTGTCGGCGGTGGCCCGCACCGCCAGGGAGTCGGTATCGGCGGCCGCCACCGAGGCCGCGCCCAAGCGCAGGGCCGCCAGGCCCAGCACGCCGCTGCCGCAGCCGAGGTCGGCCACCCGCAGCCCGGCCAGCTCAAGGCCCTCGAGGGCCTCCAAGCAGAGACGGGTGGTGGGATGGCTGCCGGTGCCGAAGGCACTGCCGGGATCCATGGCGATCACCAGGCGATCGGCGTGCTCGGGCGGACAGGGCAACCAGGCCGGCAGGATCAGCAGGCGCTGGCCCACCGGGTCGGCCTGCCAGTGCTGCTTCCAGCTGAGGCTCCAGTCTTCGTCGGCCTGCTCACTCCAGCGGATCGGCGGCAGCACCAGGCCAAAGGTCTGCGCCAGGGGGGCCAGGGCGCGCTCTAGCTGGGAGCGCTCCGGTTCGGGCCAATCGATGGCCGGCAGCCAGGCCACCAGCTGCCGCTCAGCGGGATCTTCGGGCCGGTGTTGCACGGCCACGCGGGAAATCCCCAGGGCCCCGAGCTTCCAGAGCAGGGATTCCTCAAGCTCGGGTAGCGCCGCCAGCTCCAATCGCCACCAGCTGGGGCCGGCGCCGGAGGGGACGCCAGACGCGGCCACCATCAAAGGGTGACCGGGTGGGCTTCCTGGATGCCGTTGATGGCGTGGATCGTGGCCAGCAGGCTGGCGGGGATCGGGTCATCCACGCTGAGCACCATCACGGCATCACCGCGCACGATGCGGCGACCCACCTGCATCGAAGCGATGTTGACGTTGTGCTCTCCCAGCACCGAGCCCAGGTGGCCAATGATGCCTGGCATGTCGCGGTGGCGGGTGAACAGCATGTGGCGGCTGGGGGCCACGTTCACCGGGAACTCATCGATGGTGGTGATCCGAAGCTCACCGTCGGCGAACACGGCGCCCGTCACGGTGTGATTGCCATTGGAGCCCTTGGAGCTGAGCTGCAGCGAGCCGCCGGCGAAATCGCGGCTGGCGTCATCCTTCACCTCGAGCACATGAATGCCGCGCTCCTTGGCCTCCAGGCTGGCGTTCACATAGTTGATGCTGTCGCCCAGGGCCGTGGAGAGCAGGCCCTTGAGGGCGGCTACCACCAGCGGCTGGGGCGGATGGGCAGCGAAGTCGCCCTGGAGCCGCACCTCCAGCTCATTGATCGGGCCGCCGGCCAGCTGGCTCAACAGCTGGCCGAGGGTTTCAGCCAGCTGCAGATGGGGCTTGAGCTGCTCCATCACCTCGGCGTTGAGGCCAGGGATGTTGACGGCACTGCGGGCCGGCAGGCCCAGGAGCACGTCGCGAATCTGCTCAGCCACATCGATCGCCACATTCTCCTGGGCCTCTTCGGTGGAGGCACCCAGGTGGGGGGTGAGGATCAACCGCTCCCGCACCTGGCGCAGGGGCGAACCGGCGTCGAGGGGCTCATTGGCATACACATCAAGAGCGGCGCCGCCGATGGTGCCGTTGTCCACCGCTTCGGCCAGGGCCGCCTCATCGATGATGCCGCCGCGGGCGCAATTGACGATGCGGGCGGTGGGCTTCATCGTCTTGAGCAGCGCAGCGTTCACCAGGTTCTCGGTGTCCGGCGTGCGCGGCAGGTGCAGGCTGACGAAGTCGGCTTCGGCGAATAGGGCCGGCAGGGGCAGCAAGCGCACCTGCATCTGCTGGGCCCGCTCCGCGGACACGAAAGGGTCGTAGGCCATCACGTCCATGCCCATGGCCTTGGCCACCCGGGCCACGTGGGAGCCGATTTTGCCCAGGCCCACCACACCGAGCTTCTTTTTATAGAGCTCGTTGCCAACGTATTTCTTGCGATCCCAGCCGCCGGCCATGGTGCTGGCGTGGGCGTGGGGCACATGGCGCGAGAGGGCCAACATCAGCGCCAGAGCCTGCTCAGCGGCGGCAATCGTGTTGCCCTCAGGGGAGTTCACCACCAGCACACCCCGCTTGGTGGCCGCGGGCACATCCACGTTGTCCACACCCACACCGGCACGACCGATGATCCGCAGCTTGCCTGCGGCTTCAATAATGTCAGCGGTCACCGTGGTGCCTGATCGGATCATCAAGGCGTCGTAGTCGCCAATGATTGCCTTGAGCTCTTCGGGAGGCAAGCCGGTGCGCACATCCACCGTGGCCACCTGGGACAGGATGTCGATCCCCGCCTGGTCGATGGGATCCGAAACGAGAACCTTTGTCATGCCCGGCGGTGGGGTGGGTGAGCCGGCGGTGCAGTGTAGTGAGCGGCGAGAATCCCCCCATCCCCAAGGAGTCGAGCGCAGCGTGGGCACGAGTGTGGTGGTGGTGTTGAACGACCGCAAACGGCTGCATCAGCTGAAGGATCGGCTGGCGGAGGTGCAGCCGCCGATGGTGCGGTTGGAGGCCATCGGCGCGGGCGAGCAGACCCTGGCGGAGGTGGAGCGGCTCAATCCGGCGGTGGCGCGGCGCAACCGCCAGCGCTCCATGGCCCGCTGGCTGATCCCCTTCGGCTTCCTGGCCGGCCTCACTTTCACCTACATCACCGACCTCGACACCTTTGCCTTTGCTGGCGCCTGGAGTCAGCACCTGATCGGCGCCCTGCTGGGCATGGGCTCGGGCTGGATGGGCAGCTTCGCGGCGGCGGCAAGCGTGCGCTCAGAAGAAGACGACCGCATCCGCAGCCTGCGCAACCGGGTGGAGGAGGGCAACTGGCTGCTGCTGGCCGAAACCGCCAATGGCGTTGAGATGCCGTGGATCAGCCTGCAGCAGGCCAAACCGCTGGCCGTGGTGCGCCTGGGTGATGGCTAAGCAGGCGTGGATCTGATGCTGCCGCGGCGCGACCTGCTGGCTGCAAGCCAGCACCCGCAGGAGCTGGAGGCCGTGATCGAAGCGGCCGACCAGGCCCTGCGCACCTGGGAGCCGGTGTGGACAACCTTTCTGGAGGCCGAGGTGTGCGAGGAGGCCGAGCAACGGCTAGGCGACCTGAGCGAACTCAGCCTGAGCAGCAGCGGTGGCTACCCCGGAGCGGAGCGACGGCGTCTGCTGCTGCAGCGCCGCGAAGCGGCCCTGGAGCCCCCCACCGTGCCCCAGGCGCTGATGGGCCTGGAGATCAGTGGCAACTTCCTGTTCGATCCCGCCGAACGCACCGATTTCCGCGCAGGCCTGCTCGCCCTCGGTGCACAGGCCGGTGCCCTGGGCGACCTGTGGGTGCGGGGCGACCGGGGCGCCCAGGCGGTGCTCACCACCCAGCAGGCCATGGCCCTCGATGGGCTCCGCACCACGGTGCGCACGGTGGACGTGCAGCTGGAAGCCCGCCCCCTCGATCAGCTGCAGCTGCCCGCCCCGCGCCAGCCGCGGTGCTTCCACACCGTGGAAGCCTCCCTGCGCCTGGATGCGGTGGCCTCAGCGGGCTTCGGGATCTCGCGCAGCCGCATGGCCGAACTGATCCGCCAAGGCAGCGTGCGACTCAACTGGCAGCCCATTTCCAGCCCCAGCCGCCTGCTCGCGGTGGGCGATCGCGTGCAGCTGGAGGGCCGCGGCGAGCTGCGGCTTGAGACCATCACTGCCACCAAGCGGGAGCGCTGGCGCATCGAGCTGGTGCGCTACTGAAGAGATGGGGCAAACCCCTGCTTGCCGGTCTGTAAAGTGAGCTCGCTTCTGGGGCGATTAGCTCAGAGGTAGAGCACTACCTTGACACGGTAGGAGTCACTGGTTCGATTCCAGTATCGCCCATTTTCTTGATTCAAGATCAGCTGCAGTGTCGGAGATGGCAGTCACGGCAAGCGATTTGACCGTGGTTGTTGGTCTGGCGCGCTCCGGGATTGGCGCCGCTCGGTTATTGCAGCATCTGGGGCGCGCCGTGCTGGTGATCGACAACCAGAGCGGCCCTGCCCTCGAAGCCAAAGCCGCCGCGCTGCGGCAGAGCGGCATCCCTGTCCAGCTGGATGCCGCTCTGCATCCCGATACCTTTGCTGCGCTGACCGCGCCCCTGGCCGCGGTGGTGGTGAGTCCGGGGATCCGCTGGGATCACCCCACCTTGGAAGCGCTGCGCCGTCAGGGCGTTCCCACCCTGGGTGAACTCGACCTGGCCTGGCAGGCCAACGCTGCTGCCGTGCCCTGGATCGGCATCACCGGTACCAACGGCAAAACCACCGTCACCCACCTGGTGAGCCACCTGCTGCAGCATGCCGGCCTGGATGCGCCCATGGGCGGCAACGTGGGCTTTTCCGCCGCCGAGCTGGTGCTGGAGCAGCGGCAACGCAGCACAGCACCGCCGGACTGGTTGGTGATGGAGCTCAGCAGCTACCAGATCGAAGCGGCCCCGCAGGTGGCCCCCGACGTGGGCATCTGGACCACGCTGACACCAGACCATCTGGAGCGCCACGGCAGCCTCGAGGCGTACCGCGCCATCAAACGCAGCCTGCTGGAGCGTTCCAAGCTGCGCATCCTCAACGCCGACGACCCCGATCTCCGGGCCCATGCCGCCAGTTGGGACCAGGCGACCTGGATCACCGCAGGCCGCCGGGACGACCTGCCCGCCACGCTGCAAGCCAGCCTCTGGATCGAAGACGGCCAGGTGATGCGCGCCGTCCAGTCCGGCCCCGGCACTGCCACCGAACCCCTGATGGCCGCCGACTGCCTGGCCATGCCCGGAGCCCACAACCGCCAAAACCTCCTGATGGCGGCCGCAGCCGGACTGGCCGCCGGGCTCTCGGGCCCCCAGATGGAGGAGGCCTTCCGGGCTTTCCCCGGGGTACCCCACCGGCTCGAGCGGATTCGCGACCAGCAGGGCATCTGCTATTTCAACGACAGCAAAGCCACCAATTACGACGCTGCCGAAGTGGCGATCCATGCCCTGGAGGGCCCCCTGGTGGTGCTGGCCGGCGGCGAATCGAAACGCGGCAATCCCGCCGGCTGGCTCGCCGCGCTGCATCAGAAAGCCGCTGCGGTGGTGCTCTATGGCGCCGCTCAAACGGAATTCAAGCGGCTGCTCGAGCAGGCTGCGTTTCCCGGGGAGGTGCAGTGCTGCCCGGGCCTGGCCGAGGGGGTCCCCCTGGCCGCCCAACTGGCAACGACCCTGCGCTGCCGCGCCGTGCTGCTGTCACCCGCCTGCGCCAGCTTTGATCAGTACAGCGACTTCGAAGCCCGCGGCGATCACTTCCGGCAACTGGTCGCCGCGCTATAGCACCCCAGGGGTCGCGCTGTAGCGACTCAGAGGTCGACCTTTAGCATCCGCCAACGAGCCGTCCGCTGCGACGCCCATGGCCTATTGGTTGATGAAGAGCGAGCCCGATGTGTACGGGATCGACCATCTGCAGCGGGAGGGCACCACACTCTGGGATGGCATTCGCAACTACCAGGCCCGCAACTTCATGCGGACCATGCAGATCGGCGACCAGGCTTTCTTCTACCACTCCAACACCAAACCACCCGGCATTGTGGGCCTAATGGAGGTGATCGAAACCCAGCTCATCGATCCCAGCCAGTTTGATCCCAACTCCAACTACTTCGACCCCGCCGCCACGCCGGAGCGGCCCCGCTGGGACTGCGTCCGTCTGCGGTACCTGCGTCACTTCGACAGCCTGCTGAGCCTGGATGCCCTACGGGACAACTTCAGCCCAGAGGAGTTGGGGGTTGTGAAGCGGGGCAATCGGCTCTCGATCCTCCCAGTCAGTTCCAGCAGCGCCGAGCAGCTCTTCGCCCTGCTCGAATCCGCGTGAGCACCCCGGCGCCACGCAGCCAGCAGCCACTGGCGATCCGCAGCGCGGTTGAGCGGGGCTGGGCAGCCTTTGGCCGCTGCCCCTGGGTGTTGATGGGATTCACCCTGATCGGCGGGGGGGTGAATCTGCTGAGCCAGCTGCTCTACCGCCATCAGAGCAACCTGGTGATCTCGCTGCTGGGGCGCCCCGATCCCCTGCCGATTGCCCTGGCGAGCTTCGCCTGGATCCTCTATGTGGTCACGGGCCTCTGGCTCGTGGTGGGGTTGCTGCGTGGAGCACTGCTGGCCCTCAACCAGCAGCGGCCCCGGCTGGGCGAACTGCTGTGGGTGGATGGACGGGCGATCCTGCGCTGTTTCGGGATGCTGATGCTGATCCTGGCGGTGCTGGCGCTGATCGTGCGCCTGGCCCAGGCCAGCTCGTGGTTGCTCACCTTGATCCAACCGGTGCTGGCCCCGCTGCCCCTGTTGGCGGGGCTCGCGGCTGCCATCTACTTCAGCGCCGACCAGATTCTGAGCCTGCCGCTCACCCTGATCGGGGGCCTCAACCCCCTGGCGGCCTTCCGTTGCAGCCGGGCTGCGACAGACCCCCACTGGCTCCAGGCCCTGGGGCTGACCCTGGTGCTGCTCGGCATGGTGCTGGCCGGTTTCCTGGTGCTGCTGGTGGGGCTCGTGGTAACCCTGCCGCTGGCGGCCTGCACCCTCACGGCGGCTTACCAACAGCTGTTCGGCCCCGACGACCGGGGCCGGCTCACGGGCTCCTGAAACCGGCCTGGGCGGGGAACAGATTGGCCAGGTAGCAACGGGTCACCCCGCGGCTGTTGAGGCCGTTCTGCACCAGAAAGCCAGCGAGGGCAGCCTGGAACAGGCGGTATTGATCCCAGTTGGGGTGCTGCGCAATGAAATCGCGCATCGACGCCAGCAGCACCTCCGGCACCTCCGCGTGAAAACTGACCATCGCAGCAGCCGCTGCTTCAGGCTCCTCAGCCGCCTGGGCAACACCTGTGGACTGCAACGCCATTGGGGCTCGACAAAGACTTGGCACCAGTTCTCCACATCCGCTCACAACCGTCAAATCGCCGCGCCACGCCCCACAACCAGAGCTCCCAGGCTGAGATCGCCTGCCCCTCAAGGGGCCTTCAGCGGGCCCACCCCACCGGGGCCGCTGCGGGAGGAGACCTCGGGCGCTGTCAAGGGGAAAGCAGACATCGGCACCGTTCTCCCCAGCGCCCAGCCCCAGAACCCCATCCGGGCCCGTGGGCTGGGGAAAACCTGGGCAAAACGCCAGCGGTTCTTGGGGGGCAAGCGGGAAAGCGACCGTGATCAGCACTGCTGATCAACACCCAGATCGGCTGGGTCTCAGCTGGGATCATCCTGGGTCAAGGCCGACACGAGGGCCGCCACCAGGGCCACGCTGGCCTCAGGCCGCCAGCCGCCCTCCACGGCCCGGCTCTGGGATGCCGGCGTGAGCACAAAGCGCAGCTGCCACACCTCTCGGTCGCCCTCCAGGGCCATCCAGAGCGGCCCCCGCTCCAGCTCCAGGCTGATCGCCTCCTCGGGCATCAGCTGGTCGACCAGGCCGCGATGCTCCTGCACCAAGTGGACCAAACCCTCTTGCAGCCCCCGTGCCTCCTCGGCAGTCAGCTCCACCGCCCAATCCTGGCCGCCGACCAACACAACAAAGGGGTGGCGGCCTGGGTCCACCAGCCAACGCCACCCCTCACCCTCCTGAACCTGCATCCTGAACCTGCCTGGGCCAGGCTCAGCCAGGCAGCAGGTCGGGCTGATCCTGCTCGTCGCTGAGCTCAACGATGGCCCGCTGCACGGGCTTGATCATTGAGTCGTCAAGCAGGCCATCGAAATCATCGAAGCGGCGTTGCTTGGCCCGGAAGGCAATGCGCACCGTGGTGAGGTAGCGGTTGCTGGAATGGCGGATCAGGCTCTCGGCCCGCTGGGCCAGTTCCTTGGGGTTGAGATCAAGACCGCTCTGCATAAACATCACCTCAATAGGCGCAGCGTAGGTCAGCAGCGGCAATCCACCGGTTAGAAGGGGACCATGGGCGGCACCCTGGCGATCGATCTGGGCAGCACCACCACGGTGGTGGCCTACCAGGCAGCCGGCGCTGCGGCGCAGCTGCTGGCCTTGCCGCCCTACAGCACCAGCGAGCCGGTGGTGGTGCCCACCCTGCTCTGGCTCAGCGCACCCGCCCCATCCCGGCCCCTGATCGGACGCCAGGTGCTCGAGGCCGGCCTAGCCCATGGCGACGGACCCGAGCTGCACCGCGACTTCAAACGCCAGATCGGCGCCGCCCCAGGAGTCGGATCTGCCGCCATAGACCCCACCCCAGGCGCCGGCCTGCCCCTCTCGCCGGAGCAAGCCGGCGCCCTGCTGCTGCGTCGGCTCTGGGCCGCACTGCCCGCCGACCTGGAGCCGCAGCGGCTGGTGCTCACGGCCCCGATCGACAGCTACCTGCGCTATCGCCAATGGCTGCAGGAGGTGTGCAGCGCCTTGGCCGTGCCCGAACTGGCCCTGGTGGACGAACCCACCGCCGCCGCGATCGGGGCGGGCTTGCCAGCCGGCAGCACGGTGCTCGTGGTGGACCTGGGTGGCGGCACCATCGACCTCTCCCTGGTGGCCCTGGAGGGGGGCGAGGGCCGGCCGGCACCGATGGCCCAGCTGCTGCGCTTCGCCGGCCGCACCTTGGGGTCCAGCCGCCAGGTCCTGCGCTGTGCCCGGGTGATCGGCAAGGCAGGCCTGGCCCTGGGGGGCCGGGATCTCGACCGCTGGATCGCCGCCGAGCTCTGCCCTGGGGCACCCCTGGATGGTGCGCTGCTCCAGGCGGCGGAAAGCCTGAAGTGCCAGCTCAGCAGCCAGGAGGAGGCCCTGGCGCTCTGGATCCCCCCGGGGCCAGGCCAACCACCCCAGCCCCTCCGACTGAGCCGCCATGCCCTGGAGGAGCTGCTACGGCAGCGGGGTCTGCTCGCCCAACTCGATGGCCTCCTGGAGGAGGTGCTGGCCGCGGCCCGGCGCGAGGGCTTGGCCCTGCAGCAGATCACGGCCGTGCTGCCGGTGGGGGGCAGCAGCCGCATCCCCCTGATCCGCCAGTGGCTGAGCGAGCGCTGCGGCGGCGTACCCCTGCGCGACGAGCGTCCGGTGGAAGCCGTGGCCCTCGGCGCCCTGGCGCTCACCCCTGGCGTGCAGGTGCGCGACGTGCTGCGCCATGGCGTCAGTTTGCGCTGCTGGGACCAGCGCTCCGGTCGCCACCACTGGCAACCCTTGTTTGTCGCGGGGCAACCCTGGCCCAGTGAACGGCCGCTGGAACTGGTGCTGGCCTGCAGCAGCCCCGACCAACGGGCGCTGGAGCTGGAGTTGGGGGAACCCGACAACGAACAGCGCCGCGAAGTGCTGTTCGAGGACGGTCTACCGGTGCTGCGCCAGCGACCGGCAGGCCAGGGCCGGGTGCGGGCCTGGAGCACCCAGCCCCCGCCCCTGGCCCTCGACACCCCGGGCCAGCCCGGCGAGGACTGCCTGCGGCTGGCCTTCCAGGTGAATGGTCAGGGCCAGCTGGTGTTGGAGGCCACCGACCTGCGCAGCGGCCGGACTGCCCCGGCGCGGGTGCTGGGTGCCGTGCGCTGAGCCCCCTTGCCTGCCCCCTTGCCTGACCCCCATGCGCCCAATCGGTGGACGCCACAGGCGCTGCCCCCGCAAGGGTGCATTTGGACCCTTGCGCCCATAAAACGGAGGCTGTCTCCATGAGCCCTGCCTTGGCCCTGCGCCGCCACAGGCTGCCCCGATTCTGGCTGGGTCTCACCCTGGGCCTGGTGGCCAGCGGCGTCGGGGCGGCCTACTGGTGGGAGCAACAGCTGCCGCAACGCCTGGAGCAGGCCGCCCTGGGCGGTGATCTCGAGGCCTGCCTCCGCTACAGCGAACAACTCGAGGCCCTGCGCTGGCTCGGTGGCCAGGCCCCGGCCGAGCAGGGCAGCTGCCGGCGCCGCAAGGCCGCCCAGTTGTGGCAGCAAGAGCAATGGAGCCCCGCCCTGCAACTGCAGCTGCAACTGGTCAACTCCCAGGCCGGCGAAGCGGCCGACCGCCAACAGCTGCTGGTGTGGCAGCAGTCTCTGCAAGAGAAGGCTCTCAGCCGCTTCCAGGAGGGAGACCTGCCCGGCGCCCTGGCGCTCCTGGCCGTGATGGGGGACGACCAGCGTGCCGACGGCAACAGCCTGGGCAACAAGTTGAACGAAAACTGGACCCGCAACCGACTGCAGTTCGAGCGAGCCAAACGCCTTGGCGATCAACAGCGCTGGTGGGAAGCCCTCGATGCCCTGACCCGCATTGACCATCCCTGGTGGAAAACCCACAGCCGCGACGTGCAGGCGAAGGTGAAGCAAGGCATCGAGAGCCTCCAGGGCCAGGAGCGCGAGCGGGACGCCCACGGCCAACTGCCGCACACGGTGCCCGCCTCACAGCTCGACGCCCAGGTGCGCCAGCGGATTGCCAGCGGCATGGACGAATGGTCGGCGTTTCAGGCCGCCTGCCGGGCCCTGGGCGGCAAGGTGGTGGAAGCCGGACCGGAAACGGCCTGCCAGCGGTGAGTCGCGCATGACAGGATTAATCCGTCTCCAAGCTTCGAGGCCATGCAGCCAGGTGATCAGGTCAAGGTCTCCCAGAGCGTGGTCGTTTACCACTACCCCCAGCACCGCGGTGAGGCCTTTGATCTGCAGGGTCAGCAAGGCGAGGTGGTGACCGTTCTCAATGAGTGGAAGGGACGGGTGATCAGCCCCACCCTGCCGGTGGTGGTGGCCTTCGGCAAATTCCGAGCCCACTTCCGGGACGACGAACTCGAGCCCGCCTAAAGCTCCGAGCGCACCAGGTACACCCCTTCCTCCCCATCGATCCCCTGCAGGCAGAGCTGGATGGATTCATGGCGGCTTGTTGGCACCACCCGACCGCAGAAGTCGGGTTGGATCGGCAGTTCCCGATGGCCGCGATCCACCATGGCCAGCAAGCGCACCCGCTTCGGCCGTCCCCAGGCCTGCAGCGCCTCAAGGGCTGCCCGCACGGTGCGTCCCGTGAAGATCACATCGTCCACCAGCACCACCTCACGCCCATCCAGCGCCACCGGCAGGTCGGTGGGCTGGGACAGGCGGGTTCCCACCCGCTCCAGATCATCCCGATGGAAGGTGGGATCCACCGTGCCCTGATCGATTGGGTGACCCGTCATTGCAGCCAGGCGCTGGGCCAACACCGCGGCCAACGCCACACCGCGGGTGGGGATTCCCAGCAGCACCAGGGCTCGACTGTCGGTGACACGCTCCAACACCTGGGAGGCCAGCCGGTCGAGGGTGCGTCCCAGATCCTGGGCCGAGAGCAGTTCAAGCCGATCCATCAGCACCTCTTGCAGAACCCAGGGGCAGTGCGTGTCGCCAAAGGCTGACCGGACCGGGGTCCGCGGGGATCGCAGCACATCTGCACTGTAGGTTGGACTTGGAAGGCGTTGGCCCAACGCCGCTAGGTGAGACGGGTGACAACAATTCCCTCCCAGCAGCAATCCACCCTGAACGCTGGCTCTCCCCCGGCGTTTCGAGAATCTGCGTCTGTCGCCCCTGTCGTGCTCGCCATCCTGGATGGCTGGGGCTATCGCCACGAGGATGAACACAACGCCATCCGCGCTGCCAGCACCCCGGTGATGGATGCCCTCTGGCACGCCTATCCCCACACCCTGATTGAAGCCAGTGGAGCGGCCGTTGGCTTACCCGACGACCAAATGGGCAACTCGGAAGTCGGGCACCTCACCATCGGCTCCGGTCGCATCATTCGCCAGGAGCTGGTGCGCATCAGCCAGGCCGTCAAGGACGGCAGCCTCGCCGCCAACCCCGCCCTCAATGCCCTGGCCGATGGCCTGATCCAACGGGGAGGCACCCTGCACCTGATCGGCCTCTGCTCCGACGGGGGCGTCCACAGCCATATCACCCACCTGGGCGGTCTGCTGCGCTGGGCTGCTGCGCGGGGTCTGAACGATGTCTGCGTGCATGTCATCACCGATGGCCGCGACACCGACCCGAGCAGCGCCCCCCGATTCGTCGCCCAGGTGCAGGATCAGATCAGCCGGGCTGGCATCGGGCGGATCGCCACGCTGTGCGGCCGCTACTGGGCGATGGACCGCGACAACCGCTGGGATCGCACCGAGAAGGCCTACCGCCTCTACACCGAACCAGCCCCCATCTCCGAGCTCAGCCCGGTCAATGCCATCCATGCCTCCTACGCGCTGGACATTGGCGATGAATTCCTGGAGCCCCTGCGCCTGGCCGAGGGGCTGATTCAGGCAGGCGATGCCCTGGTGTGTTTCAACTTCCGCCCCGACCGGGTGCGGCAACTGATTCGGGCCCTGGTGGTGCCCGACTTTGACGGCTTCGAGCGGGAGGCGATCACCCCCCTCGACGTGGTGACCTTCACCCAATACGAGAAGGGCCTGCCGGTGGCGGTGGCCTTCCCACCGGAATCTCTGGACGGCCTGCTGGGGCAGGTGGTCTCCGAGGCGGGACTGCGTCAGTTCCGCACCGCCGAAACGGAGAAATATCCCCACGTCACCTATTTCATGAATGGAGGGATCGAGCAGGCCTTCCCAGGCGAAGACCGCCACCTGGTGCCCTCACCTCGCGTCGCCACCTACGACCAATCCCCCGCCATGTCGGCGAGCCAACTCACCGACAGCTGCATCGCTGCGATCCAAAAGGGCATCTACTCCCTGGTGGTGATCAACTACGCCAACCCCGACATGGTGGGCCACACCGGCAAGATGGATGCCACCACAGAAGCGATCAGCACCGTGGATGCCTGCGTCGGCCGGCTGATGGAGGCCGCCAATCGCATGGGTGGCACCCTGTTGATCACCGCCGACCACGGCAACGCCGAGACGATGGAAGGGCCCGATGGCCGCCCCTGGACCGCCCACACCACCAACCCGGTGCCCGTGATCCTGGTGGAGGGCGAAAAGCGCAAACTGCCAGGCCACGGCACCAATGTGCTGCTGCGCGACCAAGGCGGGCTGGCCGACATCGCCCCGACCATCCTTGAGATCCTGAACCTGCCGAAACCGGCAACGATGAGCGGCGCGTCGCTGGTCTTGCCCGCCGGCACCACCGCCGACGCCAGCCGCATCCCCCAGACCCTGGGCGTTTAGCCTGCATCCATCAGCGGAGAGGCCATGATCACATCTGTGTTGTCGTGGGTGTGGATCGGCAGTGGCGTCCTGCTGATCATCAGTGTGCTGCTGCACAGCCCCAAGGGCGACGGGATGGGCGGTCTGGCCGCCAGCGGCGGGTCCATGTTCACCAGCGCCCGCAGCGCCGAAGCCACCCTCAACCGCATCAGCTGGACGCTGCTGGCCATCTTTCTGGGGCTGGCCGTGGTGCTCAGCGCCGGCTGGCTGAGCTGAATTCCCACCGCCCCACCACCCCCACCCGGATGACGATGCCGCGCCGCAACCTCCTGGTGGCCCTGGGATCCAGCCTGGGTGCCTTCTTCGCTGGTGCCTCCCGCGCCGAAGCCGCCTCCAAAGCCCAGGATCCGGCCTGGCAGCTCAGCGAAGCCACCTGGAAACAACGGCTCAGCCCGGCCGCCTACCAGGTGCTACGCCAGGAAGGCACCGAACGCCCCTTCTCCAGCCCGTTGAACGGCGAAAAACGTGCGGGCACCTATGTCTGCGCCGGTTGCGCCCTGCCGCTGTTCAGCTCCAAGGCCAAATACGACAGCGGCACCGGTTGGCCCAGCTTCTGGCAACCCCTGCCCAACGGCATCGCCACGAAGTTGGATTTCAAGCTGATCGTGCCGCGCACCGAATACCACTGCCGGCGCTGCGGCGGCCACCAGGGCCATGTCTTCGACGACGGCCCCAAGCCCACCGGCAAGCGTTACTGCAACAACGGCGTGGCGCTGACCTTCAAGCCAGGCTGATCGCTCAGCAGCACCTCCACATCGTCCAGCCCGGAGGCCAACTGGGTGGCTCTGCTGACCAGCGCGGCCAGCAGGCTGCGCAGATGGGGGCCGGCGACAAACTCCCGTTTCACCACCAGGGCCTCCCCTACGGACATCGGCAGGGAGAGGGGCAGGCGCACGCAGCCATCCAGGAAGCCCGTCACCTGCTGCAGGGGCGTGCCGAAGCTGATCATCAACTCCTCCACCGGCACCGTGCCAAACCAGGAGGCCTGCTGGAACCGCCGATCCCGCGCCGGACACGACCAGAGGTTGTGGTCTTCGAGGATGCGTTGGGCCTTGGGGAAGGCGCCATCGGGCAACGGCAACACGGGGTAGTCGTCTAGATCCGCAAAGGCGAGCTGATCTCCACGCTCCAGGAGCGGGTGACCGTGCTTCACCATCATGTGCAGCGGCATGGCCGTGAGCTGGATGGCGTGCAGGTCGGGATGGTCGGGGAGATCGGGTGCGGAGCAGAGCCAGGCATCGATCACGCCATGGAGCAACAGCTCCTGGGGCCGCTGGCATTCGAAATAATTGGTGTTGCCGCACGTCCAGGCGTCGGGCAGCTCCGTGGCCAGCAAATGGCCGCACCAGTGTTGGCTGTCGAGGCGCAGGACGCGACCTTGCCGCCAGCGCAGCAGCTGATGAACGGCGCGCTCCAGATCAATCAGGGTTGGATCTCCTTGCAAGCACCATTCGCCTGAGCGCTTCTCCATCGCCAGGTCAAACACCTGCAGACAGCGGCGGCTGTGACGGCTCACCGTCGACTGGGTGCACTGGAGATGGACGGCAGCGCGCTCACCGGTGCGCAGCCATAGCAGGGCATCCAACGCCGCCAACACCTCTACGGAGACCACGCCAGCCTGCCAGCCCTCGTTGGCGGAACGTTAACGTCGCCAATTCACTAAAAAGGCGCGAATTCAGCCCAACACAACACGATCCAACTGATCTTGCAGTTTCTGCATAAACTTCCAGCTCACAAGCCCACACGGGACAGAAAACCCGGGTCAAAGGCAACGTCGCCATGGTTGCGAACCATGGGCAGATAGCGCCAATGCAGCTTTACTAATAGGCCCTGCAGGGGGCGGTGCCATAGCCCACGACAAGTGCCTGCTCGGCCCGACCGAATACCACAAAGAACACCGACATCCGGATGACGGGGGTGGCCTCCAGACGCAGCGGCCCACAGCCGCGCCAGCGGGCTTCCTGGTGCACGTGCCGCTCCCGCAGCAACAGCAGCTCAACCAAAACACCCCCACCATTCAGCGAAAGCCATAAAAAAGGGAGAGGAGGGCGAACCCCCACTCTCCCCATGCTTCAGAGACCGTGATCAGACGACAGGGGCTGGCCTGAGCTGATCAGGCTGGCCTGCTTCGATCAATAGTCGAAGTCGCCGCCGCCCATGCCGCCGCCGGCAGGAGCTGCTTCCTTCTTCTCGGGCATGTCGGCCACGATGCACTCGGTGGTCAGCACCATGCCGGCGATCGAGGCGGCGTTCTGCAGACCGGAGCGGGTCACCTTGGCCGGATCGACGATGCCGGCAGCCAGCATGTCGACGTACTCGCCGGTGGCGGCGTTGTAGCCCTCGTTGAAGGGCTTATTGCGCACGTTTTCAGCCACGACAGCGCCGTTGACGCCGGCGTTCTGGGCGATGCGCATCAACGGAGCCGTGAGAGCGGAGGCCACGATGTGGGCGCCGATCAGCTCTTCGCCGGACAGATTGGCCTTGGCCCACTCCTCGAGGGCGGGAGCCAGGTGCGCCAGGGTGGTGCCACCACCAGGAACGATGCCTTCCTCAACGGCCGCCTTGGTGGCGTTGATGGCGTCTTCCAGGCGCAGCTTCTTGTCCTTCATCTCGGTCTCGGTGGCAGCGCCCACCTTGACCACGGCCACACCGCCGCTCAGCTTGGCCAGACGCTCCTGCAGCTTCTCCTTGTCATAGGAGGAGTCGGTTTCGTCCATCTGCTTGCGGATCTGCTCGCAGCGGGCCTTCACGGCCACCTCGTTGCCCTCGGCCACGATGGTGGTGGTGTCCTTGTTGATGGTGATGCGGCGGGCGGTGCCCAGCATCTCCAGCTTGGCGTTCTCCAGCTTGAGACCAGCGTCCTCGGTGATCAGCTGACCGTTGGTGAGAACGGCGATGTCCTCAAGCATGGCCTTGCGGCGATCACCGAAGCCAGGCGCCTTGACGGCAGCCACGTTGAGCACGCCGCGCAGGCGGTTCACCACCAGGGTGGCGAGGGCTTCCTTCTCGATGTCCTCGGCGATGATCAGCAGCGGCTTGCCGGTGCGGGCGATCTGCTCGAGCACGGGCACCAGGTCTTGAACCAGACCAATCTTTTTGTCGGTGAGCAGGATGTAGGGCTCTTCGAGCACCGCTTCCATGCGCTCGGTGTCGGTGGCGAAGTAGGGCGAGATGTAGCCCTTGTCAAAGCGCATGCCCTCGGTGACCTCCAGCTCGGTGGTCATCGACTTCCCTTCTTCCAGGGAGATCACGCCTTCCTTGCCAACCTTGTCCATGGCGTCGGCGATCATGCGACCCACCTCTTCGTCGTTGCCGGCGGAGATGGTGCCCACTTGGGCGATGGCGCTGGAGTCGGAGATCGGCTTGGCGTGCTCTTCGATCTTCTTGACGAGGAAGTCGGAGGCTTTGTCGATGCCCTTCTTCAGGGTGATGGCGTTGGCGCCAGCCGCCACGTTGCGCAGGCCAGCCTTCACCATGGCGTGGGCCAGCACGGTGGCGGTGGTGGTGCCGTCACCGGCGGCATCGTTGGTCTTGGAGGCGGCCTGACGGATCAGGGCCACACCGGTGTTCTCGATGTGATCTTCGAGCTCGATCTCCTTGGCGATCGTGACGCCGTCGTTGATGATCTGGGGGGCACCGAACTTCTTCTCCAGCACCACGTTGCGACCCTTGGGGCCCAGGGTGACGGCAACGGCTTCGGCCAGGATGTCGATGCCTTTTTCGAGAGCCCGGCGGGCGTTCTCGTTATAGATGATGCGCTTAGCCATGGAAGGCGATGTCGAATTGGGGTTGAAACGGAGTCAGGAGAGGCAATCGCTTAGTTGACGATGGCGAGGATGTCCTTCTCGGAGAGCAGCACGAACTCGTCGCTGCCGAGCTTGATGTCGGTGCCGGCGTACTTGCTGTAGAGCACCTTGTCGCCCACGCTGACTTCAGGCGCCTGACGGCTGCCGTCGTCATTGCGCTTGCCGGGGCCGACCTGCACCACCTCACCCACCTGGGGCTTTTCCTTGGCGGTGTCGGGCAGCAGGATGCCGCCGGCGGTTTTCTCCTCCGATTCGGACACCTTGATGAAAATGCGATCTCCGAGGGGCTTAACCGTGGAGACGCTGAGAGAAACAGCAGCCATGGATGAATTGCGAAAGCAACGGCATGGCGCCTGAGACGCCACAGGATTGCGAGCAAGAGTGCGCCCAGAGGGCGGATTAGCACTCGAGCCCGACGAGTGCCAACTTATGCCGGCCTGGCATGGGCTGGCCAGTCCCGCGCTGTGCGGGTGACCGAACCCCCTGACTCGAGGCGCAGGTTGTCCAGGCGCACCAGGCGCAGGCTGTTCTGGGTCGTCTTGCGCAGTGGTAAGGTTGCGCCGCTTCAGGTGGAATGGTTTCCCCTCAGCACTCTTTGCGTCTTCCTTCCCTATGGCAGCTGCTACCGCCACCGGCACCAAAGGCATCGTCCGGCAGGTGATTGGCCCGGTTCTCGACGTTGAATTCCCGGCCGGCAAGCTGCCCAAGATCTACAACGCGCTCCGGATCGAGGCCAAAAACTCCGCAGGCCAGCAGGTGGCCCTGACTGCTGAAGTGCAGCAGCTGCTGGGTGACCACCGCGTGCGCGCCGTGGCCATGAGCTCCACCGACGGCCTGGTGCGCGGCATGGAAGCCCTCGACACCGGAGCCCCGATCTCCGTGCCCGTGGGCGAAGCCACCCTCGGCCGCATCTTTAACGTGCTCGGCGAGCCCGTCGACGAGCAGGGCCCCGTCACCACCAACCTGACCGCCTCCATCCACCGGCCCGCCCCCAGCCTCACCGAGCTGGAAACCAAGCCGAAGGTGTTCGAGACCGGGATCAAAGTGATCGACCTGCTGGCCCCCTATCGCCAGGGCGGCAAGGTCGGCTTGTTCGGTGGCGCCGGTGTGGGCAAAACCGTGCTGATCCAGGAGCTGATCAACAACATCGCCAAGGAGCACGGCGGTGTGTCCGTGTTCGCCGGCGTGGGTGAGCGCACCCGTGAGGGCAACGACCTCTATGAGGAGTTCAAGGAGTCGGGCGTGATCAACCCCGACGACCTCTCCAAGTCGAAGGTGGCGCTCTGCTACGGCCAGATGAACGAGCCCCCCGGCGCCCGCATGCGCGTGGGCCTGTCGGCGCTCACCATGGCGGAGCACTTCCGCGATGCCAACAAGCAGGACGTGCTGCTGTTCGTCGACAACATCTTCCGTTTCGTGCAGGCCGGTTCTGAGGTGAGCGCCCTGCTGGGCCGCATGCCCTCGGCTGTGGGCTACCAGCCCACCCTCGGCACCGACGTGGGCATGCTGCAGGAGCGGATCACCTCCACCCTGGAAGGCTCGATCACCTCGATTCAGGCCGTCTACGTGCCCGCCGACGACCTGACCGACCCAGCTCCTGCCACCACCTTCGCCCACCTGGACGCCACCACCGTGCTCAGCCGCGGCCTGGCCTCCAAGGGCATCTACCCCGCTGTGGATCCCCTGGATTCCACCAGCACCATGCTCCAGCCCGCCGTGGTGGGCGATGAGCACTACCGCACCGCCCGTGCTGTGCAGTCCACCCTGCAGCGCTACAAAGAACTGCAGGACATCATCGCCATTCTCGGCCTCGACGAACTGTCGGAAGACGACCGCCGCACCGTGGACCGGGCCCGCAAGATCGAGAAGTTCCTCTCCCAGCCCTTCTTTGTGGCTGAGATCTTCACCGGCCAGAAGGGTGAATACGTGAAGCTCGAAGACACCATCAAGGGCTTCAACATGATCCTCGCCGGTGAACTCGACGACCTGCCGGAAGCCTCCTTCTATCTGGTGGGCAACATCGACCAGGTGAAGGCCAAAGCCGCCAAGATCCTCGCCGAAGCCAAGGGTTGATCCCCTCTCCCTCCTGAGGACCCCTACCCATGAGTCTCACCCTGCGCGTTCTGGCCCCCGATCAGAGCGTTTTTGATGGAACCGCCGAAGAGGTGATCCTGCCCAGCACCAGTGGACAGGTGGGCATCCTGCCGGGCCACGTCACCATGCTGGCCGCACTGGACACCGGTGTGATGCGGCTGCGCTCCGGCGGTGCCTGGTCGACGATCGCCTTGATGGGCGGATTCGCCGAGGTGGAAGCGGACGAGGTGACCGTGCTTGTCAACGGTGCTGAGCTGGGCAGCAGCATTGATGCCGCCGCCGCTGAAGCAGCCTTTGAGGCCGCCCAGAGTGCTGCAGCGGCCTTTGAAGGCCAAGCCACCAGCGCCAACAAGGTGAAAGCCCTGCAGGCCCTGGCCACGGCCCGCGCCCGCTTCCAAGCCACCAAGGCGGGCTGAAGCCAAGCCGCCACCAAGCTCCCAACCCGGCCGAGTCCTAGGCCGGTTGAGCTCCTCCAAGCGCCCCACAAGGGCGCTTTTTAGTGGATTGGCTCGATCAACAACACCCCACGTGGTGGGAGCAGAACCACAAAAAAAGCGCCCCAGTCGGGGGCGCAAAGGGGAAGTAGTGGGACAGACCCACCAATCAGGCGGTACCGCAGAAGGTGACATCGGGGAACTTGAGCTTGGCCTCATCGAGGCTCTTGCCCTTGCCCTCTTCCTGCCAGTAGTTGATCACCTCGGTGGCCTTGTTGAGCACCTCAACGCGCTCGTTGTCGGTGATCCAGCTCTTGCCTTCGAGTTCAGACTTGAGGATTTCCCAGGCATCTTCCCGGGGCCAGAAGAAATAGGAGGTCAGCGGGCTGGGGCCGCCTCCCACGATCTGGTCAACGGCCAGGGCCACGTTGTCGGGCAACCAGAGGATCTTCAGCAGGAAGCGACCTTCGTCGGCCTTCGGGGTGTAACCGGAAGGAACGCCGTCTTCGTCGATGGTGGCGGTGGCCAGAGCAGCACTGCCACCACGCATCACCGGACGCCCCTGGGTGGTGGTGTCTTCAGCGGCCGCCGCCGCTTCGGGCGCATCGGTCACATCAGCGCCTGGAGCGCTCTCGGTGGCTGTCATGGGGTCGGCGCTCAAGGCAACACGTCAAACAACTAACCTACCAGCCGCTCCGCCGGTCGCCGGCCTGCTCCCCGGCCATGGCCTTGCGCCTGTTCCTCGATTCGGCCGACCCGCAAGCCTGGGAGCGGTGGCTGCCCAGCGGCCTGTTCCACGGCGTCACCACCAATCCCACTCTGCTGCGCCGGGCCAACCAGCCCTGCAGCCTCCACGGCCTGGCTGAGCTCAGCCGCGTGGCCCTGGCCCATGGCATCGCCGAACTGCACCTGCAGGCCTGGGGCGCCACCGCAGCAGAGATGCTGCAGTGCGGCCAGGCCCTGGCGGCGCTGGCCCCCGGCCGCATCGCCGTGAAACTGCCCGTCACCGAGCAGGGCGCGGCGGTGGCCCGCGCGTTGGTCCGCGCTGGCATCCCCGTCACTTTCACGGCCTGCTACGAGCCCCACCAGGTGCTGATCGCCGCCGCCCTGGGGGTCGCCTACATCGCCCCCTATCTGGGCCGGATCAACGATCAGGGCCGCGACGGCGTGGCGGCGGTGATCGCCATGCAACGCAGCCTTGCGGGAGTTGGCGCGAGTGTGCGTCTGCTGGTGGCCAGCCTGCGCCAGCCCCACGACCTCACCCGCCTGGCGAGCGCCGGCCTGAACACCTTCACGATCAGCCCGGAGCTGGCCGCAGCCCTGTTCAGCTGCGAGGCCACCGCCGCCGCCAGCGCCGCGTTCGAGCGCGACGCCCAACCCTGAGCCCCCCACCAAAACTGATGTCCACCCGCCCCCAGGCCGTTGTGCTGTTCGACATCGACGGCGTGATCCGCGATGTGAGCGCCAGCTACCGCCGGGCGATCGTGGAAACGGTGCACCACTACGCCGGCCAGCGGCCTGCGCCCGCCGCCATCGACGCCCTCAAGAGCGAAGGCTGCTGGAACAACGACTGGGAGGCCTCCCTGGAACTGCTGCGGCGGGCGGGCCACACCCCCCTGCCGGCTTTTGCAGCGCTGGTGGCCGTGTTCGAAACCTTCTATTTCGGCGGCGATCCCGAGGGCGACCCCAGCCAGTGGCAGGGGTTCATCGGCGACGAGCCGCTGCTGGTGCAGCCGTCTTTCTTTGCCGCCCTAACGGCGGCAGATCTGACCTACGGCTTCGTCAGCGGCGCCGAACCCCCCTCCTGCCGCTACGTGCTGGAGACCCGGCTGGGGCTCGTGAATCCGCCCCTGATCGCCATGGGGGATGCGCCCGACAAGCCTGATCCCACCGGCCTGCTACGGCTAGCCGCCCCGCTGGCGGGCGGGCCCCTCGGCGTTGGTGCACCGCCGGTGGTTTACCTGGGCGACACCGTGGCTGATGTGCTCACCGTGCAGCGGGCCCGCGCGGCGTTCGCAGAACAGCGCTTCCTCAGCCTGGCGGTGGCGCCACCACACCTGCACGGGCACCCCGAGGCCCGCACCACCTACGAAGCCAAGCTGCTGGAAGCCGGCGCCGATGCGGTGATCCCCAGCACTGGCCTGCTCTTGAACCAGCTGCAACGGCTGGATGCCATCAAAGTCCCCTAGCTTGCAGGCAGCCGCTGTGATCAGCCTCAATCGCCTGGTTCTACACCGATTAACAGGGGAGGCCTTCGCAGCAGCCATCGCACCGCTTGAGCAGGTCGACCCAGAGCTCTGGGCCTGAGCCATGCGGCCGATTGCGCTCGACACCAACGCTTACGCAGGTTTTAAGCGGGGCCTACTCCCCTGCGAGGAACTCGTCCAACGTGCCGAAAAGCTGCTGATCAGCAGCACCGTGATCGGCGAACTGCTGGCTGGATTCGCCTGCGGCAGTCGCGACGCGTGCAACCGAGAAGAACTCAGCCAATTTCTGGCCTCGCCGCGGGTCGAGCACTGCCCTTGCAGCCTCGCCACAGCTGACACCTATGCGCTGATTGATCGAGACCTGCGACGCAAGGGCCGGCCCATTCCCACCAACGACATTTGGATTGCCGCCAGCGCCTTGGAGTGGGGAGCCGCCCTGTTCAGCTTCGACGACCATTTCCAGCAGATCGACGGGCTGCGGATTGTGCAGAGCTGGTCTGAAACCCTGCCCTGAGCCTCAGCGCTCCAGTGCCGCCGGAGCCTTGAGCGCTGCAGCGGTGAGGTTCTCGTGGCCGTGGTCGGTGACGGCCACGTCGTCTTCGATGCGGATGCCAATCCCCTTCCAGCGCGCCTCGATCGCCGGCTGGCCCTCCGGCACCGGCAGCCGGTCGCTCACGTAGAGGCCTGGCTCCACCGTGAGCACCATGCCCGGCTCCAGCTCCACGTGGTGCTCCCCGAGGCGGTAGGCGCCCACATCGTGCACATCCAGCCCCAGCCAGTGGCCGGTGCGGTGCATGTAGAGGTGGCGGTAGGCGCCCTGCTCGATCACGCCGTCCACCGAGCCCGCCAGCAGCCCCAGCTCCAGCAACCCTTCCACCAGCACCCGCACGGCCGTGTCGTGCACCCCCTCGGCGGTGAACCCCGGCGCCACGGAAGCCACCGCCGCCGCCTGGGCCGCCAGCACCAGCTCATACAGGGCCCGCTGCTCACCGCTGAAGCGGCCGCCCACCGGGAAGGTGCGGGTGATGTCGCCGTTGTAGTAATCGCCCAGGGAGCAACCGGCGTCGATCAGCAGCAGGTCGCCGTCGCGCAGGGTGGCGTTGTTGGCGGTGTAGTGCAGCACGCAGGCGTTGTCGCCGCCGGCCACGATCGTGCCGTAGGCCGGGCCGCGGGCGCCCTGCTCTAGGAAGTGCTGCTCGATCACCGCCTGCACCTGGCGCTCGTTGAGGCCGGGCCGCACCACCTGACGGGCCAGCTCATGGGCTTCGGCGGAGATGCGCGCCGCCTCCCGCATCCGCTCCAGCTCCTCGGGCCCCTTGCGCAGCCGCAGGTCGTGCAGCAGGGGGCAGGGGGCCACCAGGCCGAGGGCGGCCGAGCCGCTGCGGGGGGCTCGATCGAGCTGACCGGCCCAGGCCGCCAGCACCAGCGGCTCCACCTTGGGGTGCCGGCCCACACGGAAGGCGATGCCCTCAGCGCCCGCCAGGTAGTGGGGCAGCCGCTGCTCCAGTTCGCTGCGGGGATGGGCCAGGTCGGCGCCAAACGCGGCCACCGCCCCTTCGGTGCCCCAACGGAAACCGTTCCACACCTCGGCGCTGGGCTCCTTGGGGGCCACAAACAACACGAAACGTTCGCCCTCGGGCCGGTGCGGCAGGAACAGGGCCACCGCCTCCGGCTCATCGAAGCCGGTGAGATACCAGAAATCGCTGTTTTGGCGGAAGGGCCACTCGCAGTCGGCGTGGTGAACCGCCAACGCCGCCGCCGGGATCACCGCCGCCGCTCCCCCGAGCAGCTCGAAGAAGCGCGCGCGCCGCTGGGCAAAGATCGACGGGTCGAGCATGGGGTGGTGGCCTGCGGGCCCTGGCTGGGCGCCAGTCTGGAGCAGTCAACGCCAGAGGCGTTGGCAGGGACGATTGAATAGGGGCATGGCCAGCAGCGACCCGGCGGAATGAACGACCTGCTCGCCCTGGCGCTGCTGGTGGTGGTGGTGATCGCCGGATCGGCCCTGTGCTCCGGGGTGGAAGCGGCCCTGCTCACGGTCAACCCCGTGCGCGTGCATGAATTGGCGGCCCGCAGCCGCCCCGTGCGCGGCGCCCGGCGTCTGGAGCAGCTGCGGCAACGGCTGGGCCGAACGCTCTCAGTGCTGGTGATCGCCAACAACGGCTTCAACATCTTCGGCAGCCTGATGCTGGGCGGCTATGCCGCCACCGTGTTCAGCCGCCACGGCATTGAAGGCATTGCCCTGCCGCTGTTTTCGGTGGGACTCACCGTGCTGGTGATCCTGTTGGGCGAAATCCTGCCCAAAGCCCTGGGCAGCCGGCTGGCCCTGCCGGTGGCCCTGGGCAGTGCACCGGCCCTGGCGGTGATGGCGCAGCTCATGCTGCCCCTGGTGCTGCTGCTGGAGCAGCTGCTGCCGGCGATCACCGCCGAAAACGAGATCAGCACCGACGAGGAGGAAATTCGCCTGCTGGCCCGCCTGGGCTCCCAGAAGGGCCAGATCGAAGCCGATGAAGCGGCAATGATCGCCAAGGTGTTTCAGCTCAACGACCTCACCGCCCGCGACCTGATGACGCCGCGGGTGGCCGCCCCCACCCTCGAAGGGGCCGCCAGCCTCGAGCAGCTGCGCGATGCATTGCTGGCCCAGAACGCCGAGTGGTGGGTGGTGCTGGGCGAGGAAGTGGATGAGGTGCTGGGGGTGGCCAGCCGCGAGAAGCTGCTCACGGCCCTGCTCCAGGGCTATGGAGCCCGCAGCGCCGCCTCCCTGAGCGAGCCGGTCGACTACGTGCCGGAGATGATTCGCGCCGACCGGCTGCTCACCGGCTTTCGCCGCAACAGCACCGGCGTGCGGGTGGTGGTGGATGAATTCGGTGGCTTTGTGGGGGTGATCGGTGCCGAGGCGGTGCTGGCGGTGCTGGCGGGCTGGTGGCGCCGGCCCCAACCCGCCGCCGAGGGAGGCCGGCCATGACGCCCACCGCTGGCGCGACCCCGGTGCCCGCCACCCCGCAGCGCTGCCAGCAGTTGCTCGACCAATGGCGCCGCCAGTTGACGTTGAGTGGCCGCGAACAGAGCCAGCTGGCTGGCCAGCGCCAAGCCCTCGATCGCCAGCTGGAGCGCCTGCGCCAACGCTGCCTGCGGGTGGCCGTGTTCGGCCGGGTGGGGGTGGGCAAGTCGAGCCTGCTCAATGCCCTGCTGGGCGAGGCCGCCTTCGCCACCGACGTAGCCCATGGCTGCACCCGCCACCAGGCCACCCGGGCCTGGGATCAGCCGATTGCAGGCCTGCAGCGGGTGGAGCTGGTGGACACCCCCGGCATCGACGAGATCGCCGCCGCGGCCAGGGCCCGGCTGGCGGCCCGGGTGGCCCTGGGCGCCGACCTGGTGCTGCTGGTGCTCGATGGCGACCTCACCAGCGTCGAGCACGACGCCCTCGAGCCCCTGCTGGCCAGCGGCAAGCCGCTGCTGCTGGTGCTCAACCGCTGCGACACCTGGAGCGAGGCCGAGCAGGCCGACCTGATCACCAGCATCCAGCGGCGCCTGCCCGCCGCGGCCCGGCATCTGGAGCTGATCCCGGTAGCCGCCGCGCCACGCCAACCCCAGCTGCTGGCCGATGGGCGGGTGCGCAGCATCCCCCAGCTTCCCCGGGTGGCGCCGCTGCGCCAGGCCTTGATGCAGCTGCTGGAGCAGCACGGGGCGCTGCTGCTGGCCCTCAATGCCCTCGGCGCCGCCGACCGCTTCCACCAAGCCCTGCAGCGCTGGCGGCTGGGAGCCAGCCGCCAGGCCGCCCAATCCCTGATCGGCCGCTTCGCCGCCCTCAAGGCCACGGGCGTGGCCGCCAACCCGTTGGTGCTGCTCGACCTGGCCGGCGGCCTGGCCTGCGACACCGCCCTGGTGCTGCAGCTTTGCCAGCTCTATGGCCTGCCGATGCACGGCGCCGGTGCCCGCCAGTTGCTGCGACGGCTTTCAGGCCACAACGCCCTGCTGGGGGGCGCCCAACTCGGCATCCAGCTGGCCCTGGGGGCGCTGCGCCAGCTGCTGCTGCTGGCGGTGCCGCTCACCGGCGGGCTCAGCCTGGCGCCGGCCGCGCCGGTGGCCCTGGCCCAGGCCGCCCTGGCCGTGCACACCACCCGGCTCACGGGCCGGCTGGCGGCGGCCGAGCTGCTGCGAGGCGCCCAACGGGGCGGCCGCCCCGGGGCCCTACTGCGCCGCCTGGCCCGCACCGATCCCCAGGTGCGCCTGTGGCTGGGCGATCGGCCCGAACCACCAGCCAACCTGCAGGCCCTGCTGCCGTGAGCACTGGGGTCGTGAGCACTGGGGCCGTCCAGACTGACGCGGGCCCGGTTGCCCTGTTCGGCACCAGCGCCGATCCCCCCACCCGCGGCCACCAGGCCCTGCTGGAGGGGCTGCTGCAGCTCTATCCCACGGTGGCCACCTGGGCCAGCGACAACCCCCTCAAGCAGCACGGCGCGCCCCTGGAGCAGCGGGCGGCCCTGCTCGGCCAGCTGGTGGCCGCCATCGACAACCCGAAGCTCAGCCACCGGCAGGAGCTGAGCAGCCCCTGGGCGATCACCACCCTGGAGCGGGCGGCGGCGTGCTGGCCCGGCCGCGAGCTGGTGTTTGTGGTGGGCAGCGATCTGGCTCCCCAGATCCCCAGCTGGAAGCAGGCCCAGGCGGTGCTGGAGCGCTGCCTGCTGGCCATCGCCCCCCGGGCCGGCTGGCCCCGGCAGCCCGGCAGCGTGGAGGCGCTCGAGGCCCTCGGCGGCCGGGTGATCAGCCTCAACCTCGAGGTGCCCGCTACCGCGAGCTCGGCGGTGCGCGAAAACCCAGACCCCAGCCAGATTCCCGCCGCACTGGTACCGCTGCTGCTGGAGCACAATCTCTACGGGCTGACCGGCTCGCGCCACACCCGCCGCCTCGACCACCGCCTCGACCACCCCTGATGCGCCTCGCCCTGGCCCAACTCAATCCGCTGGTGGGCGATCTGGCGGGCAACGGCGCGCGGATCTTGGCGGCCTGCCACCAGGCTGCTGCCCAGGGGGCCAGCCTGGTGCTCACTCCCGAGCTCTCCCTCTGGGGCTACCCGCCGCGCGACCTGCTGCTGCGCCCGAGCCTGATCGCCCAGCAAAGCGTTGTGTTGCAGCAACTGGCCGATGCCCTGGCGGCGGAGCTGCCTCAGCTGGCCGTGCTGGTGGGCATCGCCGAACCCAATGGCGCGGCGGCGTTGCCCAACCTGTTCAACGCCGTGGCCCTGGTGGAAGCCGGCAGCTGGCGGGTGGTGGCCCGCAAGCGGCTGCTACCCACCTACGACGTCTTCGACGAACAGCGCTACTTCTGCGCCGCCCGAGAGCCGAGCCTGCTCGAGCTGGAGCAGGGCGGCCGCCGCTGGCGCCTTGGGCTGACGATCTGCGAAGACCTCTGGGTGGAGGAGGAGCTGCAGGGCCACCGCCTGGCTGGAGCCGATCCCGTCGCCGAATTGCTCCCGCACCACGTCGACCTGCTGCTCAACCTCTCGGCGTCCCCCTTTGGCCAGGCCAAAGTGGCCCTGCGCCAGAGCCTGGCCCTCCGTGCCGCCACCCGGCTCGGCTGCCCGGTGGTCTACGTCAACCAGGTGGGCGGCAACGACGAGCTGGTCTTCGACGGTGCCAGCTTCGTGATGGATGCCAGCAGCGGCGTGGTCTGCCAGCTGGCCTGTGGCCGCGAGCAGGTGTTGGCCTGGGATCCCGCATCCTGCCGCCAAGCCTCCCCAGCATCCTCCAAAAAAGAACCACAAAAAGAACCACATTCCCAACACACCTCCGACAGCACCGCCACGAACGCCGCCACCAGCACCCCCCACCCGAACGCCCTCCTGATCACCCCGGTGCCCGAGCCGCTCGAGCAGCTGTTCCGCACCCTGGTGCTGGGCTTGGGCGACTACGCCCGCAAATGCGGCTTTGACGCTGCGCTTCTGGGCCTGAGCGGCGGCATCGATTCGGCCCTGGTGGCGGTGATCGCCGCCGCCGCCCTGGGGGCCGAGCGGGTGCAGGGTCTGCTGATGCCCTCCCCCTGGAGCTCGGAGGGGTCGCTGCGCGACGCCCAGACCCTGGCCGCCCGGCTGGGGCTGGCCACCCAGATCGCGCCCATCGCCCCACTGATGGCTGGCTTCGATGCCGCCCTCACGCCGGTGCTGGACGGCCCGCCCGCCGGGCTCAGCGCCGAAAACCTGCAGTCGCGCATCCGCGGCACCCTGCTGATGGCGGTGGCCAACCAGCAGGGTCAGCTGCTGCTCTCCACCGGCAACAAAAGCGAGCTGGCCGTGGGCTACTGCACCCTCTACGGCGACATGAACGGCGGCCTGGCGGTGATTGGCGACCTCTACAAGACCACCGTGTTTGCCCTCTGCGCCTGGCTCGACAGCCCGGCCGCCGGCCCCTGCCGCCGCGCACTGGGGCTGCCGGCCGATGGCGAGCTGGTGGGGCACGCCATCCGCGAGAAGCCCCCCAGCGCCGAGCTACGGCCCGATCAGCGCGACAGCGATTCACTGCCCGATTACGCCGTGCTCGATCCGATCCTGCGCCGCTACATCGAAGCCCTGCAAAGCCCGGAGGAGCTGATCGCCGACGGCACCCCAGCCGAGCTGGCCCACCGGGTGATGGCGCTGCTGCGCCGGGCCGAATTCAAACGGCGCCAGGCCCCACCGCTGCTGAAGGTCGTCAGCCGGTCGTTTGGCAGTGGCTGGCGGATGCCGATCGCCGCCGCCAACCTGGAGGAACATCTCCGCAGCTGATCGATGGCAGCCCCCAGCCCCGGCCCGGGCCTCACGGCACCGATGGCCAGCATCGGCGTGCCAGCGGAAATCAAGCGCGACGAGCAGCGGGTTGCCCTCACCCCCGACGCCGCCGGCGACCTGGTGAACCAGGGCATGGAGGTGAGGATCCAGGCGGGCGCTGGCCTGGGGGCGGGATTCAGCGATGCCGCCTTCGCCGCCGCCGGCGCCCGGCTGGTGAGCGCTGAGGAGGCCTGGGCCGCCCACCTGGTGGTGAAAGTGAAGGAGCCCCAGCCGGAGGAATTTGCCTTCCTGCGCCGCGACCTGGTGCTATTCACCTACCTGCACCTGGCGGCCTATCCCGAGGTGGGCCGAGCCCTACTGGCGGCCGGCACCACAGCGTTGGCCTACGAAACGGTGCAGCTCGACGACGGCTCCCTGCCCCTGCTGGCGCCGATGAGCGAAATCGCCGGCCGCCTGGCCGCCCAGGTGGGAGCCCACCTGCTGGAAAAACCCCACGGGGGGCGCGGCATCCTGATGGGCGGCTGCACCGGGGTGCGCCCGGCCCGGGTGGTCGTGTTGGGGGCGGGCAGTGTGGGCTGGAATGCCGCCAGGATCGCCGCGGCCATGGACGCGGAAGTGTTTCTGCTGGACCGCTCGCCCCAGAAATTGCGCAGCCTGGAGGCCCACCGCCGCGGGCGCCTGGTGAGCCTGGTGAGCAACCGCAGCCTGATCGAACGCCTGGTGCCGGAGGCCGATCTGGTGATCGGCGCCGTGCTCACCGCCGGCGGCCGCGCCCCCACCCTGGTGAGCGAAGCGCTGGTGCAGCAGATGCAGCCTGGGTCAGTGGTGATCGATGTGGCGATCGATCAGGGAGGCTGCATTGCCACCAGCCGCGAGACCACCCACACCAATCCGGTGCACACCCTCCACGGCGTGCAGCACTACGCGGTCGGCAACATGCCCGGCGCCGTGCCCTACACCTCCACCGAAGCGCTGGTGAGCGTCACCTTGCCCTACATCCTGGTGATGGCCGGGCGGGGCCTGGTGGAGGCCGTCACCGATCGCCCCGAGCTGCTCTCAGGCCTCAACACCGCGGCTGGTGCCGTGTGCCACCCGGGCGTGGCCCGGGCCCTGGGGGTGACACCCCGGCACCCGATGGCCTGCCTGCAGTAACTAGCCCAGGCGGGGCAAGGGCCGCTCCAGCGAAGCGGGACTGATCCCCTCCCGCAGGGCCACCACCAGCCCCGCCGCTGCCACATAGCTGCCCGCCGTCAGCACCTCCAGCCCCAGGGCCTCCGCCGACACGGCCAGCACACAGGGGTTGTGCACGGCGATCACAGGAATGCCCCGCTCGGCGCAGGCCAGCACAGCGGCACCGCCGAGGGCTCCTGCGGGAGCCACCACGGCCCCCACGTCACCGATCTGGAGCAGGTCGGCACCCGCCGCAGCGACCGGCACCAGATCGGGCGCCCGGCTCAGCCCCACCAGCACGCAGGCCAGAAACGTGTAGCCCAGCTCCTCCCCCGCCGCCCGCGGATCAAGATCTGGATCCAACGGCAGCGGGCTGAGGGCGGGGGCATGGGCGCAGGGGATCCCCAGCTCCCGGCTGAGCAGATGGCTGATCACCGCTTCGGCGCCGGCCAGAGCATCCACGCCGGAGCCCTGGCGGTAGGCCACCAGGGCCTCACTGCCCGGATCCTCAGGGAAGCGGGCCACCACGGCGATGGCCGTGGCCCCGGCCGCCTGCAGCTGCCGGCCAGCCCGCAGCAGGGCGTCGGGGCGGCCGAGCTGGCCCCAGCTGGCGCCACTGGCCCCCTGACGCAAGGAGACCTCGAGGGGTGCATCGGTGGTGACCACCGGGCCGATCTCCAGGCCGAGGCTGGCGCGACAGCCCTCGGCCACCTGCAGGTGGCGCCAGCGCAACTCCTCCTCGATACCGGCATCCAGCAGCAGGCCCACCCGCTGCCGGCGCACCGGCTGCAACGCCAGCGCCCCGGCGGCGAACCGATCCAGCGCCGATCCCTCCACGTAGTGAATCCGGGAATCGCTCCAGTAGAGCGCCGCCCCGTTCATCACGTTGGGGTGGGTGATCAGGCAGCCGCTGGCGGCCGCCAGCAACCGGGCGACGGGTAGGGCATCGCCCGCGTAGCCGCCCAGCTCACAACCGATGCCGGTGGGAATCACCAGCAGGGTGGGCAGGGGCCGGGAGGCCGTCATGCCAGCACCACCGCTTCAATCGTCAGCAACGCACCCCCGGATGCCGCCTCAGGATCAGCGGCCGGCTCCACCGCGGTGATCGCCCAGCGCAACGGCTGCCCCTCCGCCGCCAGGGCGGTTTCGATCTGGGCCCGCAACGACCCGGAGCCACGGGGGAGACGCAAGGTGACGGGGCGCAGGCTGAGCGCCGAACTGCTCACTTCTGGTATTGGCCGAACTGGGCTTCGTAGAGGGCGTCCTCCATCCCTGCCTGGAGCTTGAGATCCGCCAGGGGAAAGGAGACGCAGAGCAAGGCATACCCCTGCTGCTGCAGCTCGGCCTTGACGCCCATGGCGTCGGGCTGATGCACGCTGCCCTCGCTGATCAGCGCCGCACAGGTGGTGCACACCCCCGAACAACAGGAGCTGGGCAGGGACACGCCGGCCGCCTCCGCAGCGGACAGCACGGTCTGATCGCTGCGGCAGGGGAAGGTGTGCTGGGCGCCTTCAAATGCGGCGGTGATCGTGAAGGTCTGGGGATCGGTCACGGGAGGGGCCGGATCGGAGCAGCGATGTCCCATCTTCCCAGCCCGCCTCCACGCGCCCCGCTTGGGTGCTCACAACTCCTGCCACTGGCTGGGGTGGGGAGCCAGGTATTCCGGCGGTGTCGCTTCGGCCGCTGCGGCAGGTGCGCTCAGGGCGAAGTCGATGCTGAGGGAGCAGCGCAGATCGTCGGGGTCCTCGTTGGGCAACACGGCATGATCCAGACAGCTGGGGAACAGCAGCAGCAGGCCGGCCTGGGGAGCTACATCCACCCAGGGAGCGGTCCAAGGCGAGAGGGCGAGAGGCCCGTCGTGCCCCACAGCCATGCCTGGCACCAGCTCATTGATCTGCCGGTGCGGCCACAGGCGCAGACAACCGCTGCGCCCCGTGCCGTCGCCGTTGAGGTAGTAGATGGCGCTCAGATGGGCATTGGGATGGTGGTGCCGGCCCACCACCTGCCCCGCCTCGCTGAGCACGGGCCAGCAGCGTTGGATGTGCAGGGCCAGCCTGGAGCGATCAAAGCCCAGCTGCTGCAGGTAGGCCTCAGCATGCGCCACCAGCGTCGCGATCAACGGGGCGAAGTCGGGGTGCTGCTGCAGTTGCCAGACCCCATTGAGATCACCGGTCCAGGCACAACCGGGATCAGGATTTGAGGTGGCCTCGCCCCGAAGCCGATGAATCGCCTGGATCTGCAAAGCCGTGTCGATCGGATCAGGAGCCAACTGCACCCGGCCAAGGGCCACCGGAAACAGGGGCTCGATCGCCAGTTCCCCCGGCCCAGGCAACGGCAGAGACATGGCGAACCTCCTCGGCAATGAAGATCAGCATCAGATGCCGGGTGCTGCTGGGCATCGCCCAAGGGGGCTGCAGCCTGAAAAGCACGAATCCCCGGATCCGGGGATTCAGGGGAACCAGACGGGCCGGTGAGCCGAAGGGTTCAGGCCATGGCGGCGGCGCCACCCACCACTTCCAGAATTTCCTGGGTGATGGCCGCCTGACGCGCCTTGTTGTAGTCCAGGGTCAGCGTCTTGGCGAGCGCCTTGGCGTTATCGCTGGCGTTGTTCATGGCCGTCATCCGGCTGGCCAGCTCGGACGCCGCCGCCTCCTGGAGGGAGCGCAGCAACTGGTTTTCCAGATAGAGCGGCAGCAGTG